>LNFM01012775.1_pt1 | contig 10906 bp, 8 predicted proteins | sample 596031 | NCBI WGS metagenome assembly LNFM01 (sample SAMN04254537, study PRJNA301005) | activated carbon metagenome | isolation source: dual media filters at the Ann Arbor, Michigan drinking water treatment plant | place: USA: Ann Arbor | reverse complement strand
CCGCGTGCTGGCCCCCGGGCAGGCTCCGGCGGCCCTTCTTCAGATGCACCAGCAGCAGGGACACGGCTGCCGGCGTGACCCCGGAGACGCGCGAGGCCTGACCCAAGGTTTCCGGCCGATGCTTGGCCAGCTTTTGCCGAACCTCGTAGCTCAGCGCGTGCACCGCGCTGTAGTCCAGGTCGCTCGGCAGCTTCAGGTGTTCGTAGGACGCAGCCCGCTCCACCTCATCGTGTTGCTTGTCGATGTAGCCCGCGTATTTGGTCGCGATCTCGACCTGTTCGATGACCGCATCCGCCAGGCTGCTGCCGAGTTCGGCGCGCAAGGCGCTGCGCGAGACGCCTGCAGAAGGCGTGGCGATGGCGTCGATGGCCTCCAGCGTGTCGAAGCTGACACCGGGGCGGCGGAGCAGTTCGGTGAAGTGGTACTCGCGTTCGATCGCGCGCCCGAGCAGGCGCTCTGAATCGGCCGCCGGCAAGGTCTGTGGCCGCACCCAGCGCTGGCGCAGGCGCTCTGTTTCACGTGAAACAGCGTCGCGCTTGCGGCTGAATGCCGCCCAGCGCTGCTCGTCGACCAGACCAAGGCGATGGGCCTGCTCGGTCAGGCGCATGTCGGCATTGTCTTCGCGCAGCTGCAACCTGAACTCGGCGCGGCTCGTGAACATCCGGTAGGGCTCGGTGACGCCTTTGGTGATCAGGTCGTCCACCAGCACCCCGAGGTAGGCGAGGTCCCGGCCGGGGGTCCAGGCCGTTTCGCCGCGTACCTGCAGCGCGGCATTCAGGCCGGCGTACAGGCCCTGCGCCGCGGCTTCTTCGTATCCCGTCGTGCCGTTGATCTGGCCGGCGAAGAACAACCCGGCGATCTCCTTGGTTTCGAAGCTGGCCTTCAGCGCACGGGGATCGAAGTAGTCGTATTCGATCGCATAGCCGGGCCGCAGGATGTGCGCCTGTTCCAGCCCCTGCATCGAGCGCACCGCGGCGAGCTGCACGTCGAAGGGCAGGCTGGTGGAGATGCCGTTCGGGTAGAACTCGTGTGTGCTCAGGCCCTCGGGCTCGAGGAAGATCTGGTGGGCATCCTTGTCCGCAAACCGATTGACCTTGTCCTCGATGCTCGGGCAATAACGCGGGCCGATGCCGCCGATCACGCCGGTGAACATCGGGCTGCGGTCGAAGCCGCTGCGGATGATCTCGTGGGTGCGTGCATTCGTGAAGGTGATCCAGCAGGGGAGCTGCTGCGGGTGCTGCTCGGCATGACCCAGGAAGCTGAACACCGGCACCGGCCCGGTGGGCGCGCTGCCGTCGGCGCCGGGCATGCCGTCGCCGGGCTGCATGGTCAGGCGGCTGAAGTCGATGCTGCGCCCATCGATGCGGGGCGGCGTGCCGGTCTTCAGGCGGCCCTGGGGCAGTTGCAGCTCCTTCAGGCGCGAGGACAGCCGGATCGCGGGCGGATCCCCGGCGCGACCGGCGGCGTGGTTCTCGAGGCCGACATGCACGCGCCCATCGAGGAAGGTGCCTGCGGTCAGGACCACGGTCCGGGCAGCGAAGAAGATGCCCATCTGCGTGAGCGCGCCGGTGACCCGGCCGCCCTCGACCCGCAGGTCTTCGCACGCGCCCTGGAACAGCCACAGGTTCGGCTGGTTCTCCAGGCGTCGCCGGATCGCCGCGCGGTAGAGCACCCGGTCGGCCTGGGCGCGGGTGGCCCGCACCGCCGGGCCCTTGGAGCCGTTCAGGATGCGGAACTGGATGCCGGCCTCGTCGGTCGCCGCGGCCATCGCGCCGCCCATGGCGTCGATCTCTTTCACCAGGTGGCCTTTGCCGATCCCGCCGATCGACGGGTTGCAGCTCATCTGGCCCAGGGTCTCGAGGTTGTGGGTCAGCAGCAGCGTCCTGCAACCCATGCGCGCGGCGGCCAGCGCGGCCTCCGTCCCGGCGTGCCCGCCACCCACCACGATCACGTCGAACTGTTCAGGGAATTGCATCTCGTGGCCCGCCAGGCTGCCTGTTTTTTTGGCAATCGGGGATTGTAGGCAGAGGGTGGACGGAAGTCACATGCAAGGCCGGGTGGCGGCACAATCGCCCGATGGATTGCCGGCCTGGCTGTGGAGCCTGTTGCATCGCCCCCTCGATCTCCAGCCCCTTGCCGCAGCGGCCGCAGGGCAAGCCGGCCGGCGAGCCCTGCCCGCAGCTCGACGCCGGGATGCGCTGCCGCCTGTTCGGCCGGCCAGAGCGCCCCACGGTGTGTGCCTCGCTGCAAGCCAGCGCAGAGATGTGCGGGACGTCTCGGGACGGGGCCTTGCGGTGGCTGGCCCGCCTGGAGGCCGATACCTGCCCCGGCGCTCCCAGACCGTGAGGGGGTGTTGAACGCCGAGGCCGCCTGCCGCTAGGCCTGCGACGCGGTCGGCGCCTCACCCGCCCGCAGCATCTCGGTGTGGGGAATGCCATCCTCCAGATAGGGCTCGCCCACCACCTGGAAGCCGAAGTCACCATAGAAGCGGACCAGGTAGCTCTGAGCCGAGATGCGCAGGCCGATACCGGGGTGCTGCTGGCTGGCCTGGGCGATGGCGCGGTGCAGCAATTGACGCCCGAGGCCGGTCCTGCGGGCTGCCTGGGCGGTGATCACCCGGCCGATCGAGGCCTCGGGGTATTTCACGCCGGGGTCGACGATGCGGGCACAGGCCATCAGCTGCAGGCCGGGGGCCCAGGCGCAGAGGTGCCAGGAGGCTTCGTCGGCGTCGTCGGGATCCAGGTAGATGCATTGCTGCTCGACCGAGAAGACCTGCTGGCGCGCCCGCAGCATCCGGTGCACGGCGAGCGGCTGCATCGCGTCGAGGCGCAGGCACTGCCAGTCGAGGCCGGGTGCGGGGTCGGCGGGGGCGGGTGGGGTGCTCATGCAGGCATCATTTCACAGCCGCCTGGCGCAGCATGCGCACGACGAGCCACAGCCCGGCAGCCGTCAGCAGCAGACACACCAGCAGCGGCACGGCCACCTGGAGGACACCGAAGCCCTCGCCCTTCAGGACCCGGGTCATCAGCGTGTGCTGCGCCAGCGCCGGCACCCACAGGTGCCAGGGGGCTTCGCCGCTCTGGTTGAACACCGCGACCAGCGGCAGCAGCGAGACCCCGAGCACCACCACGGTGCTGTTCGCCTGGGCCTCCTTGAAGCTCTTGCAGCGGATCGCCACCGCCATCAGCAGCGCCGACAGGGCCGCGGCAAAGGGCAGCAGCACGACGAGGAAGAGCAGGGCCTCGCGCAGGCCGAACTGGAACAGGGCCTGCAGCGAGTCACTTCGCAGCAGCCACTGGGAGGGCAGGAAGCTGAAGCAACTCAGCACCGCGATCAGGAAGCCCACGCTCGCCACCGCCCCCCACTTGCCGAGCACCAGGGCCAGGTGAGGTGCAGGGTTCATCAGCAGCGGCTCGAGCGAACCGCGTTCGCGCTCGCCGGCGGTGGTGTCGAGCGCGGCATTCAGCGCGCCGTAGAGCACCGCCATGATCACGAAGAAGGGCAGCATGCCGGTCAGCTGGGTGGCACGGGTCTGGGTGCTGGCCAGGTCGCGGTCTTGCACCTCCACGGCGCGCTGCAGGTCGGGGGCGACGCCGCGCAGCGCCAGCTCCAGCGTCGCGCGCTCCTGGTTGAAGCCCGCGAGCAGGCGGCTGATGCGGCCGCTGGCGGCCTGGGCCTGGCGGTTCGCGCTGTCGCTGACGACTTCGATGATCGGCAGTTCGCCGGCGCGCAGGCGCGCCTCGAAGTCCGACCCCACCTTGATCACCGGGTTGCCGAGCGAGGAGGCCCTGAGCGCGGCCTCGTAGCCGGCAGGAGCGGGCTTGACGGTGTAGGTCTGGCGCTGCAGGTAGTTCACCAGCGTCGGCGCGGCCTCGATGCCGTCCACCAGCACCTCGCGCTGCTCGGCGCGCGCCTCGAAGCTCGCGATCAGCCCGGACAGCGCGATCAGCACCAGCGGCCCGAGCAGCACGCTCGACAGCAGCACCACGACCAGCGTGCGCCGGTCACGCAGCGCGTCGACGATCTCCTTTCGGAAGACTGCCAGGGCGGCAGGCCAGGTCTTCATGCGCCTGCTCCCTCGCGGGCGGATTCGCCGAATGCCAATTGCACAAAAGCCTCCTCGAAATCCCGTTGACCGGTGTCGGCCAGCAGCTGTGCGACGCTGCCCCGCGCCACCGTGCGCCCGCCCGCCACGACGACGACGCTGTCGCACAGCCGCTCGACCTCCTGCATGATGTGGGTCGAGAAGACGATGCACTTGCCACCGCCCTCCGGTGTGCGCAGGCGGCGCAGGGCCTCGCGCAGCGCCCGGGTGGCGAGCACGTCCAGGCCGTTGGTCGGTTCATCGAGCACGATGTGGCTGGGGTCGTGCACCAGCGCGCGGGCCAGCGCGGTCTTCATGCGCTCGCCCTGGCTGAAGCCTTCGGTGCGGCGGTCGAGCAGGGGCTTGAGCTCCAGCAGGTCGGCCAGCCGCTCGGCCCGTGCATTCGCGGCATCGGTGCCCATGCCGTGCAGGCGGCCGAAGTAGAGGATGTTCTCGCGCGCGGTCAGGCGCGGGTAGAGGCCCCGCGCGTCGGACAACACGCCCATGCGGGCCAGCGCCGCGGCGGGGCGCTGGGCCACGTCGATGTCGTCGACCAGGATGCGGCCGGCGTCCGGCACGATCAGCCCGGCCAGCATGCGCAGCGTCGTGGTCTTGCCCGCGCCGTTCGGCCCGAGCAGGCCGGTGATCTCGCCGTCCGGCGCCACCAGGTCGACGCTGCGCACGGCCTGCACCAGGCTTGCGGCGGAGCGCTTTCCCAGGCCAGGCAGCAGCCCGCCCCAGCGTGCGGACGGCGCAGGCGCGCTGCGGAAGGCCTTCGCCAGGCCGCTGATGCGGATCATGTTCCACCCCCTTCCAGCGGGGGCAGCCAGGCGGGCGGCCGCGGCAGGCCCTCCACGCAGCGGCTGCTTTCCGCCAGCGCCCCGTCGGTGTCGGCCTGGTCGATGAAGCGGAAGACCAGGTCGCGCACGCAGCCGGTGGCCAGCAGGCCGTGGCCGGCGTTCGGCACCACGCGGTGGCTGGCGAGCGGGCCGAGCGCGCGGGCGATGCGTTCGCCATGGCGGGGTGGCGTCACCGGGTCGAGGCCGCCGCTGAGCAGCAGCACCGGCGCGCGGCTCGGGCCGACGCTGTAGAAGGCCGCGGGCACCTCGCCGCGCGGCCAGTCGGCGCAGACCTGCTCGTACAGGCCGCGCGAGCCGCTGCCGAAGTCCCGGCCCGGGGTATCGGTGCTCTGGGCCAGGCGCGGCAGGTCCTCGGCGCAGACCACCGAGAAATGCATGCCCGCCGCCAGGCTCACGCCGGACTTGCGCCCGGGTCGGCCGACGACGATCGCATTCAGGCCGGCCAGCGCCTCGAAGCGCCCGGCCGCCGCCTCGCTGATCGCGCGCGGCAGTGCTGCGGCCAGGGCCGGCGCATACAGCGGCGTGCGCACGGCCGACACCAGCGCATGCCGGTCCAGGGTCGCGGTGTCGGTGCGGCCGCTGTAGGGGTCGCGCAATTGCACGCTCCGGGGCAGGCTCTCGAGCAGCGCCGTCCACTGCTCGCGCAGCCGGGGGTAGGCCTGCTCGCAGGCCGGCTGGGCCGCACAGGAGGCGAGCAGCGCGTCCAGGGCCGCCTGCGCGTCGGTGGACATGCTGGCCGGCAGGGCCATGTCGGGTGGCGCCACGCCGTCGAGCACCAGGCGGCGAACCCGGTCCGGGAACTGGCGCAGCAACTCCAGGCCGGCGCGGGTGCCGTAGGAGCCGCCGATGACATTCCACTGCGCGGCGCCGAGCGCCTGGCGCACCGCATCGATGTCCTGCATCGCCAGCGTGGTGGTGAAGAAGCGCAGCCCGTCGGCGCCCTGCACATGCGGCAGCTTGGCCAGCGCCTCGCGGCAGGCGCTCAGGAAGGCGCGCTGGCGCGGCCCGTCGAGCTGGTCGGCCAGGCTGGTCTGCTTCGGTGGTTCACATTCCAGGGGCGCCGACCGGCCGGTGCCGCGCTGGTCGATGAAGACGATGTCGCGCCGGTTGTTCAGGCGCGAGAACAGAGGCAGCACCGACGGCGCAAGCTGGATCGCGCTCTGGCCCGGCCCGCCGGCGAGCATCACCACCGGGTCGGGCAGCTTGCGCCTGGCCATCGCAGGCACCACGAGGTAGTGCACCTGGATCTGGCGCCCGCCCGGCTGGGCCGGGTCGAGGGGACGCTGGAGCTGGCCGCAGCGGACTTCGTGCGAGATGCCGGGCAAGCGGCAGGGTGTCGTCGGGTCCGCGTGGGCCAGCGAGGTGGCAGCGAGTGCGACCAGCGCGCCGACGCAGCGGATCAGTCGCCACTGGCCGACGGCGGGCCGCCGTGGAGGCCGGGTCGGCGCGGCAGGGTGGGGCGGGTGGTGTCGTGTCGGTGCCATGGCCAGGAGTTTGCCCGCAAGCCGGGCGATCCTGGCGTCGATCGTCGGCGCCGGTCGCCATTCGTCTCAAGGGGCGCGGCCGAGCCCCTGCCGCGGTCAGCCCGCCTCGTTCAGCAGCCGCTTCAGCTCGCCGCTCTGCACCAGCCGCGCCAGGTCGTCGGCGCCGCCGACGAGGGAGCCCTTCACGAAGACCATCGGAAAGGTCGGCCAGCCCGTCCACATCTTCAGCGCATTGCGCGCCCGCCATTGACTGAAGTAGCTGCCGTAGGACAGGTAGTGGTGCGGCTGGCCGGCACCGTCGAGCAGCCGCCGCGCCTTGCGGCAAAAGGGGTTGCCCGCCATGCCGATCACCAGCACCGGGTGCGACTGGCTCGCGGCCTGCACGTTGTGGACGATCTCCGCATGCAGGTTGGCCACCCGTTCGCGGATGGCCGGGTGGAGGCGGGATTCGTCGAGGATCAGGCGCGGCATGGGCAGTTGCTCCGGAGGTCGTTCGGTCAACGGGCCAGCAGCCCGCGCTGGAAGTCTTGCACGGCCTGGTGGATCTCGGCGGCGGTGTTCATCACGAAGGGCCCGTACTGGACGATGGGCTCGTTCAGCGGCCGGCCAGCCACGAGCAGCACCCGCGCGCTGGTGGCGCCCGCCGGCACCTGCAGCACCAGGCCGTCCGAGGCCGGGTCGTTGGCGAGGATGGCCATCCGGCCGGCCGGGACCTCGTCTGCTGCCCCAGGGCCTCCCGTGCCCGCAGCACCCACCTGCACGGCGCCTGCATGCACGTAGACGAAGGCGTTGTGAACCGGCGGCAGGCCCTGGGCAAACCGGCTGCCGGCGGGCAGCGTGAGGTCCAGCACCAGCGGCTCGGTCGTCGGCCGGCTGACCGCGCCGTCGACCCCATGGCTGCGCCCGGCGATCACCCGGACCTCGACCCCACCGGGCAGGGTGAAGGCCGGTACCCGCTCGGGCGCGATGTCGCGGTAGGCCGGCGCGCAGAGCTTGTCGCGCGCGGCCAGGTTGACCCACAACTGGAAGCCCGACATGCGGCCTTCGGTCTGCTCGGGCATCTCGCTGTGCACGATCCCGCGGCCGGCTGTCATCCACTGCACGCTGCCGGGCTCGAGCAGGCCGACGTTGCCGACGCTGTCCTGGTGGCGCATGCGGCCCTCGAGCATCAGGGTGACCGTCTCGAAGCCGCGGTGGGGGTGGTCCGGAAAGCCGCCGATGTAATCGGCCGCTTCGTCGCTGCCGAAGGCGTCGAGCATCAGGAAGGGGTCCAGGCGGCGCTGCAGGGGCTGGGTCAGCACCCGGGTCAGGCGCACGCCGGCACCGTCGGAGGTGGGTTGTCCGCGGACCTGGGTCTCGACGCGGCGCGGGTGTCGAACGGTTTCTTCTGCGGTCACGGTGGCGGGTGTTTGGGCTGTGTCCATGGGGGCTCCGTGGGCGAGACCTCGGCCTCGGCATTGATGAGTTCGGGAGGTGGAGGCCAGGATGCCGATTTCCAGCGCACCTCGCAGGTCCGGTGCCGGCGGGGCGTGGGTCTGGCGCGTGGTGGGTGTAAGGTGTCGTCCGGTTCCACCGACCTGCAGACCGGTGGCAATGCCGGTGATCGAGGGGATGGGCGCAGATGAAGTTCCTGGCGGTGGTGGCCTGTTGTGGCTTCGGCCTGACCGCGCATGCGGCGCCGGATGGCCTTCCCGCGCCGGGTCAATACCCCGCGCAGCTGTGCGTCCAGGTGCTGGAGGTGCCGGGTGAGGCCAACTGCGGCCCGGCCGATGCGCGGGTCGAGCGCGGCAAACGGCTGCAGCTGCGCATCAGCGACATCGTCTACCGCGTCGAGCTGCACAGCAGCCAGGTCGATGTGGTGCTGATGCACGGCAGCATGCAGATCGACGGCTTCACGGCCTTCTACGAGTGGCAAGGCTCGACGCTGCAGTTTCTCGACCTCGAGAAACGCACCCGCTACGAGGTGCGGTTCACGGCCCGCGCCCCCGGCACACGCTGAGGCCGCTTCGCCGCCTGCCGCAGCGCGCACGGCCCGGCCGATCAGGCTGCCTTGGTGTCCGCCGCGGGCTTCAGCAGCTTGTCGCAGGTCTCGCGCTGGGGGTCGCCGGCAGGCAGTGGCCGGCAGATGTCGTCAAGCTGCCGCTGCAGCCGCTGCAAGGCCGCGCCGGCCGGCGTGGCCGACCCGGTGCCTGCCCAGGCGGCGAGTTTGCTGCCGATGCGCTTGAGCGAGCGCCCACTGCGCTCGTAGAAGGCATTCGGCTGCGAGGCCGCATCCTTGAAGACCTGTTGCGCCGCCGCCTCGCTGCGCGCCACCTCCTGCGGTGCCAGATCGACCAGCGCGGTGAGGTAGCTCGCACCCCATTGCAGCCGCGTCGCCGGGCCCTCGCTGCGCGCATAGGCCTGCTCGTACCAGCGCAGGGCCTCGGCGTGGTCGCCGCGGCCACGGGCATTGCTGCCCAGTGCACTCATCAGGTAATAGGGCGAGTGGCTGCGCACCAGGTTGGCCTTGAGCAGGTTGTCCGAGGCCTCGCCCAGGCCGGCCCGGTTCAGTGCATAGGCCCCCGAGGTGATGACGGCCTGGCGCTCGTAGCCGTTGCTGATTTCGCGGTCGTCACGGGCGACTTGGTCGCGCAGCTCGGTCAGCAGCGCGGCGGGCAGGGGTTTCGCGGGCGCGCCGCGCTGGCCCGCGGGCTCGTCGATGCGCTGCAGCTCGATGCGCGCGATCTGGGCGCCCAGCCGGTCGGCGCGCGACAGCGCGGCATCCTGCGCGAGCGCCTTCAGGCGGGCGTCGAAGCTGGCCAGCAGCGCCAGGCGCTCGGGCGTGGCGGGCGCGCTCAGGCTGCGGGTCAGTGCGGCGGCACGGTTGCTGAGCACATCCATGTGGGCCCGTGCGCGTGCCGGGTCGGCGAGCAGGCGCGACACCCGTTGGCGCGTGGCCTCGTCCGCCAGCGTGCTGCCGTTGTTCGCCGCCAGCGACTGCAGCAGCAGGCGGTCGGCCGTCTCGCCGAGCTGGGGTGGGCAGTTGTCGGCCAGCTGCTTCAGCAGGGCCGGCAGCTCGGCCTTGTCGACCGTCTGCTGTTCGTCGGTGATCCAGGAATGGAAGGCCAGCATGCGCCAGTCGGCCGGGCTCAGGCGGGCGCCGCCGCGGCGCGCGTCGGCCAGCACCTGTTTCATCGGCCGCTGGGCGTTCATGCCCAGTGTCAGCACCTCGTTGTACTGCTGGGCGTCGACCTCGCCGGGCAGCCGGGTCAGCTCGCTGCCATCGGCCTTGAACAGCACCATCGTCGGGTAGCCGCTGACCTTGAAGCGGGTGCCGAGCTTCTGTGCGCCGGGCCGGTCGCCGTCGATGGCGACGGGTATGAAGGCGCGCGAGCGGGCGATGAAGTCCTGCCGGTTGAAGAGCGTGGCCTTCAGCTGGTTGCAGGGCGGGCACCAGGTGGCGCCCCAGTACAGGAAGAGCGGCTTGCCCTCGGCCCGGGCGCGGGCGAAGGCCGCGTCGACCTCGGCGTCGGTGCTGGCATGGACCCAGGCCACACCGGCGTCTTCGGTGGCCGAAGCCGCGGCCGGCTTGCCGCCCTTGGCTGCCGGGTTGGCCAAGGCCTGCCCCGGTGCCCAGGCCCACAGGGCGCAGGACAGTGACAGGAACGCGGTCAGGCGGACGGACAGGGGCTTGGGCATGGCAACTCCCGGGGCGACACCGACCCCGCAGGGCCGGTGCACAGGGTCGACGAGGTGAGCGGCGATTGTGCGCCAGCACGCAGCCGTCTGCCCGAACGCGGCTCAGGGCGGGCAGGGCAGCAAGCCGTCCTGGTCGTCTTCCGCCTGCCAGCCGGGCAGCGCCGTGGCGCGGGCCAGCGCCATCCAGAGCCCGAAACCCATCTGCATCGGCCGCCGTGGTGCCGGCCGCGCGACCTCCAGCACCGCCCCCTGCGCGACCAGCACCCCGCATTCCGCCGGGATTTCGTCCGGCGAGGCGATGCCCTCGGCGAGCACATACCAGCATTCGCTGCTCAGCTGCAGGTAGGCGGCTCGCTTGGCGGGCTGGCGCAGGTCACCGAGCAGGTCGGCGCGGCTGACCTTGACCTCGTGCACGATCGGGCAGAGGTAATGCTCCACGGCGGTGTGGCGCACCGAGAACACATCCGGCATGGCCATGGCCCAGGGCCCGTCCGGCAGCGGCTTGCAGCGCAGGCTCAGGCCGCACCAGACGATGCGGCCGCTGCGCAGCATGGTCTGCGCGACCTGCTGCACCAGCGCCTCGTGGGCGTCGCGGCTGCGCCGGTTGTGCTGCAGGGTGTCGGCCAGCACGGCGACGCCGGCATCGGTCACGCGCAGCGTCTCCCGCCCGTCCGGGTGCGGCACGCGCTCCAGCCAGCCCGCGGCGAGCAGCTCGACCTCGACCAGGTCCTGGCAGGGCCAGCCGGCAGAGCGCCACACGGCCCGCAGCCGGCGGCGGTGCACGGTGCCGAGCCGCGCGG
>LNFM01012773.1_pt1 | contig 10906 bp, 6 predicted proteins | sample 596031 | NCBI WGS metagenome assembly LNFM01 (sample SAMN04254537, study PRJNA301005) | activated carbon metagenome | isolation source: dual media filters at the Ann Arbor, Michigan drinking water treatment plant | place: USA: Ann Arbor | reverse complement strand
CCGGGGGAGGTCCATCCCCGACCCCCACTCCGCCGCCGCCGCCCATGGTGCAGGTCCCCTCGCAGATCGTCATTCAGGCGGGGGACGGACAGACAGCCGACCCCGGACTTCCCGTTCCTATCCGCCCCAGCGTCGTGGTCCAGGACGCGACCGGGAGGGCGGTTCCCAACGTCAGCGTGACCTTCAGCGTCGACTCGGGCGGAGGGGCGGTGACTGGGGGGACGATCACCACGGGCGCGGACGGCATCGCCACAGTGGGGGAATGGAGACTGGGAGCCGCCGAGGGGCGCAATCTCCTGCGCGCCAGCGTCGGATCGGTCACCCCCGTGCGCTTTGTGGCGATCGGGCGCGTGCTGCTGGTGACGCTCATCGACAACGCCCCCGTCCCGGTCACCGGCGGCCTGCTGAGGATCTCAAAGCCCGGCGACCCGAACGATGGCCTCGAGCTCGGGGTGCGTCCGCGCTCCTATCCCACCGAGACGCGCTGGACCATCTCGGCGGCGCGCTCGATTTCGATTCCGCTGCCGGCGGGGGCCTTTCAGGTCGGACCGGCAGTGCGCGTCGAGAACGGAATGGGATACGCCGACAGCGTCATGACGCTCTCGATCCCCGCCCGCGCCGGCGCCGACACCGCGCTCGCCGCCTTCTACTACGACTCCACGACCAAGTGGCTGGAGGCGATCCCCATCGCGGCTCGCACGGCGACGCACGTGACCATCGGCACGCGGCATTTCTCGACGTCGGCCGTCTGGCAGCCGAGTGCGGCCGCAGGCGTGCTCGGACGTGCTGCAGCAGGGAGCGTTCCCTTCGGAAGCGTCGTCGTGGTGGTCATCGGGGTGGTTCCCGGAGTCCTCAGGTCGCAGATCACCACGTCGTTCGTGCCGGGGGTCGATGACTGGGAGTTCACCAACTATGGCTCCTTCCTGTCGCCGAACGGCTACTGCGCCGGCTGGAGCATCACGTCGATGTACTACCACTACCGCCACCGGCAGGCACTGGGGCCGCTCAGCGGCAAGTTCGGCCTGCTCACCAATCCGTTCCCGGACGACAACCCGCAGGGGATTCGCTTCGCATCGGTCGTACAGGAGTCGATCGACTGGAACTCGTCGTTCAAGTTCCTGACGCAGCTGGATTCGCTGGCGGTGGGGCAGGCCGTCGATCCCGACGTCGTGCATTACCACTCGATGGTCGTCTCGCTGTTCGCCACGAGGCGTCCGCAGTACATGGCCGTCTCGAACGACACGCTGGCGCATGCGGTGGTGGTGCATGAGGCCAATGGCGGCGACCTGCTCTTCGTCGATCCCAACCTGCCGGGGAGCACGCGACTCGTATCGAACGTCAGCGGACTGTTCCAGCCCATCCAGTTCTCCGCGAACGCCGGCTCCTCTCCCGACGCGTTGACGCGATTTCGCCTGGTCGGTGTCTCGGCGATGATGTCGATGGCAAAGCTCGATGTGGAGTTCGCCCGCGTCCCGGCCGGGACGGCGGGCGACGGCGTCTTTCCCGCGACCTCGCTCGAGGTGTGGAACCGCCTGCTCGGCGCGTGGGAGCCCCTGGTCGACGGCATCGTCGTTCCATCGGACACCATCTTCGTGCGCGCGGACTGTCCCACGTGTCCCATTCCGATCAACCCCGCCACGCCCGCCGACAAGCGTCAGGGGGTCAGTCTCGTCGACGCCCTCGGCTCACCCCTCGCCACGGGGAGGCCGACCGCACAGTACGTCCAGCGACCTGGGAGCGCGCGGATCGGGATCACGACCGAGGCGCTCCAGCGCAAGTCGCCCACGGCGACGGCCTGGAAGTACGTCAACTTCAACTGGCTTCTCGTCACGTCGGTCGTCGGGCAGGTGCAACCGCGCCAACTGCGCATCGGCAAGGACTCGACGGTGCAGTTCGAGGCGGTGATCCAGGGGGCCGTGATCACCTCGGGCTTCCATCGATGGCGCTTCACGCAGGGGGGCATCACCGACACAGTGACCGTGTCGGGGGCGTCTACCGTGAACTACCAGTTCACCCGGGACGGGCGGTACGCCGTCGCCGTGGAGGTGCTGAGCAAGGGACGGCCGGTCCTGCGCGACAGCACCACCGTGGACGTCGTCTCGCCACCCGCGTGGAAGTTCACCACCGTCACCGTCGCATACAGCGTCGTGCAACCGGGGCCACTGCTCGCCAATCCCGCGCAGCAGATCTGCTACGCGTGCTGGCAGCGCGACAGCCTGATGTGGGAGCGCATCCGGACGGGGCAGAGCGAGGGCGGGCTGCTGCACCTCGGGCAAGACAGCACGATCACCGGCGTGCTCGGGGTCAAGGGAGTCTACGTCATCGAGGGGAGCAACATCACGCTCCCGCGCATGAGCACCGCCTTCGACTTCCGCGTCACCACCCTCAGCGGCGTTCCGCCAGCTGCAGGTCAGATCACGAGCCACGCCCTCGTACACGTGAAACTTTCGGCAGGCGTGAGCACGGCCGATCCGACGCTCAACGAGGGGTACGCGGAGGCGGGGAGCACCACGTCAGGGCGGATCGACGGACTGGTCTGGGGGCCGGCCAACCCGACCATCGGCTTTCCGTTCAACCTGCGCCAGGCCGCGGTCCGATTCAATGGAGACGTCGTTACGGGAACGCTGACGTACATGTATCGCATGTACGCGGGCGGGACGGTCGGCGTGGAGAACCGGCGCAGCGCTGCCACGGTAACGTTCGTGGCCGTGCGACTGCGATGAGCAGAGTCAGCAGGCTCGGCGCTGTCCGATGGCAACTCGTTCTGGTTCTCGACAATCGACGGTTAGGACGGCCCGGTGCTTCTTGCGGTGCCTTCCAGTCGCCGTAGCTTCGTGAACGGGCTGAATAGCCCGTGGCCTGCTCCCATTCACAGGAGTGCCCATGACGACGCTGCGACGAGTGCCGCGCATCCTGGTGTTTCTCACCCTGGCCGGCTGCGCGGCGCCGGCTCCCCAGGCCGCCCCCGTCGATACCGCGGCGGTGATGAGCGCCATCCAGGCGCGGGAGAAGGAATGGTCGGCCGCCTTCCTCGCGGGCGATGCAGCGGCGATCGCCGCGCTGTACACCGAGGATGGCGCCTCGGTGCCGGCCACGGGCGACTGGCAGCGCGGCCGCGCCGCCATCGCGCAGGGACTGCAGCCACAGTTCGACTCGACCAACTTCACGGCGCGCGAGGACATCACCGACGAGGTGATCCCGATCGGGGCGGACTACGTGTTCGAGATCGGGCACTACAGCTCGATGGGGACGTCCAAGATGGATAGTTCCGCCCGGACGACGGCCGGGCGCTATATCGTGCTCTGGCGCCGGGACGCGGACGGCGTCTGGCGGCTGCACCGGGACATGGGGACGGAATCGCAGACGAAGCCACCGATGTAGCCGGACATCGGCGCACAGTCGGCGTACACTGGATGCAACGAGGGCCCGGACGACTGTCCGGGCCCTCGTTTGCCTGTCCTTCAGGCACGCCGCTGTTGCCGGCGCTGCAACGGCTATGGCGTCAGGTTGGAGGTCACCGTGGCCGACCTGGTCAGCATGCCGTCGGCATTGATGCCGTTGCCGGAGACGTACCCCGAGGCCGCTGCCGTCGCCATGACCGGCGTCCCCTGCCGTATCCCCCACAACGTCTGCCACCCCGCGACCGTGGAGAAGTTGGGGATGGACAGGTCGATCGTGCTGGCAGACCCGATGTAGGCCGGCGTTGCAACAAGGGTGACGCCGCGCGCGAGCGAGGCGCCCGACTGGATGAAGGTGAAGGCCCAGGCGTCCTGATACTCGGATTGCCTGGCCAGCTGGGTACGGATGCGTGCTTCGCCCCCCGAGATGGACGTGACCGAGAACGCGGGGGTGCTGAGGGCGCTCCCCAAGGCGACGGTCGTGTTGACCGCGTCCCTGAAGGCGGTGAGGACGAGGCGAGACCGTGAGCCATCGTTAGGTCCGGCGAGCGCCGTGAGGACGTGCAGGTCCCCGGCCACCGTGCGACTGGACGGAACCGCGAAGAAGCTTCCACCGCCGAGCGTGGGCAGTCCCAGCGCGAGGCTGGAGCCGTTGGCGGTGTTGAAGGCGGCGAACGATGTCACCGACTCCCCCCCGGTCGCCCCGGTGACGGTCAGCGTCTTCGAATCCGGAGTGAAGGAATCGGCGCCGTTGAAATCGACCGTGCCGACCGATGCGTTGTTCGCGGGATTCAGCCCTCGCCTCAGGAAGATCTTGTTCAGGGTGATCCCGGACTGCGAGAAGCTCGATCGGGTGGCGAACAGGTCTCGCAGGCCATCGGGCACGTTGGCGATGGTGAAATTGGGTGATACGAACGTCGGCGCCGTGGTGGGAGCCCGTCCGCCGAACTGGACAGACGCTTGATCGGCGGCACCGAGCCCGGCGACCGTCCCCGTGACCGACTTGGTGACCGGCGAGGTGCACTGGCGGGCGCCGATCGCGCTGAGTTCACTCGTGGTCCCGTAGTACACGACGAGGGCGAAGCTGTTGGAGCCTTCCTGGGTCACCCAGGCAACGCCGCCTGCGCTGGTGATGCTGGGAGAGTACGCATTGTTGGTCCCGGCAACCTGCGTCCAATTCCCGCTGCCGTTCTGCGCCGCGAACCAGATGGGGATGTCGTCCGCGGGGCCACAGAACGAGAACGCGACGTTGCCGGCGCTCGCCTGCGTCACGTTCAGCGTGACGGTGGTCGATGCGTTCGATATGCCGGTCCCCGATCCGCTGATCGTGACCGTGTAGCTGCCTGGCGCGGCATTCACAGCGGCCGCGAAGGTCAGCGTCGAGCCGTTGGAGAGCGTGGAGGGGCTGCCAAGCGTCGCCGTGACATTCGCCGGGACGCCGGAGAGCGCCAGATTCACCTGGCCAGCGAAGTTGGTGCGGGTGATGACGACCGACGTATTGGCGTTGGCCCCCTGCTGGACACTCACCGGGTTCTGCGTCATCGAGAGCGCGATGCCCGCCGCTGGCGCCGCGGCGACGGTCACGGAGACTTGGGTGCTGACCGGGGCGATCCCGGTGCCGGAGGCGGTGACGGTGACGGGATACGTGCCGGCGGCCACGCCAACGCCGAACGTGAGCGAGAGCGTGGTGCTGTTGCCGGCCGTCGGCGACGGGGAGAAGCTGCCGCCACCCCCGGCCGGCAGGCCACTGACGGCAAACGAGACGTTGCCGGTGAAGTTGGTCCGCGTGATGTCGATGGTACTGCTGACGGCGGCGCCCCCTGCGGTGGCATTGAGGGTCGCCGACGTCGCCGCGATGGCGATCGATCCAGTCGGTGCCGCGGTGACGGTGAGGGAGATGGCGGCAGTGCCGGTGGCGGCCCCGGTACCCGCGGCCTGGAGGACGACGTTGTAGCTCCCCGGAGTGGTGGATGGCCCGGCCGCGAAGGTCGCGATCGAGGTGCCGTCGCCCGTGACGGGTCCGGGGTTGAAGGTCACGGTTGCCCCTGCCGGCAGGCCGGACTGCGCCCCCAAGGTGACGTTCCCGGTGAAGTTGGTCCGCGTGATGGTGAGGATGGTCGTCGCGCTGGCGCCGCCGGCTTGCACGGACAGTGCGGAGGGGGCGGCAGCCAGAGTGATGGTTCCGGCCGGCGCTGGCGTGATGGTGAGCGAGAAGGTCGCGGAGCCGGACTCGGCCCCCGCTCCGGACGCGGTGACAGTCAGCGGGTAGGTGCCGGGCGTCGCGCCAGCGTTCACGCTGATCGTGACGGGGACGGCGCCGCCGACCGCGGCGTTCAGCTGCACGGCAGTGCCGGTGGGGTTCCCCGTCACGGCCACGCTGCTCGTGCCCGTGAAGTTGACCGCCGTCACGGTCGCGTTGAACGTGGTGCTCCCCCCGATCGCAGCGGTGCCGCTGGCGGGCGAGAGTGCGACCGTGAGGGCGGGGCGCGGGGTCACCGTCATGCTCACCGTCGCCGTCTGGTCCGTCTGTCCCGACGCCTGCCCTCGGATCGTGAAGGTGTAGGAAACGGGTGCAACAGTCGTTGCGACGCTGACGTTCAGGGCGGCCGACGTGGTCCCTGTGGTGATCGCCGATGGAGTGAAGGTCGGCGTGATCCCCGCGGGCACGTTCTCCGTGGACAGGTTGACCGTCCCGGTGAAGGTCCCGGTGCGCGCGATGGTCGCCGTGACCGATCCGCTGGCCCCCTGCTGCACGCTGAGGGTGGTGTTGGACAGCGACACAGCGAAGCCGCCGACGTTGACCGTCGGATTGGTTCCCCCGTCACTCCCTCCGCACCCGATGGCGAGGACAAGGAGCGAGAGGGCGGTGGCCACACGCACGATCGACAGGTGCACGACACGTTCTCCGGAAAGGGGGCTGGGGGATCCTGCGGCGAAACTCGGGTCGCAGGTGCAAAAAAAAGGCCGCGACCAGCGGCCCATGGATGCAGCCCCCCTCCGAATCTTCGGCGTCACCATGCTCGGCGTCTGCGCCGTCCTCAACCTGTCCATGTTGCTGCTGTCGCGTGTCACGCACGGCATGCCCCGGGCTCTCCACCGCCCTGCTGGTTCTGCCGATGGTCCTGGCGGTGGTGTTGGCGGTGGAGCTGGCGATGGTCCACATCGTCGTTTCGGTAGGCGGGCGAGCCCGAGTCACCGCATCAGCAGCCGCGCCGCCACGCGCCCCCAGCCGAACAGGCCAATACCTCTAGCTGGTGTGCGTCGTCAGGCTCTCGAACTGGGCCTGCGACGGGGCGCGGCTCGCGGCAGCTGCAATGCCAATCCTGAGTGCGGATTACGGGATTACGACCGGACACACCACCGTTCCGATCCGGAACGACAACGCGGATGGCAACGTGAGGTGATGCCGCCACTGCACGCCGCGTGCGGGCACGAACAGCGGCGCGAGCACCGCGCCGATCGCATAGTGCATCGCCCATCCGATCGCGCACTCCCGGGTGCGAGGCTGCCGCTGCGCGGCTCGGCCGCCGCAGCCAGACGCCCCCGCGCGAACCCTATGGCGTTCCGCGTCGCTGCGCGAAGAGCCAATCCACGAACTCCTTCGACGCGTAGGTCGCGTCCCAGGAATTGTGGTCGACGCCCAGGAACTCCGTGTAGCGCACGACGCCCCCGGCGTCCCTGAGCGCGGCGAAGGGCTCCCGCGATCCGGACACCGGGACGACGCGATCCATCTCGCCGTGGAAGATCCACGTGGGGACCGCCTTCAGCTGTCGGGCCAGTGCGACGAACAGCGGCGCGGTGTCCGTCGGCACCACCGCCGCCGCAGCAAAGCGCGGATTCACCGTGACCCATCCGCAGATAGGTGCCACCGCCGCAAAGAGCGATGGGTTCCGGTAGGCGACGTACCAGCTGCCGCGCCCACCCATCGACAGCCCGGTGAGGTAGACGCGATCGGCATCGACTCGGTACTGCGACATCGTCTGCCGCAGCGCCTCCAGTGCCGCCTCGGCGGGGGCACCGCTCCACGCTGAGTCGTTCGGCACCTGTGGAAAGACCACGATGGCCGGGTAGCGACTGGGGTCGCGACGGATGGCCGGCGCGAGCCCAACGGTGGTCTGCAGCATCCCGTCCGACCCGCGTTCACCGGCGCCGTGCAGGAAGAGGATTACGGGCCAATCGGTGCGCGTGCCGTAGTCCGCGGGGACGTATACCTGGTAGCGATACGACTGGCCGCCGACCGTGGCGATGCGGTTCAGGAAGCCGGTCTCCACCTGCTGGGCAACGGCGTGCTGGCTGACGACGGTGAGCAGGGCGAGCGTGATGCGGCGAAGGCGGCGCATGGGAGTCATTCCGGATGCGGAGTTGAGGTTGCACTCCCGGGCATGGGGCGGGAGCCGGTACCACCTTAGCCTCCAGGACGCTCCTCCGGAACGTCGGCACATCGGCGCCACGCGTGCTATCGAGCCCTCATCGCCTCGCAGCCCTCTGTTGGAGGGCGCGGTCGCGCCAGGCGGCGATACTCCGCGTCGATCTCGCGCTCGAGAGCGACGGCGCGCGCCGTCGCCCCTGTCCGGCAGTAGCCCTCTCGAAGCTGCAAGAGCAGCTCGGGCGCATCGTGCAGCGGAGGGGCTGCGGGATTCGCCGCGTTGAGGCGCTTCGTCATCTCCCGCATGCGCTCGAGCTGGAAGATCGCACCGCGCACGCCATTGTCCCACTCGCCGCGCGAGGCAAAGAAGGCGCCGAGCGCGGTGTGGAAGCGGCGAATGCGCGGCGTGTCCGCTGACTCGTAGGCGACCATCTTGCCGCCGAACACGCCATCGAGAAATCGATCCAGCCGCTTGGCGTCGGCGGCCTCGTTCGTGGGCTGCGCGTACAGGACGGCGAGCGGAAAGATGAACTCGATGTCGGCCCACAGCGGAAGTTCATCCGAAGACCACGGCATCCCGAGCGCAGCCTCGTAGTACGCCATCGCCGCGCGGTCGTCGTCGCGCGTGTCGTACCACCGCCCGATACTTCCCAGCACGGTGCTCCAGACGTTGCGCCGTCCGTCGCTCACCTGCCACCAACCGCGGGTCGTCGATTGCCCCGCGAGCACTCGGCCGGCCTGCGCCGGGTCCGCGGTGTAGGCCGACAGCAGCGCATCCACCCCATTCCGCGTGCTGGGCTCGGCCTTCGCTATCCCCTGGAGCCGCGCGACGTGACTGCGGGCGATGTCGGCCGGGCCAAGCTGCTGCGTTGCGAAGTTGAGGGCGAGCAGGAGGAGGCAGCTGTCCGCGACGGTGGCATTCGCCACGCCGCCGCGCCGCCAGCGCGCGCTCGAGAGTGCCTCGTACATCGCGTCGGTGACCTGTGGCGAATGCCGCGGGTCGGTGCTCCACCTCGAGGCAAGACGCAGCAGCGAGTCGGCCAGGGGGCGCGCCGCGAACGCGTGCAACAGTCCCTCGCGCGCGCCGGCCAACGTGCTGTCGGCGCGCAGGGCGGCGCGATACGTGACGGCGGCGCTGTCGGACTCCCCCAGCGCTGCATACTCACCGGCCGCGTTCATGAGGAATGCGCCGCGCGCCGGATGCGGCGACTGCCCCGCGGCCAGGAATCGCGCCAGCGCTTCTCGATGCCTCCCGGCGTCGCGCAGCAGCACGCCGGCGTTGTTGTTCGCCGCACCAAGAAAGCGCGACGAGTCGATAGCGACCGCTGCGTCGTAGTCCCGGAGCACATCCGCGGCCTCGACCCCCGCCGCCGCCCCGCCCTCTCCAGCGCGGCGCAGCTGCAGCCGCGCGCTGGCGCGCCCGAAGTAGGCATCCGCAAGAACGGATTCGTCCTTCCACGTTGTTGGGAGCAGGCCGATGTTTGCGATAATTCGATTGTACTCGTTCAGCGCAGCGCGATGGTCGCCGGCGGCGCTCCACGTCTGCGCCGCCACCCGGGCGATCCGCACCGTGTCGAGGCGTGCCGCCACCTCGCGGCTCATGTTGACCGACTGCGCTGAACCGGGCGACGCAATCACGATCGCGCCGAGCGCGAGCCCCAGTGACGGCACGATCCTCCGCGCGCGCATCACGGAATCCTCGGCGCGGCCAGGCCGCCGGCGTCGAGCGTGGATGAGAGCGGCGTGTATTCCTGGAGGTGCACGCTGGCCGTCGAGACCGTGGCGTTGCGCGCCTTCTGACGAAAGAGCGTGTCCGAGCCCGAGCGGTCGCGCCAGCGGAAGACGCTCATCTCGCAGGCATAGAAGCCGCGATTGGTGCGGCGGCACGGCGCCAGCACCAGTTCGCCCGTGTCGGACACGATGTCACCCCCCGCTGTGGCCGATGGCATGGCCAGCCGCACGAGGAACTTTGGTGCGGGCGCGTCGGCGGCCCGCAGCGAATCGGCCGGCAGTCGCACGTCGGCCGAGGGGCGCGCGGGATCGAGCACCACGTCGCCGGTCAGCGGGAGGCGGCCGATGACGTTCGCGAGGATGCGCGCACCGAAGGCATCGAGCCGGCGAGCGAGCGAGTCGGCCCAGATGCCTCGCATCCGATCCGGGGTCCAGTCCGTCGCGGGGCGCAGCGCGATGAAGAGAAACTGCTCGAAGTCGACGGCTTCGGGGGTCCCGCCGAACTGTCGGGCGCGTCCCTGCAGCGCCACGACCATCTTCACCGCGCTGGCGTTCGCGCTGTGCTGCATCAACGTGATGGAGACCGTGTCGCGCGTCGGCGCATCACCGCCTTGCCAGTCGGCGAAGCGGAAGCGTGCGGCGAAGAGGGCGCGCACCGTGTCCCGGAGCGCCCGCTGCAGCATGGCACAGTTTGTCCCGCACGTCCCTGCCGCTCCGTCCAGCTTTCGGCGATAGAGATCCGACTCGATCAGCACGCGCACCGCCACGCGTGGCCTCACGGCGGCGAGCACCGTCCCCGGCGCACTGGCGGACAGAGCGGGCTCGACGACCGGGGCTCGGAGCATTGAGCCGGGAACGACGCCGCCCGAGAGCAGCAGGGTCACCGACGCCAGCGCGGTCGAGACGCGGGTGTTACGGGGCGACGAGTAGCGTGGTGACTCCGCCATGCAGCAGTACCTCCCGTACCCAGAGCGTGCTGTCACGGGGACCGACCGCCAGCACCCGCAGACGCTGTTCAGCGCGCAACGGCCGGCGCGTGAAGCGTGCGCGCCCCCCACTCACCCATGCCCCAAGTACGAGCGAGTCGATTCCACCGGCCAGCTGCTCGGCCTCGCGCCGCCACTGCTCCGCGGCGTCCGAGGGGACGTCGGACCTCAGGAACCCAAACAGGACGGCGCCGGGAGTGGCGATCGTGTCCACGGCCAGCGTATCGCCGGTGAGCAGCTCCAGCACGAAGATACGCATTGGCTGCGGACTCGCCATCTCGAATATCGCCTGCTTTCCCGGAAGGGCGGCCAGCACACTCGGCAGTTCGAAGTCATCCGGATAGTCCAGCGACGTCGGGCGCCACGGAAGCACGCGGCGCTCGTCAGGCGTGAGATGCGACGCCGATCTCAACCACACGCTTCGT
>LNFM01012772.1_pt1 | contig 10906 bp, 5 predicted proteins | sample 596031 | NCBI WGS metagenome assembly LNFM01 (sample SAMN04254537, study PRJNA301005) | activated carbon metagenome | isolation source: dual media filters at the Ann Arbor, Michigan drinking water treatment plant | place: USA: Ann Arbor | reverse complement strand
CTGCAGGCCGCCCAGCGGTGGCTCCTCGCGGAAGTAGATCTCGCTGTAACACTCGTCCGAGGCGATCACAAAGCCGTGTTTGTCGCTGAGTTCGAACAGCAGCTTCCATTCGTCCAGTCCCATGACCGCGCCGGTCGGGTTGCCCGGCGAACAGACAAACAGCAGTTGCGTTTTCTCCCAGACCTCCTGCGGCACGGCGGCCCAGTCCACCGCGAAGTTGCGCGCCGGGTCGCTGGGCGCAAACCAGGTGTCGGCACCGGCCAGCAGGGCCGCGCCTTCGTAGATTTGATAAAACGGGTTGGGAGAAACCACCGTCGCACCCGGCCGGGTCGGGTCGATGACGGTTTGCGCCAGTGCAAACAAGGCTTCGCGCGAACCATTGACCGGCAGGATCTGGGTCAGCGGGTCCAGCACCAGGCCGTAACGCCGCTGCATCCAGCCTGCCATGGACTGGCGCAGCTTTGGTTCTCCGGCAGTCGCCGGATAACTGGCCAGGCCGGCCAGGCTGGCGCTCAGCGCGGTCTTGATCAGTTCCGGCGTCGCATGTTTGGGCTCGCCGATGCCCAGGCTGATCGGGCGGTAGGCGGGGTTCGGCGTGACGCCGGCGTGCAGCAGGCGCAGCCGTTCGAAAGGGTAGGGCTGCAGGCGTTTCAACAGGGGATTCATGGCCCGGATTATCCCGTGTGTGCGCCGGGGACTGGCCGCTGCACTTTCCCTGAGCCTTGAATGCTCCTGAATTGATAGCTGTCTGCGCATGCTGGACATGGGCTGGAGGGCGATTTGATACATGAGCCGGGCGTGTGCACGGCGGCCGGGCTGCCGTCACCCTTTTTTACAGCGGCCGGCCGCACTGCCTCGGGTAACATTGCAGGCTCAGCATTGCTGGAGGCGGGTCGGGTGCTTCCCGAAAGCGCTATAAAAATCAAAGACTTAGCCTCAAAGCGCCAAGAAAAACAGGGTCTGCCGTGCGTCTCAATTCGATCAAGTTATCCGGGTTCAAATCGTTTGCTGAACCGACCAATTTTGTCCTGCCCGGTCAGTTGGTCGGGGTGGTCGGCCCCAACGGTTGCGGCAAGTCCAACATCATGGACGCCGTGCGCTGGGTGCTCGGTGAAAGCCGCGCCTCCGAGCTGCGCGGCGAGTCCATGCAGGACGTGATCTTCAACGGCACCAATATCCGCAAACCGGCCAGCCGCTCCAGCGTCGAGCTGGTCTTCGACAATGCCGACCACCGCGCCGGCGGCCAGTGGGGCCAGTTCGCAGAAATCGCCGTCAAACGTGTGCTGACGCGCGACGGCACCAGCAGCTACTACATCAACAACCAGCCGGTGCGCCGGCGCGACGTGCAGGACGTGTTTCTCGGCACCGGCCTGGGTCCGCGCGCCTACGCCATCATCGGCCAGGGCACGATCAGCCGCATCATCGAATCCAAGCCCGAGGAACTGCGCCTGTTTCTCGAGGAGGCCGCGGGTGTTTCCAAGTACAAGGAGCGGCGCCGCGAAACCGCGAACCGCCTGAGCGACACGCGCGAGAACCTGACGCGCGTCGAGGACATCCTGCGCGAACTCAATGCCAATCTCGAAAAACTCGAGAAACAGGCCGAAGTCGCGCTGCGCTACAACACGCTGCACGCCGACGCCACACTCAAGCAGCACCAGCTGTGGTTCCTCAAACGCGCCGAGAGCGAAGCCGACCAGGCCAAGGTCAAGGCCGACGCCGAAAAGTCGGTCAACGACCTCGAAAGCCGCATCGCCGACCTGCGCCACATCGAGGCCGACCTGGAAACCATCCGCCAGGCGCATTACGCCGCCGGCGATCATGTGAACCAGGCCCAGGGCAAGCTCTACGAAGCCAGCGCCGAGGTCGGTCGTCTCGAGGCCGAGATCCGTTTTGTGGTCGAGGGCCGGCAGCGCGTCGAGCAGCGCCTGCAGCAGCTCAAGGACCAGACCGCGCAGTGGGCCGCCCGCAAGGACGACGCGGCGCTGGAAACCGAAAACCTGGCCGCCCAGGCCTTGCAGGCCGAAGAGCAGTCCGAATTGCTGGCCGCACAAAGCGAGGACCAGGCCGGCCAGCTGCCGGCGCTCGAGGAAGCGCTGCGTGCCGCCCAGTCCAGGGCCAATGAGCAGCGCGCCAGCGTCGGCCAGGTGCAGCAGCAGATCCAGGTGCTGGCCGCCGACCAGCGCAATATCGAGGAGCAGTCGCGCGCGCTGAGCCTGCGCCACGAACGCCTGAGCGCCGATAAAAATGCGCTCAACGCGCCCGACGAAACGCGCCTGGCCAACCTCAACACCCAGTACAGCGCAGCCCAGGAAAACCAGGAGATGGTCGAGGCGCGCCTGCACGAGCTGACCGAGAGCGTGCCGCAGCTCGACGAAGACCGGCGCAACAAGCAGCAGGCCGTCAACACCGAGTCGGCCAAACAGGCCGAGCTGTCGGCGCGCATGGAAGCGCTCAAGGCGCTGCAGGAAAAAGTCAGGACCGACGGCAAGCTCAAACCCTGGCTGGCCAAACACGGCCTCGATGGGCTGCAAGGCCTGTGGAGCCGCATCCACATCGAGCAGGGCTGGGAAAACGCCCTCGAAGCCGCTCTGCGTGAACGCCTGGGCGCGCTCGAAGTGTCACGTCTCGACATGGTGCGCGGTTTTGCCGGCACCGATGGCCGCGACACGCCGCCGGCCAAACTCTCGTTTTATTCGCCGCCCTCGGCCGGCACGCCGGCCCCGGTCTCGCGCAGCGGGCTGAAACCGCTGGCCGACTTTTTGCGCCTGGGCGACGCCGGCCAGGCCGCGTTGCTGGGTGACTGGCTGCACGGCTGCCTGACCGCGGCCAGCCTGGACGAAGCCTTGTCGGCGCGCCAGCAGCTGCAGGCCGGCGAGGTGATTTTTGTGCAGACCGGCCATGCGGTGACGCAGCACAGCGTGAGTTTTTACGCGCAGGACTCCGAGCAGGCCGGCCTGCTGGCGCGCGCCCAGGAAATCGAGAACCTCGAAAAACAACTGCGTGGCCAGGCCTTGATCGCCGACGAGGCGCGCAGTGCATTGATCCGCGCCGAAGCGGCTTATGCCGATGCCGCCCAGCGCCTGGCCACTGCGCGGCGCGAGGCCGCCGAAGGCCAGAGCCGCACGCACGAGCTGCAGGTCGAGGTTTTGCGCCTGACGCAACTGGCCGAACAGACCCGCGCGCGCAGCGAACAGATTGCGGCCGACCTCGGCGAGATCGATGCGCAGATGGCCGAGCTGCAGGAACGCAAGGTCACGGCCGAGGCGCGTTTTGAAGAGCTCGACATGCAGCTGGCCGACAGCCAGGAGCGCCATGCCCAGCTCGACGACCGCGTGATCGAAGCCGAACGCAAATTGAACGAATCGCGCGAGCAGCAGCGCGCGCTCGAGCGGCAGTCGCAGGAAGCCCAGTTTGCGCTGCGCAGCCTGGCCTCGCGCCGCGACGAGCTGACACGTTCGATAGCGATCGCCGCACAGCAGGCGGCATCGATTGCCAGCGAGGAAGAACGCGCCAAAGAGGAACTCTCACGCCTCAGTGACGCCGCCGCCAAGGCCGGCCTGCAGGACGCGCTCAATGTGAAGCTCGAACGCGAAGCCGACCTGGGTGCCAAACGCAGCCAGTACGACGACCTGACCACCAAGCTGCGCGCCAGCGACGAGCGCCGCCTGCAGCTCGAGCGCGAGCTCGAGCCGCTGCGCCAGCGCATCACCGAGTTCCAGTTGAAAGAACAGGCGGCGCGCCTGGGCTTCGAGCAGTACGCGCAGCTGCTGGCCGACGCGCAGGCCGACCTGGCGGCGGTCGAATCATCGATCCAGGCCGGCAATGTGCGCCTCACGGGCCTGCAGGGCGAGATTGACCGCATCAACCGCGAAATCCAGTCGCTGGGCGCCGTCAACCTGGCCGCGCTCGACGAACTGGCCAGCGCGCGCGAACGCAAACAGTTCCTCGACGCGCAGTCGGCCGACCTCAACGAGGCCATGAACACGCTGGAAGACGCGATCAGGAAGATCGACACCGAAACCCGCGAGCTGCTGTCCTCGACCTTCGAGACGGTGAACCGGCATTTCGGCGAGATGTTCCCGCGCCTGTTCGGCGGCGGCAACGCCAAACTCATGATGACCGGCGAGGAAATCCTCGACGCCGGCGTGCAGGTGCTGGCCCAGCCACCCGGCAAGAAGAACCAGACCATCCACTTGCTGTCGGGCGGCGAAAAGGCGCTGACCGCGATTGCGCTGGTGTTTGCGATCTTCCAGCTCAATCCCGCGCCATTCTGTCTGCTCGACGAGGTGGACGCGCCGCTGGACGACGCCAACACCGAGCGATATGCCAAGCTGGTGGCCAGCATGAGCAAGGAAACCCAGTTCCTGTTCATCAGCCACAACAAGATTGCCATGGAAATGGCCGAGCAACTGATAGGCGTGACCATGCAGGAGCAGGGCGTCTCGCGCATCGTCGCCGTGGACATGGAAGCCGCCCTCGGTTTCGCGGAGGCTGCATGAGCACGCTGCAGATCAGCCTGGCCATCATCGGTGGCTTGCTGCTGGCCATTGTGGTGGCGCACAGTGCCTGGTCCACGCGCAAGAATTTGCCCATGCAGCCCACACCCGACCCGGTGGTCCCGGCCATCGAGCCGACCGTCGGCGACCTGAGGCCGCAGGGCGAGGACAGCCCGCCGGAGCGGCTGAAACCCGGTTTCGATGCCGACTCCAGCCTGGACGCCCTGGCGGCGCTGACCGTGCCCGAGAAAAAACCCGGCCTGGACGCCTTGATCGACGTGATCGCCCCCATCGTGATCGACTCGGTGGTGTCCGGTGAAGCGGCGCTGGCCGCTTTGCCCGGTTCGCGCCGCGCCGGCAGCAAGCCGTTTGCGATCGAAGGCCTGAGCCTGGCCACAGGCGCCTGGGAAACGCCGGCCGCCGGCCAGCGTTACAGCGCTTTCCAGGCCGGCGTGCAACTGGCCAACCGCACCGGCGCGTTGAACCAGATCGAGTTTTCCGAGTTTGTGATGAAGGCCCAGGCTTTTGCCGACGCCATCGATGGCCAGCCGGAGTTCCCCGACATGATGGACGAGGTGGCGCGCGCGCGCGAGCTCGACCAGTTCGCCAGCGCCCATGATGCGCAGCTCGGCTTCACGCTGCGCGCCCGGCACACGGCCTGGAGCCCGGGGTATGTGCACCAGAGCGCGGCCAAGCTCGGTTTTGTGGCTGGCTCCATCCCGGGCCGCATGGTGCTGCCGGCCAGCGAGTCCGGCCCGCATGCGCCGCCGGTGCTGGGACTGTCCTTCGACACCCAGGCGGCCATGGCGGAAGAGCCCGAGCAGACCGCGCTGCGCGAACTGACGCTGTCACTGGACGTGCCCCAGGTGCTGCGTGACGAGCAGCCTTTTGTGCGCCTGTGCGAGGCGGCGATCGCTCTGGCCTCCAGCATGGACGGGGTGATCATCGACGACCAGGGCCAGCCGATACGGCCTGAAGCCATGGAAGCCATCCATGCCGACCTGGAGCAGCTCTACAACACGCTGGAAGAGCGCGACATGCCGGCCGGATCGGCGCTGGGACGCCGGCTGTTCTCCTGAACCTGCTTCTTTTCGCCATGGCCACCCCTGACCTGTTTGCGTCGTCCGGACCGTCGCCTGCCGACCGTATCGCCGCGTTGCGCACCGAACTGCACCAGCACGCCCACCGTTATTACGTGCTGGACCAGCCCAGCATCCCGGATGCCGAATACGACAAGCTGTTCCAGGAGCTGCAGGCGCTGGAAGCCGCGCACCCGGAGCTGGCCAGCCCGGATTCGCCGACCTTGCGTGTAGGCGGCAAGGCGCTGGACCAGTTTGCCAGTGTGCGGCATGCGGTGCCCATGCTCAGCATACGCACCGAGACCGACACCGAGGCGACCGGCGCGCAGAATTTCGACACCCGGGTGCGCAAGGAGCTGGGCCTGGCCGAAGCCGATCCACCGGTGGAGTACGTGGCCGAACTCAAGTTCGACGGGCTGGCGATGAACCTGCGTTACGAGCATGGCGTGCTGGTACAGGCCGCCACGCGCGGCGACGGCGAGGTCGGCGAGGACGTGACGCAGAACATCCGGACCATCCGGCAGATTCCACTTCGCCTGCCCAGGGACGTTCCTCCCGTGCTCGAGGTGCGCGGCGAGGTCTACATGCGGCGCGACGATTTCGAATCGCTCAATGAAAAACAGCGCGAAAAAATCGCCAAAGGTGCGAAAAACGAAAAAACTTTCGTCAATCCGCGCAACGCAGCCGCCGGCGCGGTGCGCCAGCTGGACCCGGGTATTGCGGCCCAGCGCCCCTTGAGCTTTTTTGCCTACGGCGTCGGCGAAGTCACGCCGCAGGAAGAGGGCGGTCCGCAGTTCGACACCCACTTCCAGTTGCTGCTGACCCTCAAATCATGGGGTTTTCCGGTCGCAGCCCTTACCCAGACTGCACAGGGTGCTCCTGAATTAATAGCGTTCCACGCAAAAATCGCGCGCGAGCGGGACCAGCTGCCCTATGACATCGATGGCGTGGTCTACAAGGTCAACAGCCTCGCCTTGCAGAAAAAACTCGGTTTTGTCACACGCGAGCCGCGCTGGGCGGTGGCCCACAAATACCCGGCGCAGGAGCAGATCACCACGGTGCTGGCCATAGACGTGCAGGTGGGGCGCACCGGCAAACTGACGCCGGTGGCCAAGCTGGCGCCGGTGTTTGTCGGCGGCGTCACGGTGACCAACGCCACCTTGCACAACGAGGACGAGGCCAGGCGCAAGGATGTGCGCATCGGCGACACGGTGATCGTGCGGCGCGCCGGCGACGTGATCCCCGAGGTGGTCAGCGTGCTGGCTGACAAGCGCGTGAAAGGTGCGCCGCAGTTCAGCATGCCGCGCAGCTGCCCGGTCTGCGGTTCCGACGCGGTGCGCGAAGAGGGCGAAGCCGACTACCGCTGCACCGGCGGTCTGTTTTGCGCCGCCCAGCGCAAGGAAGCCATCCTGCATTACGCCCACCGGCGCGCCGTCGAGGTCGAGGGCCTGGGCGACAAGCTGGTCGAGCAGATGGTTGACGCCAACATCATCCGCACGCTGCCAGATCTCTACAAACTGGGCCTGACGGCGCTGGCCGGCCTGGAGCGCATGGCCGACAAGTCGGCGCAAAACCTGCTGCAGGCGCTGGAAAAATCCAAATCCACCACCTTGCCGCGTTTCCTGTTCGGCCTGGGCATACGCCACGTGGGCGAGGCCACCGCCAAGGAGCTGGCGCGCCATTTCGGCAAGCTGGACGCCATCATGGACGCGACCGAGGCGCAATTGCTGGAAGTCAGCGATGTTGGCCCCATCGTCGCCCAAAGCATACGCACCTTCTTCGACCAGCCGCATAACCGCGAGGTCGTCGAGCAGTTGCGCGCCTGCGGCGTCCACTGGGCGGAAGGCGAGCCGGCGGCCCGCGCGCCGCAGCCGCTGTCGGGCAAGACTTTTGTCATCACCGGCACCCTGCCGACCCTGAGCCGCGACGAGGCCAAGGACCGGGTCGAAGCGGCCGGCGGCAAGGTGGCCGGGTCGGTCAGCAAAAAAACCGATTACGTGGTCGCGGGTGCCGAGGCCGGCAGCAAACTGACCAAGGCGCAGGAGCTGGGCATCACCGTGATCGATGAAACCGGGCTGATGCTCCTGCTGGAGGCGCCGGCCAGTTAGCCGGGCGGTGCATCGGCCTCGGGCAGCTTTTCCGGCCGCTGCCACAACCAGAGCAACACACAGGCCATCACGGCAATCGCCACCAGCGCCACCCAGCGCCTGGGGAAAGTCAGCAGCATGATGATGGCACTGCCGCTCATGGTCAGGGTGGCCAGCCATTTGGCGCGCCGTCGCACCACGCCCCCGCGCCGCCACTCGGTCAGCATCGGACCGAAAGCGCTGTGGGCTTCCAGCCAGGCCAGCAGTTTGGGTGAACTGCGGGCGGCAGCCCAGGCCGACAACAGGATGAAGGGCACCGTTGGCAGCACCGGCAGGAACAGGCCGACGATGCCCAGCACCAGGCTGGTGAGCGCCACGCCTATCAGCAGCCAGCGCACCGGCGCCGCGGGCGCTGCAGCGGCGGGAAGCGCGGGATCGGGGGGGTCGGCCATGACCCATTTTGCCGTGTGGCGGGCACAGCTCTGTATGCTTGCAGTTTTGCCGCCCCCATTCTTTGCCATGACCATCCGCGAAATTCTCAAAATGGGCGATCCGCGCCTGCTGCGCGTGGCGCCGCCCGTGACCGAATTCGACACCGACGCGATCCATTTGCTGGTGTCCGACATGTTCGAGACCATGCGTTCGGTCAACGGCGCCGGCCTGGCCGCGCCACAGATCGGCGTGGACCTGCAGCTGGTGATTTTCGGCACCGATGCGGTCAATCCGCGTTACCCGGATGCGCCGCTGGTGCCACGTACCGTGCTCTTGAACCCGGTGATCACGCCGCTGTCGGACGAGGAAGAAAACGGCTGGGAGGGTTGCCTGTCGGTGCCCGGCCTGCGCGGCCTGGTCCCGCGTTATTCACGCATCCGTTACACCGGCTTCGACCCTTACGGCGATCCGATAGACCGCACGGTGGACGGCTTTCATGCGCGGGTGGTGCAGCACGAGTGTGACCACCTGATCGGCAAGCTGTACCCGATGCGCATTCGCGATTTCACACAGTTTGGCTTCACCGAGGTGTTATTTCCCGGCCTGGACGCCTCGGAAGACGATTGAGTTCCACTCTTATGTCTCATGTAAAAAATGAGATATAGCAAATAAGCTATTGATTAAAATCAATAATTTATAGTCAAGCTGCCAGCGCTTCGAGGATCTCGGTCTCGATGGCAATCTGTGCCTTGTTCTGCTGCAGCTCCGGACCGTCGATCAAAAAGGTGTCTTCCACGCGTTCGCCCAGGGTCGTGACCTTGGCCAGCTGCAGGTTGATGCGGTGGTGGGCCAGCACCCGGGCAATCGAGTACAGCAGGCCGACCCGGTCGCTGGCGGATACGCTGAGCAGCCAGCGCTGGCCTTTTTCGTCGGGACGCAGGTCCACGCGCGGCGCGATCGGGAAACTTTTGACGCGGCGTGACACCCGGCCTTTTTTGCCGGGCGGCGGCAGCGGGTTGTTTTCCTCGATGGTGCGCATCAGGTCAGCCTCGACCATGGCGACCAGTTCGCGGTAGTGGTCGGCCAGGGTCGGACTGACGACCTGGAAGGTGTCCAGCGCGTAGCCGGGCGAGCCCTTGTGCGGCTTGGCGGTGTGCACCTTGGCATCCAGGATGCTGAAGCCGGCTTCCTCGAAGTAACCGCAGATGCGCGCAAACAGGTCGGGTGTGTCGGGGGTGTAAACCAGCACCTGCATGCCTTCACCTTCGGCCGAGCGGCGCGCCCGCACCACACATTTGGCGGTGCCGACGTGGCGCGACAGGTGGCGCGCGTGCCAGGCGATGTCGCCGGCCTCGTGGCGCATGAAATAACTGACGTCCAGCGTGTTCCACAGCGCCTTGTGCGCCTCGAAGGGCTCGGCGTGCAGGGCCAGCATGGCCAGCGCCTCGCGTTTGCGCGACTCGACCTCGGCGTCGGCATCGGGCGCGCGGCCACCCAGCACGCGCAGGGTGTAGCGGTACAGGTCTTCCAGCAACTTGCCTTTCCAGGCGTTCCACACCTTGGGGCTGGTGCCGCGGATGTCGGCGACGGTCAGCAGGTACAGCGCCGTCAGGTAACGCTCGTTGCCAACGCGCCGGGCGAAAGCGCCAATGACTTCGGGGTCGCTGAGGTCTTCCTTCTGCGCGATGCGGCTCATGGTCAGGTGTTCACCGACCAGGAACTCGATCAGCTTTGCGTCTTCAGCCGGGATGCCGTGCTGGCGGCAGAACACCCGCACATCGACGCAGCCGAGCTCGGAATGATCGCCGCCGCGGCCCTTGGCAATGTCGTGGAACAGCGCGGCGATGTAGAGGATCCAGGGCTTGTCCCAGCCGGCCGCCAGTTGCGAACAGGCCGGGTATTCATGCGCATGTTCGGCCATGAAAAAACGCCGCACATTGCGCAGCACCATCAGGATGTGCTGGTCCACCGTGTAGACGTGGAACAGGTCGTGCTGCATCTGGCCGACGATCTTGCGGAACACCCACAGGTAACGGCCCAGCACCGAGGTCTGGTTCATCAGCCGCATCGCATGGGTGATGCCGGATGGCTGCTGCAGGATCTGGCGGAAGGTGTTGCGGTTGACCGGGTCGCGGCGGAAGGCCGCGTTCATGATGCCGCGCGTGTTGTAAAGCGCGCGCAGGGTGCGGGCCGACAGGCCCTGGATGCCCGGCGTGGTCTGGAACAGCAAAAAGGTTTCCAGGATGGCGTGCGGTTCGCGCTGGTACAGGTCGTCGCTGGCCACCTCGATCATGCCACCCCGGTCGAAGAAACGTTCGTTGATCACCTGCATGGGCGCGGTGTGCGGGTGGATGCGCTCCTCGATGTTGAGCAGCAGGATCTGGTTGAGCTGGGTCACCGCCTTGGCGGCCCAGTAATAACGCTTCATCAGCGCTTCGCTGGCTCGACGCGGCAGCCTGCTGTCATCGTCGATCTGAGCGGTATAGCCAAAGGACTCAGCCACGGCCGTTTGCAGGTCAAACACTAGGCGGTCTTCGCGCCGGCCCGAGAGCAGGTGCAGGCGGGCGCGGATCAGGCTCAGCAGCGCCTCGTTGGCCTTGATCTGGCGCACTTCAAAGGCGGTGGCCAGACCTTTGCGGGCCAGTTCATCCCAGGTGTGGCCCAGGCCCGCAGCCTTGGCCACCCACAGCACCAGTTGCAGGTCGCGCAGGCCGCCGGGCGATTCCTTGCAGTTGGGCTCCAGCGCATACGGCGTGTTTTCGAACTTGTTGTGGCGCTGCCGCATCTCCAGCGTCTTGGCCACAAAAAAGGC
>LNFM01007008.1_pt1 | contig 10907 bp, 9 predicted proteins | sample 596031 | NCBI WGS metagenome assembly LNFM01 (sample SAMN04254537, study PRJNA301005) | activated carbon metagenome | isolation source: dual media filters at the Ann Arbor, Michigan drinking water treatment plant | place: USA: Ann Arbor | reverse complement strand
CGGGATCCCGCTCGGCCCGCGCGAGATCGGCGAGGCCCTCGCGATCGTCGGCCGCGTACAGCACTCCGAACGCGACCGGATCGTACACGGCCAGCGATCGCACGCGCTCGGGGTGTCGGCGCGCGAGCGTCAGCGCGAGCAGCCCGCCGTACGAGTGGCCGACGAGGTGGACCTGCCGGGCGAGCGCGGCGATGCGCTGCTCGAGGGGCCGGACAGGACCTCGCGCAGCGTGACCTGGGCGCGGCTCGCCTCGATCGCGCGGGGATCTCCGCGCAGCCGCGACGCGCGGTGCACCTGGATGGCCAGGCCGGGGTAGCGGCGCGCGAGGTGGGCGCGCAGGTCCTCTGCTGCTGCCCGCGTGTGCTCACCCGCGGTCGACACCTCGTCGAGCACGAGCCTGCGCGGGCCATGCAGCGCGACCTCGTGGATGCCTCGGGCCGCGTCGTCGCCCTGCACGTACACCGAGACGTGCGCGTCGCTCGAGGCGTGCAGCGTGGCCTCGTGATCGAGGCACGGCAACAGCGGGATCGACAGCGACGCCCCGAGGTCGACGCGGTACGACTTCACCGCGAGCACGCGGTACGCGGGGGCGAAGCCGGCGAGGAAGCCGTGCCAGTCGACGTCGGCCACGGCCCGACGGTAGCACTTCCCCTTCCGTTCGCCGTGTCCGGGTCGACGACGTCGAGTCACCTGGCCGTGACATGCCGAGCGTAGCCATGGAGGGTCTCGCCCGCCGTGCCCCGCCCCTTCGCGTCCCCGCTTCGTGCCGCGCCGTGCTCCGGACTGGGTCTCGGCGTCGCGTTCGTCCTCGGGGCGTGCGCGCCGGTGGAGACCGATCGCGAGGCGTGGTTGCGGCACACGCTGGTGCTCGACAACCAGGATCTGCTGGAGCGCGAGCCGGCGCTGACCGCCGGCAAGTTCGCGAAGATGTCGGAGTCGCCGTTCGCGTTCCTCCGCGGCAGCGCCGGCCAGTTCGCGCGCGACGTCTTCGAGCCGGGCGGCGCCGGACTGCATCGCTGGGCCTTCGTCGAATCCGGGCCCGACGACGTGGCGCTCGTGGGCGACGCGCACCCCGAGAACGTCGGCACCTTCCGCCGCGGCAGCGGCGAGCTCACGGTCGACTTCGACGACTTCGACGCGGCGACCTACGGCCCGTTCGAGTTCGACGTCCGACGCCTCGCCCTCGGCCTGTGGATCGCGTGCGAGCAGGCCCGCGCGCTCCTCGAGGACCAAGCGGAGGATGCATCGGTGCTGCGGAGCTGTGGGGCGGTGACCACCGCCGTCCCCCGCGGGTATGCCGACGAGGTCGCGGCGATCGCCGTCGACCCGACGGCGGCGATCATCGTCCGCGAGGATGCCCCGCCCGGGGTGATCCTCGCCGACCTGCTCGCCGAGGCCCGCGAGGACGGCGACGCCGGCAAGTCGCTCGCCGAGTACACGCGCATCGAGGACGACGCTCGCACCCCGTTCGTCGGCGACGTCGCACCGGCGCGCCTGGTCGCCGAGGGGCCGCACGCGCAGCTCGTGTACGAGGACTCGGTCCGCGCGGTCGATGCCCCGACGCTCGCGCGTCTGCGGCGGTTGATCGCGGCGTCGGCCGCGACCCGCGTCGACGACCGCCTCGATGCCGGCGCCGTCCTCGGCGCCACCGTGCGCCTCGGCGCCGGCGTCTCGAGCTATCCCCTGGCGCGCTGGTATGTGCTCGTCGATGGACCCACTGCGGCCGTCGACGACGACGTCCTGCTCGAGGTCAAGGAGCTCCGCGATGCCGTGGTGCTGCCCGGCGCTCGGCGTCCGATCGACGCGCCGTTCGACGGCAACGGCCCCCGCGTCGTCGGGCTGCAGCGGGAGCTGCAGGGCTTCGTCGACGACGACCCGTGGCTGGCGTTCGGCGACGAGGGGGCGGTCGACTTCCGCATCCGCGAGCGGACCGGCTACCAGCGGGGCTTCGCGGTGGATGACCTCGCACCCGCCCTCGCCGAGGGGATCTGGACGCCCGAGGACGTGGTCGGGTTCGCGACGATCTGCGGGCGCATCCTCGCCCGCAGCCACGCGCGCGCGCGCCGGTCCAACGGAACCATCGCGGCCGCGGCGATCGCCGAGGCGGTCACCGACGGGACCTTGCTGGTCGAGACCATCACCGCGTTCGTGCTCGACTACGGGCCCACCGTGCTCGACGACCACGCGCGCCTCGTCGAGCTGCTCGCGATGCACGGGCCCACCCTGGGGTACCGATGATGCTCGTCGCGTTGCTGCTCGCGCTCGACGTGAGCCCGGAGCCGCCGCCCGCGGTCGCGCCGTCGGGGCAAGGGCCGATTCAAGCCCCGGCGCCACCGGAGCCGACCGAGCCACCGACGCCGCCAGGGCCGAAGGCCGCGCCGAAGCCCCGTTGGGCCGCATCCGGCCCCTGGGTGCCCAACGCCTGGCCGACGCGGCAGGTCTGCGGCCTCGATCCCGTCGACGCCCCGTGGTGCCTCTTGGTCCGCGCCGACGTCTTCACGGGCGCGCGGGTCGGGACCATCGGCGGCGCCCAGCAGGGCGAGTTCCGCCTCGATCGCGCCGAGGCGGCGACGGGTCTGCTGTGGAAGCCCGCGACGCGCCTCGAGACCGGGGGCATCGTCGCGATGGAGTCGATCCGTTCGGCGGGCCCGCAGAGCGTCACGGGGATCGACGGCGACAGCCTCGTCGTGCGTCTGCTCGAGGCCTACGGGCACGCCGCCGCGCACTTCGGCCCCATCGACGTCGGCCTGCGCGCGGGTCTGATCCCCGAGCGGTGGATCGAGCAGGTCGAGAAGGGCTACGACACCCGGGGCTTCGACGCGCTGGCCTCCGATCGCGTGCGCATGTTCGATCGCGCGGACATCGGCGCGAGCGTCGTCGTCAGCGGCTGGGACTCCCGCGTCGACATCGACCTCGAGGTCGTCAACGGCGAGGGCCGGGCGCAGCGCGAGCGCAACCGCGGCAAGAACACGACCGCGATGCTCACGGTGCGGCCGGTCCTGCGCGAGCACGCGTCCGGCCCCATCGTGCTCGCGCTGCACGGTGGGTTCCGCGACGGCTCGCTCGGCGTCGCCAGCATCGCGGATCGCCGCGGCGCCGCGGCGGTGAGCTTCGCCTCGCCATGGGTCTACGGCGGCGTGGAGTACGTCCATGCCCTGGGCTACGGCGGCCGCGGGGACCTCCGCGCGAACGCCCTGGGCGCGTGGGTCTCGGGGCGGATCCTGCCGCGGTGGCTCGGCGCCATGGCCAAGTACGACCGCGTGGTCTTCGACCTCGGCGCGAAGGACAGCGCCATCCACGTCGTCGGCGGCGCGGTGTTCTCCGACGTGTTCGAGCACGTCGATCGCAACCGCCGACGCGTGCGCGTCTACGCCGGCTACCAGTACGAGGGCTACGGCCGCGCGGCTGCCCCGCTGCCGGGGGCGACCACGGCCCAGGACGCCCATCGATTCCTGCTGCAGCTCGAGCTGCGCGGCCTCGCCCGGATCGGGCCCGGCCGACTCACGTCCACGGAGGCACGCCCATGACCCGCTCCACCCTCGTCGCCGTCGTCGCCGTCGTCCTCGTCTCGATGTGCGCCGCGTGCAGCGGCGCCACCACCAGCGCCGACGGGCCGGACAAGACCACGACGGGCGGCGACGTGGTCTGCGGCGACGCGATCGCCGACGGCGACGAACCCTGCGACGGACCCGACCTCGCGGGGGTCGACTGCGCGGACCTCCCCGGCTTCGACGCCGGTGTGCTGGCGTGCCTCGCCGATTGCAGCGCCTTCGACGTCTCGGCGTGCACGGCGGATCCCCTCGCGGCCGTGGTGCGGATCAACGAGGTCACCTCCACCGAGATCGTCGAGGGCGCCTACGCCGGGGCGGGTGACGCGGTCGAGCTTTACAACGCCGGGATGGCGCCGGCGGATCTGTCCGGTCTGCGGCTCTCCGACGACGCCGGCTTCGCGGACGACAAGACCTACGTGTTCCCGCCGGGCCTCGTGCTCGCGGCGGGTGCGTTCGTGGTCGTCACGAAGCGCGACGATGTCACCGGCGAGGGCGAGTACACCTTCGGCATCAGCGACAGCGACCCCGAGTCGATCGTCCTCGGCGACCCGAACGGATCGGTCCTCGACGAGGTCGCGTTCTCCGGCGCCGATGCGCTGGTCTCGTGGTGTCGCCTGCCCGACGGCGCGGACGCGTGGCAGGCGTGCGCGCGGAGCTTCGGCGCGCCGAACCAACCCGACGACGGGACGTCGAGCACGGGCGGCGATCCGGTGTGCGGCGACGGTGTGCGGGGCGGCGACGAAGACTGCGACGGCGACGATCTCGGCGACGTGTCGTGCCTCGATCTCGGCGAGTTCGCCGGCGGCCGTCTGGCCTGCGGCGACGACTGCACGTGGGACACCTCGAGCTGCACGCCGCTCGCGACGCGCGGCGCGGTCGCGATCAACGAGCTGTCCTCCGACGGAGACGACGCGATCGAGCTGTACAACGCTGGCGGGACCACCGTCGATCTCGCGGGCTGGACCCTCACCGACGATCTGTCGTCGCCGCGCGATCCGTACGATCCGGACACCGACGCCAACCGCCTCGAGTTCGCGCCCGGCGCGACGATCGGCGGCGGCGAGTTCCTCGTGATCCTCGCCGGTGACCCGCCGATGCACCCCTTCGGGCTCGGGGCCGGCGGCGATGCGGTCGCCCTGCTCGATGCCGAGGGCGCCGTCGTCGACTTCATCGAGTACGGCGCCGACGAGGCCGCGGTGTCGTACTGCCGGGTGCCCGACGGCCCGTTCGGCGACTGGGAGCCGAACTGCACGCCGACCCCCGGCGAGCCCAACGCGCACTGACGCGGTGGCGTCACCGCGCCCGGAGGCGCACGTTCAGCTCCGACGGCCCGACCGTGAACGCGTAGACCTCGCGGACCTCCTCGGCGCTGCCCACCCGCTCGACGTCGAAGCTCCGGTACAGCGTCGCGAGCAGCACGCGCATCTCGACGAGGGCGAGGGACCGACCCGGGCAGATCCGCGGGCCCGATCCGAAGGGCATCGACGCGGCGGCGTCGTGCACCCGATCGGAGCGCTCGATCCAGCGGGAGGGGAGGAACTCGAGCGGCGCGTCGAAGTGCTCCGCGTCGGTGGCGGCGATGCGGCCGAGCAGGACGATCGGCGTGTCGGTCGGGATGTGGAGGTCGCCGAGCGTCGTGTCGCGGTTGGCCTGGACGAAGTTGACCGGGGCGACCGGCCGCAGGCGCATCGCCTCGTGGGCGATCGCCGTCGCGCGGTCGAGGCGGTTGGCGACGTCGAGGTCGCGCGGCACCACGTCCGACCCGAGCTGCTCGTCGAGCTGGGCCCGCAGCGCGGTGACCTCCGTCGGGTGGTCGCACAGCAGGTGGATCGCCCACGCGACGCTGTTCGCGGTGGTGTCCTCGCCGGCGAGGAGCATCGTCATCGCGTTGCCGAAGAGGATCTCGTCCGCGAAGGGCTCGCCGTGCTCGTCGCGGCCGGCGACCATCGACTCGAGGAAGTTCTCGGGCTTGCGCGTCGGATCGGCCGCGAGCTTGCGGCGCGCCTCGGCGACGAGCTCGGCGATCCAGACCCGCAGCGCCGCGATGGCGCGATCGACCCGCCGATCGGCGGGCAGGCGGATCCATCGCCAGTAGGGGAACATCGAATTGAGCCGGCGAGCGAACGTCGGGAACACGAGGCTGAGCTCGCGCTGGATGACGTCTTCGCCGCCCTCGAGCGTGTTGAGATCGCAGCCGAAGGCCAGCGCCGTGGTGACGTCGACGGTGAAGCGCATGAGGTCGTCGGGCATGTCGACGATCTGTCGCGTCGCCGCGGCGCGGGCCCAGCGGGCGTGCAGGCGCGCGGCGACCTTGGCCAGCGTCGCGTAGAAGCCCCGCAGGTGCCGCTGCGAGAGGGCCTCCATCGCGAGCCGTCGCTGCGGTCGCCAGGCCGACCCCTCGACGCTGAACACCCCCGCGACCCCGAGCTCCGCGAACACCGGCTCGACCTGCGCGTCGCGGCGGAAGGTCTCGGGTCGATCGCGCAGCGCCTGCTCGATCATCGTCGGGTCGGAGACCACGACGAACGCCCTCGGGCCGGCGCGGAGGCGATAGACCGGCCCGTACGTCCGTGCCCAGTCCTCGAGCGCGAGGTGCAGGCGCGGGACCTCGAGCTCGAGCGCGCTGCCGATCCAGGGCAGCCCCTCGGGCCCGGGCAGCTCGGCGATCGTCCGCGTCGCCGCCCCGCGCACCTCGGCGAGCGGCGCGACGTCGACGAAGAGGCCCTCGTCCCGGCGCTCGGACGGACACGCCCGCAGGCAGTGCGACCCACCCTCGCGTCGGCCCGTCGCCGCGTCGAAGCGCCAGCGGTGGTTGCGGCACACCAGCGCATCGCCGTCGAGCTCCCCCTCGCCGAGCAGCGCGCCCTGGTGCGGGCAGCGGCCCTCGTACACGCGCAGGCCGCCCGACGTCCGCACCGCGACGAGGTCGACGCCGTCGGCCGACAGCGCGAACGGCCCATCGCCGACGAACTCGCCATGACTCGCCCGGGCCCAGCGGATCGTGCGAACGGGATCGGTCATCGTGGGCGCGCATCGTATCACCGACGCGCGGGTCGCAGATCCTGCCCGCGGTCAGGCCGCGGTGCTCGCGGCGGGTTCGATCTGCGCGAACACGACGACCTGGTTCTTGCCGAAGTGCTTCGCGCACTTCGGGCACGTCGCGTAGAAGAAGTAGGCCTTCTCGACGCGGTGGCCCATCGCCTCGACGTGGCGATACATCTCGGTCGTCCACCGCCCGAGGTCGCGGTAGGGGCCCTCGAACAGCTTGGTCACGAACCGGCCCGACAGCCGCACCGTGGTCGTGCCCGGGACCTCGCGGTCGACGGCGACGTAGACGTCCGAGCCCCACGGGGAGACCTCCTCGGTGAGCCACAACGGTTGCTCCGGGTACGCGGCCGCCTCTTCGATCGCCGCGTGATCGCGGCTGATGACCGATCCGAAGTTCAGCGGGATGTGCAAGAAGGCCCGCATGTGGTCCTTCAAGAACGGCTTGTCCCGCCACTCGAAGACCTTGTCGTCCCAGACCGCGGGATCCAGGCGCGCGCAGCAGTGGGTCTCGGAGTTGTCGTAGTTCGTCTCGGCGAGCTTCATGGCGGACCTCCGTTCGGGATGCGTCCCTCCAGCCTGTCGTCGAGCTGCCGCGCCGGCGAGCGCACGCGTTGCACAGGCGGCGTCGGAACGAGGCGACGCGTGCGGGCACGCCCCACGGATGTCGACGCCGTCAGATCACGACCGCGAGCCGCGTGAGCCCCACGCTGAATTCGTCGTTCTCGCCGAGCTCGACCGGGCGATCGATCGGGTGATCGTTGACCCGCACGGTCTGGTCGTCGCCGAGCGGGCGCAGGTGCGGCCGGTTGGGGACGCCGCTCCACTCGAGCACCGCGTGGATCCCCGGCACGCGATCGTCGCGGAGCTTGATCTCGCAGCGGGCGCCCGAGCCGATGCGGTACGAGCCGGGCAGGAACAACCGATCGTCGAGCGTCGCGTCGGGGTGGAGCACGCGGAGCGTCGCCGCGACGGGGATGCCCATGTCGCGGTGCAGGACGAGGCCGAGGATGTTGGCCAGCGCCCCGGCGTTGGGCGGCCGCCGGCTCGGATCCTTGTCGAGGGCGCGGGCGATGCCGCGGACGAGCGCGTCGGGCAGGGCCTCGCAGCCGGGCTGCCGATCGAGCGGCACGACCGGCGCGTTCGCGTGGGCGCGCAGCCACTGCGCCGGCTCGTTGCGCAGGTCGTACTTCACCTGGCCGAGGGATCGATCCGTGAAGAACGGCGCGCGGGCCGACAGCAGCTCGTAGAGGATCATCGCCAGGCTGTAGACGTCCGACGCCGGGGTCAGCACGCGGGTCTTCAGCTGCTCGGGCTGGCTGTAGTGCGGCGTGCCGACCACGAGGTGCGCGTCGCTGGCGTTGACGCCGACCACGGGCGTGCCGTCGAACGATCGCGCCAGGCCGAAGTCCAGCATCTTGATCTGCCCGTCGGTCTCGACGAAGACGTTCTCGGGCTTCACGTCGCGGTGCACGATGCCCATCGCGTGGGCCTCGGCGAGCCCGAGGCACGCCTGGTGGACGATCGTCACCGCCTGGGCCGGGTGCAGCGGCGCGTCGAAGTCGTGCCACACGTCGAGGCTGCTGCCCTGCAGCAGATCCATCAGGAGATAGATGTGTCCGTCCGGCCGCAGCCCGCAGTCGAAGGTCCGCACGACGTGCGGGTTGGTCAGCGTCCGGAGGATCGTGATCTCGCGGAGGGCCCGCTGCGCCTGATCGCCCGCGGTCACCGGTTCGCGCGTCAGCTTGAGCGCGAGCCGGTGATCGTGCCCCGGCACCTCGACCTCGTACACCCGCGCGAAGGAGCCGACGCCGATGACGCGTACGATTCGTATGGTGCCCGCGTAGACATCACCGGGCTCGAGGTCGAGCGGCATGGGGCGTTGGGTCAACGTACCACGTCGCGCCGGGACGCGGGTCCGGCGGCCTTGCGGCGTCGGCGGGCCCCGAGAGGGACCTCGCGCCCCGTGCCTGTGATAAGGCTCGGGGCCCATGGACCCGACGCCGCTGCACCAGCTGAGCGCACCCGAGCGTGCCCGCCGATTCGGCGCGATCCGCCTCCTCGCCACCGACGTCGACGGCACGCTGACGAAGGGCAACGGGCTCGATCCCGAGGTCGTCGCGCAGATCGCTCGGCTGTGCGCGCGCGGCATCGAGGTCGTGCCCGTCTCGGGGCGACCGGCCGGCGAGGTCCAGGGCCTGGTGCGCTACCTGCCGGGCGTGCGGCGGGGCATCGCGGAGAACGGTCAGGTCGAGGTCGTGCCCGATCGCCCCGTGCGCTGGCTCGCCGAGGCCTCCGATCGTCCGGCGATCCACGCCCTCGCCCTCGAGATCGGCGCGGACGCGGGGCTCGAGCTCCGGATCACCGCCGACGATCGCTTCCGCGTCGGTGACGTCGCGTTCGAGCGCGACGGGGCGAGCGACGCTGCGCTCGCGGCACTGATCCCGGCCACGCGCGCGCGCGACCTCTTCCTCACCTGGTCCAACGTGCACATCCACTTCACGACGATCTCGCCCGACAAGGGGGCCGCGCTGCTCTCGGCGGCCGGGGTCGACGGTCACGAGATCGCGACGATCGGCGACGCGCCCAACGACGCGGGCCTGTTCGTCGCGGGCCGCTTCGGCGCGACGATCGGCACCGCGGACGTGCTCCGCCAGCGCGCCGTCATGCCGGCGATGCCCGAGTTCGTGACCGAGTCGACGGAGTCCGAGGGCTTCCTCGAGCTCGCGCGACTGCTGCTCGGGGCCCAGCCGTAGCGGCCGACCGGACGGACCGCAGGCGCAGCCGCGGCGCCGTTCGGGGGCCGAGCGCAGTCCCCGCCTGCATGCACCCGGGCCCAATCGGTGGTCCCGGTCACCGCTGGCGACGGCGTCGAGCGTTCGGCCACGAGGGCGGCTTCACGAAACTTTGCACGCGCCCGCAAACCCCCGCGGCCGTCCCCGTGTCTCACGCGTGGCGAGCCCGCCCCGGCTTGCTACCATCGCCGCGCGCGCACGCCCGTCGGCGCCCCGACCCGCGCCCCCCGATCCTCGATGCGCTCTCCGTTCCCATCGCCGCTGCTCGCCTGGTTCCTCCCGCTCGCCTCCGCGTTGGTCCTGGCCCCCGCCTGCGGCGGCCCCTCGGGGGCCATGGCGAAGGGCACGCCCGAGGAGGACGCGGCCGAGCGCGCCGTCGCGGTGGTCACGACCACGGTGAAGTCGGGCTCGATCGACGCCGAGCTGTCGGCGGCGTCGACGATCGAGGCCGAGCGCATGGTCACGGTCCACGCCGAGTCCACCGGTCGCCTCGTCGACCTCGCCTTCGAGGAGGGGGACATCGTCGAGGCCGGGAAGGTCCTCGGTCGCATCCGCTCGGATCTCCAGAGCAGCGGGCTCGACCGCGCGTCGACCTCCTTGGCGAAGGCCAAGGCCGACCTCGACACCGCGGAGTCCCTGTTCGCGCAGAAGGTCCTCTCGAAGCAGGAGCTCGAGTCGGCGCGCCTCGCCTACAAGACGGCGACGATCGACGTCTCGGATCGCAAGCGCGACGTCCGCAACACCAAGATCGTCGCCCCGCTCGGCGGCACGATCACGGTGCGCTCCGCGAGCGAGGGCGGCTTCGTCGCCAGCGGCGCCCAGATCGCGACCATCGTCGACTTCGGCTCCCTCGTCGCGCGCGTCTACGTGCCCGAGCGCGAGCTCGATCGCGTCGCGGTCGGACGGCCGGCGGAGATCATCGGCAAGGCGGCGCTCGGCCGCCACGGCACCGGCAAGGTCAGCCGCATCGCCCCGGTCGTCGACGCGACGACCGGCACGGTCAAGGTCACCATCTCGCTGCCGCGCGAGCTCGCGGGCGTCAAGGGCTTCCTGCCCGGCATGTACGCCGAGGTGACGCTGACCACCGAGTCCCGCGCAGGCGCGACGTTGGTGCCCAAGCAGGCCCTGGTGCGCGACGACGACGAGGTCTTCGTGTTCGTCCTCGACGACACCGATCCGGCGGGGCTCCGCGCCCGTCGCACGCGCGTCGAGCTCGGCCTGGTCGACGACGTCAACGCCGAGATCGCGCGCGGCGTCGAGGTCGGCGCCGAGATCGTCGAGTCGGGTCACGCGGGGCTCAAGGACGGCGCGCTGGTCGAGCGCGTCGATGCCAGCGGCAAGCCGCTCGAGGCGACGCCCGAGGGCACCACCGCGGGCGTCGTGCGCAGCGATGGGGCGAAGACCCCCGAGGGCGCATGAGCGACGGCGAGACCCCGCGGTCGTCGACGCCGGTCGCGGGCATCGACGTGGCGGCGCTCGCCCGCAAGATGGACTTCTACCGGGTCACCACCGCGCG
>LNFM01012771.1_pt1 | contig 10908 bp, 7 predicted proteins | sample 596031 | NCBI WGS metagenome assembly LNFM01 (sample SAMN04254537, study PRJNA301005) | activated carbon metagenome | isolation source: dual media filters at the Ann Arbor, Michigan drinking water treatment plant | place: USA: Ann Arbor | reverse complement strand
AATTATTGTCAATGCAACCGCACTAGCCCTAGCGCCTTGGCCCAAAATCAGCTCTGTGCCAATTGTGGCAAGTCATTGCCCCTTGGTTCTAAAGTTGGTTCTTTCACCTCGTTTCTATTCAAGGAGCTGCGCTGCCAGTGTCAGACTCCAGTTGTGGTCAAGAAGAGCTCTCGTATTTCTTCTCATCGTACTGCCACTGCTCAGCGACTGACTCAAAGAAAACAATTTACGCAGATGCGTATGGGCAGTTCAGAGCAGCCTGGTCAATCGAGCTCGCAGCAGATTTTGCCAGTCAACAGTATCATTGGAGGCGCTTTTCGAGTTATAAGATTGATCGGCCAAGGTGGCATGGGGGTAGTCTATCTGGTTGAACAAATCTCTTTGAAAAAGCAACTAGCTTTGAAAGTGCTCGCGCCAGAGTTTGTCAACGAACAGAGCTGGTTGCGTTTTCAGGCCGAAGCAAAGACGTTGGCAGCCCTCAGTCATTCCACTTTAGTAAAAGTGTACGATCTTGGTATTCATGAGCGCTCGCTGCCATTCTATTCGATGGATTATTTGCAAGGTCACAATTTAGAAGAAGTTTTGATTGCAGATGGACCACTTCCTCTCCGTCAAGCATTGTCTATTTTTATTGAAGTATTGGAGGGCTTGGCCTACGCCCATCGTAACGGCATTATTCACCGCGATCTTAAGCCTAGCAATATTATGTTGTGCACTGCAAATAGTGCAAGTAGTGCCAACCAAGTCAAGATTTTAGATTTTGGTATCTCCAAATTAGTTGGATTTGGTGACAATCTTACTCAGTCATTAACATCGACCGGTGAGGTTTTTGGTAGTCCTTATTATATGAGCCCAGAGCAGTGTGTTGGCGATCTGGTTGATGCTCGTTCTGACATCTATTCTATTGGCTGCTCTTTGTTCGAAGTCTTGAGCGGGTTTGTGCCCTTTGAAGGCCGCAGCTCTGTTGAAACAGTTACTATGCATCAAGATAGAGAGCCTCCGCGTCTTTCTGAAGTCTTGGCCGACGGCGATTTTCCCTCTTCTATTGAGCTTGTATTGGCCAAGTGTCTGGCTAAATTGCCTCAAGACCGCTATCAGTCAGCTAAAGAGTTGTCTTTAGATCTTGAACGCATTCTTGACGGCAAAGATGTTCTTATTTACAATCGCGTTTCTTCTGCCCTTGAACAGGGCGAAGTCAATGAAGCTAGTGGCTTGCCCCTTCGCCTCTTGAGTGTTGTTTCTGTTCTCTTAATTGGTGGTGCCTTTGCGCTCTATTTCATTCTAGGGAAGCCTATTCAACTAGTCGCTACTGAGCCTTTCGTTGGCTCTAAGACTTCTAAGGTAAGAACTGCTGCTGACTCATCTCTGCCAGATCAATGGTCTGATGTGCCGTCTGAGTCACGCTCTCTTCTCTCTCCCTCAACCCAGTCTTCTTTAATTGCGGCGGCACAGAAGAAGGAGGTCGTTGCAGAAACGAGCGCTGCAGCAGATAGCGGCTATGATTCTTTTGTTATGATGGTTGGTGACGCCGATCGCACTATGGGGGCCTATTTCGGCGCACCAGGAGCGCCCAAGGGGTCGCAAGTTGAGACTGCTCAGTTTTCTACTATTAGTGTCGTTAATGGTCAGCCTACGATTTCATTCAAATTTCCTACTGATGTAGTGATCGGAAGAATCTACACAATGCTTGATGATGCCGGCATGGATGCCAAAGGAACAATAGATTGCCGATTGGGTAATCGTTTGACATTTATGCCGTCTCGTCTTGTTGGTGAGTATCCACAGTATATGAAGCGCTTCAAGCAGGATGATTTATATGGAGTGGTACTGTACAACAGGGGTGGTGATGACGGTGTTTTGAGGGCAGTCACCGTTCTTCCCAATATAGAGTTTCTCTCGATTGTGGCTAGTTCTGAGCTTACGGCGGCTTCTGTTGATTCTCTTAACAAGTTCAAGAATCTTAGAAGTTTCGACGCATCTAGTAGTAGCTTAAGCGGTGGGGTTTTCGCCAGTGCAAATTGTTGGTCTAAGCTTGAGCGCTTGCATTGGAATTGTGCTAACGCCCCAACGCCATTTCTTAAGAAGTTGCAGTCATCGCCAGAGTTGAAATTTTTGCAGCTCTCTTCCTCTAACTTAAGTCACCAAGATTATTTGTTGATTGCTAAGTTGACTAATCTGCGGTACCTTGATCTGTCGGACAATATGGTTACTAAAGATGACCTCATTGCCTTAAGTGCCCTGGATAAGTTGAACGTGCTTAAGGTCAAAGGTAGCAAGATTGCCATAGATGCCATTCCAGCTCTGAAGCAGTTCAAGTCTCTTGCTGATTTGCAGATTCTATCTGGTGGCAGTTCTGATCCTAATTATTTTGCCCTTCGTAGGACTCTGCCGAAAGTCAGAATTCACTAGCAATTGGTACGGTTCATAGGTCGAGTTTGAGCTATTCTAGTTCTCTCCAGTTCATGGTTTTTGGTTCACTTTTGCCACTGATATTTTCGAGTACCTGTTGTTTCATATATTGGGCATACTCGTTGGTTGGTTGCAGCTGTAGTGCAGTTTGAAAGTCAACAAGAGCAAGATCGTATTTGTGCAAGTAGCGATAACATGAACCCCTAAAGAGATAATAGTCAATGTAGCCTGGCTTGAGGTTAATCGCTTGGCTCAGTTTCTCTACTGCTTGCTCATAACGGCCCAGGCCGTGCAGACCAAGGCCATCATAGAACAGGTTCATGCCTGGTTGAGCGCTACTATCTTTGTTTGTTGCGGCGATGGCTCTTTCTAGGGCGGCACGGTGCATCATGATGGGAAACAATGACTGTTTATCGCCCTCTCTAGTTTTGAAGTATTGCATTGGCCGTGCGCTTCGAGTTAGAGCTTCTTGGGGCTGATGAGCCAATTCATAGGCTATTATCTGTTCCGTTGTTTCGCAGCCGTAGCCGTAGTTTCCCTTGGCCTTCAGGCTGTCATAGAATGCAATTGCATCTTGATAGTTCATTTGGAACAACTGCGCTTTGGCAATTTCATACTTGCGTCTCTCTTGATACCTCTTCCTTGGTTGCATTAACTGTTCAATTATGCCGGGGACAATTGCCGAGTGCTCTAACACTACAGATTTCTTCAGAGCAGATTCAGCCTCTTGGTAGTGTCCGGTTTCAGATAGGGCCACACCATAGGTTGTTTGCATGGCATAGTCTGTAGGTGCAAGTTCGACTGCTTTTTTGAAGTCAGGGAGACCCTTTTCTGAGGTTTCTTTAGTTAAGCAATAGCCAACATCTTTGTGTATAGAGTGACTAAGGCCTCTGCCGAAATAGGCTAGGGCACAGTTGGGATCAATTTCAATGCATTTATTGCATTCTTCTAGTGCTTTGTCACCGTTTTGGTTGAAAAAGGCAACCATCGCAGCATGGCCATGGGTATGCAGGGCTGCTTTGCTGTCAAGCCAGGCCGGCGACCCTGGTATCAGGGCCCAGGCTACGGCAATGGTGATTACCAGCCAAGAAGTAAAGACGCCAACGAGGGCTAGAATGCCAGTCCAAAGGCCAGTCATCGATTTGGCTGAGTCTAAACTGAGTGGCAATGAATTTGTAGGTTTTACTTGATTGCTGTTTTGGTCGCTTTGATAGTCATATTGACTCAGTGAAGATGGGTCTGAGGCCAGGCTTTCAGAACTGCCGGCTTTTTCATAACCGTCGCCCTGCAACGGCGAAAGTGCTAGTTGACCTTTGCTGACGAGATTGGCACTGTCTACAACTTTGAGAGTGATATTGTCGGCGGTGCTTTCATTTAGCTTGAATTGAGCGGCTGTTGAGAAGGGCGCTTTTGTATTTTCTCTTAGAAGTTCTTTTAATAGTTCTGTAGGAGTCTCTTTGTCGTCCGCGGTAGGCGCGGGCGAGGGGGTTGGAATGCTTGCTGCGTGACCATTAGAGCCATCATTGTTGTTGCTGTGCTTGGTGCTGTTGTTGCCATTATTGTTGCCATTATTGTTGCCATTGCGATCGCTATGGTCGTCGCTATTATTATCGTCGTTGGCGCTCGCTGGTGCATCTAGGTCTTCTATGATTTGGTCGCAGTTAGCATAGCGGTCTTTTAGGTTTATAGCTGTGGCTTTGGCAACAATTTTGTCCATCGATCGAGAAACTGTTCTGTTTTCTTCTCTAGGGTGTGCAACGCTAATTGGTTCTGGTTCTTTACCGGTTAGGAGAAAGGAAAGAGTTGCTCCCATGCCATAAATGTCACTTTGACTGACTGGCTGGCCCCGAAATTGTTCAGGTGGAAGGTAAGCTGGTTTGCCTACTACCGACCCTGTGGCATTAGATTCAACCTGTCTAGCTACGTTGAAGTCAATGAGTTTGAGGATGCCGTCATTGCGTAGTATCAAGTTTTCTGGTGTGAAGTCACGGTGCACTACTTGTGGTTCTTGGCTATGCAGATAGCTTAAGATTGAACACATCTGTCGGGTCAATTCGCGCACCCGCTCTTCTGGTAGCGGCCCTTCTTTAGCGACGATCTCACGCAACGATTTGCCGTCAATATGCTCTAAGACAAGATAGGCTCTATGGTCTTCGACGAAAAAGTCGTTCAACTTAACTACTTGATTGTGATTGAGATGCTTCAGTATTCGCGCTTCGCTTTCAAAACTTTCCAAGACATCTTTACGAACACTGATGTCTACGTAGATCGGTAAGAGAAACTCTTTTAGAACAACAGTGTCTCCACTGGCATGATCGTAGGCAGAGTAGGCTGCGCCTTGGCCGCCTACACCAAGGGAGCGTTTCACTCGGTAGCGACCTTCATTGAGTACAATGTCCTCAGTAAGCGGTTGGAGGCGATCTCTCTGTGGTGGCGCTGATAGTGCTTGCAACCACATCTCAGTGTAGCTGTGATCTACCGGCGGTTGAAGGGCTTGCACTAAGGCCGCTGAACGGCTCACCCCTGGTGCCCAGCGCTCAATGGCATCGAGAATTATCTCGCGGTCTTCGACTGATTCTATCGCCCCCATACTTAGTTTTACTGGGACGCCGTTGTTGCGATTAAATTGCAGTTCTGATGCAGTTGTTTGACCTCTTTTGTTTTTGGTGTTGAGCTCAATAGATGTGAGCGAGTTCCAGGGCACTAGCTCACTTTCTACTTTTTTGGCACCAAGCCAGCGAAATGATTTAAAGCCGAGGGGAGTAAATTCATAGTTTGTTGGTTGTTTGAGAACAAAATATGATGCGGCTACGGTGAAGGATGCAGACAGAACTCCAATCAAAGCTAAAAAAGTCTGGTTGGAGATCCTAAAGATGTTCGCAGCTACTTGAGACCCCCCTTGGCTGCCTGGCCCGTTAGGGTCGAGAAGTCGGCCTATTGCTGCAGCTATATCTGGAAAATTGGTGCAGAAAATTATCAACAAGGCCAGGTTTATTGTCAGTGCAATAGACGCATTGATGATGCGATCCTTTCTGCTAGTGGTTTTGTGTCTGTGTTTAAACCAGCGCTCTATAGCGATGAATGGTCTGTAGCGAATAACCATTTTGTCGCGGTCAATTACTTTGGTTTGTAGCTTAAATGTACCGGCTTTATCTGTTTGATTGACTGTTATCAGCGCTTTTCGCCAATACCAAATGTAGGGCACTGTCATGAAGCAGCCGAGAAAGACTGCTCTGAATTTATTGGGAAAATCTCTTTTTTGCTGTTCTGAGCAGAGTGTCTTTAGTTTGGATGGCCAGTAGCTAAGAGCCGCAACGAAGTAAACTAGCGAAACCAGCAATAGCCACGGCAGCACTTGTAGTACCGAGTATGCGCTGAGGAACATCAATTGACTGAAGTAATAGCCTATCAAGGTCAGCCATGACAGCGGTAAGAGGGAGAGTAACGCGGTTCTGGTGTTGGCACCCTTTGCGCATTGAGGAAGGAGCGGCACTGTGTTCTTGATTAATTGCTTTTGGCTTGTGAAAAACCAAACTAAGTGGAGTACGTAGAAAACTATTCCAGTCAAAAAACTGGCTAGTGTAGACGGGTGGTAGGGGGCAACCCTGGTATTGAGTTCAGAAGGAATAAGCAGAAATGCAAGAATTGAGACTGTTGCTGTGAGAATACCAATGCCTAGGTTCGGTAGAGGTGGGAGCTGTTCTGCTCTAGCTGTGACTTCGGGCGTTGGCGTGACCTGAGCTGCCGTTATCTCCTCTGTAACTAATGACTCGCTGGCGGTTGCCTCTTCGTTTTCGGGCGCGTTACTTAGTGCTTGCGTCGCGCTTATTTCTGGCAGTGATTTCTCGGGAGTGTCTTCAACAGTCAGGTCGACGTCAACAATCGGAGCATCTTCAACTGTCAGTTCAATCTTTTGGCGTTCTGGCGCATCTGCTAGCTTTATCTTTGGTCCTTTTCTATTCTTTTTGCTTTGTACATTGTCTGATTTGCTACTCATGCGCCTGCCTCGTCACTAGCTGCTGTAGAGATTGACGCAGCCTCACTGGAGGAAGCTGTGCTTGCTGCTGCTGCAGCTAGTGCTGGGACATTATGTTTCGCTTCTATGGCGCGCAAATGCTCCAGTAGATGCTCAGCGCTGGCCAAGCGATCTTGTTTCTCAAATGCTGTCAAAAGCATCACTAGATTTTCCATGTCATCTGAAATATTTGGAAGGATAGTGCGAATGTCTGCTTGTGAAAGGGGTATAGGGTCTCTGCCTGTTAACAAATAATGTAATGTGCCACCAAGAGCATAAAGATCGCTTTGGGGAACTGTTTTTCCGCGTAGTTGTTCCGGGGCAATATAGGCCTGTTTGCCTACTAATGTGCCCGTGGCTGTGCCGACAAATTCGTTCGAAGCACCAAAATCAATGAGCACCACCGTGCCGTCATTCTTCAAGACCAAATTATCAGGCGTGAGGTCGCGGTGTACCACTGGAGGATTTTGACTATGCAGAAAATGAAGAATCTCAGCAATTCTAATGGCCCAATTTAAGACTGGTTTTTCGGCACAGGCACCATTTTGTTTAACGTATTGACGCAAGTCTTGGCCGTGAATATATTCCATCAGTAAGTAGTGTCGGTTTTCTTCGACAAAATGATCGAGCACCCGGGCGATGTTTGGGTGGCGTAAACCAAACAACATCTTCGCTTCTCTGACTAAGTGTTGCTCTGCCATTTGCCTTACTTCTGGCTCTGCACTTGGCGGCACCACTGCTTCTTTTAAGACAAACATTTCAGTTTCGTTTTTTTGCACAAGGTAGATTGCAGAGAGCCCACCAAAAGCTAGCTGCCGCACTACTTTTAGCTTGCCGTTTTGTAAGGTTTTGCCAGGCTCAAGTGGTACAAACGTTGTCACCGTAAAGCGTCTTCCTAGCTCGTCTTGCCACATCTTTGTGTGGCCTAGGTTAAGTTGCTCGTTGCCACTCTGAATGGTCCGTTGAAATGCGATTAGCTCATCTGAGCGTTGGCAGTTAGTGCCCCAAAGTTCTAGCGCCAAGAGAAATTCTTCGAGTTGTCCTTTGGGCAGGTCGGCAACGTTGAGAGGAAGCAGTATATTGGGTTGAAAGCCGAGCACAAGCTGTTGGCCGTTGACACCGTCAATTATTGAGGCCGTTCTCAGCTCAGTCCATTGCCAATTGCGCTTTAGGCCAAGCTTGGGTAGAAGAAAAGGTGGGAAACTCATTCCGTTTTTTGAAATATGTATTTTATTGTCTTCACTTAGGGCTGAAGTCAACAGACCGACAATAATTATGCTTGCCAGGGTGAGAGAAATAAGAATGTTGTAGAACAGGTAGGACTCATTGGGAAACTTGACTAGAAAGACTATGAAAGATGCCAAAGCCATCGGTGCAAACAGTGACCAAATCGGCAGAATGGCGCAAACCCCTATAAGTTGCACTTTGGTTTGCATAGGTTTATAGGGAACAACAAGTTGAAACTCTGCCATCTTTTGCCCCGCTCTAAAAATACCCGAACGAGTCGATATACCCGGTGCAGTAGAGCCCTTAACTGGTTGCTCTGCTATTGCTTAACAATTGGCTTTTTTCGCTTTTGTGTTCGACTCAAGTTGGAGGCGCATAAAAGTTCTCTGATCCAACGGTAGGCCGAGTTTTTGTTCCAGCATTGAAATTTCTTCCAGTTCCTTCTCCCAACGATTTTGGGGCAATTTTTCAAAGCCGATGGTGGAATAGAACGGGGCATTCCAGGCAATATTGACAAAGGTGGAAAGGGTTAGGTGGGGGAAGCCCTTAGTTCTGGCCCATTCGGCTACAGTTTCTACCAATCGGCGGCCTATCCCTTGGCGACCATGGCTTGGCAGAACGTCGACTTCTTCAAGGTAGGCCAGCTGCCCCAGTACAGTGGCGATAGCGAAGCCTACAGCGCTGTTGGGCGTGGCCTTGCCCGGGGAGTGACCCTGGTTTCCAATTGCTATTTGTTCCGCCACCCAGACTTGGCCATAGCCAATTAACTCTTTCAATAATTCTTGTTCGAAGTGATGATCGAGTAATTCATCAATGAGGCCGGTTCCCTTGAAGCGGGTGGCTGCCAGTAGCTCTACTTCTTTGATGGCCTTCATGTCGCCCTTGTGGGCTAGTCTTATGCAATATTTGTCAGTCATGTTTGTGGCGAAATCTATAGATTGGCGGTAACTGTTTGTCACAGCTTATAGATTAACTGACTGCGGTTAGTTGCCAAAGGCATTAAATGGTGATCCATTTTTAAGGAGTTTTTATGCCAGGCGTTTATAAGATGACCGAGATTGTTGGAACCTCAACTGAGAGCTTCGCTGATGCTGTCAAAGAAGGCGTTAAGCGTGCTTCTAAGAGCCTTCGCCATTTGAGCTGGTTTGAAGTTGTTGATCAGCGTGGTTCTATCAAAGATGGCCAAGTTGAAGAGTTCCAGGTGACAATTAAAGTCGGCTTCAAGCTCGAAGACTAGAAATTGTTACTGTGCCGAGAAATTCACGGGTAAAGACTAGTGGTTTTGCACTACACTTTTGCCATGGTGGCTATTCCAAACTCAGGGAAGGAATCATGGCGAAAGTGAAGGCACAGAATTCTAAGTTGGTATATGGGTTATTGCTAAGCATTTTGGGCGGAGCTGTTATCGCCGTGGGCACTATGGGTGGTGCTATGGGCGACTCTGGAGTCGCCGCCGCTGAGAGTGACGTTGCGGTCTCGGATACTGTTGATTTGAAGGCTGATGATCCTAGTGATGCCCCGATTTACAAGTTTAAAGCCAATGCACTTGACGGTCACGAAATTCAATTTGCCGATTATAAGGGCAAGGTTCTGCTCATAGTTAATACAGCTAGCCATTGTGGCTACACCCCTCAGTATGCTGGTTTGCAGGCTCTGAGCAAGAAGTATGAAGCTCAAGGTCTAAAAGTTCTTGGTTTTCCTTGCGACCAATTTGGCCACCAAGAGCCCGGTGATGCGGCTGCTATATCTTCATTCTGCACAAAGAACTATGGTGTTGATTTCCAAATGTTTGACAAAATAGAGGTCAACGGTAAAGAGGCTAATCCGCTCTATGTCTATCTTAAGAAGAGTACAAAAGACCATGGTGATATTCGCTGGAATTTCACCAAATTTTTGGTAGATAAGCAAGGCAAAGTGCTAAAGCGTTATGGCTCAATGGCAAGCCCTGAGAGTTTATCGGCTGACATTGAAGCAGCTCTCAAATAGTTTGAGAATCATCAATAGCCTGATATAGCAACTAGCTTGTTCATCGCTATCTTATTCGTCTGCAGATGGTCTGCGACGTTGTTGCTTTTTGATTGAATTTTGCGACTTGGTTTCGACCCGTCTAATTTTTGAACCTAGAGTTGGCTTGGTTGCCTTTCTCACCACTGGTCTTGTGGCTACAGAGATTAGCATTTCGGTCACTTTGGCGAGGCAATCATCGATATTGCCAATTTGGTCGCGATATCGTTGTGAGGTTAATACCAGGTCGCCTTCAATGGTTAGGCGACTGGCATATTTGCTCATGAAGCGGCCCCTTACTTCATCGCTAATGCTGGGGCTTGTGCTAATTGCCCAGCGCATCACGGCTTTGCTGTTCACTTTGTTGACGTTCTGCCCGCCAGGGCCACCGCTACGTGCAAAGGTGAACGAAAATTCGCTCAGTGGAATTTGAATTTTATCTGTGACAGAAAGCATAGTTTAGATTGATATACCACAGCTTTGTCGCCACATGCAAAAGCGCAGAGAATATTGAGAGCTTCTCTGCGCTTTATGAAGTTGCCATGAATCTATAAGCCTGCAAGCTGACTGGGTCAACCCTAACGGGCACTTAGGCGGCGACTAGAGTCCCGTGGTTATCGCAATGAGTTCCGCATGGACTATGGAGGTGGCCATTAACGAGATAATCGACATGATCCCCATGAGGAACAGCTGCATGTCCACAGTCAGCGCCGTGTTTGTGTGCACTGTCATGGCCTTCGCACTTGTGCTCGGGTGTGCAGGTGGCCGGGTTGGTCGCAGACTCAGACAATTTGCACTCGTCTACGTGATCGCTGTGTACGTGATGGAGGTGACCATCGTGTACATAGTCAACGTGATCTTCGTGCTTGACGGCTAGGTGGCCACAATTACTACCGTGCTTGTGGTCATGGCTATTGTGTGTTTCGCAAGACATATTTAAGCTCCAATTTTGAACTAGTAAAAGCTCAGATGGGTAAAGCCGAGATTGAACCAAACGAATTGAATCAAATAGATTGGAGTAATTGCTAGCAATCACATTTCCTTCGGCTCTTATCGTTTTAACGTCTTACTGCTGCTCTGTCAACTGTTGAATTGGTGGTGGCATTGCTGGTGCGCTCCTGGGGTGTGAAATAGTCTGGGTTTCAAGTGCTAAAGGGCTTTTCGAAGATTTTTGAAGGGTATGAAAATCGTTTCCATTGTCGCGAGTTCTTCTGTCTTTTCGAGAATGAAAATGGTTTCAATTGTCACTGGGC
>LNFM01012770.1_pt1 | contig 10908 bp, 4 predicted proteins | sample 596031 | NCBI WGS metagenome assembly LNFM01 (sample SAMN04254537, study PRJNA301005) | activated carbon metagenome | isolation source: dual media filters at the Ann Arbor, Michigan drinking water treatment plant | place: USA: Ann Arbor | reverse complement strand
ACAAGAGCGCCGTGAAGGTGTGGGACCAGCGCGCCTACAAGGACTACGACGACACCAAGGAACTGGGCACGCGCAACATCAAGGTGGCGCTGCGGCGCCTGCGTCGCTTTGCGCGTGAAGGCGCGGCAGATGAGCTCGACCTCGACGACACCATCCATCGCACCGCCGCCAACGCCGGCCTGCTCGACATCCGACTGGTGCCCGAGCGCCACAACAAGGTGAAGGTGCTGCTGCTGATGGACGTGGGCGGCACGATGGATGAACACATCCACCGCGTCGAGGAACTCTTTTCAGCGGCGAAGACCGAATTCAAGCACCTCGACTTCTACTACTTCCACAACTGCGTCTATGACTTCATGTGGAAGAACAACAAGCGCCGCTTCAGCGAGAAGCACGCCACTTTCGACCTCATCCGCAAATACAACAAGGACTACAAGCTGATCTTCGTGGGCGACGCCACCATGAGCCCCTATGAAATCCTGCAGCCCGGCGGCAGCGTCGAATACAACAACGAAGAGCCCGGCGCGGTGTGGCTGCAGCGACTGACCAGTGCCTTCCCGAAGTTTGCGTGGATCAACCCCGAGCCCCAGGGCGTGTGGCAGTACCGACAGAGCATCAGCATCGTGCAGCAACTGATGAACCAGCGCATGCACCCGCTGTCGCTGGCGGGGCTGGAAGCTGCGATGCGGCAACTCAGCCAATGAAACGGCGGCGCATGGCGCTGCGCTGTGCAGCGTCTGTGGCGCTGATGGCCGTGGCGATGGTGAGTACGGGCTGTGCGGTGCTGCAAGGCGCCGGCGCGCCGCCACCTGCGGCCACGCCGGCGCCGGCCCCGGCGGCCACGCCCGAGGCCTTCCTGCTCGTCACCCCGCAAGAGTTCGAGCAGCAGTCGCCGACGCTGGGCGTGGTGATCGAAGTCCAGGCGCCCGAGCCCCTGAAGGCGCTGCTGGAGCGCCACCTCGACCTGGTGCGCCTGGGCCGCATCAGCCGCGAAGACGTGGACGACAGCGAATGGGCGCGGCTGATCGATGCCGCCCCCAAGCAGGTGCGCGACCTGCTGCAGACCGAGGGCTACTTCGCGCCGCAGGTCAGCATCCAGCGCACGGCCGGACGCGCCAGCGGCCAGCCCGACCGGGTGCGGCTGGAGGTGGAGCCGGGTGAACGTGCGCGCATCGGCCGCGTCACGCTGGAAGTGGAAGGCGCGCTGGAGCGTGGCCACGCCGCCGGCGAAGAACACGCGCGCAGCACCCTGGCCGCCTGGCGCGACAGCTGGCCGCTGGACAGCGGCAGCGAGTTCCGCAATGCCGCCTGGAGCGATGCCAAGGCCGGTGCGCTGGCGCGGCTGCGCGCCGCCGGCTATGCCACCGCCACCTGGGTGGGCACGGGCGCCGAGATCGACCCGCAGAGCAACACCGTGCGCATGTTCCTGGTGGCCGACAGCGGGCCGCTGTTCCGCTATGGCCTGCTGGAGATCGAAGGCCTGGTGGTGCAAGACGCCGAGACCGTGCGCAACCTGGCCGGCGCCTCGCGCGGGGCACCCGTCACCGAAAGCCTGGTGCTGGACTACCAGGAACGGCTGCAGAAGTCGGGCCTGTTCGAAAACGTCAGCGTCACGCTCGACCCCGACCCCGAGCGCGCCGACAACGCGCGCGTGCTGGTGCGCCTGCGTGAAGCGCCCCTGCAGGTGTACACGGTGGGTGGCGGTATCAGCGCCAACACCGGCCCGCGCGCCTCGGTGGAACACACCTGGCGCCGCGTCTTCGGCTACAGCGCCTCCTCGCGCAACAAGGTCGAGTGGGGCCAGAAGCGCCAGTTCTGGGAAGGCGAGATCAGCACCCACCCCGGCGAGCGCCAGTACCGCAACCTCATCGGAGGCACCGTCGAGAACCTGGAGTCGGATTCCGACACCGTGCTGTCGCAGCGCCTGCGTGTGGGCCGCACGCAGGACACCCAGCGCATCGAACGCCTGTACTTCGTCGAAGCCGAGCGTTCACGCCGCACCACGGTGGCCGGCGAGCGCAGCAGCGCGCTGGCGCTGTCGGTCAACTACCACGGTGTCTGGCGGGACCTGGACAGCGTGGTGCTGCCCACCCAGGGCTTCACCTTCGCCGGCCAGGTGGGCGTGGGCCGGTCCAGCGGTACCAATGCGCGCGATGGCAACTTCAGCCGCGCCTATGGCCGCATCACGGGCTACCTGCCACTGGGCCGTACCTGGTATGCGCAGGCGCGCCTGGAGGCGGGCCAGGTCTTCCTGGGTGACAGCGCGGTGGTGCCCGATTCCTTGAAGTTCCGCGCCGGTGGCGACGAATCGGTGCGCGGCTACAGCTTCCGCAGCCTGGGCCCGCTGGTGGACGGCGCGGTCGGCGGCGGTTATGCGCTCTACACCGCCAGCTTCGAGATCGCCCGACCCATCCTCGCCAGCATGCCTTCCCTGTGGGGCGCGGCCTTCGTCGACGCCGGCAATGCCGCCGACAGTTTCAGCGCACTCAGGCCCGCCGTGGGCCTGGGCCTGGGCGTGCGCTGGCGCAGCCCGGTGGGCCCGCTGCGCCTGGATTGGGCCTGGGGCCGCGAGACCCGCAAGGGGCGCTTCCACTTCAGCGTCGGCATCGCGTTCTGAGCGGCCATGGACGAAGCCTTCAAGCCCGCCACGCCCGCGCCGCCTGCGCCATCGGCACCCTTGGCCCCGGCCACCCCGGTGCGCAGCGGCCTCGGTCTGCTGCTGCCGCTGCTGTGGGTGGGTGGCCTGGTGCTGCTGCTGGCCGGCACGGTGGCGGGCGGTCTGCGCTGGCTGCTGGCCACCGATGCCGGGGCCGCCTGGCTGGTGCAACGCCTGCCGGGCAGCGTGCAACTGGAGGGTTTTCGTGGCGCGCTGCTGGGCCCGCAGTGGCAGGCCGATCGCCTGAGGGTGCAGTGGGACGGCGGCCGGCAGTGGGTGCTCATCGAGGGCCTGCAGGGCCGCGGCCTGCGCTGGGCCTGGCGGCCGCACGCCCATGCCTGGGTGGCGCTGGACATGGACAGCCTGGCCGCACGCCAGATCACGCTGCACACCCTCACCGCGCCCGCCAGCGGCCCCACGCCGCTGCCGGCCACGCTGGCCCCCCCGGTGCAACTGCAACTGGCCAGCCTGCAGGTGCAGACTTTTGTGCTCGACGGCCAGGCCCCGGTGCAGGGCCTGCAGCTCAACGGACTGCAACTGGACCCGCGGCCAGGCGCGTTGCACCGCGTGCAGGCATTTGCACTGCAGGCCGTCGGTGTGAACTTCAGCGGCGCCGCCGAACTGGCCAACGCCCCGCCCTACGCCTTGACCGCGCAGGCCGCAGCACGGCCCACGCTCGGTGGTGATGCGCCGGCCTGGGCGGCCATGGCGCGCGCCCAGGGCACGCTGCCCGAGGTCTTGCTGAGCGCCACGCTGCGCGGGCGCCCACCCGCCGCGCCGGCGCGCGGCACCCCGGCAGCCCTGGCCGAGGCGCCGTCCGTCGACTTCAAGGCCACGCTGCAGCCGCTGCAGCCCTGGCCGCTGGCCAGCCTGGACCTGAAGACCCGGGCCCTGAACCTGGCGGCGCTGCTGCCCGGCCTCGCCCGGGCCCCCACGACGCAGATCAACGGCCAGGCCACGCTGCAGGGCGGCGCCGGCGCCACACCGCTGCAGGCCGAGGTGATGCTGGACAACCTGCTGCCCGGGCGCTGGAACGAAGGCCGGCTGCCCCTGCGCCGACTGACGCTGGAAGTGAACGGCAGCCTGCAGCAGCGCGACCGCATCGCGCTGCCACGTTTCGAGATGGAGCTGGCCGACACCGGCGGCAGCGCCGGGCGCTACAGCGGCAGTGCCGTCTGGCAGGGCGGCACGCTGACACTCGACACGCAGCTGCAGGCCGTGGCCCCGCAGCAGCTGGACGGCCGCGCCGCCGCGATGACGCTGACCGGCCCGCTGGCGCTGACGCTGCGCGGCCTGCCCTCGCCCGACATGACGGCGGCCGCTTCGACAGCGGCGTCGACGCCAGCGTCGCCGGCCGCATCGGCGGCCGCGCCGGCGCCGCTGCCGACCCCGGCGCCGTCCGTCTCCTGGAAGCTCGACCTCCAGGGCCGGCTCGCCGCTGCGCCCCAAGCCGTGCAGCTGCAGCTGGAAGGCAGCGCCGACAGCCAGCGCCTGGAGCTGCGCCGCGCCACCGCGCAGGCCGGCGCGGCCAGCGCTTCGCTCACCGCCACGCTGCAACGGGTGGCGCGCGGTGACTGGCAGCTGAACACCACCGGCAGCGTGAACGAGTTCGACCCCGTGCCCTGGTGGCCGGGCGAGGCGGGCGGCGCCTGGCGCCAGGGCCCGCACCGTCTGTCCGGCGCCTGGCAGTTCGACCTGCGCCTGCCGCGCGGCGCCGAGAGCCTGAAACCGCTGGAGCTGGCGCAGCGCCTGGCCGGCAACGGCACGCTGCGGCTGCACGACTCCGTGCTCGCCGGCGTGGCGCTGGCCGCCGATGTGAAGCTGGGCTACAACCCGGCCAACAGTCCGGCACCGGGCACCGTGAACGTCGAAGTGCAGCTGGGCGGCAACACGCTGAGCCTGGACGGCCGCGGCGACCCCGGCGGCGCCGGCCAGGGTGACCGCTGGGAACTGGCGCTGAATGCGCCACGCCTGGCCAGCCTGGGCGCGCTGAGCCGGCTGGTGCCCGCGCTGGCCGCCTGGGAGCCGCGCGGCGGCCAGGTCCAGGCCACGCTGTCGGCCGCCGGGCGCTGGCCCGAGGTGCGCAGCGAAGGCAAGGCCAGCCTCGCCCAGCTGCAGCTGGGCACGCTGAGCGTGGCCAACGGCAGCGCACGCTGGCAGCTGGCCACGGCGGGCGGCCAGGCGCTGACCCTGCAGGCAGAGGCGAACGACATCCGGCAGGGGGCGATCCCGGCGCAGACGCAGACGCAGACGCCAGGCAGAGCCGCCCAGGCACCGGCGCCGACGCCCCTGCGCGTGCAGCAGTTGCGCGCCGATGTCAGCGGCACCCTGGCCGAGCACCGCATCGAGGTCTCTGCCGCGCTGCCGCTGGCCCCGCCTCGTGCCGCCGAGCAGGCGCTCGGCCTGAAGCTGAAAAGCGGCACCCGCGCCCTGCTGCGCGCTGCCGGCGCCTGGCTGCCGGCCGAAGCCGGCGGTGGCAAGTGGAAGGCCCGTGTCGAGCGCCTAGCCATCGGCCCCTGGGACGGTGCAGGCACCGGCAGCAGCCCGGCCGACAACGCCAGCTGGGCCGAGGCGCTGGACCTGCGCGCCGAAGTCGATGTCGACGCCCAGGGCAGCCTGCAGGCACTGCAGGCCAGCCCGGGCAGCCTGCGCTTGGGCGATGTGTTCGCGCTGCGCTGGGACGAGGTGCGCGTGGACCTGCGCGGCGCGCAGCCGCAGCTGCAGATGCGCGCCAGTCTCGAGCCCTTTGCGCTGGCACCGCTGCTGGCCCGCCTGCAGCCCGACATGGGCTGGCAGGGCGATCTGCGGCTGGGCGCGCGCCTGGACATCCGCGCCGCCGAGAAGATGGACGCCGACCTCGTCATCGAACGCAGCGACGGCGACCTGCACCTCGTCGGCACGGAAGGCACGCAGCTGATGGGCCTGAGCGAATTCCGCCTTGCCGTCAGCGCCCACGAAGGGGTGTGGAACTTCGCGCCCACGCTGCGCGGGCGCAGCCTGGGTGAGCTGACGGGCCGGGTCACGGTGCAGAGCACCCCCGAGCGCCGCTGGCCCGAGGCCGCGGCCGCCATCGCCGGCGAAGTGCGGGCCCGCGTCGCCGACCTCGGCATCTGGGGCGCCTGGGTACCGCCGGGCTGGCGCCTGGCCGGCGCGCTGGACAGCACGGCCAAGGTCAGCGGCACTTTCGGCAAGCCGCAGCTCGACGGCCTGCTCACCGGCCAGGGCCTGGCGGTGCGCAACCTGCTGCAGGGCGTGAACATCAGCGACGGCCAGGTGCTGGTGAAACTGGCCGGCGACACCGCGCAGGTCGAACGTTTCACGCTGCGCGCCGGTGAGGGCCTGGCCACCATCAGCGGCGCCGTCACCTTCGGCCCGAAGCTGCAGGTCGCGCAGGGGCGGCTGGAGCTGAAGGCCGAGCGCCTGCGCGTGCTGGGCCGCATCGACCGCAGCGTCATCGCCAGCGGCCAGGCCGTGGCCTCGATGCAGAACGAACGCCTGCAACTGGACGGCAAGTTCCGCATCGACGAAGGCCTGTTCGACGCCAGCAGCTCGGACGCCCCCTCGCTGGACGACGACGTCACCGTGCGCCGCGCGGGCTCACCCGAAGAACGCCAGGCCGCGGCCGAGGCGCCGCCAGCCAGGCGCAGCTTCGTGATGGGGGTGGACATCGACCTCGGCGAGCGGCTGCGCGTGCGTGGCCGCGGCCTCGACACCGGACTGCGCGGCCTGTTGCGCCTGACCACCCCGGGCGGCCGCCTGGCCGTGAACGGCACCATCACCACCGACGGCGGCACCTATGCGGCCTATGGCCAGAAGCTCGAGATCGAGCGCGGCATCGTGGCCTTCAGCGGCGCCTACGACAACCCGCGCCTGGACGTGCTGGCGCTGCGCCCGAACATCGACCAGCGCGTCGGCGTGGCCATCACGGGCAATGTGCTGACGCCGCGCGTGCGCCTGTTTGCCGAGCCCGAGCTGAGCGACTCGGAAAAACTCTCGTGGCTGGTGCTGGGCCGCGCCCCTGACGGCCTGGGCCGCAACGACACCGCGCTGATCCAGCGTGCCGCGGTGGCGCTGCTCTCGGGCGAAGGCGAAGCGCCGACCGACGCGCTGATGCGCAGCCTGGGCATCGACGAGGTCAGCCTGCGCCAGGGCGACGGCGACGTGCGCGAAACCGTCATCACGGTGGGCAAGCAGCTCAGCCGGCGCTGGTACCTGGGTTATGAACGCGGCGTCAACGCCACCACCGGCACCTGGCAGCTCATCTACCGCATCGCGCAGCGCTTCACGCTGCGCGCGCAGAGCGGCGAAGACAGCGCGCTCGACCTGATCTGGACCTGGCGCATGCAGGAAACGCCGGCCGATGCCGGCATGAGAAAATCGACGCTGGTGCCGCGCTGAACCCACAGCGGCTGTAGCTCAGTGGATAGAGCATCTCCCTCCTAAGGAGAGGGTCGCAGGTTCGATTCCTGCCAGCCGCACCATCCCCGAGGCCCTTGCAAGCGCGCCTTCAGGCTGCGTCAGTCAGTCGGCCGGCGCGCGCAGCGCCCGGCTCAGCAGCACCACCGGCAGCAGCCCCACCGCCACGATGGCCAGCGAAGGCAGGGCCGCCTCGGCCAGGCGCTCGTCCCGCGCGAAGTTGTAGGCCACCACGGCCAGGGTGTCGCTGCCGAAGGGGCGCAGCACCAGGGTGGCCGGCAGCTCCTTCATCACGTCGACAAACACCAGCAGCGCTGCGGCCAGCGCCGAACGCTGCAGCAGCGGCAGGTGCAGCTGCACAAACAGCCGTCCGGCACCGCTGCCCAGCATGCGCGCTGTTTCGTCGATGGACGCCGGCACGCGGGCGTACCCCGCTTCCACCGACTGCAGCGCCACCGCCGAAAAGCGCACCAGGTAGGCGTAGAGCAGACCGAAGACCGTGCCGGTGACCAGCGCGGCAGCGCCGGCCTCGGGCCATTGCGCCTGCACCCAGCCCGCAGGGATGAGGATGCCCACCGCGATGACGGCGCCCGGCACCGCATAGCCCAGCGACAGCACGCGCGCGGCCGGGCGCAGCACCCCCGCGCCCCACGCGCCGCCCCGCCCGCCGCGCTGGCGCAGCGCAAAACCCAGGGCCAGGGCCAGCAGCGTGGCGGCCAGCGCCGCACCACCCGACAGGCGGAAGCTCGCCCAGGCCCATTCGGCAAAACGCGCCAGCGGCAGGCCGAACTCGCTGTAGTGGGCCTCCTGCCACAGCATGCGCGCCAGCCACAGCACCGGCAGCACAAAACCCAGCAGCACCGGCAAGCCGCACACCGCCCAGGCCGCCAGCGCCGCACCGCCGCGCAGCACGGCCGGGCGGGCCTCGGCACTGGTGGCACCGGCGCGGCTGCCGGCAAAACGCAGCTTGCGCTGCGCGCTGCGCTCGGCCAGCAGCAGCGCGCCCACCACCAGCAGCAGCATCGAGGCCAGCTGCGCCGCGGCGATGCGGTCGTTCATCACCAGCCAGGCCTTGTAGATGCCGGTGCTGAAGGTCGAGAGCCCGAAATAGGCGCCGACGCCGTAGTCGGCCAGCGTTTCCATCAGCGCCAGCGCGGTGCCCGCGGCGATGGCCGGGCGCGCCATCGGCAGCGCCACCTGCAGCACGCGGCGGCGCATCGGCGCCCCCAGCAGGCGCGCGGCCTCCATCAGCCGCACGGCGCGTTCGCCCAGCGCCGCGCGCACCAGCAGGTAGACATAGGGATAGAGGCACAGCACGAACAGCGCCACCGCACCCCAGAAACTGCGCACATCGGGCCACAGGGCGCCGCGCCAGCCGAAGGCGTCCCGCAACCCCGTCTGCAGCGGGCCGCTGAACTGCAGCGCGTCGGTCCAGGCATAGGCCAGCACGTAGGCGGGCATCGCCACCGGCAGCAGCAGCGCCCACTCGAAGTGGCGGCGGCCGCGGAAGTCAAAGAGCGTCACCAGCGCCGCCGTGGCCGAGCCCAGCACCATCACGCCCAGGCCGACACACAGCGCCAGCCCGGCAGACTGCAGCGCGTACTCGGGCATCACCGTCTGCCACTGGTGGCGCAGCACGGCCATGGCGGCAGCGTCCAGCGCTGCCCAGGCGCCCAGCACACCCAGCACGGGCAGCGCCAGCAGCAGGCACAACGGCGTCAACAGCAGGTTCAGTACACCGCGCATGAGGGCATGAAGGTCAGGGGGATGGGAATGCGAACAATGCTCATTCCGGGTCGCCGATTATCATCGCGGCATGTTCCTGAGCCTGCAGTCGATAGGGGTGCGCTATCTGCGTGCCGGCAGCGGACGCGCCGCGGTGGAAAACGTGTCCCTGGGCCTGGCGGCCGGCCAGGTGGGCGTGCTGATCGGCCCTTCCGGCTGCGGCAAGACCTCTTTGCTGCGCGCCGTGGCCGGGCTGGAGCGCTGCGCCACCGGGCGCGTGCTCATCGCCGGCGACACGCTCTCGGATGCCGACACGGGCGTGCACCTGGCCCCCGAGCAGCGCCGCATCGGCATGGTGTTCCAGGACTACGCGCTGTTCCCCCACCTCAGCGTGGCCGACAACATCGAGTTCGGCATCCACACCCTGCCGCGCGCCGAGCGCCAGGCGCGTGTGCAGCAGATGCTGGACCTGGTGGGCCTGGCGCATGCGGCCAAACGGGCGCCGCACCAGCTTTCCGGCGGCCAGCAGCAGCGCGTCGCCCTGGCCCGCGCGCTGGCGCCGCGTCCGCGCCTGCTGCTGCTGGACGAACCCTTCAGCAGCCTGGATGTGGACCTGCGTGAACGGCTGGCCCAGGAAGTGCGCAGCATCCTGAAGGACAGCGGCACCACGGCCCTGCTGGTGACGCACGACCAGCTGGAGGCCTTCGCCGTGGGTGACGTCATCGGCGTGATGAACCACGGCCACCTGGAACAGTGGGACGACGCCTACACGCTCTACCACCGCCCGGCCAGCCGTTTTGTCGCCGGCTTCATCGGCCACGGCGTGTTTGCGCCGGCGCAGATCGTCGCCTGCGCCGCCGGCCCCTGCGTGCAGACCCCGCTGGGGGAGCTGCACGACATGGACAACTGCCCCCTGCCCGAGGCCTTTCCCCGTGGCGAATGTGAAGTGTTGCTGCGCGCCGACGACATCGTGCACGACGACGCCAGCACCGTGCGCGCGATGATCGAACGCAAGGCCTTCCGCGGCAGCGAATTCCTCTACACGCTGCGCCTGGCCAGCGGCGAACAGGTGCTGGCGCATGTGCCCTCGCACCACGACCACCAGGTGGGCGAGTGGATAGGCATACGCGCCGAGGTCGACCACGTGGTGACCTTCCCGCGCGTCGGCGCGGCCGCCTGATCTGCACAAAGCCACACACGCGCGCGCCTGCCAGGTGCAACTTTCCCCACGCTGCAAGCTCAGACTCCGGGTGCGGTCCTATACTGGAAACGCCGCTGTTTGCGTTGTGCACGCGCCATGAAAGGGCACTGTCCATGGGTTCGAAGATGAAGCTGGCCGGCGTTCTGGCCGTGGGTGCAGTGGCCGGTGCGCTGGCCACCATGCAGTTGCAGGCGGTCGCGCGCAACGCACTGGCGCCGCTGCCGCTGGAAGAAGTGCAGCAGCTCGCTGCCGTCTTCGACCGCGTGAAGGCGGAATACGTCGAGCCGGTGGATGAGAAAAAGCTCATCTCCGACGCCATCGCCGGCATGGTGGCCGGCCTCGACCCGCACAGCCAGTACTTCGACAAGAAGAGCTTCCGCGAATTCCGCGAAAGCACGGGCGGCAAGTTTGTCGGCATCGGCATCGAAATGGCGATGGAAGAAGGCCTCGTCAAGGTGGTGTCGCCCATCGAAGGCAGCCCGGCCTTCCGTGCCGGCATGAAGCCCGGCGACCTCATCACCCGCATCGACGACAGCCCGGTCAAGGGCCTGACGGTCGACCAGGCCGTGAAGAAGATGCGCGGCGAGCCGAACACCAAGGTCGTGCTCACCGTCTTCCGCAAGCAGGAAAGCCGTACCTTCCCCATCACCATCGTGCGCGAGGAAATCCGCATGCAGAGCGTGCGCGCCAAGATGGTGGAACCCGGTTACGGCTGGATCCGCGTCAGCCAGTTCCAGGAACGCACGGTCGACGATTTCGTGCGCAAGGCCGAAGAGCTCTACAAACAGGACCCCAACCTCAAGGGCCTGGTGCTGGACCTGCGCAACGACCCGGGTGGTCTGCTGGACGGCGCGGTGGCCTTGTCGGCCGCCTTCCTGCCGGCCGACGTGGTGGTGGTCACCACCAACGG
>LNFM01012769.1_pt1 | contig 10909 bp, 11 predicted proteins | sample 596031 | NCBI WGS metagenome assembly LNFM01 (sample SAMN04254537, study PRJNA301005) | activated carbon metagenome | isolation source: dual media filters at the Ann Arbor, Michigan drinking water treatment plant | place: USA: Ann Arbor | reverse complement strand
ACTACATCGGCGTCACCGCGATGGACGCGCCGCATCTTTATGTGCCGCCGCAGCTGCCGTCGACGCGCAAGGTGCGCGCCGGCGACATCGTGACCTGCGAGCTGTCGGCGTACTGGTGGGACTATCCGGGCCAGGTGTTGCGCACGTTTACGGTTGACGCCGACCCGACACCGCGTTATCGCGAGCTGCATGCAACCGCGGAGGCGACTTTTGACGCGGTGACCGCGGTGCTGCGCCACGGCGCGACGATGGAGGCCATTCTCGATGCCACCGCTGAAATCGAGCGCCGCGGCTGCAGCATCTGCGACGACCTGGTGCACGGCTTCGGCGGCGGTTATTTCCAGCCGATCATCGGCAGCAGGAGCCGCATGGCCGGCCGCGCGCTGCCGCAGATGACGCTGGAGGAGAACATGACCGTCGTCGTGCAGCCCAATCCGGTGACCACCGAGACCGACGAATCAAAACGCTCCGGCGTGCAGGTGGGCGAGCTGCTGCGCATCACCCGCGACGGGTTTGAGCGCATGCACGGCCTGCCGCGCGGGCTGTTCCGGGCGGGGCAGGTCATCTGAGTTTTATGCGCTGTTAGAATCGGCGCATGGCAATGCCGAAGAAAAATCCCGCCGCCGGCAAGGCGCGCTGCGACATCGTCCTGCTGGTTGATGCCGAAGCGGGAGAGCGCAGGAGCAATGGCCGTTTCGTGCCGGAACGCAGCAGCGTCGAGGCCTATCTTCTTGACGAGTTGCGCGCGCAGCGGCTGCGGGTCACCGTTGTGCCCTTTGATGCCGCGATCGATCCGGTGATCGCCGAGCTGCGCGCGCTGAAGCCGCGGCTGGTGTTCAACCTCACCGAATGTGTCGACGGCGACCGCCGCCAGGACGCAGCGATCGCGGGCCTGCTCGACCTGCTGAACATCCCCTACACCGGCACCGGCCTCTCCGGGCTCAGGCTCGCGCGCGACAAGGCGCTGTCCAAACACATCGCCGCCGACCTCGGCGTCGGCGTGCCGCGGCATTTCGTGATTCCGTCGAAGGGGCCGATCCGCAATCCGCGCGTGCCCTATCCGCTGATCGTGAAGCCCCAGTTCGGCGACGGTTCCGACGAGGTGCGCGGCAACTCGCTGGTGAAAAACGAGCGCGAACTGGCGCAGCGCGTGCGGGTGCTGCGCAAACGCGTTGCGGCGCCGCTGATCTGCGAGGAATTCATCGAGGGCCGCGACCTCTATGTCGCGCTGCTCGGCAACGAACCCGAGGTCATGCCTGCGGTGGAGCTGGTGATCGGCCGCCGCGGCCGCGGCGCGCCGACTTTCGCCTCGTACAAGCTGAAGAACGACGGTGCCTACCGCAGCCGCTGGCGCGTGCGCTGGCGGGTGGCGAAGTTGTCATCCAACCTGCGGCGTGATGTCGAGACCGCCAGCCGCGCGATTTTCCATGCGCTGAAGCTGCGCGACTATGGCCGCATCGATTACCGCCTGACGCCGGATGGCCGCATCGTGTTCCTCGAGGCGAACGCCAATCCCGACCTGCATCCGCATGCGATGGGCAACCACCTGTGTTTTGCCGGCGTCGAATACGGCACGGCGCTGAAACGCATCATCGTTGCCGCGCAGGCGCGGGCGGTTCGTAAAAATACCAATAAAAACAAATAGTTATGTGATTCGTCATTCCGGCCAAGCGCAGCGCGAGCCGGAATCCAGCAAACACCGTCGGCATAACTCCTGGATTCCGGCGTGCGCCGGAATGACGACAAGGATTTAGCTTTGTCCGCGCAGCAGCGGCGCAGTCAGTGAAGACAGGCTGACCTTCTGCCGTCCTTCAGCGTCGAAATTCTCCGGCGCCAGCCATTGTTCATGCGCGGCGCGGATCGCCGGCCATTCGCGGTCGGTGATCGAGAACCAGGCGGTGTCGCGGTTGCGGTTCTTGTAGACCACGGCCTGCATGAATATGCCCTCGTACGAGAAACCCAGGCGCCGTGCTGCTGCGCGCGAGGGTGCGTTGAGGGAATCGCACTTCCACTCGTAGCGCCGGTAGCCAAGGGCGAAGGCGTTTTTCATCATCAGGTGCATCGCCTCGGTGGCGGCGCGGGTCTGCTGCAGCAGCGGCGAGAAGTTAAGGTGGCCGACTTCGATGACGCCGTTGGCCGGATCGATGCGCATGTAAGCGGCGACGCCAGCGGCCCGGCTGCTGTCGCGGTCGATGATGGCGTGGAAGAGGGGGTCATCCCCGAGGCATGAACCGGTCAGCCAACGGCGATAGTCTTCGAGGCTGTCGAAAGGCCCGGAAGACAGGTAGGTGAAGGCTTTTCCGCTGGGGTCGATCCGGTTCGCTTCATGCAGCGGCGCGGCGTGGCGCCCTGGGTCCAGCGGTTCCAGGCGGCAATAACGACCTTCCAGCACCGTGCGCGGCGGCCGCGGCGGCGGCGTCCAGCCGGGCAGGGCAAAACCTATGGGCTGATCATGCTCATTGAGCCTTGATGTCATGCCGGTTCGCCGGCGCCCCGGGTTTCCTGCCAGTGTTTCAGCCAGCCGGCGTTGCCGCCGAGTTCGACGATTTCCATCAGCGCGTCAGGGACCGGCGGATATTCGCGGCGGAAGTCGCGCGTGTGGTTGATGAAAAAGCCGTCGCGGAAATTGACCTCGAGTTCATCGCCGGTTTCACACAGGTCGAGCACGTTGACGCAGTCGGTCATCACCCGCACGCCGCAGCCGATTGCCGCGCGGTAGGCGAGGAAGGGCATCGATTCGCAGACGAGGCCAAGGCCCAGCGCCTGCATCGCGATGTAGCCGTTCATTTTCGGGCCCATGCCGAAGTTTTTTCCGGTGACGATGATGTCGCCGGGTTTGCAGCGGGTGTGGAAGCCGGGATCGGTTTCCTCGAACAGATGCGGGATGATGTCCTTGGGGTCGAAATGCCGGCCGGTGATGACCCAGTTCGGCACCACGCCGCCGGCGTGCCAGACGTCATGGCCGAGCTTGTAGCAGCGGCCTTTGAGGATCCATTGGAAGTCACTGGCCATGATCAGGTTCTCCACTGATTCGTCATTCCGGCGAACGCCGGAATCCAGTACGGTTGCTGACCCACCATCAGATCACACTGTTGTAAAGGTCGTTCCACTGTGGATTTTCCTTCTCGATGAGTTCCAGTTTCCATTGCCGTTTCCAGCCCTTGATCGCTTTTTCACGCAATATCGCAGATTCCATGTTTTCATGCGTTTCGTACCAGACTAACGTATGCACGCCGTATTTCTTGGTAAAACCTTCGACCGCATCGCTTTTGTGCTCCGAGATTCTCTTGATGAGATCGGATGTCACGCCGACATAGAGCGTGCCGTTTTTGCGGCTGGCGAGGAGGTATACACATGGCTGCTTCACTTCCTGGATTCCGGCTTGCGCCGGAATGACGGCGCAGAGTTCCGCGTTTGAAGTTCACAGCTTCCGCGCATCAGCGATTTTCCCCGCCACTGCCGAGGCCGCGACCGTTGCCGGGCTGCCGAGGTACAGCTTCGCATCCTTCGCCCCGAAACGCCCGGCGTTGTTGTTGGTCGCCGTGGAGATCGACACTTCTCCGGAATGCACAGGGCCGATCACCGCGTCGTTGCAGGGTCCGCAGCCCGGCGGCAGCATCACGGCACCGGCCTCGATGAAGGTGCCGAGCAGGCCTTCGGCGGCGAGCCGGCGGTTGGTCGCCTCCGAGCCCGGGGCGATGAACAGCCGCACTTTGGGCGCGAGGCGGCGGCCCTTCAGGATATTGGCTGCGGTCACCAGGTCTTCCCACATGCCGGAGCCGCAGGAGCCGATGAAGGCGTGGTCGACGGGGGTGCCTTCGATTTCCGACACGTCCACCGCGTTTTCGACGCTGCCCGGCAGCGATACCTGGGGTTCCAGCGTGGCGATGTCCATCGCGAGTTCGGTGTCGTACAGTGCGTCGGCATCCGAATACACCGGCGTGAACGGCCGCTGCGCTTTCGAGCGCGCATGTTCGAGGATGGCTTCCGACGGCGGCACGAACACGCCGTAGGCACGGATTTCGGTCGGCGTCGAACACAGCGCCGCGCGCGAGGCGAGGTCGAACTGTTCGAGGTCGCCGGCGTATTCGAGCACGCGGTAATCGAGGTCGGCGGCGAGCCCGCCCTGTTTCAGCAGCGCGGCGAAACGGAAACCGATGTCGCGCGCATGCACGCCGGGTTTCAGCTGACCGCGCAGCGTCAGGCGCACGGTCTTCGGCACCATGACCCAGTTGGTGCCGGTGGCAAGCACGCGGCTGATCTCGGTGCCGATGCGGAAACCGAAGGCGCCGATGGCGCCGGCGTTGGTGGCGTGGCGGTCGTTGTCGAAATAGAACATGCCCGGCAGCAGCAGGCCGGACTCCATCGGAAAGATGTGGCCGTGGCCGCCGCGGCCGACATCAAAGAAGTTCTTCACGCCCCAGGTTGCCGCGGCCTTGCGGTTGAAGGCGCCGCGTTCCGCCGCGCGCGCGCTGCCGTAGATGACATCATGGTCGGTGACCATCAGCACCTTGTCGGGCGTCGCGAGCGTCGTGATGCCCAGGCTGTCCAGTTCGCGCTTGGCGCCCATGACGACACCGTCGTGGATCATGATGAAGTCGGGATCGGGTGAGACGACGTCCCCCGGTTTCACCGAGGGGCGGCCGCTTTTGGCGGCGAGCACTTTTTCGACTGCGGTCATTCCCATGCGTGTTTCCGTCGGCAAAAGGCGTCGAGGGTAATCAGGCGGTCTTCCCCGGTCAACTAGGCCGGCAGGAATTCACGCGGATCGGTGATGCGGCCGGTCACGGCCGAGGCAGCCACGGTGGCGGGACTGCCGAGGAATAGCTGCGCGTCCTTCGCGCCGAATCGCCCGGTGCCATTGGCGACGGCGGTGGAAATCGAGTTTTCCCCTGAATCGATCAACCCGGTGCGTCCGCTGGCGCAGGGCCCGCAACCCGCCGGTATCACCATCGCGCCGGCGTCATGAAAGATGTCCAGCAGTCCCTCACGGGTCATCCGCCGTGTCGAATCCTCGGAGCCGGGCACCACGATCATGCGCACGCCGTAGGCGAGTTTTCTGCCTTTGAGGATCGAAGCGGCGATTTCGAGGTCTTCGTACATGCCGGAGCCGCAGGAACCGATGTAGGTGTGGCTTACCGGCGTGCCCGCGACGCTGGAAAGGTCCGCGGCCTTGTGCGGACCGCCGGGCAGGGCGACCTGCGGCTTCAGCGTGCTGACGTCGAGTTCGACTTCGGCGTCGTAACGTGCGTCGGCATCCGGGTAGACGGGGGTGAACGGCCGCTGCGCGCGCTGTTTCGCGTATTCGATGATCTCCGCCGACGGCGGGAAAAACACCCCGATGGCGCGCATCTCGGTCGGCGTGCTGCACAGTGAAATGCGCGCTGCGAGGCTGAACTGGTCGAGCTCGCCGGCGAATTCCAGCACGCGGTAATCGATGTCGACGCCGAAGGCACCGTCCGGCGCAAGGTTTTTACCGATCACGAAGCCGAGGTCGCGGGCGAATACACCGGGCTGCAGCTTGCCCTTGATCGTCAGCTTCACCGACTTCGGCACCAGGGTCCAGTTGGTGCCGGTGGCGAGCACGCGATTGATCTCGGTGCCCATGCGGATGGCCAGTGCGCCGATGCCGCCGGCATTGGTGCAGTGGCGGTCGTTGTCGAAATACAGCGTGCCCGGCAGCACCCAGCCGCGTTCGGTGGGGAAGATGTGGCCATGGCCGCCGCGCCCGGCATCAAAAAAGTTTTTGACACCCCAGGCCTTCGCGGCCTCGCGGTTGAATGCGCCGCGGGCGGCCGCGCGATCATTGACGTAAACCACGTCATGATCGGTGACAATCAGCACGCGGTCCGGGTCGAACAGGCGGTTTATGCCCAGCGCATCGAGTTCCTCTTTCGCGCCGCGCACCACACCATCGTGGATCATCACGAAATCAGGTTTCGGATAAACGATGTCTCCCGCCTTGACCGCGGATTTGCCGCTGGTCCGGGCAAGGATTTTTTCGGCGGCGGTCATGCCCATGTTGAAGGTCCGTATGGTGGTTTCCGTGGCGTGATCTGTTCTGGCGGTTTTTGCCGGCCCGCCGCAGATTGTGCAAAGAGTATAGCTGGAATGTGTTTTGCTTCAGGCATACTATTATTTCAAACACACCCTGCAAAGGAGATGTTCATGGTACGGATTCCGACGATTCGCAGTATGGCAGCGGTACTGACGTGTGCGGTGATGGCTGCGGTGGGCGGGGAGGCGTCAGCCCAGTGGAAACCGGAGCGCGCGATCGAAATCATTGCCCCCTCCGGTGCGGGCGGGACCACTGATCGCACTGCGCGCGTCGTCGCCAAAATTCTGACCCAGCACAAGCTTGTCGATGTGCCGGTCAACGTCGTCAACAAACCGGGTGGCAGCGGAACGATCGGGCTCAATTATCTGAATCAGCATCCGGGTGACGGCCATTACATGATCGTGGCCACCACCGGCTCGATCAGCAACAACATCCTCGGCCTGATCCCCTACAACCACACAGCTTTTTCGCCGCTGGCGATGCTGTTCGAGGAATATCTCGGGGTCAACGTGCGCGCGGATTCTTCGATCAAGAGTGGCAGGGAACTCGTCGACATCCTGAAAAAGGCGCCGGATGCCGTCAGCTTCGGCATCTCCACCAGCCTCGGCGGGGCCAACCACACCACTCTGATCACGCCGTTGCGCGTGGGTGGCGTCGACATCAAGCGCATGAAGACCGTGGTATTTCCCGGTGGGGCGGCAACGACTACCGCGGTGCTGGGCGGGCATGTCGATGTCGTCAACACGGGGCTCGGCAACATGGTGGCTCACTTGCGCACGGGCAAGTTGCGCACGATCGCGATTTCCGCCCCGAAACGCATGTGGGGCGATTTTGCATCCATCCCGACCTGGCGCGACCAGGGCATCCCGGCTGATTCCTCCAGCTGGCGCGGCCTGATGGGACCCAGGGGCATGACCGCGCAGCAGATCGCCTACTGGGACAAGGTGCTGGCCGCGATGGCCGCGACCGATGACTGGAAAAAGGAAATGGAAGAGAACTTCTGGGTCAACGGCTACGTCAACGCCCAGGCCGCCAGAAAGCGCCTCGACGAGGAGTTCGCCGAGTACAAGCTGATCCTTACCGAAATCGGCCTCGCCAAGACCAAGTAAGGCCTCCGGCTCCGCCCCGCGGCGGTGCGCGCCGCGCGGGCGTTGGACAGTACTGGTGCAGGGGCGCACACTGGCCCGGACATGGACTCCGCACCGGCAACCCACATCCTCCGCCGCATCGGCTCCTGGCTGATGCTGGCCGCGGTCTTGCCGGCAGCAGCGCAGCAGGCCGAAGTCGCGCAGTTCGAGAACCTTGCCACCAGCCCCTGGGTCCACTGCGCCTTTTATCGCCAGTATGAAATCGATCCGGACACCGGCAACCGGCTGCTGGTCGAAGGCGCGTCCAATTCGCTGACCCACTACCAGCGCCAGGACGGACGCCTGCGATCGATCGACACCCGGAGCGCCGGCGCGCGTGATGCCCAACTGCTGCGCGGCAAAAAATACCTGCATTTCATCGAACGCAGAGCCGGCCTTTACGTGGTGACGACGATCTACGCCTGCCTCGAGCGTGACGCCCGGAGCGACATGTGCATCAGCTACGGTGCGGTGAACGCGCAGCATTTCGATACGCGCGTGCTGCAGGATCCGGACAGGGTTTTCGAGGAACTGCAGGCGCATGCCGAGCCGGGGTTCTGTGACCACAGTTTTCTGCACCTGCAGGAGGCGGCGCGGACGCCGCGGCAGTAGTGGTTATGAAAGCCATGCTCACCGTTGCATGCCTTGCCTGTTTTGCGCCAGCGGTTTTGGCGGAAACGCTGGCAACACCGTCTTACGTGATTACGATCGTGGAAAATTGTGGCGAGGGTAATGTCGCCTGTGATGATGTCGCTTACCTCGGAGTTTCAAGAAAAACCGGAAAATCGATTGCCCTGAAGGGCAGGACCGTTCATACGGCCTGCAGGGACAACACGCCTTGCCGCTTTCTGGGTTACGAGTTCGCGTCAGGCAGGACAATCTATCGGGTTACAGAAGATGGGGTGCTTGAGGTCAGGCAGGGCGACAAAATTCTTGTGCATGAAAAAGGCACGTGGAAGTAACTAATGATTCAAGTGCCAGGCGTCAGGTCAATGCGGAATTTCTGGGACCGATCTGTAAAGCGCGATGACGACGAAGGGGGGGGCTCCCTGTGGCAATTTGGGCATTGATGAGAGAGCGAGGGGTCCGGCTGGACTGGAAATCTTCGTTGTTCTTTCGCTCAGGCGGCCTGCAGCCGACCCGCGCGGCAGTCCTCGATTTTTTTGAACAGGTAGTCCGCGGCCCAGTCGATCTCCTCGACGGTGTTGAAGCGGCCGACGGTGATGCGGATGGAGTTGCCGGCAATTCCGGCGTCCGAACCCAGGGCCTGCAGCACATGCGAAACGCCGCCGGTGGAACAGGCGGAGGTCGAGGACACGGCAATGTCGGTCAGTGTGGTGACCAATGAGTCGCAGTTGGGAATGTCGAGGCTGATGTTGAGGTTGTTGGCGATGCGTTTCCCGAAATCGCCGTTCAGCAGCACGCCGGGGAGGTCTTTGAGTTTCGACCAGAAACGGTCGCGCAGCGCGCGCAGCTGCGGCACCTCGGTTGCCATCAGTTCGCCGGCGATGCGGAAGGCCGCGCCCATGCCGACGATCTGGTGGGCGGCGAGGGTTCCGGAACGCAGGCCGCGTTCGTGCCCGCCGCCGTGCATCTGGCATTCGAGACGGACCTGCGGCGAGCGCCGTACATAGAGCGCGCCGATGCCCTTGGGGCCGTAGGTCTTGTGCGCAGTCAGCGACATGATGTCCACCGGACACTGCGCGAGGTCGATCGCGACCTTGCCGGTGGCCTGGGCGGCGTCGACGTGAAGCAGCGTGCCGTTGGCGCGGCACAGCGCGCCCAGCGCTGCGATGTCCTGGATCACGCCGATCTCGTTGTTGACCAGCATCACCGAGGCGAGCACGGTGTCGGGCCGCAGCGCGGCGCGGAAGGTTTCGCTGTCGAGCAGACCGTTTTTCTGCGGCGCGAGGTACGTGACCTCGAAACCCTGTTTCTCCAGCCAGGCCATGGTGTCGAGCACAGCCTTGTGCTCGGTCTGAACGGTGACGAGGTGCTTGCCGCGTTTCTGTGCGGCCAGTGCGGCACCCTTGATCGCGAGATTGTTGGATTCAGTGGCGCCGGAGGTCCAGGCGATGTCGCGCGGCTCGGCGCCGACCAGTGCTGCAACTTCGGCGCGTGCCTGTTCGACGGCACGGCTGGCGGCACGGCCGAAGGCGTGCGTGCTGCTCGCCGGGTTGCCGAATTCCCCTCGCAGGAAAGGCAGCATCGTGTCGAGCACGGCGGGGTCGACCGGGGTGGTGGCGGAATTGTCGAGGTAGATCGGGGTCTGCATCATGGCTTCAGTGTTTGTTTTGCTGCTGCTGTTGTTCCTGCTGCGCCTGCTGTTCTTTCATCAGCGCGGCGATCACGCGCTGGCGTTTTTCCTCGACTTCCCTGGCGAAGCCGGGGTGGCGCTGTTCGACGAGGCCGGTGGCCATGCCGAGTTTGAGGAAAGCGGCGGCAAACACCGCCGAGAGGTCGTCGAGGTCGGGGCTGACTGTGGCCAGGCGCATCGCTTCGGCGGTTTCGTCGTAGAGCTGCTGCATTGCGGCCTGCAGCTCGTCATCAAACAGTTTTTTGTCCATTGCGCATCCGGGGATTTTTACTGGAGGAATTACCGCCGATTGTACGCGATTCGCCCTGCCGGCGATTACAATCACCGTCATGAACACTGCAGTGCGCGTGTTTGTTTTTCTGGGCTGTGCTGCGGTTGCCGGCGGCGCCGGGATGTCCGTGGGGTTCGCGCAGAATTACCCGAGCCGCACCATCCGCGTGATTGTGCCGGTCAGCGCCGGCGGTGCCACCGACGTGTTTGCGCGGCTGCTGGCACAGGGTTATGCCGACGCCTGGGGCCAGCAGGTCATCATCGACAACCGGCCCGGTGCCGGCGGCATGATCGGCTCCGAGATCGTCGCGCGGGCGTCGCCCGACGGCTACACGCTGCTGATGGCCTACACCGCCCACGTAACCAATCCTTCGCTGTGGGCGCGCCTGCCGTACGACACGCTGCATGATTTTGCACCGGTGTCGATGGTGGCCACGGTGCCCAATGTGCTGATAGTCCATCCCTCGCTGCCGGTGCGCTCGGTGCGCGAACTGGTGGCTTTCGCGAAGCGTCGCCCGCACGAACTTGACTATGCTTCCTCCGGCATCGGAACCGGCGCCCATCTTGCCGCGATGCTGTTCGCCCAGCGCACCGGGCTGTTCCTGACCCATGTGCCGTACAAGGGCGGCATGCCGGCGCTATACGAATTGCTTGGCGGTCAGGTGTCGATCATGTTCGGCAGCCTGAGCACCGCCTACCAGCCGATGCGCAACGGCCGCGTGCGGGCGCTGGCGGTGACCAGTTTGCGGCGCGCTGCCGCCGCGCCGCAAGTGCCGACGATGGCCGAGGCGGGAGTGCCCGGTTATGAGGCGGTGGGCTGGTTCGCGCTGTTCGCGCCGGCGCAGGCACCGGGTGCGGTGATCAACAAGCTCAATTCGGAGACGGTGGCGATGTTGACCCGGCGCGAGATCCGTGAACGTTTTGTCGCCCTCGGTGCCGAGGTTTCTCCGTCGACGACCGGCGAGCTTGGCGACCGCGTGCGCGCGGAAATCGTCAAATGGGGCGGGGTGATCAAGGCGGCCGGCATCAAGCCCGTGAAAAACTGATTTCTTGCGACGCGGCAATCCCTTTTCTGTTGGTGTTTTGCGGCGATACCCGTCATTCACCTTGCGTGAACCTTGCAAAACGCCGGCGATA
>LNFM01012768.1_pt1 | contig 10910 bp, 9 predicted proteins | sample 596031 | NCBI WGS metagenome assembly LNFM01 (sample SAMN04254537, study PRJNA301005) | activated carbon metagenome | isolation source: dual media filters at the Ann Arbor, Michigan drinking water treatment plant | place: USA: Ann Arbor | reverse complement strand
TATGCTTTTCTTCTGCTGATTCTTTAGCAAAGCTACCGCTCCGCAAGAGGTTTTGCTTCTCAATGACGAAGTCAGCAAATCCTAATAGGGGCAAGCCAGCCGCTAAGATTAGGAACGTTGAGATTCCTAGAAAAACAGTGCGTATTAGTATTTGAACTGGTCGCGGGAGCGAATAAGAAGCTTTCTCAAAGTGGCTTTTTCCTTGCAACAGAAGCAATATAGCTAGCAATGCAATGAGGCCTAGAGTTATTGATACGGTAACACCTAAATAAAATGTAGCCGCATCTTGAAACCAAAAAGTTGGTGTTAGAAATGCCGAAACTGCTGCCAGTATAAAAATTATGATGTTGGCAAAGCCGCGCAGCTTTTTGTGACCGCTGTTTTTCGGTTTTACTTGTGCAATATTACTCTGCACAATCGAACCGCTTAGCGAATTTTCGACTGAAGTGTTTGTGTCATCTAAATTTGGTGGCACCACTGATTGAAGTTGTTGGTCTTGATTCGTTCCGGCGAGGTCGGTCTCGACAGCATCACTGACCAATTCGACTTTGCTATCTTCATCAGAAGTCAGGTGGAACTTGAAGCCTTTTTTCTGTTTTTTATCCAATTTATCTTGCGCCTTAGTGCTTAACGAACATCATGATTCCGGCACCAGCAAGAACTATGATCATGACGATAGCCGCAATCATTGCTGGGCTAAGCCCACTGCGTTCTCTGGCATCACCAACTGAAGAGAGCTCGCTTCCTTCGGCCTTTAATTTCTTGGCGCTTTTTGCTGCTGCTGCTTCTTCGCTTGAGGGCAGCTCGTTACCTTCATACGAGCGCATGCGCGTCATGGCGCTTCCGGTCAAAGCTAGTTCTTCTGCTGTGGCCGGCAGATTTGGCAAGGCATTTACCAGCAGGTTTAGTCTGATCTTCAGACCTTCTTCTAGGTGGGCTGCTTCTTGAGGAAACTCGCTGCAGTCCATTAATGAGTAGGTGCCATGGTCTATTGTAAGCAATGTTGCTAAAGCATCGAAGCCAGTTAGTTTGTCTTCGAGCAGACGGGCACCGTGAACATAGGTGCTTTTGACGATTAGAAATTCGCCGTCTATTTCGCCAAATTCAGAGGCCATGCGAGCAATGGCATAGTCAGCCTTTTTGCCTTTTTGAATGGCCAAAAGAATTTCTTTAGTGGAGCGATTCTCCCAGATTTTTCCTGACTCGATGGTCGGTAATTCATTCATTCACGTTGCTCCAGCAGCTACTTAGAATTATGTTTTTAGTTCGAGGGTGACGGGGCAATGATCGGAGCCATGTACATCATTGAGGATACCAGCATTGACAACGTTGTCGGTCAGGTTTTTGGAGGTAAAGAAGTAGTCAATACGCCAACCGACATTTCTTTCGCGAGCCGCTGTGCGCATGTGCCACCAGCTGTAATTGTGAGGCTCTTGGTTGTACATACGAAAAGTGTCTGAATATCCAGCTTTAATGAATTTATCCATCCAAGCTCTTTCAACTGGAAGAAAGCCTGAGATTTTTTCATTTTCTTTTGGTCTGGCAAGGTCAATGGCTCGATGGGCGGTGTTGAAATCGCCGCATACGGTGAGCTTTTTGCCTTCCTTTACTATTTTGTTTGCCCATTTATAAAAAGCATCGTAAAAGTCTAATTTGTATTGCAGCCGCTCGGGGTTTTGGGCGCCGTTAGGAAAATAAATATTGGCCAGGACAAAATCGCCGAAGTCGGCCACTAATGTGCGACCTTCGCAATCAAAGCGTTGTACACCAAAGCCTTCTTTGACAGAGAGTGGTTCTACTCTTGTGTAAATGCCAACACCGCTGTAGCCGCGCTTCTCGGCGTGAGAAAAATAGCTTTTGTAGCCTTTTCTTTCTAGTATATCTGGCGTCAATTGGTCGGCCGATATCTTGGTTTCTTGCAGGCCAAGGATGTCAGGCTGTTCACTGTCCATCCAATCGTAGAGGCCTTTTTTGGCCACAGCTCTAATGCCGTTGATGTTCCACGAGACCAGTTTGAGGTTAGCCATTTGAACCCTTTTGTGTTTTTAACATTTTAGAACAAGGCGCACCTACTCATTGAGCAAGTGCGCCTTATTTATTTTTCGACTTCTAAAAGACTAGTTTTTTATCCTTATTTTTTAGAGCCGACCGGTGTCTTTGCTGCGTTGACAGCTTCCAATACTCCAGCGTGAACGATTTCACCTTGGTGAATGTTGACACCGAGGTGTAGGGCTGGATCGTCCAAGCAAGCTTGGTAGCCGTTTTTGGCTAGCTTAGAGGCATAGGCCATGGTGGCATTGGTCAATGCGCGAGTAGAAGTCCATGGCACGGCGCCAGGAATGTTAGCCACACCGTAGTGCACCACACCGTCTACTTCGTAAACTGGTTGTGAGTGAGTTGTAGCGTGGATTGTTTCGATACATCCGCCTTGGTCGATGGCTACGTCAACAATGACTGAGCCTTTCTTCATTTTGCTGACCATTTCGCGAGTGACGATTCTTGGTGCTTGTTTGCCCGGAATCAATACTGCGCCAATGACCAAGTCAGCGTGTGGAAGTAAGCTTTCGAGATAGTGACCGACTGAGAACACTGTTCTTACTTGTCCACCAAATACATCATCGAGATAACGCAATCTATCTAGTGATAGATCGAAGATAGTGACGCGAGCGCCTAGACCAACACCAATTTTTGCAGCATTGATACCGACTACGCCGCCGCCGATGATGATGATTTCGCCCGGTTCAACGCCAGGTACGCCACCAAGAAGTACACCGCGACCACCCATAGGGCGCTCTAGATACTGAGCACCAATCTGAGTAGCTAGACGTCCAGCAATTTCAGACATCGGTGTGAGCAATGGCAATTGGCCGTTGGCGGTTTGCACTGTCTCGTAGGCGATGCAGGTAGCGCCTGACTTAGCCAAATCTTCAGCCAATTTTGGAGCAGCAGCTAAGTGTAGGTAAGTGAAGAGCAGCTGGCCTTTCTTGAGCATGGCTACTTCTTGCGCTTGTGGCTCTTTCACTTTCAAAATCAAATCGGCTTCGCCGAAAACAGATGCTGCATCAGGAAGAATTTTGGCTCCTACGGCCTTGTACTCGTCATCGCTCATTCCAGAGCCAACGCCTGCGTTTTTCTCAACGTAGACAGTGTGACCTTCAGATACCAGTGTTTTAACACCGGCAAGTGTGATGGCAACGCGATATTCGTTGTCTTTAATTTCTTTCGGCACTCCAACCTTAGCCAAGGTCTTACCCTCCAAATATTCGAACCTAATCTCTATAAGCATCTGTAGAGATTGAAATTCTATCTCGCAATATGTCGTTACTATATTCTCTTGATAGATGTTTTATGATTGGGCGCTTGATAACCGCCTTTTCTTCTTGTTTGACAACCGAATTTGCAAATTCGCCTTTATCGCGACCTTATTTTGCTGAGCTGCTGATAATTGTGCCAGGCAAATCTTTGTGTTGATATTGCTAGAATCTGGTTGCTTGCGACAAACAACCAAATACAAGAGTAGGAAAATGAGCGATATAGTCATAGTCAATGGAGCTAGAACAGCCTTCGGAGCATTCGGCGGTGGATTAGCTTCTAAAACGGCCACAGATTTGGCTGTTGAAGCGGCGGCCGGTGCAATTGAGCGCTCGCAAGTCGATAAAGAAACAATTGACTCTGTGATTATGGGCAATGTCATTCAAACCAGCAAAGATGCTATTTATCTGGCTCGCCATGTGGCTTTGCGCTCAGGTCTGAAAGAAAATACTCCGGGGCTTATTCTTAATTTGTTATGTGGATCTGGTGTTTATGCTGTCGCCAATGCGGCCATGCAGATTGAGAATGGCATGGCAACAACAGTGTTAGCCGGTGGTACTGATCACTTATCGAGCACTCCATACAGCAGTTGGAGCACTCGTTGGGGCAATCGCATGGGCCACATGGAATTGTGGGATGGCCTAGATATTCGCGATACCTATGCCAAAGCCTCCATGGGTGAGACAGCAGAAAACCTGCAAGAGAAGTACAAAATCAGTCGCGAAGATCAAGATCAATTTGCACTGCGTAGTCAGCAATTGGCTAAAGCAGCCATGGAGAGTGGTCGCTTAAAAGAAGAGATCAAAGGCATTGAGATTGTTTCGAAGAAGGGCACTGTTGTAATTGATCGCGATGAACATGCGCGGCCTGATACAACCATTGAAGGTTTAGCTAAGCTTAGACCAGCTTTCCGCAAAGATGGCAGTGTTACCCCTGGCAATGCTTGCGGTATTGTGGATGGTGCTGCCGCTGTGATTGTTACTAGCCTGAAAAATGCAGAAAAGCAAAAGTTGAAGCCGCTTACTCGAGTTGTTTCATGGGCAGTTACTGGTGTTCCGCCAGAAATTATGGGCATTGGCCCGGTACCAGCCATTCCTATGGCTCTAGAAAAAGCAGGCTTAAAGATGGCTGACATTGATCTCTTTGAGATCAACGAAGCTTTTGCGGTGCAATATCTTGCTTGCGAAAGAGAATTGCAACTTGACCGCGAAAAAGTCAACGTCAACGGAGGTTCTATTGCCCTAGGCCATCCCTTTGGTGCCACTGGTGCTCGTCTGCTCTTGTCTATCTCAATGGAATTGCAAAAGAGACAGAAGCGCTATGGTTGCGTCAGTCTATGCGTTGGCGGCGGCATGGGCATTGCCATGATTGTCGAAAGGATTTAAAACTAAATTCTAGCGGTAGACTCTAAAACTAATATGTAGTCACGCCTTTGCGACTAGATGTTGGCTTTACTGCTGCCGCCGTGCCGTAGGTTTTGACATAGACAATTTTTTCTTCTGCAGGAGATGCCGCTGAATCGGCAGTTTCTTCAGCAATTACTTCTCTTGAATAAGGGATTGTGCCGCTGGCACTTCTCGTCATGGGAAGTATTGACGGTGCGTAGGCTGGCGGTGGTGGTACTAAGTATGCGCCGCGTCTGGCGCCTGATTTATTTTTGGCTTCTGCGCTAGGAGCATCAATATTGATACAGCATGCAAGCAGCGCAGCGGTCGACAACATGAAAACTGTCTTTTTCAACTTGAGAAACCCCGTGGTCTGGATTGGCCAGAACTATCTATCAGGCAAAAGAATATGTGACAGGCGTGACCATGTCAGTAAAGTTCGTTGAGTGGATCATACCACTGAGCCCTAACAGTCAAACCTGGGTTGCCTGACTGTAAAGCATTGCCTGGCTAGAAAAAGTTAGCTGTGGAACCACTTCGATTGTCTCGGATGTCTGCGCTGTTCTAGGTTGTCGACGTTTTTACCATCGAGGGGCTCCCAAGTGGCCACTGATTGCCCCCACCATGCCTTGGCATCTGTAACTGTTGCGTCAGCCTTTCGTTTCTCGCCTCTGCTGAAGTTCTGGGCTGCTTCTAGTTTAATTTTTTCAATTTTGGCCTGTTCCATTAAGACTTGAAACTGCTCTTCTATCTCTGTCGAAGAACTTATCGGATCATTGTGCTCTGGAGAGCGCTCGGCGAGGCGGTCAAGGTTGCTTTGCCATGGATTGGCTGATTCGCCATCGGGACTGGGCAGTTCGTAGTGATCACTACCATTAGCCTGATTGCGGCTAAAGAAACGAACTAGGGGGGTTACAAGCTTCTGAAAAGAAATCATAGAAATTCTCCAACGACTATTGCTGAGTCAAAAGAGGTATTCCCTTGGCAACTTGGCGGTAACGGTCAGGTTCTTCACGTAAAGTTGCGTAAAGCTGCAGCTTTGCTCTGTGAAGAAATGACTAACCAGTCTTGTCTTCGAGTTTGACCCCTTAATTGCTAGTCACTTGGAAACTGGGCGATTTAGGAGGAGTTTTGTTATGGCTGTTATGAGGCCAGCTCGACGGCTTCTTGAGCGGCCAGTACGAGCTGCGGTACTGCCTGCTCAATCTTTGGCAGGTCAAGCCTGAGTTGGTATTCACCTGGTGGCTCAAAGCAATGTATGCAGCGTGCTTCGTACTGGGCGTCGCCTACGAGAATCTGTTCACTTGAATGAACAACCCGCTGAGTGCGGCAGGCAAAGTCTGAGCCACATTTGCGGCAAACGGCTAAGAGCTTATCGACGCGGTCAGCCAGCGCGAGCAGATGGGGCACTGGCCCGAAGGGCTTCCCTCTAAAATCTAGATCGAGCCCCGAGGCAATAATTTTCTTTTTTTGTCTAAGTAGGCTGATGATTACGTCGATGATTTCATCTTCAAAGAATTGGCTTTCATCGACGCCAATCACCACGGCGTGAGAGGAATATTTGAGAATGTCTTTGGCTGAATCGACAACAATTGCTTGCGAGGCCATGCCGTTGCGAGACTCTACATGGTTAGGCCTCGATCTTGTATCGGTAGTAGGCCGCACGATGATCGTAGGCAAGTAAGCCAACCGGGCTCTTTCTATGCGTCTAATCAGCTCGCTCGACTTGCCGGCGCTCATGCAGCCCACAATCATTTCAAATCGGTATCCGCTAAACATGAAATGGTCTCCGCAAAAAATCTGTACTTAATGGTAACCAAATTTGAACGATTTGTTTGTACAAATCAGTTTCATATTTCTTCACCTGATAAGCTCCTCACTCATTTTTGCTCTCTATCGATCTGATATGCTCTGAGATCCGGAATATTAAAGCACCAAATATAGTGGCAATGGTGTCTGTCACCATTGCCACTAATTGTCGCTTTGTCTCTATCAAGGTAGAGCTCTGCGGTTTTTACTGTTAGTCTGAAGCTGGGCTATTTTAGCTCTGAATCAACGTCTGCGACCACCACCGCCAGCCCCTCTGAAACCGCCAGCAGCTTCCCTGAAGCCACCGCCGCCAGCTCCTCTGAAACCACCACCACCTTCGCCGCGTAGGCCGCCACCACCTTCGCCTCTGAAACCACCACCAGCGCGTGCTTCAGCTCCTGCTCCAGAACCTCTTAGAGAAGAGGCTCCCTCTCCGCCAGCGCCACGGTTTTGGGCGAAATTACTAGCGCCATCTCTAGCGCCCCCGCCTTGGGCGACGAATGGATTGTTTCCAGATTGCTGGAATCTCTGCGGATTTTGCTTCTGTTGATCTTGATACCACTGCTGTTGTTTTTGGTAGTCCTCATGCTGCCCGCCATAGGCGGCCTGGCGATTGGTTTGATTTTCTGACATAGACCCTTGACGGTTTTGTTGATTAGTCTGGGTCTGCTGTATAGCCTGCTGCTGGTTCTGCTGTTTGATTTGATTTTGGTTGTACAGAGCCATTTTTTGATTTTGGTTGAGGTCTTCGAACTGTTCGCCGTTGTGATAGCCGTATGCTTGGCCATTGGCGCCGTAATACATAGGAGTGCCATAAGGTGCATTGTAGTAGCTGTTGCTCATAGCTGCTCCAGCCATGGCACCTAAGCCAGCAGCAGCGGCTGTTCCCACTGCCCCCATGGCGCCGCTACCGGAACTACCAGAGCCACCAGAGCTGTTGTAATTATTGGTGATTTCGGTAGGTGGAGCAGCGGCTTGTTGCTGTTGCGGAGCTTGGTAGTATGGCTGCGGCGCATACTGTGGCACCTGCATTGCTTGTTGGGCGCCAGCACGACGAGCCTGCAGCTGCCTAACAGCGCTGTCTAGGTCGACTGACTGACCGTTTCGATCTGTGTACCAGAAGCCGCCCTTTGCACCCATGTATATTTGAGCAGTATTGCCTAAAACGCCACTTCCTGGAAGCGGCGCAAGGTCGCCTTTTGGCGTGATTACACTCTGGCTGCCATCAGGGTTTTGCACTACCTGTAGTGTCACGACTGAAACTTGTGGCTGTGCCCCTTGTGCCCATGTGGGCGCAGATAGCAATAGGGCTGCAGAAAGACAGATGGTTGTTAAAAGGGCTTTGGGCATGATTCTCCTCCGCCAACTATTTAAAGTCACTCTAAATAATGGCCTCAATAACGCCGAACACTGACAAATTTAGCAGATGCTATGAGGAAAATAAAAGACAATCATTCTTAAGTATGAGTATTTCTTGCAACAATATCGTTGCTTTCGCGACTTGTTTGCCTAGATCGGTTGAATTGCTCAGTACCGCGGTGGATAAGTCAAGGGTCGCGTGGTAGTAGACTCATTCTGCTTTTTGGACGGCCCGTATTCTGATAGGAGAAGAACAATGATCTCTGATTACGATACTTTTATAGTTTTCACTAGCACTTACTCAAATGTTGATGAGGCTTTGCACGATTTTGAAACAGTGAAGAGTCTCTATAGCGAACTCAAGCTTATTGATACTTTCGATGCTGCAGTTCTGGAGAAACAGTCCGATGGTAAGGTCAAGATAGTCAAGAAACATGAGCAACCTACTGAAGATGGGCTCAAGATTGGAGCTGGTTTAGGTCTTGCTACTGGTGTTGCTCTGGCGCTCTTTCCCGGTGCTGCTATTGGCGCGGGGCTGGCGGCCGTTATTGCTGGGGCTGGAGTTGCAGCTGCTGGTGCCGGAACTGGCGCAGCCTTTGGCGCGTTGGCCGGGCACGTAGCTGGCGGTATGAGCCGTCGCGATCTTCAAGAATTAGGTGAAGCTTTAGATTCTGGTTGCGCTGGTCTTGTTGTTATTGCTGCTGCCAATGTTGAAGAGAAGGTGCGGGCTGCTTTGAAGAAAGGCGTGAAGACGATTAGCAAACAAGTGAGAGCCAGCCTGAAAGAGCTTGAAAAGGAAATTGAGCAAGCTACTAAGGATGAGTCTTTAGCAATGAAGCGTTAAGCTCCCGTGGACGAATCGATTGGTTCTTGCTGTATGAATTTGAAACAGGTCGTGCTTTGTTTTGTTGCTTTGGGGCTTATTCTTGCTCTCTGTCCGCAAAGCTCATACGGCCAAGACAATAGCCGGCCTGAATTGGCCAGCGCTGCTGCCCCTGCTGAGATTGCTAGCACAGTTGCCGAAGTTAGTTCTATAGATCGAACTTTGTTGCTTGAGCTAATCAAGCTCGCTCGATTCAATATTCGCTTTCGTCAAGAGGCCAATCGCCATCAGAAGTGGCGCACATTGACCTATGCCGCTGGCCGCGAGGCTGGTACAGCTATGGCTTTTGCTGCTAGTCTAAGCGATCTCAAACAGCGAGTGCGCGGTCTTGATGATCCTTCTCTTATCTCGCGCAATGCTTTAGAGAATGTAGTCACCGCCTCTCTTGTTGGCAGTGCCATCAGCGGCTCTGCTTCTAGCCTAGAGTTGGCGCAGAACACTTGGGTGATGTTGCAGGCTGGCCAGAATGGCTATTCACCTAAGGCATCGACTGCTTTTGTGAAAAATATTGTTGTTACTACAGACAAATTGTTTGAACAAAGAGAGCGGCTCGTTTCGGTCATGTCACAAGACCTGAAGCAACGGCGAATATTTGAATTAGAAAGTGACCTGCTAGAGCACATCCGCCAACAATTGCTCTTTGAGTTCTGCTCTTGGAGTTGCCATTCAAGAGGCCAGGCTTGGCGCGAGAATACTTTCTATAGCTTTGATGCCCTGCAGAATTTTACTAGAATGACTGCGGCAATAATTGGTCTTAAGGGCTTTAGTCAGCCCAGGCTCGGTGGTGCTGCCGCGGTCACTACCGTGGTAGCTAATTCTGTGGCGACGGTTAATCCGCTGGTTTGTGGACTGGTAGGTCTGTCGATGCGCAAGTATCAGCAAAGAAAGCTCTCAAGAGAATTTGCTTGTGCGCGTCCGATTTTAGCTACTGAAGCTTTAGCTGAGCTTAAGGTCAAAATTGTAGATCGAGAGAACGGGAGCGCAGCAAAATTGCTAGAAGAAGCGGTGTCACTTGGTGATAAGTCAGAACGACTAGATTTAGCTATAGATCGTGAAAACAAAGATATTGAGCGTTTACGTCGAGTGGCACAACAACAGACCATAGCCGGCCCAATAATCGGCTTGACAAGTATTCCGGGTGCAGTGCTTGGTGCTATCGCTTTCTATGACTACCGCTTCGATCGAGTGACAACTAACAAATTGTTGTTAGCTGGTCGAATCTCGGCCCTAGCGGGGCAAAGTTTTGCTCTGGTGCAAACGCCATATACAGTGATTGCCGGTCGAATTAAAAATGGCAAATTGAAGAGAGCGGGAAAACTACCAGAGCAAATGCTAGCAGCACGTCTTAAGAATCTTGATCACTTAGAAGCGCAGCTTCTGGTAAAGCAGCCCTAAGTCAGGATTTTAGAGTCACTGTTGCTATACAAGAATGATTGAAAGCGCGGATGGCGCTGCGAATTTGATCGATAGATTGCAGAAGTGAGTTGGCCGCCAAGGTTAGTGCCGGGGCACCTTGTTCGTTTGTGGCGGTTTGCAGAGCTAGGCTGACACAAAGGTCACCACTAATAACCTTTAGGCAACTGGCTTGCAGCGCAGCCGGAGCTGGAGAATCATTTTTTAAATCTCTCAAGCGGTAGAGGTTTTGGCAGAGTTTGCTCAGTTCGATTGCTAGCTCTTTGAGAATTGAAGAGACTGTAAGTAAATCGGCTAGTGATGAATTGAGCATGCCGTTGCCAATAATTTCTTCACCACCTCTCATCTTGAAGCCGCTACTAAGTGAAAGTTCTCTCACAAGCTTCTCACGGTGGCTGCGGTCGCCCTTAAAAGAAACTTCTTGCAGACGGTCTCTACCTTCTGTTAGGCGGCGAATTACTCTCTCAGCAGTATTGCCAAAATTATTGAAATCACGGGCTGATCGTAGCTGTGGTTCTTCTTCTAGGCCTTGGCCGCGAAGGGCCTTCTCTATTTCTAATGATTTGCGCCTGAGCAACCTTTCTAGGTCTAGCAGAGCTGAAGATAGCTCGCGGGTAGCCACAAGCAAGGCTAGCTTGGTGGAGGCGACATATGCATCTTGTCCGATCAGGTCTAAGCTTCCTGGTGGAAAACCAAGCAGTTCGGCTTGGGCTGCGAGATGGCCAGGATTGACGCCTAATATTTCTGCG
>LNFM01012767.1_pt1 | contig 10910 bp, 17 predicted proteins | sample 596031 | NCBI WGS metagenome assembly LNFM01 (sample SAMN04254537, study PRJNA301005) | activated carbon metagenome | isolation source: dual media filters at the Ann Arbor, Michigan drinking water treatment plant | place: USA: Ann Arbor | reverse complement strand
GTGAACGTGCTGCCGCCGTCGTTCGAATACTTGATGTGCAGGTAGCTCGTCTGCCCGTTCGCACCGTTGTTGCCCGGGATGCCCTGGGTGCCGGTGGGGCCCTGCGCGCCCTGGAACTGCCGCCACGTGTAGACGGCCGGGTTCGTGCTGTTCGCCGGCGTGAAGTCGACGTAGGTGCCGATGAAGACGCCGGTGCTGAAGTTGAAGCCTGCCGTGCCATCCGCGTTGGCGGCATAGGCCACGTGGAAGTAAGGCGTCTGGCCGTTCGCGCCCGCAGGGCCTTGGATGCCCTGGCTGCCTTGTGGCCCCACCGCGCCGGCGGGACCGGCCACGCCTTGCGGGCCCTGCGGCCCTTGGTTGCCTTGCTGGCCCTCGATCTTGCTCCAGGTGTAGGCAGCGGGGTTCGAGGAATCGGTGGGCGTGAAGTCGACGTACTGGCCCAGCCACGAGCCGGGGTCTTCGCCGTTGTTCGAGGTGAACGAGGCGCCGCCGTTGTTCGAGTACTTCAGGTGCAGGTACGGCGTCTGGCCGTCCGGGCCAGGCGTGCCGGGAATGCCCTGCGTACCCGCCGGACCCTGAGCGCCTTGGAAGAGGCGCCAGGTGTAGACCGCAGGGTTCGTGCTGTCGATCGGGTTCGTGTCCGAGTAGGTGCCGATGTAGGCGCCCCCGGACTGGTTGAACCCCACCGTGCCATCGGCGTTGCTCGCGTAGGCGACGTGGAAGTAGGTGCGCTGGCCAGTCGGCCCGACGGGGCCCTGCGTGCCTTGGTTGCCGGTGGGACCGACAGGGCCAGTGGGGCCAGCCGGCCCGGTCGGACCTTGCGGGCCGCGGATGAGCGCCCAGGTGTAGCTGAGCACGCTGGTGCTGGCGACCGGGTTGGAGCTGCTGTAGCTGCCCAGGTACGTGCCTGGCGCGGTGCCAAAGCCGTCGGTGAAGGTAGCGCCGCCGTCGTTGCTATAGCGGATGTGCACGTAGGCCGGCGTGCCGGCCACGGGCACGCCACCGCCGCCGCCTTCCACCGCATCAGCGAGTTCGTTGACGAGGGCCCCGAGGCTGCCATCGGGATATACAACCTCGCGTCCGATGTTGATCTGCCCGGGGCCTTTCAGCGGGTCGGTGTCGTCAGCCAGCTCGTCCAGGAACGCCACCTCGTCGCGCCTAACGGCGACGGTCACAAAGGGCGCCGCAGGGTCCGGCGTGAGCTGGGTGCCCTCGCCTGCAAGTAGGTCGCGTTCGGCCATGGTCAGAGGCTCCAGAGGCCAGAGGTGTCGGTGATGCGCTCGACCACCACCGTGATGCTGGAAGGCGAGAAGTAGCGGTAGTCCTCAGGCAGCGGCGAAGGGCTGGCGCCCAGCACCACCGAGAAGTCGCTGATCTGGTCCTGCAAGGCGGGCACGCGCTGCTTCAGCACCGCGTTGAGCTGCTGCAGGCGGAACACGCGCTCCATGCCGCGCGAGGCCGCGCGCGAGCTGGCGCCATACTCGGCCAGCAGGGTTGAGCGGATCTGCGCTTCGACGTCGCCGGCGTCGTGCACCACGGACACGCGCGCGGTCACGGTCACGGGCACCTGGATGACGCGCGGTGCCACGAACACCACCGCGTAGCTGTCATCGGCCCGGCCGATCACCTGTCGTATCTGCGCCTCGCTGGCGCCGGTGGACTGCCCCGTGATCACGAAGGACACGAAGAGGTTGTTGATGTTGGCCAGGCTCGCGCCGCGCACCACTTCCTCGACCTGCTCGTTCCACACCGACATGAAGGTGATGCCGGCCACGTGGCGGCGCAGCAGGAAATCGAAGTCGCTGAGGTATACCGCGCTGCTGTCGTTCATCGCCGGGTAGCGCGAGAGCATCCGCAGGGTCTCGGTGTCGGGTGGTGATGCGCCCGTGTCGTCCACGCTGTCCAGAACCAGGCTCAGCCCGGCCTCGTCGGCATTGCCTACGTACTCGAGCGCGAAGCCCGCGCCAGCGTCCAGCTCGACCGCGCCGGCGCACTCGCGCACGGTGATCGTGAGGATGTCTCCGGTGGCCGGCTGGTGGCCCACCACGGGCCCGACACCATCGGCCGCGCCGAAACGCAGCCACAGGCGCCGCGCCTCATCGGTCTCCACGTGGAAGATGCGCTGGCCCGGCAGCACGTTGCAGAACTCGGGCGAGTAGGTGAAGGGGCCCACCGCATCGGCGACGTCGACGCCGGCCAGGAACAGGGCTTCAGGCGACGGCTCGACCTGCAGCTCGTAGAACGGGGCCGATGACACGACCGTGTGGGTCTGCGTACGCACCGACAACTGGCGCAGTGCCAGCGTGGCCGTGCCGGTCGCGGGCACGGTGGCCGAACCCTCGACCACGTAGCGCAGGCCCTTCGGGTCCAGCACCCCGCGGCCGGCGGCCAAGGCCACGGGCGAAGCGCCCGGGTTCGTCACCGTCAGCAGCACGCGGGCGGGCCGTGCCAGCGGCAGCACGCCTTTCAGCGCGGCGTCGGCCAGGATGGTGCCCGTGCGGGCCTTGACGAACGGCTCACTCTCGGCCGTGTCGATCTGCTGGCTCAGCATCGCCAGCATCGTCGCCATCGCGTCCATCATCGCCATCAGGCGGGGGTCGCCCGCGCGGAAGGCGGCCGCGGCGGCCGGACGGGATGCGACTGCGTTCTCCAGTGCCCCCAGGAAGTCGGACTTCAGCAGCATGGGGGTCAGCTCGGGGCGCGTTCTTCGACGGGCACCAGGCCGCCGGCGACCTCGATGAACGCGCGCAAGCGGTCAGGGCCGTCGGCAGCTTCGTAGACGTTCACGGTCGATGCCGGCAGCGCGCCAATGATCGGCACGTCGCTGCGCAGCTTGTTGACCAGGCTGTCGGCAGCGCGCCCGGACATGGGGGTCTGCAGCAGCGATTCGACGCCCGAGCCGTAGCTGCTGCCCAGATAGCCATTCGGCCGGCAGCCAAGCCAGTGCGAGACCATGCCTTGCAGGTCTTGGGCGGTGGTGGTCATGCCGGGAATGATCCCGGCGGGCCGGCGCTGGGCCGGGGGGCGTTACCTAAGCGCTGCGCGCCGGACCGACTTCGGCGCCCTGAACCAGCATTGCCCCTCGGCAAGCCTCAAGCAGCGCTTCTTCGTGTGTCTTGGCTTCCGAGCCCTGCCACCATCCGTTGTATGCGTAGCAGCCGTTCGGCGCCCAAACCCGGATGTACCAGCGCCGGTCCGTCTCGCCCCGAGACACATTGATGGTGTGCCCCTTGTACGCAGCTTCGGCGCCGTCTTCATCGCGCACCAGAACGCGCACGCGGGGGCGCCTAACCCCTCGCTGAACCACCGGACCCGCGCCGGCCGGCTGCGCCTGATCACTTGGCATAGATGCTCTTCCAGCCCACGGTGCCAAAGTCGCTGTCCTGCGCATCGGCGGGCTTGCCCATGTCGCGGTCGCTGACGATGATGGTTTCGCCTGCATCGTCGCAGAGCACCTTCACGTGCAGGTGCGTGCGGATGTATTCGGCGGCCTGCTCTTTGCGGGTCTCGCCGGTGAACGAGGCCAGGACCTCGTACTCACGGCCGCGGTGGGTGTGGGTTTGCATGTCAAGTCCCCTTGGCGATCATCTTCTCGGCCGCCCGGACCATCTTGTCCGTGGGGCTGCCCTTGACGTAGCCGATGCGCTGCTGGCTCATCCGCATCGCGGCGGCCAGACCCGAAAGGGCCTTGTGCAGCTCGGCGGCCGAAGCCGGCTCGTCGTCCTCGGTGGCCCTGGCGTCCGGGTCGGCGATCGCGAAGGCGATGATGTCGGCTTCGTCCATCGCCTCGCCTTCCAGGTGCTGCCACCCATCATCGCCGAACCAGACCTCGCGCACGCGGCCGCCGTATTTTGCGGGGTCGATGGTGGCAAGGCCGTGACCCCTCCGACCCGATGCGTTCAACGTCACTCGCCCAGGCTCGAAGCTGTAGACCTCCAACGACACATCCTCGCTCCCTTGGCTGAGCGCGAAGATGCCGCCGAAGCCGTCGTTGGATACCAGGGGCTGCATACCTGCCGTCAGCTCGACCAGGAGCGAGTTGACATCCGGCTTCAGCGGCTTGAGAGAAGCACTGCCGTCGTCGGAGCGGCAAATCAACCTGGCGCGCTTGTGCTCGAAGAGGACAGCCCCGTCAGCGTCGGCGATGGTCCATTCGAGTCGGCAGTGCGTTTGAGTGATCTGCTGGCCACGAAACTCGTCCTGCTTCACTGCGACTTCAAGAGGCATCGGCGGCCAAGCCGAAGGGTCTTCCAGCATGCGCATGCGCCGCTCTGCCGTCTCCAGCTTCTGGCTGAGTTCCAGGTAGTCGCCGTAAGCCACGAAGCCGCCGCGTTCGTGCACGCGGACTGCCCCGGTGAAGCGGGTAGGCGCCATGGGTGGACTGTTTGTGCTGTCGGTGCTCAAGCTGCCTCCGCGAAGAGTTGGGGTTGTGTCAACTGGGCGTTGAACCATTGCAGGCGCTGCCCGATCTGCAAGCCGCGTAGGGGCCGGTGCACGGTGCACCAGTCGCTGACCAGCGGGATCCACGAGGCGTAGCTCTCGCCGGCCAGCAGCGTGATGTCCAGGCGGTCGGCGTCGCGGAAGATCGCCAGGGCCTCAAGCTGGCCGGCAACATGGCGCGCCCAGTGCTCGCGCTGCTCAGGCGACAGGCTGGTCATGGCCTTGTCATAGGGCGCGAGCTGATTGGCCATGCCCACCAGGCCGTAGGCCGCGCTGATGACGTGCACGTCGCGGCCCAGGGTGTCGGCGTAGGCGGCAGCCTTCTGGAACAGCGCGGAGCGGTAGAGCTGGCGCGCCGGCGCGATGCGCGACAGCTTCTCGGCGCAGCAGCCCACCAACGCGAGGCGGTAAACCACTACCTCCCCCGCGCAGCGTCGATCTTGGCCGCGGCGTTCGCCAGCATGCGGACGTGCTCGGGGCCTTCCTGGCTGGCCGCCTGGATCTTGCCCAGCTCCGCCAGCAGCAGGTCGGCGCACGTCGGCGGGATGTGCACGAAGCCGGGCTGCGCCGAGGCGAAGTTGTCGGCCAGCGCGATGGCCTCGTCGGCGGTCACGCCGTAGCCATCACGCAGCGTGGCGTTCTCGCGGGCGTCGGCGGTGATGGCCACCAGGACGGCCAGTTGGAGTGAGGTGAAGTGAACGATCAGCGGTGTCATGGCAGTGCTCTCTGAGGTTGTGGCGCGAGTGCGCCGGTAGAAGACGGAGGCGGCAGTTTTGCCACCAGGTCGGGGTGCATGTAGACCGTGTTGCCGGCGACGTAGCAGCCAGGGCGCGTGTGCACCAGGCGCTGGACACGCCAGTTCTTACGGCGCTTTTTGGTGCACGCTGAATGGCGCACGACCTTGAACTCGGTCTTTACTTCGACGGCCAGGCGGTGGGCAACGATGTTCAGTCCGAAGTAGTTCATCGCGGTGCCCCTGACGCCTCGGGGGCAGCCGCCCGCGCTACGGCCTCCATCAGGATGTCGTTGCCGCTGCGCTTGTCATTGAAACGCTCTTTGCAGAGGTACACGGAGAGCGTGACCGTTTCGGCTGCGCGTGTGCGGCTGTTGCCTGCCCTGCCGCTCATGCGCGCGCCGGCATCGTTCAGCGGCCATGCCGACACCAGAAACCTGATCAGGTCGGGATAGTCGGGTCGAACGTCATGCAATCGCGGCGCCTCAGCCACCTCGAATCGTTGCGCGCCGCGAGCGTTGCCGCCGGCAATTGCGAGGGTGCCGAAAGAGCGCCTGTCAATGATGTCGCCCGGCTTGACCAAAATGGCAAGCGCCCGCGAGAGCTGACTCGTCAGCTCCTGAACGGCCTCGTCAAGGGCCGTCTGGCGCTCCTGTGCACGCTCTAAAGCGCCGAGGATTGATTCCTCCAGCTCGGTCACATCGCCACGGTCGAAGGCTGGGTCGTGCAGCGCTGCGCCGCCACGGTTGTCGTAGGTTCCCATGGCTTACTCGTTGCCTCTCGTAATGGCCATTCGCACTTCGCGGAGCAAGGTGTCCCTTGCCCGGATGAATCGGTCGGCTGCATCGTCTTTCTCGGCGTCGCTTTCATCCTGATCGTGGGATTCGCACTCGGCGACGGTCGCGGCAACGACATTGCCGACCAGCAGTTCAAGCCGCTCATCCGTCAGCGCCATCGGCTGCGTGGGTGCGGCCTCGGCCTTGTGGTTGTTCCCTGGGCAGCCTGCGCATCGCGCGGCAGGGTTGTGAGGGCAAGGCTCGCGGTCGTACAACTCGCAGCAGATGAGAGCGCCATTCACGGTCACGGCGCCATAACGCATCACCGGCTCGGCCTTGTGTTGCGCTTGGATGGCCCGACTCTCGGCAACATCGGCCCACGCATGCACCAGCGCATGCAGCGCCTTTGCCGCACCCTCAACGTGGGCCACGGCGTTCGCGGTTGGCCCGGCCTTCATGCCGTGGGCCATGGCACTGCCGTAGAAGCTCTCGGTGTACCGCAGCAGAGCACGCAAGTGCGCATCAGCCTGCGAACGCGCGCCGTCCTCGGTAGCCGTGCTGTTGGGCGCCTTGTGTTGGGCCTGGGGAGGGGCAGTCGCTGCAATCGCGCGATCCATCGCAATGCACTTGCCGCACAGCGGCTGGCCCCGGCACTCCGTCAGATTGCACTCACGCGGGGCCGGCTGCGCCTGGGTTGGGGCGGCTGCGTAAGCCGGCACATCGTTGGTGTCCGATGGGATCAAGAAATCGCGATGGGACGGCTGCGCCTCGGCGTTGGCCACGCGGGCTTCGCGAAGGCGCCGCAACACATCGCGCGCCTCGCCACGCCTGATCGGCTGTCCGTCCTCCACGAACGGGGCGAGAAGCGCCGCTGCGTCAATAAGCAACTGCACCGGCGCGCCCTCAGGCTCTTGGCGTCCAGAGAAGAAATCTTCCACGGCCTTAGAGAGGCCTACGCCGGGCGGCACGGGGATTACCTGCGTGTTGGCGTACCCCAGCTCAATCCAGCACGCGGCATTACGCTTCGCCCTGCCCAAATCGAACAGCCCCGCCTGCTGCAGGTGCCACGTACTTGTGCCGTTGTGGTTGGCCCACTGAGCCCTATCAAGCTTCCCGCGCGAGATGTAAACAATGTACTTGGTGTCAGCGCTCATGTTCTATCTCCCATTCCGTCGTCAGCCAGATCACTCTGCCGCTCGTGGTTGAAGCCATCCAGCCAGTCGAACCACTTCGCTCGCTGCTCGCGCGCGTCCTGCTCCTGAAGGCTTGCTCGTGGGTAAGGATTCGGGTTGTCGGTGCGCTCAAGGCCGTTCCGGTATGCCTGCCGGCCCCCTTGGTACTGCTCGCTGCCAATGCCCACGGTCAACCCCATATCCAGTCACGCATGGTGGAAGCGAAGACGGGGACCACCGTCTTCCTGCGCCCGCGGCCGAAGCTCTTCTCCATCACCTCCCTGCCTTGCCGCAGGCCGCCAGTTGGAATCCATTCCGGCGCATCCAGCGGGCCGCCGGAAAGAAGCGCTTCGTAGCGACTTTCGGGGCGCAAAGCGGACGTTCGGATGTCGACGCCAGTAGGCTCGGCTTCGCAGATTTCGATTGGCTTGCAGCGCTTCATGACTTGTTCCTTGAGCGTTCAGGGTGCTGTTCCAAGTTGGCCTTGATCCGCTGCGTCAATAAGCAGCGCGGCTTGTGGGGTGGTCATGCGGCACTCCCTTCGGCCTGCGTGGCCGGCAACGTGTCAACGTAGATCGCGCGGGCCTTCGCACCAATGGGCGTCGGCTTAATCGGGTGCGCGCAGCCAACAAGGCGGCCGGCCAGCAGGTGCTTCCATGCGGCCAGGACGTTCGGGACCGGCCGATGCGGTCCACCGTCATACAGCTTGTTCAGGCTGCCATCTGCGCGCCGGTAGTAAGGCGTGCTGCGAGCCAACGCCTCCGCAACGGCCTTCGGTACAGCGATGCAGATTTCGCAGGCGCAAATGGCGCGTGCCTGTTCTTCGCTGTAGAGCCCGGCCTTGTCGATGCAGATGGTGTAGCCACAGCTATTGGGCTTCCACCAGGTGATGTGCTCGTCGCTCTTGGAGGTGTGCCCGATGTGGGCGATGAGGAAGGTACTCATGAAAGGGCCTCGCTGGGCTTGATGTCGGTCAGGCCGTAGGCCCAGTTCGCCGCTGCCGCCATGTCATCGAACCGCTCATCGGCGGACTTGGCGCGGCCGTATGCCGTCAGGACCTGGCCGGGCGTCATGCGCTCGCGCAGTACCTTGGCGATGGCGTTGAGGTTGTCCGCAATGTCGTACTGGTAGGTGGTGCTGGCGGACTCGGCCGCCGCGGCCAGGCGCTCGACCTCGGCGTCGATTTCGTCTTGAGGGCGGCGCATGGTCAGCCCTCCCGCCCAGCGCGCGCCAGGTGCGCGATGCGCTCCAGGTTCTGCGTCTCCAACGCGTTGCGCAACTCGGTGCAGCGCTCCAGCAGCTCGGCGTTCGCGCGCAGCAGCGCCAGCGCCTGGTCGATGGGGTGGATCACCCAGGTTTCGTGGTGCAGCTTGACCTTGGCCTTCACGTAGTCCGTGGGGTGGTGCTCGGTACCCGGCTCTTCGCCGGCGTTCGGGAAGTGGGCCGCCTTGATGACGATGCGCTCGTTCGGGAAGCCGCAGCCGAAGCGCTCCATCGTTGCGGAAGCGCGTGCCTCGGTCAGCAGGCGTTCAAGTTCATTGAGGACGGTTTGCATGGTGGGTTGTCTCGTTCGGTGGCAATGGACAGGCTCAGGCCTGGCCGCTGGCATCAGGTGGCAGGTCGGAGGGGTCGGGGGTGCTTTCTGCGCCGGCTGCTTGGGCCTCGTGCTCGGCAATCGCCCGGGCCCAGCGCTCGACGTACACCATCAACTCGGCGCGCTCGGCGTCGTCGTGCAGCACGTCGCCGCTGAAGATCGCGGCGTCAATGCCTTCGCAGTCGCTTTCAAGGTAGGGCCTCATGGTTGGTCAGCCCTTGAAGTCGCCGGACATCGTGCGGTCGTGGCGGGCGAGGATGGCGCGCGCGGAGCACAGCGGACAACCGACTCCGGCCCCCCAATGCTTCAGACCACCGCACGGGTTCAGTTCGTCCACCAAGCAAGCCCGGCCTGGTGCCGTCAATGCGAAGTAGTCGACGGTGTTGCGCGCCGCCTGGATCGCGTCGCTGTACGTCGGCAGCACCGCGTTCTGCAGGTAGGCGTCGGCGTTGGCGATAGCCTCTTGTGCTGCGGTAGGGGCGGCGGCCGCATCGGCCGCGGCGGCGCTCTTGGCGATGAGGCTGGACATGAGGGTGTCGCGGGGCATGAGGGTCTGCATGGCTGTCTCCGGTTTGGGGCTGTCGATGGTGTTAATGTGAGCGATAACGTTAACCGCGTCAACCCCCCGCGACCATCGGGGTCTCGGCGTCTTGCTGGCCTACCTGCTGCGCCAGTGCTGCCCGGCCCGCGCGCAGCCGCTCGACGGCCGCGGCCACACCGCCCTCAGCGCCGCCGGCGGTGGCCCGGCCAGAGCGGGGCGTGTAGGTGGCGCCCTCCAGGAACGCGAAGCTGCCGGCGTCCCAGATGTCCGGGCTCTTGATGCCTGCCTTGCGCATGTCTTCCTTGCGGTCCATCACGTAACGCAGGCCGCCGTGCTCGCTGAAGTGATAGGGCAGCCGGCTCCCCTGGTCGATCAGCTTCTCGCGCAGGCGCACGCTCAGGCCCTGCGGGAAGCTCACCCTGCCCTGCTTGATCGCGTCGCGCAGCCGGACCTGCGCACAAGCGCGCAGGTTGAAGTAGCGCGCCTGGTATTCCCTGGAGAAGCACGGCTTGCCCCAGTCCACCTTCGTGACGATGCCGCCCGAGCGCTCGATGAGCTTGTTGACCGTGGCGCCGATGCCGCCGTTGTCCACGTACAGCGTGCCGTTGTCGCTCTCGCGCCAGTGGTTCAGCAGGTCGCCGGCGAAGTCAATCTCGTTCTTCGTGTTGTCGCAGATCGGGATTGCCACGAACTCCACGCGGCGCGCCTCGGGGCCGAAGTCACCATGGCCGATCACCTTGGCGACGATGAGCACGCTGTCGTCGCGGTACTCGCCCATCGCCACGTCGCCCAGCAGCATCCAGCCGTAGGGCTCGTCCTCGCCGATCAGCGGCACCTTGCGCGGCTTGAACGCGGCTTCGATTTCCTGGCGCGTCAGCAGCATCTCGCTGCCGCTGGTGGCAAAGCGCCCCAGCACGCGGATGCGGTATTCGACGCTGCCGCGGCCGCCGCTCTCCTGCTCGCGCTCCTTCAGCCACTGCTGCGTGACGAAGGGGCTGCGCTCCGAGCTGAAGCGCAGGGACAGCCACGAGCCACCCTTGGCGATGCTCAGGCTGTGGTGGGTGTCATAGAACCAGCCGGCATTGCGCGCGCCCTGGCTGGCCAGCAGCGTGCGGTTGCCCGGGCTGGTCTGGGTGCCCTCGATCACCTTGGCGTGCTCGTCGCTCACGCCGATGGCCTCGTCAATGATGATGAGCTGCCAGTACCGGTGCTTGCCGGCGATGCTCACGCTCTTGCCGCGCTGCAGGGCGATCTGGGCGATGAACCACTGCTCGCTGTAGCCCTTGACGTAGATGCGGGTGGCCGTGAACTCCAGGTACTCCAGCACCCAGGCGTGCGGGCCCGAGGCGATGGCCAGGCGCGCGTCGGCTATCTCCTTCCAGATGCCCTCGGCCACCTGCTTGATGATCGGCGCGCCGATGTAGGTGTTCGAACCTATCTCGACCTTGCCCTCCACCAGGGCGTAGGGGTGGCACAGCAGGTGCCACAGCGCGATGCGCGCGAAGGCCGCGGTCTTGCCCGTGCCCGTGCCCGACACCACCGAGACCTTGGCCGACGGCTCGATCAACCCGAAGAAGAGCCGCGACTGGTCGGCGCTGGGCGCCATGTCGCACACCTCGACCGCGAAGCGCTCCGGGTCGGCGACATACCGCTC
>LNFM01012766.1_pt1 | contig 10911 bp, 9 predicted proteins | sample 596031 | NCBI WGS metagenome assembly LNFM01 (sample SAMN04254537, study PRJNA301005) | activated carbon metagenome | isolation source: dual media filters at the Ann Arbor, Michigan drinking water treatment plant | place: USA: Ann Arbor | reverse complement strand
TGCCGAATGCCTCAATCACCTGGAAGTTCTCGCCGACTTGGACCAAGGGGCCTGTGTCCTTTTACAACGTGAATTGGAATGTGTCGCAAGCCAACCATCTCTCACATCAGAACGCCAAAGCCACCGTGCCGATGACCCAGCAGTTCGCCTGCGGCAGTAGCGCTACCCGGGGGTCGGTTCAAAATGAATTGGTCTGTTTTCGACTCGACACCTCCCACGATCAACTCGTGGTGGCTCCAATTATGACGAATCTGGACGCACCCGGCGGAGGGAACGATTATGCGAAAACTCCAAAGGGAAACCTCGATATCAGCGGAAAATACTTCATCTGGACGACGAATCTGGGGGGAAATCGGCTGGATGCATTTCTGGTCAAGGTGCCTGCTCAATTGTTAGTAGCGCCTGGCGACACGGCTCCACCAGCCTCACCCACCAACTTAAGGGTATCGTGATTCCTCGCTCTAAAGGGGTGGAACCTGCATCTAAAACGCACGTCGGAAATCATCCTTATAACAGGGATGCTAGAAGAAGCCTCAAAGACCTATCATCCAAGGCACCCCGCTTTTGCGGTAGATTGGCTCCTCAGCCATTGGATCGGTTCAATCGGTTAGTTGCCTTTTCAAGGTAAGAGTTTTTGACGTTGGAGAGTCTGGCAACTATGGAAATTAGTCTCCATTGCTAGGGAGGGAGTCTTGAAATCTAGCCCCCATCCATCACATCCTTTGCGTACTATCCAAACTCCTATCATCTGACGCTGGGGTCCGTTAGCCAGACAAGGGTACACCCCATGCCTAGCCCCTAATTCCAGCAATCGCATCGGGTGATTTTTACTGCCCCCTAGTAAGCCGGCGCGTGATCCCTCTGTTTTTGAGCAGCGCATTCTGAAGCCCCATCACTTTAGATGGTACCGCCATGCAGCCACTTACGACATGTAGGGTGTTCTGTTCAGCAAACAAGGGCTTTCCCCAGATATGAAGTCCTGTCCGCTCACTTATAATGCAAAACGTATGAGCTCCAGCCATCTGAGGGAGGCCATGGATTCTTGGTGTTCCTACCTACTATTATCCTTTAATCGCAACACTGACATCCAAGCTATCGCACCGTACTCATCCAACCAGAAAGGTTTGTATGAAAGCACAGAGCCTCGTTTCTGACACCAACATCCGAGTCGGGCTCCTTGGGGCCGGTGGCATCGCTCCGGCACATGCGATGATGGTGCAATCGCTTCCCGGGATCGAACTTGTCGGCGTCGCCGACATCGAGGGCAATAAGGCCCGCCAGCTCGCCGAGCGCTTTAAAGTCGGCGGTTGGTATAGCTCATTGGGCGAAATGATGGCTGGCGCGCGGCCGGACGTCGTGCACATCTTACTTCCGCCGGATCTACACGCAAATCTGGCCATCGAAGCGATGGCGTTGGGCGCCGATGTCTTTATTGAGAAACCGATGTGCGTCTCCGAGGAAGAATGCTGCGCCATTGAGAAGGCGGCACACGAGTTCGGGCGGGTCGTCGGGGTGAATCACAATTTCACCTTCGATCCCACATTTCGCCGGCTGATCGACGTCATCCGCTCATGCCGTATCGGCAGGGTGCAGCACGTCGCCGTCTACTGGAGTTGGCCCTTCGGTGACATTTTCGATACGCCGCTCTTTACGCGCCACGGTGCGAGCGCGATCATGCTCGAGACCGGACCGCATCCCTTGTCGCTCCTGGTTCGACTCGTCGGCGAGGTGCGAACCGCTGTCGCGCTGGTAACCGAGGAACTCCACCCAGCTTCGGATACGTGGCAACTCGCGTTCTCCTGCGAGCGCGGCACCGCACAGTGCTTTATCGGCGTCGCGCGGCCATTCATCACAGAAATGCGGGTGCGCGCCATCGGCGAGGATGGCGTCGCCGAAGCCGATCTGCGGCTCGGCAATGTCACACTGATCGAGAACACCCGCTTCTCTCCGCTTTTCTTCAAGCTGAGGGACACACTGACGCTCGCGCACGCACTGACCTCGTCGGCGCTGCGTGGCTTCACCGAGCTCGTGCGACGCATTCCCGCCGGCAATGCTACCGAAGATTCCTTGCCGATGATGCGCAGTAGCATCGGCGGATTCTATCAGGCGCTGCGGGCGCGAGAGGTTCCGGAGGTATCGCTGCAGGAGGGGCTTGCGGTCACGCGCAGCTGCTTGCGCGCCATTGAGGCGGCAGACGTGTCGAGAACTCGAAGCAGGCCTTTAACAACGGTAAAGGAGATGACATGGGAAAGGCAGACCGCGTCCTTGTAATCGGTGGTAGCGGGTTCATCGGCCGCGTCCTGGTCGCGCAGCTTCTTGAGCGCGGCTGCGATGTGCAGGTCATGTCCCGGCGGAAGCGGCAAGTCTCCAACGGTGGCATGACCTGGCATGTGGGCGATGTGACGGATCGCCAATCGATTGTCGCGGCCTGCGATGGTGTCGATGTGGTCTACGACCTGTCGATGGCACACGGGAGGACGTGGGACGACTATCAGACGTCGTTCGTACAGGGCGCCGAGAACGTCGCTACCGTGGTGCTCGAGCGCGGCATCCGCCGGCTGATCTATACGAGCACAATCGCTGCGCTGCACTTGGCGCGCGTCGGCAGCATGACTGAGAAAGAGGGTCACGATCCGAAGCCGGAATTGCGCAGCTGGTACGCGCGAGGAAAGATCTTGGCGGAGAGAAGCCTCAACCGGCTCCACCACGATAAAAAGCTACCGGTGGTCATTTTTCGCCCCGGCATCGTCATCGGCGTCGGCAGCCAGCTGTCGAATGGGGCCATTGGTCACTGGCTGTCGCCCACGTGCTGTACGGCGGTGGGCGACGGGCGTACGCCGCTGCCCATCGTGCTCGTCGAGGATGTAGCGCAGGCGCTGGTCCTGGCCAAAGACGCCCCCGCCGTCGACGGCCGCACCTTCAATCTGGTGGGCGATGTGCGGCCCTCGGCGGTGGATTATTGTAAGATCGCCGAAGCACGCTCAAACCGGAAGTTCCATGTCGTGTCGTCCTCACCGCTCGCCATCCACGCCTTCCACACCCTGGTGTACCTCGGGAAGCTCGCGCTCGGCCGCAAGAACATCCTTCGGCAGGGAAGTTTGTACGAACTCAACCACGGACGGATGCGCACCTCACTTGATTGCTCGGCCGCCAAGCAGGTCCTCGGCTGGCATCCGGTCGCCGACCGCGATGAGTTCGTGCGCCGGGCTATCGACTGCCATCTCAGGCCGCTACATCCCGGCGATCTCCGGTTGCCGCGCGGCGGACGCCAGGACATCCAAACACTGCGAGGTGCCGCCGGCTATGCGCACTAGCACAGTTTCGAGCGAAGTGTGAAAGCATAGGATGTCAGAGTTGACATAAGTAAGTTGGTGTCCCGATACGAGATTGAACGTACGACCCCGGTTTGGGAAGGCTTTTGAGTTATCCCTCTCCAGGGTAGTTTCCCCTTCTCTAAGATCAGCCCTGAACCACCGCGTGTGTTGCTCCTCTGTTGCGCTAATGTCGTGCTCGACATTGGAACGTATGTTATTTTACCTTCCCATACTAGGCTTTTCCCCAGGTCATCCGGAGGAAGCGTTTCCGCAAATGACTGAGCGCGCACTTCGTTCTTTCGGCGACCTGATCTCGCTCAAATTCACAAAGGACCGTGAGCATTCTGAACACCATTTCCCGGCGGCGGTTGTCGTGTCGATCCGCCTGGACAAACTCACGAGATCCGCGCCGTTCTTTGCGAGCCGCACTGATCGTGCCCGGAACATCCCTCTCACAGTCCGTCTTTCCTGAAAACATATTCATTGCAGCCCATATCGTTTACACACTTTAATCGACGGAGGGTGAATCCACAGTCCCTGTAAAACTCAACAATTTCTTCAGGTTTTGCCGTCTCGTAGGGATACCCTCCAATCCAGTCCACAACATCTCGCCAAGCATTCATGCCACGATAGCTATTACCCGTCCACCGTTTGATATAGTTGCTGAGCTGCCCTGATACTATCGATCGAACTGCAACCTTAATCTCGAGCGGAGCCGCGAACGCCACTGTGTAAGGCACCCGAAGCGGACTGGGCAGTGTATTATAGAGCTGCTTGATGCGATGCCATCTCGCACTTTGAGTTCCAGTATTATTATAGATCGCGACAAAGAGCAGCCCCCCCTCAGCCACCATGCGCTGCACATGGTCTAGCGCCTGCCACATGGCGCCAGTATGATGAAGGACGCCCCAAGAATACACCACGTCGAACTTACCAAGGGAAGATATATACCCAGCATCCAGCACAGATCCCTGTTCGATTCGCCACTGCTGATCATTTGCCAGGTATCGCCGACGGAGCTCCTTCGTGCAGGTTACCGATTGAGGATCATAATCGAAAGAGAGTACCTGCGCGCCCAACCGATGCGCGGCCAAACTGAATAGGCCACTACCGGATCCAACATCCAGGAAATGCTTGCCCGTCAAGTCTGAAAGCTCCAACATCGAGCAAAGCGATACTTCCGCCTTGATGATCTGTTCTTCTTTCAGGTGGCGAAGGAATTTGCTCCAATTTTTCCCGAACTCAAATCGCTTGCCTTGCCACACCTCTTCGGTGTGTTTTTTCCTAACGTGCTGGATCTCCCTCTCGATGAGCTCCATTGTATACCTCCTTCTGGTCTGGTATCCGACAGATGCCTGCACCGCTCCCGCTGCCTCAATTCCTCTCCCGAACCGGTTCTTCCAATGATGTTGTCTTCCGTTACGCCGCCGGCCGTTGCTCATCGGCCGCTTTGTCCGGCTTCATTTCAGGCCATGCCGGTGGAGTTACTACAGGCTCGTTAGACCGCTGCGTTCTGTCCCACGTCGGCCTCGCCATGCCGAACATGAACTTAAGACTGCCCACGGCGAGGGCCGCATTCAACACAAGAAAATATCGGGCTGCGGCGGCGACTTTACCCACGACGGGAATCACGCGCACTTTTCCCGCCGACATGCCTAAGCCGTACACCGACGCCTGTATCACAAAGAGGACCTGATACGCCCAATGATTCAACGCCCAGAGGTTGCCGACCAGTGCGGTGAGCAAGATCCATGGGCCAAGCAATCGTAACGCCTTGTGCGACCAATAGGCCCACGAGACGGTCCCCCATTGAGGGAGAAGCAATCGCCACGTTTCAAGCAGCACATGATAAATCCCTCCGCCGGTTCGGACGCGGCGGTGGAATTCGTCGGCCACGTGTACCGGAGTGACCTGCCACGCCCTCGCTCGGGGATGAAGCACCACATCGCCTTTCGTGTGCAGGCGGATGAGCATCGGCTCCAGGAAGTCGTCGGCCATCGTTTGCGGAGGGAGCAGCCGATAGTCCTTCCGTCTGATCGCATAGATCGCCCCGCTCACACCGAGTCCTGCGCCGACCTGCGATTCGTTCGTCTTCAAGAACATTTCATAACGCCAATAGAGCCCGTCCGCATTGCCGGATGTCTCCGGAGATCGCAGCTCCAGCTCTCCCCCGATCACGGCGGCGGTGGGATACCGGTGAAATCCGGTCACCAGCTGCCTAATGGAATCAGGATAGAAGTTGGTCGCCGCATCGGTGAAGACGAGATATTCCCCGGTGGCCATCGCGACGAGATCATTGAGAACGTTCGCCTTGCCTCTTCGTTCGGCGAAGGCCGCAAGCCTGACCTTGGCGAACCGATACCGCGCGACCTCCTCATGGGTCCCGTCGGTCGACCCATCGGATCCGATAAGAATCTGGAGGCAGCCCTGCGGGTAATCCTGTTCCAGCAAATTCTGGATTCGACGGGAAATGGCCGCTTCCTCGTTATGCGCGGAGATGATGACCGTCACGGTCGGCCAGGAGGTCGGCTCGCCGGAGACGGTGTTCAATGGCGCTCTCAGTTTACCGACAATCCAGAGTAAAACCGGATAACCGAGGTATGTATACACGAGCAAGCCCACCGCCAGCAGGGTGAGGATGGCAGGCACAGCATCGAGATCTGTAAGGATCGAACGCATGGTGATGTGTGATAAATTGAAACGCAGTACCCGGAGACAGAGGCGGGAGGAGACAGCCGACTACACACTCACAATTTGTGTATTTCAAACACACGAATCGCGGCATAATATTCCAGCCACGGAAAACGGGAGAGCAGTGCCCGATCCCATCTGCGGATCGGCATCAACCGGCTTTGGAGGAACGGCACGTGCCCTGCCGCCCGCAAAAACGGCAACTCGAAGCTTCGTGATCGCCCGGGCCTGAATGCCTTGGAAAACGCGGCTATTTCCGCAAGGGTCAATGGCCGTTCATACGGCGACACATGTGGAGGGAGACGGTACGGAATCAATTTCCGCAACGCGCGCAATGTCGGCGAACTCCTGACCGGTTCGGCAAAGATCCCTCGCCCGCCGGGACGCAAGACCCGATATACTTCCCGCGCCGCCTGGGCCAGATCGAGGTGATGCAAAATCATCATCCCGAACACCACGTCCACCGAATCATCGTGGCATGGCACCTCATAGGCCGACGCCACACTGAGGCGCACGCCGCTTGTCACCCCGTTGACATCCATCCGCTGTTGGTTGATGGCGATCAGCTCGGGTGAAATGTCGATTGCATGGACATGCGCCCGCCGGTGAGCCAGCAGAATCGTGTTTTCGCCCCAGCCCGACCCATACTCCAGCACCTCATGTCCCGCCACATTTCCCAACAGATGAAACGCATACTCCAGGTGGAACAGCGTATCCGGGGGAGGATTCACATATTTCGCGAGATTGTCCTCGGTCGCGCGTAAGGACGTCCGATCGGCCTGTTGCGCCTCCGCGGCGCTGCGTCGGACCTCCGCCAATTCCCAGTCGTGCAAACCGGCCTGATCGTGGGATCGAGATGCCCCGGAACTACCGGCGTCCCCTGTGGGTCGCGTGACCGTAGTTGAAAGAAGCTCTGGCATACCTATACCTCCTGTTCAGTTGCGCGTGCCGATTATGTTCGGTTTACCGTGCGGATCCTCCGACATGTGTCGGACACAGATATTCTCATGACGTGCGGCAATCCCGAGCGCGGCACAGAGTGCCTGCGCATCCACCCCGGGAACGTCTTGCGTGGCGGCGCCTGAGGGGATCAACCGGTAATCCCCTTCAGACCAATTTGCGAACGGCACCGCCTGGACCGATTCGGGGAAGAAGTTTCCATCCGGATAGCGCTGCGCGTCTCCGCCGATGATCACATTACGGGTCACTATCGCGCCCGGAAAATGCCGTTCCAATGTCGAGTTTCCGTCACCGGTGCCGGCGCCTTCCATCCCGTCGTTGTGCGGCGCGATGTTGGACCGGTAGATGAATCCTTCATGCGGATCTCCTTCAGCCATCAGAATATGCCCGGTGTGGAAGGCTGTATTGTGCTCGATGACGATGTCCTTCGTGCCCCGCAGCAGTTGAAACAACCTCCCCTTCCCTCCCCAACGAGGTCCATTGATATCGTCGAAGATATTGTTCCTGATCAAGATCCGTTTGCCTTGCTCACTGGGCGGATGACGATCGTCGAATCCCATGATATTGACGGCGCTCGGACTGTGTCGAACGATATTGTTCGTGAACGTCACATCCTCGATCACCGCCCACGGCGACCGCCCTTCCTCGTTCCGGACTGTGAACGTGATGCCGAACCCGTATCCGGGATGCTGCCAGTTGTATTCGAATACATTTCCGTCCACCCATACGCGGCGCGCGTTCTTCAACTCAAACAGGATTTTCACCTGCCAATTGCTGCCGTCGTATTCCGGCTCCCCGGGCCTCCAGGCAAGCGGCTTGGCCACATGATTGCCACGGATTTCGATGTCGGAGGGCACGAGATCTCGGATCGACGGGTCGCCGCCCCCGAAGAGGAGGTTTTCTCCGGCTCCCTCCAGGAAGTTATTGACGACCTTGAACGGCCCGCTCCCGCCCCACCCGGACACCGCCTGTGAGTCTTGCCCCACGTCCTTAAAATCGGAAAAGTAGGAGTCGATGACGGCAAGGTGCCGCCCATTCATGGCCAGACCCCGCCGCGCACCCCTCTTCGGATCTCCATGCACGAAACAGCGGTCGAGAATGATGTGATGCGGCAGTTGCTCGACAAATCGTTCCGTATTGGTACCGAGCACGACGAGGTCACGGATGAAGGTCTCCTCCACCGGCTTTATCTCGATTCCAATGAAACGGAAATGGTGCGCCCGCTGCTCAGCCACGATAACCGAGTGACGGCTCGAGACAAGTTTGGGCATCCTGGCAGCAAGAGAAGGCTGCACCCGTGTTCCCGGCGAGGGTAACTCACGCCTCACCGCATTAGAACGGATGGTAATCCAGCCTTGGCCGTTTTTCTTGTAAGGTAATATGAATGGACCTCTGTAGACGGCGCCCGCTGCCAACACGATCTCATCACCGGGCTGAGCCTCATCGAGCGCCTCCTGAAAATCCCCATCCGAACGGACGGCCAGTGTGCGGCCCGGTGAAGGGACGATCGTGGTATCGACGAACTCCCGGGGCAATTGTGGCAGGGTGTCTATGCGAGGACCCGTGCCCGTCGTAGCGGCATTCACCAGCGCCGGAGTGACAAGCAGCAGCGCCATCGTCGCAGTCGCCATGATCAGGGACAGTCTCATGGCAACTCCTCAAGCCTGGCTTGAATAATGTCGGACATGTTCGCGACTCGTGCCTCCCAGCTTTCGCTCCGCATCGCTTCAACGCGGCCCCGGTCAGTCTCACTCGTTCGCTCACCCAGGGCGGATTCGATCTCTCTGAGGAAGCCGTCCCTGTTGACCGCGATGTGAACCACCCCGTTGTACCGCACCACTTCCGGCAGCGGCGTCGAGACCACCGGCAAACCCGCCGCAAGATACTCGCGCAGCTTGAGGGGATTAACGCGGAGCGTCAGTTCGTTCATGCGAAACGGAATCACGCCGACATCGAAGCCTCGACAATAGGCCGGAAGCGCCGAATAGGGCTGCTGTCCCAACAGATGCACATTCGGAAGACTTGCCACCGCAGCCAGATCCGTCTGCACTTTGCCCACGAGAGCAAACGACCAGTGCGGGCGCGCGCGCGCCAATGCGCCGATCATGTCGAGATCCACCCAATCGGCCAGCAACCCGAAGAAGCCGACCACCGGCTTGGGCAAGCGTCTGATCTCATCCGGCACCGCTGTCGCCGGATCCAACGCGCGGCTGAAATGCGCCACATCAACCCCGTGGGGAATAAAGTACGTTCGAGGGTTAACCGCCTGACGCTCGACACACAATTTTTCCGCTGACGTGAACACGACATCCGCGCGTCGAATCAGATCCTGCTCCATCCGGATGATGACGTCTTTCGGTACGCCGCTGAACTCGGAATATTCATCGACACAGTGGTAGATCACCATCCGTTCGTTCAGCCGCCCCAGCAGCCAATTAACATTGGGCAAGAATGTCCAGAGCAACGGCCGATCGAGTTCCAGCCGACGGCACAACCGGCGAAGCCAGGCAGCCAACACCACACGATTCAGCTGTTCCGCCGCCGCCACTCCGGGAAGCGGCAACACCGGCGGATCCATGACGAAGATGTTTGGTTCCACCTGTCGGATACCCGCGACGATGCGCCGCAGTTTGGCGGCCAATCGCCGCACATCGCTGACTGCCGCCGTGGGACGCCGCATACCGATCGAGTTGACCCACAGCACACGATTCTTTTTCGACAGAATTCGCATGATATGTTTTTTGCTCGTCGGATCGCCCTCCCAATCCTGCGATATGCAAATAATCGATTTGCCCTCGATCATATTCCGTCCTTTCCGGTGTCTGCGTGCGCGACACCGCCCCCTCGTGATACATCAGCGAGTGGTCTCCACCGCATCTGCGCTCGTTGAGCCCGTGCCCATGCCCATCCTCGTTCGCAGAACCGGCTGCAACCCCTAATCACTGACACACTCGGTCCATCCCTTTGAATCTGGAACAGCCGGCGCGCTTCGCCGTCGTAGAACAACATCTCTCCAATATCGAGGACAGCCTGCTCGATGATCATGATCGCCGTACAGCCGCCTCCGCCGTCGAGCCATAGGAAGAGGCAGCCGGCTCTTCCCCATCGATAAACAGCCGCTGCCACAATTCGATATTCATCAGCAACCACAGCCGATCGGTATGCAGACGGCTTCCGTTTCGGTGCTCTTCAGCCAGACGCGTGACGCAGGCCGGATTGAAGAGCCCGCGGGCCATGGCTCGCGGTCCGAGCAGGAGATCTTTCACCATCGGCCAGTACGGTCCCTGCAACCACCGGCCCAATGGAACCGGGAAACCCATCTTGGGTCTCGTCAGAATTTCCTTCGGAATGAGCTGGCGAACCGCATTCCGCAATACCGCTTTGGTCTCCCATCCACGCAAGCGGAACTGACCGGGCATCGCCCCGACTAAGTCGACCAGTTCATGGTCCAGATAGGGCACGCGGCTTTCAATCGATGCCGCCATGCTCATCTGATCCTGCTTCATCAGCAACTCCACAAGATGCGTCTGCATATCCACATAGCTCATGCGTTCGAGCAGCCCCTCCTGGTGCTCATTCCAATATCGCATTCCGCCCGCATGCGGATCGCGGGAGGCCAGGAGACTTTGATCGCGAATCAGTTCGCGCTGAACTGTCGAAGAAAAGACCGAAAAATTCTCAAAAAACACACCGCGTGCACCGGGTGGATACGCCAAGAAGGATCGCTCGGCATAGCGGCGCACAGCGCTCGGAAGACCAGCGAGCATGCGCGTCACCCCACGACGCATCGTCTCCGGCGTTGCGCCCCAATACAGACGGCCCAACCGTTCGTTCAGCGCCGTCACGCGATAACGATAGTCATAGCCAAGAAAGAGTTCGTCGGCCCCTTCGCCGGTCAGAACGACCTTGACATGCCGTTGTGCCAGCTTGGAGACAAAGTACAGCG
>LNFM01012763.1_pt1 | contig 10914 bp, 7 predicted proteins | sample 596031 | NCBI WGS metagenome assembly LNFM01 (sample SAMN04254537, study PRJNA301005) | activated carbon metagenome | isolation source: dual media filters at the Ann Arbor, Michigan drinking water treatment plant | place: USA: Ann Arbor | reverse complement strand
ACCACCACCAAAGTTTTTTCAAGAAGCTGATGGTCTTTCAATCCTTGCAAAAAATTAGCAATTCGGTCCCATCGCATTTTTTGAAAACCTTTGTGAGCCGTGTGACTAGAATGCGTATCGAGGTCATGGGCCTGATCGATCAGATCGATTTGAGCAACGCGGGTCAGTCCAGCCGTTAAGCTTGCTAAGACCACGGTTTCATCGAAAATTTCAGTTGAAAACGGTTGTGCCGAAAGAATATCGGTAAAGACTTTCAATTTGCTTTTCTGCTCAATGAGATTGAGGTAACGGTTCACCGCAAGGTTCGGATCCCGATAAAGATTCAGCGAGCTTCGGGTTGCAAAGTCAGAAACGCTTTTTATTTTCTTGAGAGTTTGGGTCAAATTGACAGGAAACGGAGCGATGGTGCCGCGTTGGAGCGCGGAGTTTGTCATCACAAATCGGGATTGATCCCAAAGCTGAGATCCAATATGCGCCGCTAAATGCGGAGTCGATTCTGCAGGTCGGGCTGAGGAAATATATTGAATAGCTGATGGATGTCCTACGTCACTAGCCCCCATGTAAATTCCGCGAACAACGGCCATTTGATCGACAAAGGGCGCTAAACTTGATGCCGAGGGTCCTAGACTTATCTTTGTTCCCCCGACATTTTTCATGACCTCCACGTGAGGATTGTAATCTAAGAAAAGATCTTCTTCAGCATAAGCCGACTGTTCAAGGTAAGGATGGATCCCGAGCACGGAATCCATGCCTCCAATCACGCGAAAGAGGACAAAATTAAAATCAGAATCTTTTTGGGTGCTTGCAGCTAAGGCCTGTGTGGTGATGGACGCTAGACCCGCCATCAGCGGAGCCTGTCCAGCCGCAAGCAGTCCAAGATCTTTTAAAAATTTTCTGCGTGATTGTTTCATTCTATTTCCTAATTTCTTAAAATGGGTCCAAGTCTTAGCAGGGTCGCAAGCCGAGTGTAAAATCCCAGAAGACTGTCTTCGGGTTCAACTTGGATGAGGTTAAGCCTGAGAAATTCACGAAGGTCCGCTTGGGTTTTTATTTCAATCTGAAAAACGTTATTGAGGCCAATATATTTAAAGTGATTAAAAAGTTCTTCAGGCCCAATGATAAACAAAAAGAAACGATCCATCACCTGGTTTTGAAGATCCAACGAAAGCTTTGTAAACTGAATCGAAGCCCAATCCGTTGACGGTAGATTTTTTGTGAGCGGTCCCAAAATAAGTTCTGCATTTTTTCGCGCCAAAGAGGGTTGTGAAAATCCCAGATGAATGATTTTTCTGGCACAGTTTTCAAAGTAGTGAAAAAATAAAGCCCCAGGTAAGTTATCAAGAGGCTGAATTTGAGCAGGATCGTTGGCTCCCATGACATTGACCGAATCCGCGTGGACCGATTGGCAAAGCATCACGTCAGGAACTGCGACTCCATTCACGAGAAGCTCCGGTAAATGCGGGGCTAGACGGCGAAGATTTTCAAGAATGGCTAAGACCGAAGGGTAACGCTGTTCCGTTTTTTCAAACGAAGTCTTCACTTTTAAGTCGTGGTTAATAGACTGTGCTTGTGCGCTGAGAACAAAACTCAACAGGACAAATAAAATTACTCGCGACATTTTTTAGCTCCTTTCTTGATCATGAAGTCCGGAGATAAAATTTGTTCCACTTCTGATTTTTCAAAAAGTTTAACTTTGTCTGATAGCGGGGCGCCCACTTGGACCCAATTTTTGACAGCTGCATAGTCTTGCGCATTGGGGTACCACCAATGATCTGACGGGGGCATTTGCGGATTTTTAGAATCATTTGAAAGATCTAAGCAAATCGCAATGCGGTGAAGCCTAGATTTAAGTTGTTCTGGCCTCATCGCAAAAGTGTCCGCATGGCATTCGGTACAGCCGGACATTGCGGCCTTTGCAGAAATCAAAGTTTCCGGTTCTTTCACTTCTGTTTTTAATCCACGAAATTCAGGAATCATCAGGAGGTCTTCGATGACATCTTTCATTTTTCGCTTTCGAGATTCAATCGAGGTCACGACTTCGCTGAACCGGTGGGAAGGAAGTTTCAGGTCCTTTCCCAAAAAAGCCTCTAATAACCAGTTGGTTTGACAGTCCAGATATTTGGACGTTCGCGTGGCTTTTTCCACAAGCTCGTGAAAATTTTGAACTTTCGTGTCCGTCATTTCGTTTGAACTATCAAAGAATCTTAAATTTCCGCGAAAGGGTTCCGATGAAATTCCCAGTTCCATTCCGCGCATGGTTCTTCCGATCGGATCTAGGCGATTATGGCAAGCCGCGCAGTCTTTTTGGGTGGCGTGTTTATCTGCATGAATTTTTTTAATCTCATCGACAATGACCTGTTCGTCAGTTCGCCCCAACGCAAGTCTTAATTCTTTTTGCCTTTGCGATTCACGTTCTAATGCCGGAGACATCGTGTCACACATCATGATTCTAAAAAAGGCCGCCGCGCGCTTACGATTTTGATTGAGCGATGAGTTCCAGTAACGCAGCAAAAACTTTCTTGTGGAAAAAAGGCCTGCGATATTTGGATGGCCCTTTAAATTGAATTCTGCGGCTTCAATCGTTTGCCCATTTTCTAAATGCATGGGGTAAGTGCCCGAACTCTGGCTTGAAATTTTAAGATTCGTTAAATCAATGGTGGTCAGATCAAACATTGCATTACTAACTGAAACATTTGCTGCTGTGTAAATCGGTTCCGTGATCGTTTGGCTCGTGAAAAGTTCATCGAATGATTTGTTATCTTTGAGGGTTCGATAAACCAAAGCTAAATCTCGGCCAGCGCTGGGGTCTTGAAACACCTGGCCTGCTAAAATCATTTGGCTCAGTCGGGACGTCGCCGGCGACTTATATCCCATACGCTCGGTCACTTCGGCATAAAACAGAGCATAGAATTCTGGCTGATTCATTTTACTGCGAATGTAGTTTCTAAAAAATTTTTCTAAGCACGAAACCGTCGTGCAGTTTTTAGATCGCATTTCTTTTTGTAGAGCTTCATAATCAGATGGATAGGGCCACGACCCGACGAGACGTTGATTGATCTTATTTAAAAAAACCACTGGCGAAAGTTCGCTGGCGTTGAGCTCAAGAGCCATATGATTTAAAACGACGAACGCGCACAGGGTCCAGAGTCGAAGAGTTTTCATTAGTGTAACCCCTCGTGTTCCCAGGATTCATGCTTGTAAAGGTTCTGTGAGTGCGGATGCAGATTTTCTTCTGAAAAGCGATAGACTTTGTAGCCTTCAGCTTGAAAAGAAGTGCTGCTCGCGCTGATGGCTAGGGCGGATATCTGTGCAAAATAAACCGAAAAATTCACATCCCATTTTAATTTGCAAAGCTCATCTGATGGATCGTCTTGATTTTCGCTACGAAAAGACCACGTCTTCATGTAGGAAAGTCCCATGGGATAATTATCGGGTGGCGGGCCGAAGGATTTTTTGTAACGACTAAAACGAACAATAGGTCCCGCGACATCTAAAGGAATTCCTTGATATCTGCGATTCACAAGATTCACTCGCGCCCCATAGATAGGACCTTCGGTCAAAGCCAGTTCGGAATTACCATTTTCGTAAATTTCATCCCAAAACAAGATTTCTGCATTTTTCGGCAACGCTTGAGCAAGATCTTTTTCGCATTCCAAATGACCCATTTCTTGTTTTTCTAAAGCCCGTTTCGCTTTTTGTTTTTCTTCAGGACTTGCATCGATGCGTTTTAGAATGGTCTCATACAGTTCATTTTGCATGCGCGTGATCGCCAGCTGTTGGCCAAATGTTATGGTTTTATTAAACGAGTATTCAAGAGCCTGGCCTTTTCGCGTTGGGTGATTTTTCCAGACGGCTGCAAATTGCTGCCGAGCAAACGGAATCACCAGCTGACATTTAATTCCCACCGGTTTTTGACATGAATTTTCCGTAAGTACGATCGGGACTTTGAACGTGTCGGTGGTTTCTCGAACCATCACTTGAGCCACGCGTCCATCTTGGTAGTGAACTTCTACCGGAGTTTCGCTTTGTCTTTTAATATCTTTAACTTTGTTAGAGGCTGAAGTCGTCGCGGTGTACTGGCCAAGAACCAGTTGACTTAAAAAGATCATCGACAGAAACAAAAAATAACACATGCGAAGAAAAGATACTGAATTTCTCATTTTGAGACACCTCGCTGCTTTATCGGTCTAAGCAACCAAGATGCGAATTTAAAGCCAGTGTGGGCCGCTTAAGCCCACGCTGAATGATCTAGAAGGGAAAATTTCTTACTTTGACAAATTAGGCTGACAGTTGTGTTGTCGGGTTACTTACAATACGCAATTTTCATGAAATTGTGCGATCCCGGCGCTCCGCCGCTTGTTTGATAGTTTTTGACTTCGAAGATTCCGGTTCCGCTGATGACAACATCTTGTCCGGGAAGATCGAGAGCGGTATTTCCGACATAGATGAGGCTCGAGAAAGAATTTCCAAGCGTCACGGAGATGGTGCCAAGCCCCGAAACTTCATTCATGGCGGCCTGGTAAGCCGCGCGCACACCATTGTACTGCGTATTTTGACTCACAGCTAAATTCAAACCATCTCGAAGAGTGGTTGTGCCGGAAGGGCCGCCGACAACATGATCGATTCCGTTTCGAGCTAATGTGATCCCAGAAACATAGTTGTAGCCGATCGGATTCTGAGCCGTTTCAATTGTTGTTGTGTCGGTGAAGCGCATACGAAGCACGACGCCGCCGTTGCAACCTGTCACGCATCTTTTTTGTGAGACTGAAAAAGTTTGTCCGGCTCCGCAAGATTCACACGACATCGATGTGAGGCTAAAGACTTTTCCATCTGGACATTGAGGCTGTGGAAGAGTGTCGCAACGAGAATGAATCGCCGTCGGGTTTGAAAGGGTTCCATTTGTACATTTTCGTTTCATCGCAGCTGGGCATGTGGATCCAAACGGAACTGTCGCAGTCGTAAAATAGTCTCCGGAAAAACCATCGTGAGGAATTGTTTGTCCGTTCAAAAGACATGAGGCCGGGGCGCCTGGCGTACATTCTTTAAATTGATAACTTCCGCTTAAAAATCCGTTGCTGCAACTTCGTGATTGCTGTGCACACTGTTGACCGAAAGGAACGGTCGAGGTTTGAAAGGCAACAACTGCTGGACCGTTATGAGCAATTTGGCTTCCGTTGAACAAACAACTGAGTGGCTGTCCCGGAGTGCAGGAACCAAATTCAAATGTTCCATCGAGAGTCCCGTTATGACAACGGCGTGCTTGCTTTGCGCACTGACTTCCAAAAGCCACGGAAGAGGTTTCGAAGGCCTCAACTGCTTGGCCATGTTCGATTTGCTTATTGTTAAAGATACAGGCCGCAGGCGCACCGACAGTGCACGTATTGAAGTTAAAACTTCCTGAAAGTGCACCATTATTACAAACGCGCTCCTCGACCACGCACTGCGATCCAACCGCAACGCCAGAATTTTGATAGGCCCAAACGCGGTCGCCGTTTGCAACGACTCCGCCGGTGAACCTACAGCCGCCAGCGCCAAGCAGGCCGTTGTCATCGCCGCTCGTACCGGAGGACGCGGCAGAAAACGTGGACTTCGAACAATTTTGGAAGGCAAAGATTCCGGCTAAACCGAACACGAATAAAGCGACATGAATCAATCGTAGTTTTTGCATTTTTTTTGGCCCCCGCCGAATGTGTGTCTCAAAGTCGAACGCATTGAGGACCGACTCAAAGACCCCGCAAGAGTGAAGTAGTGCAAAGCAGGGACCCTGTTTTTTGCGGCGGCGGTGATCTTAAGTGGCCACCGATGCAGGGATTTTTACACCTGACTAAAAATTAGTGAGCAAATCTTGTTTTAGAACAGTGAAACAGAGGCGCTGCTCGGAGGCGCGAAGGAGTAACAATTACAAGACCACTTGTTTATTGCGAATGGCAACCGGGACTCTTGATCCTCCGATTGTCATTTTCAGCAAATACCTCTATAAGTCTCGAATGGCAAAAAACAACGATTTGATATCAGACTATCTGCAAACTGCATTTGATCTTTCGTACCTTAATTTTCCGAAATGTCCTGCGACAGAAATTAAAACGATCGGGATTTTGGGCGGTGGAACGGCGGGGTATTTAACGGCGCTGGCACTTCAAAAAATGCATCCAGCGATTAAAACCACGATTCTTGAATCCAGTCGCATCCCCGTCATTGGTGTCGGCGAATCGACAACAACTGAAATCGTTCCCTTCTTGCATCGTACTCTGGGTATTGATCCGGTTGAATTTTTTCGCGAAGTCGAACCGACAATCAAGCTTGGAATTCGGTTTGAATGGGGACAGCCCGGAGACTACCATTTCAATTTTAATTTCTACGCTGGTCACCAGATGGAATCGTTTTATTTCGAAGAAAATATTCTGAATTCGAATTGGGCATCCGTCCTGATGAATCAAGGAAAAATTCCAGTCTTAAGAGATGACGAGGGAAATCTGATTTCGATGCTGGGTCAAATTCCATTTTCCTACCACATCGACAACAAGAACTTGATTCAGTATTTGCGGAAAGTTCTTAAACAACGAAAAATTGAAATTCTGGATGTCGAAATCGACAAGGTGCACCTTGATGACAAGGATTTTGTGTCGTGTTTGGAATCCACTGATTCCCAAAAGCATGCATTTGATCTTTATGTGGATTGTTCAGGCTTTCGTTCAAAAATCTTGGGCGATGCACTTAAGACTGAATTTCTGCCATTCAAGTCGACACTCATCACGGATAAGGCCATCACCTTTAATCTTCCGCACAACAATAAAATAAATCCGTACACCACTGTGGCCACCATGAACAATGGATGGTGCTGGACGATTCCCACTCAGGATGAAAATCATTTTGGCTATGTTCATTCTTCAAAATTCTGCACCGAAGAAGAAGCGGTTGCTGAAATTGAAAAAAAATACGGGGCGATTCAGGATCATAAAGTTGTTCATTTCCGCACAGGACGACACGCGAAAGCTTGGAATAAAAATGTTTTTGCTCTAGGTAATGCTTACGGGTTTATTGAACCATTAGAATCAACGGCCATCCAAACAGCCGTTCATAGCATCATGACTCTTTGTAAGTTGATGCCAAATTCGATGTCTGACACCAGCGCCATTGCAGGAATCAATCAAGAAATCATCGCGACCTGGGATAAATTTCGCTGGTTCATCGGTATGCACTACAAATTTAATCAACAACTCGACACTCCGTTTTGGCAACATTGCCGAGAGCACACCGACATAGGCGATGCAAAAATGATTATGGATCTTTTTAATCATCGCCCTCCGCTCAGCGCCAGTAATTTTGGAACGTTTTCGCCCTACACAGCGCTCGAGTCACTCGTCTTTAACAGCTACAGTTATGACACGTTGATCTTGGGTCAAAAAGCGTTCACAAGACCGATCCCGAAGCCTTTAATGACCAAGAATGAATATTTGCATCGAACTCTGGCGTATCAAGAGCTTACAAAACAGTCCTTGACGCAGCACGAGCTTTTTCGAGATGACGTTTTGGTATCCGAAGGGCTTTTATCTGAGCTGTTTGAAAGTGAAGACGGCTGGATCGCGGAGACCGAAGCTTAATACCCTGCGGCACCGATCGTCTAATTCACAGTGTAAATTGAATTTGGCGAAAGTCCCGGGCTAGACTATTTGCATGAGAACAATATCTGTTACGAATGTGAATGGGGCTGCCATTTCAATTTTGGCCCAAGCTATTGACGAAGTCGGCGCCAACGAGCGAGCTGATTTTTTCACAAAACGAAGTATCAAAAAAGAATCAAAGCTTTCGGCACTTTATTTGGCGATGAGCATGTGTGACTTAACGACCTTAGAAGGATCCGACACGCCGGGAAAAGTTTTACAGATGTGCGCCAAAGCGCGCTACCCCGTGCCGCCGGATTTGGTGGCTGGATTACTTGAAAAAAAGAAATTACCAAACATTCCAAGTGTCGCCGCAGTTTGTGTTTATCCATCCATGGTGCCAGTTGCAGTGAAAGCGCTGCAAGGAACGAATATTGGGATCGCTTCGGTTGCGACAGCGTTTCCGTCAGGCCAAAGTCCACTTGAAATCAAGATAGAAGACACGCGCTTTGCGATTGAACAAGGGGCTACGGAAATTGACATGGTCATCAACCGGGGGGCGTTTTTATCGGGGCGCTATCAGCAAGTTTTTGACGAAATCGTCGAAATTAAAAGAGCCTGCGGGGACACGCATTTAAAAGTGATTTTAGAAACTGGAGAATTGGGTTCCTATGATCGCGTGCGATTGGCATCAGACATTGCGATGGAAGCCGGAGCGGATTTTATTAAAACGTCGACTGGAAAAGTCACGCCGGCCGCAACACTTCCAGTTACGTTAGTGATGCTTCAGGCGATCGCTGATTTTCATAAACGTACGGGGAAAAAAATTGGGATGAAACCTGCGGGTGGTATTCGAACGACAAAGCAAGCCATTCATTATTTGTGCATGGTGAATGAAACCTTGGGCGATGAGTGGCTGACCCCGGATCTGTTTCGCTTTGGCGCTAGCGCCTTGGTGAATGACTTATTAAAACAAATTTATAAAGAGCTCACTGGGCGTTATTATTACGACAAAGCATTTTCACTGGATTAAGAAAAGGACGTCAATGGACACTCAGAATTCAAAAAGCGAAAAAAAAGAAAACACAAATCCAATCGGTCCTAAGTTTGATTATGCACCATCGATTGAAGCCACGGATGTGGTGACGATTGAGCCGAAAAATAAATTATTCATCGGTGGAAAGTTTGTGGCCCCGAAAAGTAATGCGTATTTTAAATCCTACAACCCCGCAACTGGTGAAGTCTTAGCTGAAATTGCTGAAGCGGGTGCAAAGGATGTAGATCTTGCAGTCGCGACAGCCAGAAAAGCGTTCACCCCTTGGGCGAAGCTTTCAGGAAAGGAACGCGGTCGCTATTTATTTCGTATCGCACGCTTGATTCAAGAACGTGCCAGAGAGCTGGCCGTGCTTGAAACTCTGGACAATGGAAAGCCGATCAAGGAATCACGCGATATCGATATTCCTCTGGTTGCAGCACACTTTTTTTACTATGCCGGTTGGGCCGATAAGTTAGATTACGCGATACCTGGAAAAAGCGCATCGCCCTTGGGCGTGGTGGCACAAATCATTCCGTGGAATTTCCCGCTTTTGATGGCGGCTTGGAAGATCGCGCCAGCACTTGCGTGTGGAAACACAGTTGTAATCAAGCCTGCGGAAACCACATCGCTTTCGATTTTGCTACTGGCTCAAATTTTTCAAGATGCAGGTCTTCCAGACGGTGTTGTGAATATTATCACAGGTGCTGGTGAAACTGGTGCGGCGTTAGTGTCGCATCAGGATGTGAATAAGGTCGCCTTCACGGGATCGACCGAAGTTGGAAAGTTGATCGCGCGGTCGGTCTCAAACACTGACAAAAAATTAACTTTAGAACTTGGTGGGAAATCGGCGCACATTATTTTTGAAGATGCGGCGATAGATCAAGCGGTCGAAGGCGTGATCAATGGGATCTTTTTTAATCAAGGGCATGTCTGTTGTGCAGGCTCTAGACTTTTATTGGAAGAATCCATCGCAGAAATGTTTGTTGAAAAACTAAAAGTTCGGATGAATCAAATTCGGGTGGGGAATCCGCTGGACAAAAATACCGATGTCGGCGCGATCAATTCAAAAATTGAACTTGAAAAAATTCGTGGCCTTATTGCGACCGGAAGAAGCGAAGGGGCTGATTATTTTGAATCGAGCAGCCCCATTCCAACATCCGGCTATTTTCAGAAACCTTGTTTTTTCAGTGGCGTGTCTTCAGCATTTTCACTGAGCCGAGTGGAAGTGTTCGGTCCAGTTTTAGCCATTTCAACATTCCGTACGGCGCAAGAAGCGGTCGCCAAAGCCAATGACACTCAGTACGGATTAGCTGCTGGCGTGTGGTCTGAAAAGGGATCGAAGATCCACAAAGTGGCCGCAGGGTTGAAAGCCGGAGTCGTCTGGGCGAACACGTACAATAAGTTTGATCCGACATCGCCGTTCGGTGGGTATTTTGAAAGTGGATTTGGTCGTGAAGGTGGCCGCCATGGATTATTCCCTTATCTAAATATTAAAAATCAATCTCCGATGAAAGGAGCTCACTAATGTCAGTGTCTAAAAATTCCCTGAGCTCGAATTTACCCATACCAAAAACGATTAAACTTTTCATTGGCGGAGATTTTCCTCGAACAGAGTCCGGTCGAAGTTTTCCGGTTTACGTGAATAAAACGAAAAATATTTATGCTCACCTTTGTCAGGCTTCCAGAAAAGACTTACGAAACGCGATCACGGCAGCGCAAACCGCATTTCCATCATGGGCCGGAAAATCAGCTTACAATCGCGGTCAAATTCTGTATCGCATGGCAGAAATGATGGAAGGAAAGCGACCTGAAATTTCTGAAATGATCAGCGCCACAGTCGGTGGGACGATGGCGCAAGCCAATTTGGCCGTTGATGGTGCAATTGATGCTTTGGTTTATTACGCAGGCTGGACGGATAAATACCAGCAGGTCATAGGTGCCGTGAACCCTGTCAGTGGTCCTCATCATAACTTTACAACACCCGAGCCAACAGGCGTTGTCGGCATGCTTGCGGATGCAAAATTTGATTTTGCGGCCTTGGTCGCCCAGATCGCAGCCATCATTGCCAGTGGAAATTCGGTTGTGGTTTTGATGTCTGAAATGGGGGCTGCGACGGTGGCACCACTATCAGAAGTTTTTGCGACATCCGATTTAACGAAAGGTGTGGTGAACTTACTGACGGGGCACGTGGATGAACTGGCGACCCATTTTGCAACCCACATGGAAGTCCAAGCCATCAGCTGCCAATTGAAAGATACTAAGATTTTAGCGATGATG
>LNFM01012762.1_pt1 | contig 10914 bp, 12 predicted proteins | sample 596031 | NCBI WGS metagenome assembly LNFM01 (sample SAMN04254537, study PRJNA301005) | activated carbon metagenome | isolation source: dual media filters at the Ann Arbor, Michigan drinking water treatment plant | place: USA: Ann Arbor | reverse complement strand
GCCGCACGATCCTCGACGGCAAGGGCGCGAAGCAGCTGCTCGGCATGGGCGACATGCTGCACATGGACCGCGGCATGCAGGCCGAGCGCGTGCATGGCTGCTACGTGTCCGAGGACGAGATCCTGAAGGTCGTCGACTTCGTCAAGCGCCAGGCCAAGCCCGTCTACAACATGGACATCGTGCGCAAGCGCGACGACGAGGGCGAGACGGGCGACGCCGACGAGAGCCTCGATCCCATGTACGACAAGGCCGTCGAGATCGTCGCCGAGGCGCAGAAGGTCTCGACCAGCATGCTGCAGCGGCGGCTCGGCATCGGGTACAACCGCGCCGCGAAGATCGTCGAGGCGATGGAGGAGCGCGGGGTGATCGGTCCCGCCCGCGGCACGACGCCGCGCGAGGTGTTCGTGTCCGCCGCCTGACGCGCTCCCGCCGGGCTCCAGTGCAGGGCGGCCGCCCGGCCGGCGTCGCGGGCCGGCCGCGGATTGCATCCCAAACCGCGGCTCGTGCGTCGACAGGGTAGGGCCGCGGCGCTACGCTGCGGCGAACCGGAGCCCGCCGCCATGGATCTCGTCACCTGCATGCTCTCGTACGGTCTCGCCTGCAGCGCGCCCGCCAAGCCCGCCGACCCCGAGCCGCTGCCGGCCGTCGACGACTTCGCCGGCGCCGAGCCCGTCGCGGAGAAGGGCGCGGCCAGCAAGCTGCTGGCGAAGGTCCAGAAGTTCTACGACGACACCACCGACTTCGAGTCGACGTTCAAGCAGACGTACGTCCACCCGGTGTACGGCACCAAGACGGTGAGCGACGGCACGCTGCGGGTGAAGAAGCCCGGCAAGATGGTGTGGGACTACCAGGGCGAGGACAACCCCGACTTCTGGGTCGACGGCAACACGGTGCGCGTGGTCGAGCGGGACACCAAGCAGGTGCTGCGCAAGGACGTCGACAGCTCGGATTTCGCCGGCGCCGAGAAGTTCCTCTTCGGCGGCCGCCAGCTCCTCGACGACTTCAAGGTCCGCATCGCCGGCGAGAAGCTGATCAAGCGCTACGGCCAGCCCGCGCACACCGTCGTGCAGATGCAGCCGCTGAAGAAGAGCCCGCACTACCAGCAGCTGCTGCTGGTGGTCGACGACGCGACCGGCCGCGTGGATGCGTTCGTGGTGCTGAACGGCGACGGGAGCACGAACCACTTCGTGCTGAGCGGCGTGAAGCGCAACGGCGGCCTCGGCGATGATGCGTTCGTGTTCGTGAAGCCGAAGGGGTTCACGGAGATCGAAGGCTGACGAACGCAAAGCGTTCGCCAGCCTTCGCCGTGCCCGTGCCCGTGCCCGTTCCCGCCCGTGCCCGTTCCCGCCCCGTCCCATCCCCGACGAGGTGACCGATCGTGCACATCCGCCCCTCGCCCCCATGGCGCGCGCCCGTTCGCGCCGCGCGCCCGCGCGCCGTCCGCCTTGGCGGCCCCTGACCGCCCTGCTAGGCTCCGCGGCCGGCGAACCCGACGTGCGTCCCGGCCATGGCCGGGCGCCGGGCACCGCCGCCCCACTTACCGCAGAAGGCAGACGACGCGATGTTGAACGTTCGCAAAGCATTGATCCTTGGTTCGGCCCTCGCCCTGGGCGCGTGTGCTGCCGACGACGGCGACGACACCGGCGCTGGGACGGCGGCCTCGGACACCGAGGCGACCGCCTCCGCCTCCGCCACCGACAGCGCGACCGCCAGCGCGACCGACAGCGCCACCTCGACGGTGAGCGCGACGGACACCGACTCGGCGAGCAGCGGCGGTGCGGACACCACCGGCGGCCCCGCCGGCGAGTGCTACGGCGTCGGCGGACCGAACGCCGATGGCGCCGCGTGCACCGCGAACTCGGACTGTGCCTCGGGCGTCTGCACGATCTTCACCGACGTGCCGCTCAACGCCGACGCCGTCTGTGACCCGACCCCGTCGATGACCGACGCCGGCTGCAACACCCGCATCACCGGCACCGTGTTCGACTTCTCGACGCTCGCGCCGACCGAAGGCGCGACGATGAAGGTCGCCGCCGCCCTCAACGCGATCACCAACCCGGCCGGCGCCGACGCCCTGGCCGAGGCCACCTCGGGCGCCGACGGCCGCCTCGACGTCACCACCGAGGTCCCGATCAGCGCGGCCATCGCGATCATCGCCCTGGTCGAGGCGCCCGGCGCCTACCTCACCGCGACCGGCCTCGCGTCGCCGGCCGAGGGTTCGGCGTACGGCGTCGCGAACGGCATCCACGACCTGTGGCTGGTCCCGACCGCCTCGCTCGACGCCTGGTCGACCGCGCTCGGCACGGACGTCGATGTGCCCGCGGAGCTCCTGCCCCTCGGTGATGCCGGCGGCATCGTCGGCCTGGTCCGCGACGCGGCCGGCATGCCGATCGCGGGCGCCGTGGTCGAGGCGGCGCCCGGCAGCGCCGCGGTCATCCGCTACGTGGCGGCCGACAACACCATCGTCGCCGACGCGACCACCGACACGGGCATCTTCGTGATCCTCGGCGGCATGCAGACCGGCGAGGACTTCACGGCGTCGGTCGGCGGCTCGGTCGTCGCCGAGGGCCGCGCGGGCACGGCGAACAACGTCGTGTTCACGATGATCCTCAACGCCGAGTGAGCGTTGTGTCCGCGCCCGCCCGCGCCCCATCGGGGTGCAGGGCGGGCCCCATGCAGGCGAGGGGGAACCTCGCCCCGACCTCTACTGCGACCTGCGGGAATCTCCCGCGCCTCGAGGAACCGCCCATGATCGTCACCGACGCGAAGCTCCGCACCGCCCTTCTCGCCTCACTCTTGGCTGCCTGCGCCTCGGACAGCGGCGGCGACGGGACCGACAGCGGCACCGGTGACACGGCCAACGCCGACAGCAGCGGCGGCACCACGGGCGCGCTGCCGGAGGGCTGCAACCTCTACGTCGAGCCGAGCGAGGACGATCAGACCGCCCTCGCCGAGGCCTTCGTCGACGCGACCGACGGCATGACCGTGTGCCTGGGCGCGGGCGAGTTCAAGCCCACCCGGCAGCTGACCCTGCAGTCGAACGGGATCACGCTGCGCGGCGCGGGCCGTGACATGACCATCCTCGACTTCACCGCCCAGCAGACCGGCGGCAACGGCCTGCTCGTCAAGGGCAACGACGTCACGATGCAGGACTTCATGGTCCGCAACACGCCCGGCGATGGCATCCGCGCCGACCAGGTCGAGAACGTCACCTTCGAGCGCGTCGACGTGATCTGGGAGGCCGAGCACTCCCTCGACAACGGCGCCTACGGCCTCTACCCGGTTCAGGCGAACGGCGTCGTCATCCGCGACTGCCTGGTCGCCGGCGCCCGCGATGCGGGCATCTACGTCGGCCAGTCGACGCAGATCATCATCGAAGACTCGGTCGCCCACGACAACGTCGCCGGCATCGAGGTCGAGAATTCCACCGACGCGATCGTGCGCCGCAACGAGGCCTACGCGAACACCGCGGGCATCTTGGTGTTCAACCTGCCGGGCCTCGACGTCAAGGACGGCAAGCGCACCAACATGTACGAGAACGACATCCACGACAACAACACCGACAACTTCGCCGACCCCGGCACGGTCGTCGGCATCGTGCCGCCCGGCGTGGGGATCCTGGTGCTCGCGGCCGATGGCAACGAGGTCCACGACAACCAGGTGGCCAACAACCGCAGCGTCGGCGTCGGGCTCATCGCCTACAGCTCCGAGTCCGGCCTCTTCGAGCCGCCGAACGATCCCGAGTACGACATCTACTCGGAGGGCAACTTCATCCACGACAACACGTACACCAACAACGGCTCGGATCCCGATCCGCTGTTGTCGCTGCTGACCGGCATGGCGATGCCGACGCCGGACATCGTCTTCGACGGGTGTTTCGCCGCCGACAAGGACAACACGGACGGTGCCCTGTCCAACTGTGTCGCCGAGGCCGCCTCGGTGCGCTTCATGGACGCCGATCTCTGCGCGCAGGGCATGGGCATCAGCACGGATGTCAGCCTGGTGGCGTGCAGCCACGACCCGCTGCCCACCGAGTGAGGAGCCGATCATGACGCGCTCGGCCCTCTGCTCCGTCTTCGCCGTCGTGTGTGCCTGCGGTTCCGCGGACGGCGGCGCCGGCGAGTCGGGGTCCGACACCACGGCCGTCGATCCGGGCGATCCCCCGTATGATCGCCTCTCGGACTGGGGCTTCTTCGAGGGGGCGCTCGTCGATCAACAGCCGGCCGAGGGCGTGATCTCGTACACCGTGGCGGCCCCGCTGTGGGCCGACTTCGCCGGCAAGGGCCGCTACATGCGGCTGCCCGAGGGCGGCAAGATCGGCGTCACCGAACAGGACGAGTGGTCGTTCCCCGAGGGCACGATCTTCATCAAGACGTTCTTCTTCGACACCGATCGCAGCGACGACGCCGACGCGCCGCGGATCGTCGAGACCCGCCTGCTCATCCACGAGACGACGGGCTGGGAGTCGTACATCTACCTGTGGGACGACGAGCAGGTCGAGGCGACGCGGATCAAGGGTGGCGCCGACGTCGATCTCGCGTACGTCGACGCCGAGGGCCAGCCGGCGACGCAGCTCTACCTCGTGCCCGATCAGAACACGTGCGAGGACTGCCACGCCCGCGATGATGTCGCCCGTGTGCTCGGACCGACGACGCACCAGCTCAACGTCGATGCGCCCGCCGACGCGCCGGGCGCCGGCAATCAGATCGATCTGTTCAGCGAGCTCGGCCTCTTCGAGGTCTCGCCGGGGCCCGCGGCGGATCTGCCCGCGTTCACGCCACCGGCCGGGGACGGCGACCTCGCCCTGCGCGCGCGCTCGTACCTCCACGGCAACTGTGCCCACTGCCATCGCCCCGGCGCCGGGGGCGGGCCCAGCGGTCTGTCGTTCCTCTACTGGGAGGACGACCCCGCGAAGTACGGCGTGTGCAAGGTGCCGGCGGCGGCGGGCGGTGGCGCGGGCGGCAACCAGGTCGACATCTGGCCCGGCGATCCCGACCGGAGCATCGTGCCGTTCCGAATGCGTACGACGGATCCCGAGATCAAGATGCCCGAGCTGCCGAGCCTCCTGGCCGACGATTTCGGGGCCGATCTGATCAGCGAGTGGATCGCGGGCATGACCGAGCCGCCGTGCGAATGAGCAGGCGCGTTCAGTCGTCGGGCTTGCCGCCGGGCTGGCCGCCGCTGGCGCGTCGAAGCGCGGGATCGTTGTAGAGCTTGAGCTGGCGGTAGACCTTCGGCAGCGTCGCGCCGCTGCAGATGGCGGTCCACAGCGCGTCGAGCTCGGCCTGGAGATCCTCGCGCTGCTCGTCGACGATCCGCAGGCGCATCGCGGCGGCGTGACGGACGTCGACGCTCGCGGCCGAGTTGAGCATCGCCTGCTCGGTGTGGAAGCGCCGCAGCTCGACGATGGTGAGCTTGTCGACGAGGGAGCCCACGGTCTCAGCCATGGTGACCCCGCGCGCGGGCGGCCCAGCCGATCACGAGATCGTCGATCGCCTCGATGGTGTCGTTGCGCCGCTGGTTGAGGCGGTCGATGTTGCGCTTGGCCCGGGCCACCGCGACGTCGTCGCCGCCGCGCGCCGCGTCCTCCTCGTGCCACAGGGCGCAATTGATCTGAGCGAGCTCGGCGACGAGCGTGCCGAGGCCGGGCACGGTGGCACTGGGCGGTTGCGTCATAGGTGCTCCAGGGCCCAGCACAGCCGGGCGAAGTGGGGGGCGTCGGGATCGTCGCTGCGGCCGAGTGCCCGCGCGAGGTCGGCGAACGTCGGCGCTCGGTGGGCGCCGAGTCGGGCGAGCGCGTCGACGAGCGCAGGGTTGCCCCACGCCACCGCGAGGTCGCGGAGGCCGGCGACGTCGCGCGGCGTGACGCGCTCGCGCAGGCCCCGGGCGGCGCGGCGAACCGCGGCGGGGGCATCAGCCGCGTACTGCACGAGGATCCCCTCGAGCCGTCGGCGGTGCAGCCACGGCGGCGGGCCGTCGGCGGCCCAGCGCAGCGCCTCGTCGACGGTGCACGACGTCGCGCCGGGTGGTGGCTCGGTCCCACCGGCGCCGTCGTGCACCCAGACGACCGTCGGTTCGCCGGAGGGTGGAGGCGGCGGCGGCGGGTTCGCGACGACGATGCCGAGCAGGCTGTCGCCGACGATCGCGTGGGGCACGGCGCCCGTCGCAGCGGAGCCGTCGGCCGCGGGGCCGGTGGGATCGAGCAGGGGTGTGGCTCGGCGCGTCATGCTGCACTCTGCGATCCGCGGACGCAGCCGCGCGCGGCACAACCGAGCCCGTCGGGCGCGCGCAGCAGCGCGTCCCAGCGCGGGGCGTCGAAGCGCCCGGTCCCGTTCATCAGCGCCTCGATCACGGCGCGCGGTGGCTGCTCGCCGTCGAAGCTGGTGCGCCAGAGGCCTCGCCACTGCCGGTCGCTGGCGTCGTCGACCTTCCAGTCGCCGTCGGCGCGGCACCAGCTCGGCGTCGCCAGCCCGAGGAATCCGTAGTGGTCGCGGTACCCCTCGCGGATCCTCAGGCGCGTGCGCCAGCTCGGGTCCGCGGCGAGCGGGATCGGACGCTCGGAGAAGTGGCGCTCGGCGAGCGCGACGACCTCGTCGACACTGGCCATGTCGTGCTCGGCGTCGACACACAGCTCGGCGGTCCCGGCGACGAACGCCAGGCCGCGCGCGGGGCCCTGACGCAGCGCGACGTTGGGGCAGCCGAGCAGCGCAGCGAGGTGGATCGCGACGGTGTCGACGCTCACGAGGCCCGTCGCGTCGTCGAGGAGACCGACGCAGGCGGACAGCGGCCACGTCGCCACGGTCGCGCCGGTGCCCCGCGCGATGTCGGCGAGCGCCTCGGCCTCGAACGGCGCGCCCATCAGGACGCACGGGCGACCGAAGGTGGCGCCGAGCCGACCGACGAGCGCGCGCCAGTCGTCGGCGGTGCGCCAGTCCTTGGCGCGCTCGCTGCCGAAGGGGTGGAACACGATCGGGCCGCTGCGGCGGCCGCCGCCCTCGCGCAGCCCGGAGAACCCGGCCAGGCGCACGCCGGCCGCGTGGGCGTAGAGGTCCTGGTGGGCGAAGACGTTGAGCTCGGGATCGACGCCCCACTCGTTGAGGTAGGTGATCGCGTTGGAGCTCGCCGCATAGCGGCCGAGGGGATCGATCGAGGGGCCCGACACCGTCCCGCCCGGGGACAGGAGCGCGGGGGCGAGCCAGCACGAGAAGCGCGTCGACGAGAGGTTGATGACGCGATCGAACCCGCGGGCGTCGGTGATGTGGTCGACCGCGCGGCTGAGCGTCCGCAGCGGCGCGAGCGGGTGGGCCCGCGCGGCGCGGCGCAGGCCGCCGAAGGGCAGGGCGTGGCGCGCGGAGACGCCGGGCAGCAGCGCGGCGGCCTGCGAGGTCGCATCCCAGTGGATCACCTCGACGCTCGCCGTGCACGCGCGCCGCGAGAGCGCCTCGGTCACGCGCGCCGCCGTGAGGACGTCGCCGAGGCGCTGGAGCGCGAGGACCGCGATGCGTTCACCGCCTGGGGGCACCGTTGCCTTGTTCGACCGGCCGCCGACGCGGGCAAGCGCGGCACGGGTCCGTTTGGGGACCGCCCGACGTGAGGACCGGTTCGCCTACGGCCGGCCGGCGGCGCAGCGGCGCCTTCAGGGCGGCGAGCGTTGGGCGATGCCGTGGGTCGACCTTGTCCCTCCAAGATGCCACGCCGCCCGTCGTTCGCTTCGCGATGCGGGTGATCGACGCGCCGGATCACGAGGCGCTCGCGCAGGTGTGCACCGAAGAGATGGTCGCCGCGTTCGGAGCCACGTGTGCGCGCGTCCTCGACGGTACACGCGTGTGGTGCGAGTCCGGCTCGGTCGACGACGGGACGCCGACGGCGACGCTGCCGCTGCGCCTCTCAGGCCCGGACGCCCCGCCGGTGCGGCTCGAGATCCTCGTTGGGTCCGCCGAGGATCTCGCGATCTGGCGGCAGCAGCTCCTCGACCTGGTCGCCGTGGCCCGTCGCGCGTGGGCGCGGCTCGTGCAGCTCGACGCCGAGCGCACGATGGCGCGGCGCGACGCGTTGACCGGCCTGGCCAACCGCCATGCCCTCGCCGAGTGGTTGGATGGCGCGTACCTCAGCGCGATGCACACCGACGAGGCGATCGCCGTGATGATGGTCGACCTCGATCACTTCAAGCGCGTCAACGACACCCTCGGCCACCCGGCAGGCGACGACGTCCTGCAGTGCGCGGCGGCGTGCTTCCGGGCGCACCTGCGGCCCACCGATCGCGTGTGCCGCTGGGGTGGTGACGAGTTCCTCATCGTGCTGCCGCAGGTGGGCACCGCGGTGGCGGCCCAGATCGCCGACCGCCTCCGGGTGGCCTTCGCCAGCGATCCACGGGCCCGCGGCACCACGATGACCATCGGCATCGCCGACCTCGACGGGCTCGGACCGGGGCCCCACGGCGCCGCGGTGCTCATCGAGCAGGCCGACGCGTGCCTGCTCGCGGCGAAGCAGGCGGGGCGCAACTGCACCGTGACGACCACGGTGCTGCGCGAGACGGGCTGACGTTCGAAGGGGTCGACAGGCCGGGGTCGGCGCGCGTCGTCAGGGGCGCTCGCCAGCGGGCTTGTCCTGGCAGCGCGGGCAGAAGTCCAACGCGCGCGTCGGGCCCCGTGCGGGCGCGGGCGCCGGCCGCAGCGGCAGCGCGACACGGGCGGACTCCCAGTGGCCGCGGCGGCGCGCGAGCAGATCGATCGTCGCCGTCGTCCCGTCGACGCGGACCACCGCGAAGCCGGGACGGAAGGTCGATCGCTCGGGTCGCAGGGCGACGCCGCCGTTCCACACCGAGCGTCGCAGCACGCGGCCCGCGGTGGGGTTGTTCGCGTTGCCGCTGACGACCTGCCACACCGGCGCGCGCAGCCACACCCGATCGCTGCGCTGGATCGCCTCGGTGAGATCCGCGGTGAGGTGCAGCGAGCGCTCGCCGCCCGCGATGACGCCGACGAACACGCCCGCGGCGAGGTGGCGCTGTACGCTGGGCGGCAGCGCGTGGAAGGTCGCCGCGGGGCCGAACTGCGCGCCCTGGCCGGCCTCGAACGCGCCCTCGATCGGCATCGACACCACGAGCACGCGGGGCACGGCGTCGGGCATCCCGGCGACGGCATCGAGCAGGGCGTCGATGCGGCGCACCGCGGTGTCGTCCTTGCCCGGCACCCGCCACGGCTCGAGGTCGAGCAGCACCAGATCGACCAGGCCCGGCGGCGCGTCGGCGTCGATCCGACAACCTGCGGCGTCGCAGCGGGAGATCGTGGTCCCGCGCCCGTCGGCGCCGACGCGGACCACCGACGACGCGGTGGGGGCGATCTTGCCGCGGTCGTGCCCGCGCTCGGCCCAGCCCGGCAGTGCGAAGCGGGTGCCGACGCGCGGGGTCGCGGCGATCGCCGCATCGACGACGGGCGCCGCGGCGCCGCGATCCGCCCGAGCGCCGCGGCGGCGGGCCCGGCGATGCGGCGCGTAGTCCCCGGGCAACAGCACGATCGCGTCGCGCTCGGCGGTGCGCGCCGCATCGATGACTTCGGTCACGCGCGCGGAGGTCGGGCCCGCGGCGGGGCCATGCGCACCGGCGCCCCCGAGCACGACGATCGCGACGGTGTCCCCGGGCGGCGGCGGCGCGCCGCGGCGGAACTCGCCGTGCCCGAGCGCGCAGCCCGAGAGGCCGCACGCCAGCGCGAGCAGCAAGCGACGCGGCCGCGCGCTGCTCGTCCGCGACCCGCCCCCGCTCATCCGCGACCTGACAAATCGACGAGCTCGATCCCCAGGGTCTCCGCGACCTGGAAGATCCGATCGTCGCGGTAGAACTCGCCGAACACCACCCGCCGGATCCCGGCGTTGGCGATCGCCTTGAAGCAGTTCCAGCACGGCGATGCGGTGACGTAGATCGCGCCGCCGTCGATCGAGGTGCCGTTCTTCGCCGCCTGGATGACGGCGTTGATCTCGGCGTGGATCGTCCGCACGCAGTGGCCGTCCTCCATCATGTGGCCCGCGTCGTCGCAGTGCGGGGTGCCACGGATGGACCCGTTGTAGCCGGTCGACAGGATGGTGCGATCCCGGACGATGACGGCGCCGACGTGCTTGCGCGCGCACGTCGCCCGCGTCGCGATGACGCGCGCGATGTTCATGAAGTACTCGTCCCAGCTCGCGCGGCTGCTGCCCTCGGGTGTGTCGCCCACGACCGATCGGCTAGCATCCTTTCGCGACGGACGGAACCGCCGGGGCGCGGGGCGGCGTCCGGCGTCGCCTGCGGGGCCGTGTCGTCAGGCTCACGCGCGCGCGGCCCGGGCCTCGGCCGCCCGAGGTTGCACGGCGGCGCCGGGCTGTGGACACTGCGGGGGATGAACGGCACCGTCCGCGCTGCGCTGGTCCGGCTCACGGTGAACGACCGCGAGCACGCGATCGCGGTGGAGCCCCACCGCACCCTGCTCGAGGTCCTGCGCTACCAGCTCGATCTCATCGGCAGCAAGCAGGGCTGCGACAAGGGCGACTGCGGCGCGTGCACGGTGCAGATCGACGGCACGCCGCAGCTGTCGTGCCTGACGCTCGCGACCGCGGTCGCCGGGCGTCGCGTGACGACCGTCGAGGGCCTCGGCCAGTGCGCCGGCGGATGTCACCCGCTGCAGGACGCGTTCGATCGCCACGACGCCGCGCAGTGTGGCTTCTGCACGCCCGGGATCCTGCTGAGCGCCGAGGCCCTGCTGCGTCGCGCGGCGCGCCCGGTGACGGACACCGAGGTCCGCGAGGCGCTCGCCGGCAACCTGTGCCGCTGCACCGGCTACACGAAGATCATCGACGCGGTGATCGACGCCAGCCGCACGATGTTCGCCGGCGCCGCCGAGTGAGTACGGCGCGTCGCCGCGGCGAGCCACGCGCCTGGTGACGCGC
>LNFM01012761.1_pt1 | contig 10915 bp, 10 predicted proteins | sample 596031 | NCBI WGS metagenome assembly LNFM01 (sample SAMN04254537, study PRJNA301005) | activated carbon metagenome | isolation source: dual media filters at the Ann Arbor, Michigan drinking water treatment plant | place: USA: Ann Arbor | reverse complement strand
CGGCCACCGCAACCTTGGGCTGCTCTGATGCCGCTGCCGCCATCCTCCAAGGTGGGCTCCCGACGGGCTACACCGTGGCGGGGACTGTTGGTGCGGCTGGCACATCTTCGACTTGCACGGTGACTTCTCCTAAAGGGGCGACGGCTTCGGCAACCATTGTGGGCATCTAAGCGCACTGGTTTGGCAGGGGCAACGACAAGGGGGGCTTGGCCCCCCTTTTTTCTTGCGTTGCTTCCAGGCACGGGGCACTTTACCTATCGAGAATGGTGCTTGCGCATCTGGTCGTCTCGCGGGGATCAGGTCTATAAATCGTCAAATATTGCGCAAGCGAGGGCCGTGTTTTCTTCTCAGGTGCGTGCAGCTATGAAAATCGGAGCAAAATGATACTTGTGTTGGTTTACGTGGCTGTTTCTATTTAACGATGCGGGTCAATCTCATCACACTCTGGTTTTGGGCGTCAGTGCGCTGGGGGCTGCCGTGCCTCTGACCCTGCCGCGTTTCGGCCGTCGCGCCCGTCAGACCGAGCAGCTGGTGCTCGCCTGGGACGGCCGCAGCCTGGCCTACGTCCAGGCGCGTCGGGAGGCGGTGGATCGGCACCGGGTGCAGCGTTTCGGGGTGCTGCGGGCCGAAGGGGGCAATCCGGTCGAGGCGCTGGCACGCCAGCTCGCCGCGCTCGGGCTGCGAGGGCGCGCGGTGCGCGCCATGCTGCGTCCGGAGCAGTACCAGATGCTGCAGATCGACGCCCCGGCCGTGCCGCCGGAGGAGCTCAAGACGGCGGCACGCTGGCAGATCCGTGACATGGTCAACATGCACCTCGATGACTTGACGCTGGACGTGCTCAGGGTGGGGGATGAACGGGTGCGGGCCTCGGGCAGCATCTTCGTCGTCGCCGCGCCCAATGCCGTGATCCGCGGCGTCATGGAGACGGCCCAGGCCGCGCGCTGCAGCGTGGACGTGATCGACATCCAGGATCTGGCGCAGCGCAATCTGCAGTCGGCCCTGGCGCGCCGCGCCGGCGTGGCTGACCGTGCCCATGCGGCCATCGTCATGCACGAGGACCACCAGGCCCTGCTGACCATCTGCGCGCACGACGAACTGTTCTACACCCGCCGCATCGATCTGGGGGCGGGCTTCATGCAGGCCCCGTGGGGGACGGCGCCCGCAACATCGCAGGATGATGACAACGGGATCGCGCTGGCGCAGGAGGGCGAACGGGCCCAGCGTCTGGTCGTCGAGATTCAGCGCTCGCTCGATCTCTGGGACCGCACCTGGCCCATGCTGGTACTGGACCGCATCGGTGTGCAGGCCGGCGCACGCACGGCCGAGATGGCCGAGTGGCTGAGCCGCGATCTGGGGCACAGCGTGACGCCGCTGGATGCCAGCCCCCTGTTTCCGGGCTTCGAAGGGGGCAATGAGGCGGATCGCCGGCTCTGCTGGCCTCTGCTGGGTGTACTGCTGCGCAGTGAGGGCCGCCAGCCCTGAGGAATGCCGCCATGCCCCAGCAAATCAATCTCTGCAACCCCATCTTTCTGGTCCAGAAGCGCTACTTCTCGGCCGCGACGATGGCGCGCGCCCTGGGCGTGTTCCTGCTGCTCGGCGGCCTGCTGTCGGCCTACTGGAGCTGGGCGCTGGTGGCGTTGAACACCGGCTATCAGCAATCGGCTGCCAGCGGCCAGCGCGAGATCGAGCGTCTGCAGGCCGCCATCCAGGCGCGCCGTGCCGCGACCGGTCCGGCCGATGCCGCGGCCGTGCGGGAACTCGAGACCCGCAAGACGGAGCTGCAGCAGCGTGAACTGCTGCTGCGCGAACTCGGGCGCGGCCTGTTGCGCGATGGTCAGGGCCATGCGGCCCGGCTGCAGCTGCTGGCGCACAGCATTCCGCCCCAGGCCTGGATCACCGAGGTCAAGGCCGACGATCTGCGCCTGGAGCTCAGCGGTTACACGCTGGAGCCGGCGGCGCTCAATGGCTGGGTGGCCCGGCTGGCCGACAGCCCGCTGCTCGAAGGGCAGCAGCTGTCGCTGGTGAAGGTCGAGCGCGTCAAACCCGAGGCCGTTCCCGCCGGCGCGACCGCCATACCGGCTCTGACCGGTCCGTTCTGGTCCTACACCCTGGTGACCGCCTGGAAGCCGGCGGCCGCAGGAGACAAGCCATGAAGGCCTGGTGGACCAAGCTGGCCGCGCGCATCGACGCGCTGAGCCTGCGCGAGCGGGTGTTCCTGTTTGGCACGCTCATCGTTCTGTCCATGCTGCTGGCCGAGGCCGTCTGGCTGGGGCCGACGCAGGCCCTGCACCAGCAGCTCACGCAACGCGTGGCCGCGCAGGCAGGGGAGGTGCAGCGCCTGCAGCAGGAACTGGATGGCCTGGGAGCGCAGACCGGGCCGGGCCAGCAGGTCCGTGACGAACTGGCCCAGGTCCGTGAGCGTCTGGCGCAGGTCAACCGCGAGATCGCGCAGCTGCCCCAGGGCCAGGCCGACGACACACCGCTGACCAAGGTGCTGGTGCATTTCCTGCGCCGGCATGAGGGCCTGGTGCTGGTGCGTACGGCCACACTGGATTCGGCCGGCCAGAGCGCGGCCGCAGGCGCAACGCAGCAGGGCTTGGAGCCCATCCTCGGTGTCAAGCGCCAGGGCCTGGAGCTCACCGTGGCAGGCAACTACCATGAGTTGGCGCGTTATGTGCAGACGCTGGAGCGTGCCTTGCCTGCCTTGCGTTGGGGCACCATGCGCATGAACAGCACACGCCAGCCGGCCGAGCTGACCCTGCAGGTCTGGTTGCTGGGAGCCACGCCATGAACCACCGTGCACTCGTTCTGCTTCTGGGGCTGCTGTCCCTGTCCGCGGGGGCCCAGAGCCTGCGCGACCCGACCCAGCCTCCGGGCGCGGACGCGGTGGGGCCTGCGACTGCGGCGCGCAGCGGCACGCCGGGATGGTCCGTCATCGTGGTCGACGGCCGTGCGCACGTGGCCGTCGGCACCCGGCTGTATGCCGAGGGCCAGATGCTGGGCCGTGCCCGCGTGGAGCGCATCACCGAGACCGAGATCTGGCTGCGTGAAGGCCGGGCCTTGCGCAAAGTCCCCCTTTATGCCGGCGTGCAGCGGCGCAGCGTGCCGGCTGCGCCTTGAACCGCCCATCCTTACACCTGACAATGGCAACACCATGATGGCAACGACGACCTCACGATCCCACCGCTGGTACCGACTGACCGGGCTGCTGCTGTGCCTGGGCCTGCTGGCCGGCTGTGCCGAACGGCCGCGCCGCACCCCCGACATGGCCGAGGCGATCCGCACCGAGATCGCACCCGCCACGGCCGCCACGGCGAGCGGTACCGTGCCGGCGCGCATCAGCGATGCCCTGGCCGAACCGGCGCCGCCGGCAGCCGTGGTGCCGCCAGAGCCGCGTCTGGACCTGCTGGTGAACAACGCCAGCGCACGCGAAGTCTTCCTGGCCCTGGTGGCCGATACGCGCTACAGCATGCTCATGCACCCGGACGTCACGGGCAGCATCTCGGTGACCTTGCGCGGCGTCACGGTCAAGGAGGCCCTGGAGTCCATCCGTGATGTCTACGGCTATGACTTCCGCATGGAAGGGCGCCGCATCACCATCTACGCGCCGACCCTGCAGACGCGCATCTTCACGCTCAACTATCCGCATGCCCAGCGTGTGGGCCGCAGCGAACTGCGCGTGGCCTCAGGCGCGGCCCTTGTCGGTCAGGGGGTGGCCGGGACTGCCGGTGCCGTCAATCCGGCCACTGGCGTTCCAGGCAGCGGGGTGACTGCTGCCGCTGGGCAGGTTGCGCGGCAGGCCGAAAGCAGCCGCATCTCGACCGACTCCAAGTCCGACTTCTGGGCCGAGCTGTCCGAGGCCGTGCGCGGCCTGGTGGGGCGCGGCGAAGGCCGCAACGTGGTGATCAGCCCGCAGGCCGGCATCATGGCCGTGCGCGCCATGCCCGACGAGCTGCGTCAGGTCGATCGCTTCCTCAAGGCCACGCAGGTGGCGGTGGAGCGCCAGGTGATGCTCGAGGCCAAGATCGTCGAGGTCGAGCTCAACGAAGGCCAGCAGAGCGGCATCAACTGGGGCGCCTTCAGCTCCTCGGGCAACCGCGGCATTGGTGTCATCGGCGGTGGCGTCACGAGCAGCAATGCACTGCTGTCCAATGTGCAGCCCGCAGCCGGGGTCAATCCGGTGCCCGTGCCATCGATTGCCTCCGGCGGGGGCATCTTCGGCCTGGCGCTGCAGACCAGTCAGTTCGGCACCGTGATGGGCTTCCTCGAGTCGCAAGGCGATGTCCAGACCCTGTCCAGCCCGCGCGTGGCCACGCTCAACAACCAGAAGGCCGTGCTCAAGGTTGGCAACGACGACTACTTCGTGACCAACGTCACGGGCGGCACGACGACGAGCAGCGGCGTGGTCGGCGTGGCGGGCAGCACGACCCTGCCCACATTGACGCTCACACCCTTCTTCTCGGGCATCGCGCTGGACGTGACGCCGCAGATCGACGACGCCAACAGCATCATGCTGCACATCCATCCGGCCGTGACCTCGGTGACCGAGAAGACCAAGCAGGTCGATCTGGGGGATATCGGCACCTATCGCCTGCCGCTGGCTTCGAGCACCGTCAACGAGACCGACACCATGGTGCGCCTGCAGGACGGCAACATCGCGGCCATCGGCGGCCTGATGCAGCAGTCGGCCAGCCGCAGCGCCTCGGGCGTGCCGGGCACCACGGCCGAAGGCAACCCCTTCGGTTTCCTGCTCGGCAACCGCGCCAGTGTTGCACGCAAGAAGGAGATCGTGGTGCTGATCAAGCCCACCATCATCCGCTCCCCGCAGGACTGGGAAGCCATCACCGAGCGCTCGCGTGCGGCGCTGGAGGATATCGACGCTTCGCGCCGCAAGGTGATCCGGCTCGACGGCTCCAGTCAGGCGCCAGCGCCTCAACCCGCGACGCGCTGAGCAATGTACCTGCGGCACTTTTCCCTGCGTGAGCTGCCGTTCTCCATCACGCCCGATCCCGCCTTTTTCTACCCCCATGAAGGCGCGCAGGCTGTGCTCAACACCCTGCTGATCGCCCTCCGCAGCGGCGAGGGCTTCCTCAAGATCGTGGGCGAGGTCGGCTGTGGCAAGACCCTGCTGTGCCGCCAGCTGCTGCGGGCGCTGCAGGACGATTTCGTCACCGCCTACATCCCCAATCCCGATATGGGGCCGGACGATCTGCTGATGGCCCTGGCGCATGAACTCAACGTCACGCTGGAGCCGCCGCTGTCGCGGCACCAGGTGTTGGCGCGGCTGCAGGAGGTCTTGCTGCACCATGCCGAGGCCGGTCGGCCGGTGCTGGTGTGCATCGACGAAGCCCAGGCCACGCGCATGGCCACGCTGGAGAGCCTGCGCCTGCTCTCCAACCTCGAAACCGAAAAACACAAGCTGCTGCAGATCGTGCTCTTCGGCCAGCCCGAGCTCGACGAGATCCTGGCCCGGCCGCAGATCCGCCAGCTGCTGCAACGCATCACCTTCAGCGAGTACCTGGGCGGCATGCGGCCCGAGCGCGTGGGCCCTTACCTCGCGCATCGCCTGGCGGTGGCGGCCGAGGACGGGCTGACCGACATCCGCGTTTTCGAGCCCGGGGCGGCGGCGGCGCTGGCACGCTACAGCCGCGGCGTGCCGCGTCTGCTCAATGTGCTGGCGCACAAATGCCTCTTGCTTGCCTTTGGCGAGAACGTACGGCGCGTGCAGGCGCACCATGTCGAGCTGGCCGCAGCGGATACGCCGGGCGTCGTCATGCCGCGCAAGCGCTGGTGGCAGCGCTTGCGCTCGGGCGCAGGGGCGCCCACCACCAAGACAGGGGAAATTTCGTGAGCGTCATCAACAAGATGCTGCGTGATCTCGACGCACGCCGCGGCGAGGCCCGCCTGCCGGATCTGCCCCAGGGGGCCATTCCGGCGGCCATGGAGGGCACGGCCAGCGTGGTCGCTCCCGCCGGGCAGCGCGCGCGCCGCTGGGGACTGAGGCTGGCCGTGTTGGTGGTGTGCGCCGGTGCGCTGGCCTGGTACCTGCATGCCACACAAGCCGTGGTGCCACCCGCGCTGCAGGCGGTGGCCCCCGCCGCCGTGTCTGCTGCTGCTCCGGTGGCGGCCGATGCGGCACCCGCGCCGGATGCGCCGCCGCAGGCTGCCGTGCAAGAGTCGCCGGCGCCAGCGGTGGAGCCGCAGACCCCGGCCGCAGAGGCACCATCCGCGAGCGAGCCACCGGCGCCCGCCGAGCCCGAGCCCGCGCCGCCGCACAAGCAGCGGCGCCTCAGCGAGTCCGCCGAGACGGCGCCTACGCCGGCTGCCACGCCAGCAGAACGGCCGCGTCGGCGCAGCCGCGCTGTCAGCGAGGCTGTGTCGGCATCCCCAGGCGTTGCGGCGCCTGCTGCGGGCCCGGGGCCGGTGGTGACCGATGGGGCCTCGCCCATGGCAGCCCAGCGTCGCCAATCTGCGGCCCAGGAGACGCTGGCGCAGGCCCAGTCCCTGTGGGATGCCGGATCGCGCGAGGCCGCGCTGCAACTCGTGCGCGACGCTGTGCAGGTCGCGGAACGTGCGCCGTCGGCCGATACGGCCCTGCTGGCCCAGCTGGTGCGTGAGCAGGTGCGCATGGAGCTGGCGCTTGGGCGCCCCGGTCCGGTGCTGGCCGTGCTGACGCGGCTGGAGCCTGCGCTGTCGGGCCAGGCCGATCTCTGGGCGGTGCGCGGCAATGCGGCCCAGCGCCTGGGCCGGCACCAGGAGTCGGTGCAGGCCTATCTGGCGGCCTTGCAATTGCGTCCCGGCGAGCCGCGCTGGATGTTGGGGGCGGCCGTCTCCCTGGCGGCGCTGGGGCAGCTCGAGGCCGCGGCGCAGCAGGCCGAGCAGGCGCGTGCGCTCGGGCCTGTCAGCCCCGAGGTGTGGACCTATCTGCGGCAGGCCGGCGTTCCTCTGCGCTAATGGCCCTGCAACGTCGGGGGAGCGGTGATGCGCCGCTAGAATGGGCTTGGGCAGCAGCGCCATGCGCGGGCTCTCACACTGATCATGCTCAAGCGCATCCGCGTCGAACAACTACAGTTGGGAATGCACATCAAGGAGTTCTGCGGCTCCTGGATGGAGCACCCTTTTTGGCGCAGCCGTTTCGTGCTCAAGGATCCCAAGGACCTGGAGCGCATCCTGGCCAGCAGCATCCAGGAAGTCTGGATCGACAGCAGCAAGGGCCTGGACGTGCCGGCAGGCGTGAGTGCCGTCTCCGAAGCCCAGTCCGAAGTCCAGGTGGAACAGGAACTGCAGGGTGCGGCGCAGGCCCAGCGCCAGACCGGATCCGTGAGCGTGGCCGCCGAGCTGGAGCGTGCGGTGCAGATCTGCCGCCGGTCCCGGCAGGCCGTGATGTCCATGTTCCAGGAAGCGCGCATGGGCAAGGCCGTGGATACCGCCAGCGCCCAGCGCCTGGTGGATGAAATCTCAGATTCCGTTGCCCGCAATGCCAGCGCCCTCATCAGCCTGGCACGCCTGAAGACGGCCGACGACTACACCTATATGCATTCCGTGGCCGTCTGTGCCATGATGATTGCGCTGGCACGCCAGCTGGGCCTGGACGAGGCCCAGACGCGTTCTGCCGGGCTGGCGGGCCTGTTGCACGATCTGGGCAAGGCATGCATGCCCATGGAAGTGCTCAACAAGCCAGGCAAGCTCACGGAGGCCGAGTTCGGCATCATGAAGAGCCATCCGCTTGAGGGGCACCAGATGCTGCAGGCCATGGGCAATGTAGATCCGATCGCGCTCGACGTCTGTCTGCACCATCACGAGAAGACCGATGGTTCGGGCTATCCCAAGGGGCTCAAGGACACCGAGATCAGCCTGTTTGCCAAGATGGGCGCGGTCTGCGATGTCTACGATGCCATCACCTCCAACCGTCCCTACAAGGCCGGCTGGGATCCGGCCGAGTCCCTGCGCAAGATGGCCGAGTGGGCCAACGGCCATTTCGACCACCAGGTGTTCCAGGCTTTCGTCAAGAGTCTGGGCATCTACCCCATCGGCTCGCTGGTGCGCCTGGCCTCGGGGCGCCTGGGGGTGGTGGTGGAGCAGTCGAGCCGCGCACTGACCATGCCCCTGGTCAAGGTCTTCTACTCCACCAAGTCCGATCTGCGCATCCCGCCCGAGCTCATCGACCTCTCGGCGCCGGGCTGCAGCGACAAGATTGCCGGGCGCGAGGACCCGGTCAAGTGGAAGTTTCCGGACCTCCACGAGCTCTGGTCGGGCTTGCCCAACCAGTCCTGGTAAGAGGCTGCGTCGGATCTCACCCTAGCGGCGCTGGTACTGCGTGGCGCCGAACATCATTTCACGCGCCTTGTCGTCCACCAGCGGCTTGCGCTGGTCTGCCAGCACCTGCACGCCGCGCTGCACGGCCGGGCGGTCGCCGATGGCGTCGAACCACTTCTTGAGCTGCGGGTAGTCGGCCCAGTGGATGCCCTGGTTCTGCCAGCTGCGCAGCCAGGGGTAGATGGCGATGTCGGCGATGGTGTACTCGTCGCCCGCGATGTAGCGGTGGGTGGCCAGCTGTTTGTCCATCACACCGTAGAGGCGTTTGGCTTCGTTGGTGTAACGGTTGATGGCGTACGCGATCTTCTCGGGCGCATAGATGCGGAAATGGTGGGTCTGACCCAGCATGGGGCCGACGCCGCCCATCTGGAACATCAGCCATTGCAGCACCTCGTACTTCGCGCGGTCTCCGGCGGGCAGAAACTGGCCGGTCTTGGCCGCGAGGTAGAGCAGGATGGCGCCGGATTCGAAGAGCGAGATCGGCTGGCCGTCCGGCCCTTCGGAGTCGACGAGGGCCGGGATCTTGTTGTTGGGGCTGATCTTGAGGAAGTCGGGCTGGAACTGGTCGCCGGCGCCGATGTTGACGGGGTGCACCCGCCAGTCACGGCCCAGTTGCAGGCCGCACTCCTCGAGCATGATGTGGACCTTGTGGCCGTTGGGCGTGGCCCAGGAATAGACGTCGATCATCCGTGGCTCCAATGAAAAAGGGCCGGCATGGGCCGGCCCTTGCGATTGTGAGGGTTTCTCCAGATTTCTGCAGTGGATTCAATGAAGGGCTACGTCAGAGGCCCGCTAAGCCAGGAACGCCGTGGAACCGGCTTGGCCGGGCCACTGGCGTTGCCCCCTGCAAGGGGGAGGGCGTAGCGACACGAAGTGCGCGCAGCCTGGGGGTGTTCAAGATCCCCGTGTGACGGGCATCTCGACTGGCTTGGACGTCAGGCCGTACTTGCCCAGTTCGAGCTTGGCGATGGCGTTGCGGTGCACCTCGTCCGGGCCGTCGGCAAGACGCAGGGTGCGCGCGTTGGCGTAGGCGTAGGCCAGGGGGAAGTCCTGGCACATGCCGCCGCCGCCGTGGACCTGCATGGCCCAGTCGATGACCTGGCAGGCCATGCTCGGGGCCACGACCTTGATCATGGCGATCTCGTTCTTGGCAAACTTGTTGCCGGCCACGTCCATCATCCAGGCCGCCTTGAGCGTGAGCAGGCGCGCCATGTCGATCTTGCAGCGGGCCTCGGCGATACGTTCCTGCGTCACGGTCTGTGCGGCCACGGGTTTGCCGAAGGCCACGCGCTCGGAGGCGCGTTTGCACATGTACTCGAGCGCCCGCTCGGCCTGGCCGATCAGGCGCATGCAGTGGTGGATGCGGCCCGGGCCCAGGCGGCCCTGGGCGATCTCGAAACCGCGGCCCTCGCCGAGCAGGATGTTGGAAGCCGGCACGCGCACGTTCTTGAAGTCTATTTCCATATGACCGTGCGGCGCGTCGTCGTAACCCAGCACGCTCAGCGCGCGCAGCACCTTGATGCCGGGCGTGTCGGCCGGGACCAGGATCATGCTTTGCTGCGAATGGCGCGGTGCTTCCGGGTCGGTCTTGCCCATGAGGATGTAGATGGCGCAGCGCGGGTCGCCGGCACCGGACGTCCACCACTTGCGGCCGTTGATCACGTACTCGTCGCCCTGGCGCTCGATGCGCGTGGCGATGTTGGTGGCATCGCTCGAGGCCACGTCGGGCTCGGTCATGGCGAAGGCCGAGCGGATCTTGCCGGCCAGCAGGGGCTGCAGCCATTGCTGGCGGTGCTGCGCATTGCCGTAGCGCGCGATGGTTTCCATATTGCCGGTGTCGGGCGCCGAGCAGTTGAAGACCTCGGGGGCCCAGTGCACGCGGCCCATGATCTCGGCCAGGGGGGCGTATTCCTGGTTGGTCAGGCCCGCGCCTTGCACGCCAGCGATCTCGGCGCTGTCCTTGGGCAGGAAGAGGTTCCACAGGCCTTCCTGCTGGGCCTCGCGCTTGAGCTTTTCGATCAGCTGCAAGGGCGTCCAGCGCTTGCCGGCGGCCGTGTTGGCCTCGAGTTCCTCATGGAAAGCCTGTTCGTTGGGGTAGATGTGGGCGTCCATGAACTTCAGCAGGCGGGCCTGGAAGTCCTTGGTGCGGGGCGAGTAGTCGAAGTCCATGCGGATCTCCTGGTTGCGAAATGAAAGAGGTTCAGGCGCGTTGTGCGAACTGCCAGGCCATGGCGGCCATGGGGCGGGCGCCGGCGGCGGATTTCTGCGCCTGGGCGCTGGAAGCGGTACCGTTCTCGACCCGCTTGGCAATGCCTTGGAGGATGGCGGCAATGCGGAACAGGTTGTAGGCCATGTAGAAGTTCCAGTCGGCCTTCAGGGCTGCGGGTGTGGCCAGACCGGTGCGTTCGCAGTAGAGGCGGATGTATTCGTCCTCGGACGGTATGCCCAGGGCTGCGAGGTCCAGTCCGCCGATGCCGCGGAAGGCGCCGGGCGGGATGTGCCAGGCCATGCAGTGGTAGGCGAAGTCGGCCAGCGGGTGGCCCAGGGTGGAGAGTTCCCAGTCCAGCACGGCGATCACGCGCGGTTCACTGGCGTGGAA
>LNFM01024038.1_pt1 | contig 10916 bp, 8 predicted proteins | sample 596031 | NCBI WGS metagenome assembly LNFM01 (sample SAMN04254537, study PRJNA301005) | activated carbon metagenome | isolation source: dual media filters at the Ann Arbor, Michigan drinking water treatment plant | place: USA: Ann Arbor | reverse complement strand
AGATGGAGATCAACTTCTTCCACGCCCACCCGCTGGGCCTGGCCGACGAGGTCTTCCTCTTCAAGCGCACGGTGCGCGAGGCGGCGCTGCGCCACGACATGTTCGCCACCTTCATGGCCAAGCCCATCGCCGGTGAGCCCGGCAGCGCGATGCACGTGCACCAGAGCATCGTCAGCAAGGCCACGGGCATGAACATCTTCAGCAACCCCGACTTCACGGCCAGCAAGCACTTCGACTGGTACATCGGCGGCCTGCAGCGCTACATCCCGGCGGCGATGGCGCTGTTTGCGCCCTACGTCAACAGCTACCGCCGCCTGGTTCGTGGCGTGGCCGCACCGATCAACATCCAGTGGGGCACCGACAACCGCACCGTCGGCATCCGCAGCCCGCTGGCCGGTGCCGCGGCCCGGCGGATCGAGAACCGCGTCATCGGCGCTGACGCCAACCCGTACGTGGCGCTGGCCGCCACGCTGGCCTGCGGCTACCTGGGCATGATGAACCGGATCGAACCCACTGCCGAGTGCAAGGGCGACGCCTACCTCGGCGACTTCCAGTTGCCACGCAGCCTTGGCGAGGCGCTGACGCTGCTGCGCGACGAGGCCGACCTGGCCGAGGTGCTGGGCAAGGCCTTCATCACCGTCTACACCGAGGTGAAGGAAATCGAGTACGCCGAGTTCATGAAGGTGATCTCGCCCTGGGAACGCGAGCATCTGCTGCTTCATGTGTAGGCCCCCAAGCTCGCTATCGCTCGCTACCCCCCGAGGGGGCTCTGGCTACGGCCCGGCAGAGCCGGTTCCGTGCCAGTCCTTGATGGAACATCCAACATGAACATTCGCACCACGGCCGAATGGCAGGCTGCCGACGCGGCGCACTTCCTGCACCCCTTCACCGACTTCCAGGGCCTGGCGCAGAAAGGCTCGCGCATCATCACGCGCGCCGACAACATCTACCTCTGGGACAGCGACGGCCACAAGATCCTGGACGCGATGAGCGGCCTGTGGTGCGTCAATGTCGGCTACGGCCAGCAGGCGCTCGTGGACGCGGCGGCCAGGCAGATGAAGGAACTGCCCTTCTACAACGCGTTTTTCCAGACCGCCACGCCACCGGCCATCGAACTGGCCGAGCTGCTGGCCGAGGTCACGCCGCCGCAGTTCAAGCACGTCTTCTTCAGCGGCAGCGGCTCGGAAGGCAACGACACCATCGTGCGCATGGTGCGCCGCTACTGGGACCTGCTGGGCCAGCCGCAGCGCAGCGTGATCATCAGCCGCCACAACGCGTACCACGGCAGCACCATGGCCGGGGCCTCGCTGGGCGGCATGAGCGGCATGCATGCGCAGGGCGGGCTGCCGATCCCCGGCATCGTGCACATCGAACAACCCTACTGGTGGGAGCATGGACGCCCGCAGGGCCTGACCCGCGAAGCCTTCGGCCTGCAGGCGGCGCACTGGCTGGAAGCGAAGATCCTGGCGGTGGGGCCGGAGAACGTCGCCGCCTTCATCGGCGAGCCGGTGCAGGGCGCCGGCGGCGTGATCATTCCGCCCTCGACCTACTGGCCCGAGGTGCAGCGCATCTGCAGCAAGTACGGCGTGCTGCTGGTCAGCGACGAGGTCATCTGCGGCTTCGGCCGCACGGGCAACTGGTGGGGCAGCGAGACGCTGGGCTTCCGGCCCGACCTGATGACCTTCGCCAAGGGCGTGACCAGCGGCTACGTGCCGCTGGGCGGCGTGATGGTGGGCGACCGCGTGGCCCAGGTGCTCATCGAGCAGGGCGGCGAGTTCAACCACGGCTACACGTACAGCGGCCACCCGGTGGCCTGCGCCGTGGCGCTGGCCAACATCGGGCTCATCCGCTCGCTGAAGCTCGTCGAGCACGTGCGCGACGACGTCGGCCCGTATCTTGCTCAAGCCTATGCGCAGCTGGCCGAACACCCGCTCGTGGGTGACGCCGAGACCTGCGGCCTGATGGGAGCGCTGCTGCTCGTGAAGGACAAAGCCAAGGGGACGGCCTTCGACGAATCGGTGGGCATCGGCATGGTGTGCCGCGGCCACTGCTTCCGCGAAGGCGTGATCATGCGTGCCGTCGGCGACCGCATGATCATCGCGCCGCCGCTGGTCATCACGCGCGCGCAGATCGACGAGATGGTGGCGCTCATCCGCCGCTGCCTCGACCTCACCCTGGCCGACGCGCAGCGCCAAGGCTGGCTGCATTGACACGGGCGAGCGTCGCCCGGCCCGTTGCTAGACTTCGCCCCGTCTCTTCGCCCCGTCTCTTCGAACCGCCCCTGAGTAGCCCTGGAGGTTGTCCGCATGAATCCCAAGTCGATCCTGTCCACCCTGGTCCTGACCCTCGCCACCACCTTCGCGGTGGCGCAGGAAGAGGAGAAGGTGCTCAACATCTACAACTGGTCGGACTACATCGCCGAAGATACGCTGCGCAACTTCGAGAAGGAAACGGGCATCAAGGTCCGTTACGACAACTTCGACAACAACGAGATCGTGCACGCCAAGCTGGTGGCGGGCAAGACGGGCTACGACATCATCGTGCCCAGCTCGAACTGGGCCAAGCTGCAGCTCGACGGCGGCCTGCTGCGCAAGCTGGACAAGTCGCAACTGCCGAACCTGAAGAACCTCGACCCCGCGGTGCAGGCCCAGTTGGCGCGTGTCGACCCCGGCAACGACCACATGGTGAACTGGCTCTGGGGCTACACCACCGTCGGCATCAACGTCGAGAAGGTCAAGGCCGCACTCGGCAACCTGCCGATGCCCGAGAACACCTGGGACCTGGTCTTCAAGCCCGAATACGTCAGCAAGCTCAAGAGCTGCGGCGTGAGCTTCCTGGACAGCGCCAGCGAAGTGGTGCCGGCGGCGCTTCACTACCTGGGCAAGCCCTCGTTCAGCAAGAGCCCGAGCGACTACGCCGCCGCCGCGCAGCTCCTGAAGACCATCCGTCCTCACGTCACGCTGTTCAGCAGCAGCGGCTACATCAACGACATGGCCGGCGGCAGCATCTGTGTCGCTCTGGGCTGGAGCGGTGACATCAACATCGCCCGCCAGCGTGCCATCGACAACAAGAGCGGGCAGAACATCCAGGCCACGATCCCGAAGACCGGCGGACTGCTGTTCTTCGACGTCATGGTGATCCCCGCCGATGCACCAAGGCCGGGCAACGCGCACAAGTTCATCAACTACCTCATGCGTCCCGAGGTGCATGCCGGCCTGACGAACAAGGTCTTCTACGCGAACCCGAACGCGGCGTCGAAGAGCTTCGTCAGGCCCGAGGTGGCGAGCAACCCGACCGTCTTCCTGGCCCCGGCCGACATGGCCAAGATGATCCCGCCCGACTCGCTGAACAACGACCTGCGTCGCCTGATGACGCGCACCTTCACGTCCTTCAAGACCGGGCTCTGAGCGGACCGCATTTCATGGCCAACCCGACCAGCGTCGCGCCGGCTGCGGCTGCGCAAGCGGCGTTCCTGCAGATCCAGAACGTCGTCAAGGACTTCAACGGCTTCAAGGCCGTGAACAACGTCAGCCTGGACATTGCCAAGGGCGAGATCTTCGCGCTGCTCGGTTCGTCCGGCTGCGGCAAGAGCACGCTGCTGCGCATGCTGGCCGGCTTCGAGACACCCACCTCGGGCCGCATTGTGCTGAACGGGCAGGACCTGGCCGACCTGCCGCCCTACCAGCGGCCGATGAACATGATGTTCCAGAGCTACGCGCTTTTCCCGCACCTCACGGTGTGGGAGAACATCGCCTTCGGCCTCAAGCGCGAGGGCCTGCCGCGCGACAAGATCGCCGAACGTGTGGAAGCCAAGCTCAAGCTGGTGCAGCTGACGAAGTACGCGCAACGCAAGCCGCACCAGCTCTCCGGTGGTCAGCAACAGCGCGTCGCGCTGGCGCGCAGCCTGGCCAAGCAGCCGCAGATGCTGCTGCTGGACGAACCGCTGGGCGCGCTCGACAAGAAGCTGCGCGAAGAAACACAGATCGAGCTCGTCAACATCATCGAGGCCGTGGGCGTGACCTGCGTGATGGTCACGCACGACCAGGAAGAGGCCATGACCATGGCCAGCCGCATCGCCATCATGAGCGAGGGTCGTTTCCTGCAGGTGGGCGCGCCGGGCGACATCTACGAGACGCCGGCGACGCGCTTCGTCGCCGACTTCATCGGCAACGTGAACCTGATGGACGGCCATGTCACGGAAGACGAGGCCGACCACGTGGTCATCGATTGCGTCGACTGCCGGCACTACGTGGGCCACGGTATCACCGGCAACGTAGGCATGCCGGTGACGGTGGCCCTGCGGCCCGAAAAGATCCACCTCGTGCGCCACAAGCCCGCCGACGAGTTCAACACGGTGGCCGGCCGCATCAAGGAGATGTCCTACTTCGGCAGCTTCACCGTCTACCACCTCGAACTGGCCAGCGGCGCCAGGCTCAAGGTCAGCGTGGCCAACACACAGCGCCACCGCGACGAGGACTTCACCTGGGGCGACGAGGTCTGGGCGCACTGGTCGCGCTCGGCCCACGTCGTGCTCACGCAGTAGGCCCCTGGGCAGCCCCGCCGTGATCAAGCATCTGCCCACCTGGTTCAGCGGCCGCGGTCTGGTGATCGCGCTGCCCTTCGCCTTTCTGCTGACCTTCTTCCTGCTGCCCTTCCTGATCGTCGGCAAGATCAGCGTCTCCGAGATGGAGACGGTGAGCTTCAAGGACATCGTCACCTACTCCGACGGCGTGCTGGCCGTGGCGCTGAAGTTCAGCAACTACATCTTCATCACGCAGGACTCGCTGTACTTCAAGACCTACCTCGCGAGCCTGCAGTACGCCGCCGCCACGACGGTGCTGTGCCTGGCCATCGGCTACCCCTTTGCCTACTTCATGGCGCTGCTGATGCTGGTGATGCTGCCCTTCTGGACGAGCTTCCTGCTGCGCGTCTACGCCTGGCGCGGCCTGCTCACCGAAGGCGGCTGGGTGGCCGACCTCATCGTCGACCTCGGCATCGACCAGCTGCTGCTGGCGGCCGGGCTGATTTCCTCGCCTGGCAAGCTGATGCATACGCCCTTCTCGCTGGTGCTGGGCATGACCTACACCTACCTGCCCTTCATGATCCTGCCGCTGTACGGCAACCTGGTCAAGATGGACCTGCGCCTGCTCGAGGCTGCAGCCGACCTGGGTGCCACGCCGTGGACGGCGTTCTGGAAGATCACCGTGCCGCTGTCCAAGGCCGGCATCATCGCCGGCAGCATGCTGGTCTTCATTCCCTGCGTCGGTGAGTTCGTCATCCCCGAACTGCTGGGCGGGCCCGAGACCTTGATGATCGGCCGCGTGCTGTGGGACGAGTTCTTCAGCAACAACGACTGGCCGATGGCCGGCAGCGTGGCCGTGGTGATGGTGCTGCTGATCATCGTGCCGTTGGCGCTCTTCAACAAATACCAGGCCGAGGCTCAGGAGAGACATTGATGCCCCCAGGCTCACTCCGTTCGCCACCCCCCGAGGGGGCTTGCCTCCTTGGGGCGGCCCGGCGGAGGCACCCATGAAGATCAAGGCGGCCCACTTCTACCGCTGGTTCGGCCACGGCTGGCTGGGCCTGGGCTACCTCTTCCTCTACGTGCCCATCGTGGCGCTGGTGATCTACTCGTTCAACGACTCGCCCATCCCCAACGTCTGGCGCGGTTTCACGCTGAAGTGGTACGTGGCGCTGGCCAGCGACACCGAGATGCTGGCCGGCCTGTGGCTCAGCCTGAAGATCGCCTTCCTCACGGCCTGCGGCTCGGTGGTGCTGGGGACGCTGGCGGCTTTTTCGCTCGTGAAGTACAAGCGATTCACCGGCCGCACGATGTTCAGCGGCATGGTCAATGCGCCGCTCGTCATGCCCGAGGTGGTGGTGGGCCTGTCGCTGCTGTTGATGCTGGTCAGCGTGCAACGCGCCCTGGGCTTTCCCGAGCGCGGCATGATGACCATCTGGCTCGGCCACCTGCTGCTGGGCATGGCCTATGCGGCGGTCGTGGTGCAGTCGCGGCTGCAGGACCTGAACCCGCAACTCGAGGAGGCCGCGATGGACCTCGGCGCGCGCCCACACCAGGTCTTCTGGCTGGTGACGCTGCCCATGATCGCGCAGAGCCTGGTCTCGGCCTGGCTGCTGACCTTCACGCTCTCGCTCGACGACGTGGTGCTTTCGGCCTTCCTCTCGGGCCCGGGCAGCACGACCATGCCGCTGGTGATCTTCTCGCGCGCCCGGCTGGGCCTGAACCCGAGCGTCAACGCCGTGGCCACGCTCATCATCGTCATCGTCTCGATCGGCGTCGTCGTCGCCAGCTACCTCATCGCCCGTGCCGAACGGCAGCGCCAGCGCGACATGGCGGCTGCCGCGAAGGGCTGAGACCCCGACCCGACAGCCCGAACCCACACCGCACCCCGATTTCCCAGGAACGAAGGAGAACCCATGAAGAGCTTCGCCCCGACCGCCTGCGCCCTGGCGCTGGCCGCTGCCTTCCCCGCTGCCGCCCAGAGCAACGAGGAACTGCTGAAGGAACTGCGCGCGCTGCGCGACCGGGTGCAGCAGCTCGAGCAGAAGCTGCAGGCCGCGCCTGCCGCCCCCGCGCCCGCGCCAGGCCAGTGGGGCATGACACCCGAGCAGGCGCGTGAACTGAACCGCATCTCGGTCAAGACCGAATCGTTGCAGGACAACTTCGCCGACCAGGGCTACAAGGGCCTGAAGATCAGCGGCTACATCGAGCCGGTGTTCATCTGGAACAAGCGCCAGGACCGCGCCGGCTTCCAGTTCCTGAACGAAGACGGCTACGCCTACGACACGTCCTACATGGGCGCGGCGGTGCTCGACCTGACCAAGGAGACCGAAAGCGGAACCATCTGGCGCCTGGTGCTGTCGCCCAACCGCGGCGTGGGCAGCTTCATCGGTGGCTCCATCGTGCAGGAGGCGACCGTCTCCGTGCCGCTGGGTGACCTGCAGACGCGCATGATCGCCGGCCAGATCGCCGACTGGTCGGGTTATGAATACCAGCAGCCCACGCTGAACCCTTTCACGACGCACAACCTGCTGTACGACTTCACCCTGCCGCAGGCCTACACGGGCGTGGGCCTGGACATCACGCGCGGCAAGTGGTGGATACGCACCGCCGTGGGCAACCTCAACGCCAACAAGCGCGCCGCGGGCGAGAAGTCGCCGGTGCTCGCCTACCGCGTCGACTACAGCAAGGGTGAATTCGACGGCTGGGGCTTCGCCGGCCTGCACGGCAAGACCACCAACTACAACCTGTGCCGCGACGCCGCCTGCGAGACCTTCCTGGGCACCAGCACGCACCTGTTCGAGATCGACGGCTACTACATCCGCGGCGACTGGACGCTGCAGGGCCAGCTGGCCTTCGGCAGCCAGAAGCAGGCCGCCATCCAGCCCGACGCCAACGGCGAGTTCCGCGATGCCTCATGGACCGGCGTTTCGGGCCTGGTGGGCTACAGCATCACGCCGCGCCTGCAGGCCCTTCTGCGCGCCGACTACATCAAGAACGACAAGAACGGTGGCGGCCTGTTCGGCTACACCGGCTACTGGGACGCCTTCGGTGTCGACGGCCCCTACGGCGACTACCGCAACGGCATCGGCCCCGACCCCACGCTGGGCTGCGAAGACCCGACGATCGAGGCCTGCAGCAAGGGTGCCAACCGCTATGCCTTGTCGCTGGGCCTGAAGTACCTGCTCAACGAGAACACCACGCTGAAGGCCGAGTGGCGCATGGACGGTGCCAACCTGCCGGTGTTCTTCGACGTGAAGAGCGGCGGCTGGCGCAAGACCAACCAGTTGCTGGGTGCCTCGATGGTCGTGAGCTTCTGATGGTGTACCGCGCCGGGCGGCGCCCGGCATAAGCAGACCGCAGGCGGGCAGGACGAACTCCTGCCCGCCTCGTCACTTGAGGACCCACCATGACCCACCCGAACTGGCATGCCCTGGCGCGCGAGTTGCGCATCGACGGCCGCTGCTTCATCGACGGCCGGCGCCGCGCGGCGGTCAGCGGCGAGACCTTCGACACCGTCTCGCCCATCGACGGCCGCGTGCTCGGCGCCGTGGCACGCGGCACCGCCGCCGACATCGACGCTGCCGTGGCCGGCGCCCACGCGGCCTTCGACGACGGCCGCTGGGCACACCAGCCGCCGGCCGCGCGCAAGCGGGTGCTGCAGGCCTTTGCCGAGAGGATCCTGGCCTCACGCGACGAACTGGCGCTGCTCGAGACGCTGGACATGGGCAAGCCTATCCAGTATTCGCTCAGCGTCGACGTGCCGAGCACCGCGCGCTGCATCGCCTGGTATGCCGAGGCGGTGGACAAGGTCTACGACGAGATCGCACCCACGGGGCGCAACGCGCTGGCACTGATCACCCGCGAACCGGTAGGCGTGGTGGGCGCAATCGTGCCCTGGAACTACCCGATGATCATGGCCGCGTGGAAGCTGGGGCCGGCGCTGGCAGCGGGCAACTCGGTGGTGCTCAAGCCCAGCGAGAAGAGCCCGCTGACGGCGCTGCGGCTGGCCGAGATCGCCGTCGAGGTCGGCCTGCCGCCAGGCGTCTTCAACGTCGTGCCGGGTTTTGGCCAGGAGGCCGGCGAGGCGCTGGCGCTGCACATGGACGTGGATGCGCTGGGCTTCACCGGCAGCACACGCACCGGGCGCCGCATGCTCGAATACGCGGGCCGCAGCAACCTCAAGCGGGTCTACAACGAACTCGGCGGCAAGAGCGCCTTTCTCGTCTTCCCCGATTGCGCCGACCTGGCGCGCGCGGCGGCCACGGCCGCCGGCAGCCTGTTCTTCAACCAGGGCGAAAGCTGCAACGCCCCTTCGCGCGTGCTGGTGCACGAAAGCATCGCCGACGACTTCGTCGCTGCCGTCGCGGCACAGGCGCCGCAGTACACGCCTGCCGACCCGCTGGACCCCGCCACCGTGATGGGCGCGCTGGTCGACGGCACCCAGATGGCCACCGTGCTGGGCTACATCCAGGCCGGCATGGACGAAGGCGCACGCTGCGTCACCGGGGGCCGCCAGGCGCTGGCCGAGACCGGCGGCTGCTACGTCGAACCGACGGTCTTCGACTGCGTCGGCAACGACATGAAGATCGCGCAGGAAGAGATCTTCGGGCCGGTGCTGTCGGTGATCCGTTTCCGCGACGAAGCCGAAGGCGTGCAGCTGGCCAACGCCAGCGCCTACGGCCTGCAGGCCAGCGTGTGGAGCGACAACATCCACCGCGCCCACCGCGTGGCACGTGCGCTGCGTGCCGGCACGGTGCACGTGAACCAGTACGACGAGGACGACATCACAGTGCCCTTTGGCGGCGTCAAGCAAAGCGGCAACGGCCGCGACAAGAGCCTGCACGCCTTCGACAAGTACACCGAGCTGAAGACGACCTGGCTGCGTATCGAGTCGGCATGAACGTGTTGCGCGAGAACCTGCACGCGCAAGGCGTGCACACGCTGCTGGTGCAGTTCACCGATCTGCACGGCGTGGCCAAGGGCAAGCTCGTGCCGATGGCCCACCTGGCCGACGTGCTGACGCTGGGCGCGGGCTTCGCCGGGCCGTCGATCTGGGGCACCGGGCTGCCGCGCACCGGCCCGCGCTCGGAGTACTACGCCCGTGGCGACGCCGCCACCGCGCAGCCGCTGCCCTGGATGCCGGGCGTGGCGCGCATCGTCGGCGACGGCTTCGTCGACGGCCTGCCCTTCGACGCCTGCCCGCGCCAGGTGCTCAAGCGTGCATTGGCGCGCCTGGCCGAACGCGACTGGCAGTTGCGCATCGGCATCGAGCCCGAGTTCTTCCTGCTGCAGCGCGGCGACGATGGCCACTGGCGCCCCGCCGACACGCAAGACCGCCTGGACAAACCGTCCTACGACCTGAAGTCGCTGCCGCGGCAGTTGGACTTCCTGCATGCGCTGCACGAGGCCCTGGCGGCCTGCGGCCTGGACGTGCTGCAGATCGACCACGAAGACGCGCACGGCCAGTACGAGCTGAACTTCGCCTACGCCGAGGCCCTGCTGTCCTGCGACCGCCTGATGCTCTTCAAGCTGGCCGCGCATGCCCTGGCCGAGGCGCGCGGCATGGTCTTCTCGATGATGCCCAAGCCCTTTGCCAACCAGCCGGGCAGCGGGCTGCACTTCCACGTCTCGCTGTGGCAGGGGGAACGTGGCCTGTTCGCGGCCGACGGCGTCGGCGACGGCAGCGACCTGTCGCTGCTCGGCCGCCAGTTCGTCGCCGGCGTGCTGGCGCATGCGCCGGCGCTGTGCGCGCTGGCCGCGCCCACCGTCAACAGCTACAAGCGGCTGACGGTGGGTGAGTCGCTCAGCGGCACCACCTGGGCGCCGGCGACCATCGCCCACGGCCCGAACAACCGCACCGCGGCCGTGCGCACCCTGCCCGGGCGCTTCGAATGGCGTGTGCCCGACGCCAGCGCCAACCCCTACCTGGCGACAGCTGCGCTCGTCGCCGCGGGCCTGGACGGCATCGGCCGCGGCCTCGACCCCGGCTCCGGCATCACCGCCGACCTTTTCACCTGGACGCCGGCGCAGGTGCGCGCGCACGGCCTGGGCCTGCTGCCGCAGTCGCTGGACGAGGCGCTGGACGCGCTGGAAGGCGACGAGGTGGTGTGCGACGCGCTGGGCGAGACGCTGACGCAGGAATTCCTGCGCCTGAAGCGGGCCGAGTGGACCGAGTTCGCGCGCCACGTCAGCCCCTGGGAACTCGAGCGCTACGCCGCGGCCTTCTAGATGCCGGCCCCGCTTCTGCAGCCCCCATCGCACAGCCACCCGCCACCCTGGGCCTACCTGAGCCTGGCGGCCAGCATGGCGCTGGTGGGCAGCTACGTGGGCCTGAGCAAACTGCTGGTGGCCGTCTTCCCGGTGCTGCTGCTGGCCTGGCTGCGCTTCGGCA
>LNFM01016813.1_pt1 | contig 10916 bp, 11 predicted proteins | sample 596031 | NCBI WGS metagenome assembly LNFM01 (sample SAMN04254537, study PRJNA301005) | activated carbon metagenome | isolation source: dual media filters at the Ann Arbor, Michigan drinking water treatment plant | place: USA: Ann Arbor | reverse complement strand
GCTTCGGCGGGCTGCAAGCCCTCAGCGATGTGGGCATGGAGATCAAACGCGGCCAGGTGTATGGCCTGATCGGCCCCAACGGAGCCGGCAAAACCACTTTCTTCAACGTTTTGACCGGTCTGTACACGCCGGACAGCGGCACCTTCGAACTCGCCGGCAAGCCCTACACACCGAGTGCGGTGCACGAAGTGGCCAAGGCAGGCATTGCACGCACCTTCCAGAACATCCGCCTGTTCGCAGAAATGACGGCGCTGGAAAACGTGATGGTCGGGCGCCACGTGCGCACCCATTCGGGCCTGATCGGCGCGGTGCTGCGCACGCCCGGGTTCAAACGCGAAGAAGCCGAGATCACGGCGCGTGCCCGCGAGCTGCTGGCGTACGTCGGCATTGAGCGGTTCGCGGACTACAAGTCGCGCACGCTGAGCTACGGCGACCAGCGCCGCCTGGAGATTGCGCGCGCCCTGGCCACCGACCCTCAGCTGATCGCACTGGACGAGCCCGCCGCCGGCATGAACGCCACCGAGAAGGTGCAGCTGCGCGAACTGATCGACCAGATCCGCAACGACAACCGCACCATCCTGCTGATCGAACACGACGTGAAGCTGGTCATGGGCCTGTGCGACCGTGTGACCGTGCTCGACTACGGCAAACAGCTCTCGTCCGGCACGCCCGCCGATGTGCAGCGAGACCCCAAGGTGATCGAGGCCTATCTCGGCACTGAACCAGGACCGACACATGGCAAACACACTCCTCAAAATCAGCGGCCTGAAGGTCGCCTACGGCGGCATCAAGGCCGTCAAGGGCATCGACCTGGAAGTGAACGAAGGCGAGCTGATTTCGCTGATCGGCTCCAACGGCGCAGGCAAGACCACCACCATGAAGGCCGTGACCGGTTCGCTCGCGTTTGAAGCCGGCGACATCGAATACATGGGCCGGAGCATCAAGGGCAAGGGCGCCTGGGACCTGGTCAAACAGGGCCTGGCCATGGTGCCGGAGGGCCGTGGCGTGTTCACGCGCATGAGCATCACCGAAAACCTGCAGATGGGCGCTTACATCCGCAACGACAAGGACGGCATCGCGCAGGACATCGAGAAGATGTTCAACATCTTCCCGCGCCTGCGCGAACGCAAGGACCAGCTCGCCGGCACCATGAGCGGCGGCGAACAGCAGATGCTGGCCATGGCGCGCGCCCTCATGAGCCAGCCCAAGGTGCTGCTGCTCGACGAGCCGTCCATGGGCCTTTCGCCCATCATGGTCGACAAGATCTTCGAGGTGGTGCGCGATGTGTCCAAGCAGGGCGTGACCATTCTGCTGGTCGAGCAGAACGCCCGCCGCGCGTTGCAGATCGCCGACCGTGGCTACGTGATGGACTCGGGCGAGATCATCATGACCGGCAAGGGCCGCGACATGCTGGACGACCCGAAGGTGCGCGCCGCCTACCTCGGCGAATAGAGAGCAGTCCCCACGCTCCGCCGCTGCGCGGAGCGAGGCCTTACTGAAGGAACCCGATGCGGCTCTTGCCTGCTCCCGCCTTGGGCAGGTCGTCGGGTTCCACGCGGTAGCGGTTGTCCAGCCGCGCATTGCCGAACGCGGTGACCAGTGCCCTGCGCATCTCGCGCGGTGCCAGCACCGCCAGTTGGTCCAGCACGTCGTCGGCCGGCTCCGGGTCGAAGCGTTGTCCCCAGTCGTGTTCGCCCAGGATGCCGCGGTGCAGGTGCGCGGCGATCTTGCGCGCGGCTTCCAGCGAGGGCGGCGCGATCTCGTACACGTTCATGCGGTTCATGATCGGCTCGGGAATGTGGCGTTCGTTGTTGGCGGTGGTGACCCAGATCACCTGACTCGCGTCGATCGGCACCTCGGCGAACTCGTCCACAAAGCTTTGCGCCGTGTCGTGTTCCAGCAGGCTGTAGAGCGCGCCCAGCGGGTCGTACTGCGCGTCGGCATTGGCCTTGTCGATCTCGTCGACCACGATCACCGGGTTGGCGTACTGGCCGTCCACCAGCGCTTCAAACACTTTGCCCGGTTTGGCGCCTTTCCATTGCGACGAGGAACCCGACAGCAGCCAGCCCGCCGTCATGGAGCTCATGGGCACGAGACTCATGCTGGTGCCCAGCAGGTCCGCGAGCTGTTTGGCGAAGTGGGTCTTGCCCACACCGGGCGGGCCGAGCAAGAGGATGGGCGTCACCTCCAGGCTGTCGCGGCTGTCCTGGCTCAGGGCCACATGGCGCTTCACGTCGTCGAGCACGTCAACGAAATTGGGCAGCAGGTCGTAGAGTGGGGCCATGTCGGGCACGCCCGAGGGTTTGACGGCAAAGCGCTGTGGACCGCGCTCCAGCATGCGTTGCCAGGTGTTGCGCAGGCACTCGTATTCGCGTTCATTGCCGCTGGCCTGCAATTTGGCCAGCTTGCGCTCGACGTCGTCGGCGCTGAACCAGACCAAGCGGGGGTGAAGCGACCAGGCTGCGTGAGCTCATGCGGTTCTCCTTGAAGGTTCAGTGGCAGTTTCATTCAAGCACAAGATGTGCCGGCCATGAACACCGAAAAGCCCCACAAAGGTCCCGCTGAACTAAGGATTGACCGCTGGCGTGCAAAACCGCGCGAAAGGCGCCGCTTCAGATCCAGAAACAACAAAGCCACCCGAGGGTGGCTTGTGCGGCAGCGCAGGGGCTGTCAGCTTTGGCCGGTGATGACCTGCTGCAGTTCGCCCGACTGGTACATCTCCATCATGATGTCCGAGCCGCCGACAAATTCGCCCTTGACGTAGAGCTGCGGGATGGTCGGCCAGTTGCTGTATTCCTTGATGCCCTGGCGCACTTCTTCGTCTTCGAGCACGTTCACGGTCTTGAGCGTCTTGGTCTCGACGCCGCAGGCCTTGAGGATCTGGATGGCTCGGCCGGAGAAGCCGCACATGGGGAAACTCGCGTTGCCCTTCATGAACAGCACGATCTCGTTGGATTTGACCAGTTGGTCGATTCGGGTTTGGGCGTCGCTCATGGCTGAAAGGTCCTTCTGCGAATGGGTCTGGAGTGACCCGGGAACGGCCTGCATTATCGCCGTTGTGGCCACTGGCCGCCGCTGCAGCGTTCGATGGCCGCAAGGTCGGTGCGGCTGCTCACCTGTTCGAATCCGGCGGCTTGCAGCAGGCCGCGCACCACCTCGGCCTGGTCGAAGCCGTGTTCGATCAACAGCCAGCCGCCAGACACCAGCGCATGCGGTGCGTCGGCGACGATGGTGCGGATGTCGCTGAGGCCGTCGGCGCCGGCCGTGAGGGCACTCAAGGGTTCATGGGTCAGGGCGGCCAGGTGCGGGTCGTGCTCGGCAATGTAGGGCGGGTTGGTGACGATCACTTCAAAGCGTTGACCGGGCACCGCGTCCAGCCAGGACCCTGCGTGAAACCGCACGGGCAGGCCCAGACGCTGTGCATTGCTGCGGGCCACTGCGAGCGCGTCGTCGCTGGCGTCGGTCGCGCTCACCGATGCCGTCGGTCGTTGTGATGCGATGGCCAGCGCAATGGCGCCGCTGCCCGTGCCCAGGTCCAGCACGCGCATTGCGTCGTTCGCGTCATCCACCTTCTCCAGCGCCCAGTTCACGAGCGTTTCGGTGTCGGGGCGCGGAACCAGCACGCGCCGGTCCACCTGCAATTGCAGGCCAAAGAACTCCTGGTCGCCGCGCAGGTAGGCCATGGGTTCATCGCGCTGGCGTCGCCCAACGAGGACTGCCAGCCGTGCTGCTGCATCGGCCGGCAGCGCATCACCGTCGTGCGCCACGAGCCACGCGCGGTCGTGCGGACTGCGCTGCAGGGCGAGCAAGAGCAGCATCTGCGCATCGAGGCGGTCCAGGCCACCCTGTTGCAGCACCGCCAGTGTCTGGCGAACGGTGTTCATCCGCCGTTGCGCTGTTCAAGCTCGGCCAGCAGCTCGGTGCCGCGCGCCACCTGCAGGGCATGGACCATCTCGTCCAGATCACCCTCCATCACCTGCAGCACCTTGTACAGCGTGAGATTGATACGGTGGTCGGTGATGCGACCCTGGGGAAAGTTGTAGGTGCGGATGCGGTCGCTGCGGTCGCCGCTGCCGATCAGGCCCTTGCGCGTGGCGGCTTCCTTGGCGGCGCGTTCGCTGCGGTCTTTTTCCTGCAGGCGGGCGGTGAGCACCTGCAGGGCCTTGGCCTTGTTGCTGTGCTGGCTGCGGCCATCCTGGCATTCGGCGGTGATGCCGGTGGGCAGGTGGGTCACGCGCACGGCCGAGTCGGTTTTGTTGATGTGCTGGCCGCCGGCGCCGCTGGCGCGGTAGGTGTCGATGCGCAGCTCGCTCGGGTTGAGCTTCACCGCCTCGGTCTCGTCTGGCTCGGGCATCACCGCCACGGTGGCCGCGCTGGTGTGGATGCGCCCTTGCGTTTCGGTGGCGGGCACACGCTGCACGCGGTGACCGCCCGACTCGAAGCGCAGCCGGCCGTAGGCGCCGGGGCCGGACACGCGCAGCACCACCTCCTTGTAGCCACCGAGTTCGCTGGGCGATTCGCTCACCGCTTCGACCTGCCAGCCCTGGCGCTCGGCGTAGCGGGTGTACAGCCGAGCAAGGTCGCCGGCGAACAGCGCCGACTCGTCGCCACCGGTACCGGCCCGAATTTCCACGAAGGCGTTGCGCTCGTCGTCCGGGTCCTTGGGCAACAGCAGTTGTTGCAGGTCGGTGTCGAGCTGGGCCATGTCGGCCTGGGCAGTGTCGATTTCTTCGCGCGCCATGTCGGCCATCTCGGCCTCCCCGAGCATCTCGGTGGCCGACGCCAAGTCGGCTTCGCGCTGCAGGTAGCGGTTGAACACCTCAACCACTGTGGAGGCGTCGGCATGCTCACGGCTGAGTGTCTTGAAGCGCTCCATGTTGTCCACCACGTCGGGCGCAGAGAGCAGGGCGTCGAGCTCGTGCAGGCGGGCGCGTTGGCGCAGCAAGGTGTCGCGGACGAAAGGTTTCATGGGTGGGGAATGTCGATGTCAGCCGGAAGGGCGCTTTGCGGGTGAGGACCCGCAAACGGCACCCGCCCGGTCAGACCGCTAGGCCTGCGGAGCGCGCGGCGATTTGGCGCTTGACTCGCGCAGGAACAGGCGCGAGACGGTTTGCGCCGTCGCTGCGCGCGCGGCGTTGTCGCCGGTGTGCAGTTCGGCCAGCGTGCCGTGCAGCATCTTCTGGGTCAGGCCCTTGGACAAGGCTTCGAGCACAGCCTCCACCGGTTCGCCCTTGGCCAGCATGCGGCGCGCGCGGGCAAGTTCGGTGGCTCGCCACTCATCGGCCTGTGCGTTGATCTGCTGGATCAGGGGCACCACGCCGCTGGCGGGGTTGCGCTGGTCCATCCAGTTCATGAAGCTGGCCACACCGGCGTCGATGATCACCTCAGCCTGGGCCACGGCGGCCTGGCGGTTTTCCTTGCCGGTTTGCACCACGGTGGCCAGGTCGTCCACTGTGTAGAGGTAAACGTCGGTCAGCGCCTTTACTTCAAATTCGATGTCGCGCGGCACCGCCAGGTCGACCATGAACATGGGGCGGTAGCGGCGTTTTTTCAGCGCGCGCTCTACGGCGCCCAGCCCGATGATGGGCAGCGTGCTGGCGGTGCAACTGATGACGGCGTCGAATTCGTGCAGTCGATCGGGCACGTCGGCCAGGCGGATCACCTGGGCGCCGAAGCGGTTGGCCAGCTTCTCGCCGCGCTCCAGCGTGCGGTTGGCGATCGCCATGCTCTTGGGCGTTTTGGCCGCGAAGTGGGTGGCGGCGAGTTCGATCATCTCGCCCGCGCCGACGAACAGCACCCGGATTTCCTTCAGATCTTCAAACAGCTGCGAGGCCAGGCGCACGGCCGCAGCCGTCATGCTGATGGAGTGGGCACCAATCTCGGTGGAGCTGCGAACTTCCTTGGCCACGGCAAAGGAGCGCTGGAACAGCTGGTGCAGCGTGCTGCCGAGCGCCCCGGCATCGTTGGCGGCGCGCACCGCGTCTTTCATCTGGCCCAGGATCTGCGCCTCACCCAGCACCATGCTGTCCAGGCCGCTGGCCACGCGGAACGCGTGGCGGGCGGCCTGGTCGTCGCGCAGCACGTAAGCGTGGTCGCGCAAGACGTTCGTGCTCACGCCGCCGGTCTGGGCCAGCCAGTCCAGCGTGGGGTCCACGGCAGAAGCATCGCCAGCGCCGTAGAGCTCGGTGCGGTTGCAGGTGGAGAGCAGGGTGGCCTCGGGTTGGCGCGCAAGACTCTGGCGGTAACCGTCGAGCGTGGGCTGGATCTGATCCAGTGCGAACGCAAAACGGCCCCGCAAATCGAGCGGAGCCGTGTGATGGTTGATACCGAGGGTCCAGACAGACATGCGCGGATTATAAAATTGATCGCTTATGCATGTCACTGTCAACTATCGATGACACCTCTATCTGTATTGGCCCACCTGGCGGGTTTTGTGGCGCCCGCGCTTGGCGTGGGTTTGCTGTTGTGGGCCGGCCTGCGCATCCGCCGCAAAGGCCGACCGGGTCTGGGCAGCGCCATGCAGATCTCCCTGCTGTGGGTCTTGGGCATCGGCGTGCTGCTGGCGGGGCTGATCTACTTCGGCCGTGACGGCAAGATCGCCACTTATGCGGCGCTGGTGCTGGTCCAGGGAACGGTGGCCTGGTGGCTGAGGGGGCGTTGATTCAGGGGCCCGGCGCAAACAGGTCCACCCGGTCGGTGATGATGCCGTCCAGCCCCAGATCGAGCAGGCGCTGGGCCGCCCAGTCGTCGTTGACCGTGTAGGCCAGCATGCGAAGGCCGTTGGCCCGCGCGGTGGCCACCAGCGCAGCGTCCCACAGCGCGTGGTTGCACACGATCGCCACGCATTCCAGCGAGCGCGCCATGTCCAGCCAACCGTCCCACAAGGTGTCCAGCAGCAGGCCACGAGGCAACTCGGGCGCGGTGAGCATCGCGCCTTGCAAGGCTTCGGGCCGGAACGAGGTGAGCAGCGGGGGGCGGTTCGGCTGATTTCGCCAGAGCCGCTGCGCGGCCGCCGCCACGGCCCGGCCAGTCTGGGCTTCCAGACCCGGGGTGGGTTTGATTTCAATGTTGAGCCAGCAGACGTTGGCCTGGCAGTAACGGGCCACGCTCTCCAGCGTGGCCAGGGGCTCACCCGCGAAGCTGCTTGAATGCCAGCTGCCGGCATCCAGTTGACTCAAGGCGCTCCAGGACTGGTCGCCGCCGATACCGTGGCCGTTGCTGGTGCGGTTGAGCGTGTCGTCGTGCAGCAGGAACACCACGCCGTCGGCACTGAGTTTGGCGTCGCACTCGGCCATGCGGTAGCCGTGCGAGGCGCCCAGGCGAAAGGCAGCCAGGGTGTTTTCAGGTGCGAGCTTGCCGGCGCCGCGGTGCGCAATCCAGCGTGGGTAGGGCCAGTCGGTCACGGTCCTACCCGTTTGCCGGTGCTGGCGTCATACCAGTGCTGTCGGTCTTCGCGCGGCTTGGCCCGGATGGTGCTGCCGATGGCTGGCGCGCCCTGGTCTTCGTGGGTGCGGATGATCACCAGTTCGTCGCCCACGCGGGCATGCACCAGGCGCTCGGCCCCCAGCAATTCCACCGTGTCGACCACCAGCGACCAACCCTCGGTGCCGATGTCGAGGTGCTCCGGACGAATGCCCAGCAACTGGCCGGGTTTGCCGCCGGGCGCGTTCTTCAGCAAGTTCATGGGTGGAGAACCGATGAAGCTGGCGACGAAGGTGGTGGCCGGGCGGGAGTAAACCTCTTCGGGCGTGCCGAACTGTTCCATGTTGCCTGCGTTCATCACGATCATGCGCTGTGCCAGCGTCATGGCTTCAACCTGATCGTGCGTGACGAACAGACTGGTGATGCCAAGTTCGCGGTGCAGCTTCTGGATCTCCAGGCGCGTCTGGGCGCGCAGCTTGGCGTCCAGGTTGGACAGTGGCTCATCGAACAGGAAAACCTGCGGCTGGCGCACGATGGCACGACCCATGGCCACGCGCTGGCGTTGACCGCCCGAGAGCTGTCGCGGCTTGCGGTCGAGCAACTGGCCGAGCTCCAGGATGCCGGCGGCCTTGTCCACCCGGGCCTTGATCTCGTCTTTGGGCACCTTGGCGATTTTCAAGCCATAGGCCATGTTGTCGAACACGCTCATGTGCGGGTAGAGCGCGTAGTTCTGGAACACCATGGCAATGTCGCGTTCGGCCGGCTCCAGCTTGTTGACCACGCGACTGCCGATGCTGATCTCGCCGCCGCTGATCTCCTCGAGCCCGGCCACCATGCGCAGCAGGGTGCTCTTGCCGCAACCCGACGGACCCACGATGACGATGAACTCGCCGTCGGCGATCTCGGCGTTGACGCCGTGAATCACTTGCAGCGATTGTTTGCCCTGGATGTACTTCTTTACGACGTTCTTGAACTGGATGGAGGCCATGTTGTGTCTGCTTATTTTTCGGTATCGACCAGGCCCTTGACGAACCACTTCTGCATGAGGATGACCACAAAGGCCGGCGGCAGCATGGCCAGGAAGGCGGTGGCCATCAGCACGTTCCACTCGGTGTACGACTCGCCCGAAACCAGGCGCTTGATGCCCAGAACGATGGGGTACATGTCTTCGTTGGTGGTGATCAGCAAGGGCCACAGGTACTGGTTCCAGCCGTAGATGAACTGGATCACGAACAGCGCCGCAATGCTGGTGCGCGACATCGGCAGCAGCACGTCCCAGAAAAAGCGCATGGGACCCGCGCCGTCCACGCGCGCGGCTTCGACCAGTTCGTCGGGCACGGTCAGGAAGAACTGGCGGAACAGGAAGGTGGCGGTGGCCGAGGCGATGAGCGGAATGGTCAGGCCGGCGTAGGTGTTGAGCATGCCCAGGTCGCTCACCACCTTGTAGGTCGGGCCGATGCGCACTTCCACCGGCAGCATCAGGGTGACGAAGATCATCCAGAACACCAGGTTGCGAAACGGGAACCGGAAGTAAACGATGGCAAAGGCCGACAGCAGCGAGATAGCGATCTTTCCGATGGCAATCGCCAGGGCCATGATCAGGCTCGTGCCCATCATGGGCAGTGCTGCAGGCAGTGTGCTGCCGGCTTCGGTCACGCCGCCGAAGAGCGCCACCTTGTAGGTGGTGAGCATGTTCGAGCCGGGCAGCAGCGACATGGGCACCGACGAGGCGATGTCCTGCGCCGACTGGGTGGACGCAACGATGGTGAGGTAGACCGGAAAGGCCACGATGGCCACCCCGACGATGAGGATGAAGTGGGCCAGGAAGTCCAGGCCCGGGCGGCGTTCGATCATGGGCAGTTCGCTTTCAGTATTGGACTTTTTTCTCGACGAAGCGGAACTGGATCACCGTCAGCGCTATGACGATGGTCATCAGCACCACCGACTGCGCAGCCGAGCCGCCCAGGTCCAGTGCCTTGAAGCCGTCGTAGTACACCTTGTAGACCAGGATCGAGGTCGATTGGCCCGGCCCGCCTTGCGTGGCCGCGTCGATGATGGCGAAGGTGTCGAAGAACGCGTAGACGATGTTGATGACCAGCAGGAAGAAGGTGGTGGGCGACAGCAACGGAAACACGATGCTCCAGAAGCGGCGCCAGAAGCCGGCGCCGTCGATCGCAGCCGCTTCAATCAGCGACTTGGGTATCGACTGCAGCCCGGCCAGGAAGAACAGGAAGTTGTAGGAAATCTGCTTCCACACCGACGCCATCACGATCAAGGCCATCGCGTCGTCTGGCTCGAGCAGGTGGTTCCAGTCGTATCCCAGCAGGCGCAGCAGGTACGACACCGTGCCGAAAGGCGAGGCGAACATGAACAGCCACAAGACGCCCGCCACCACGGGCGCCACCGCATAAGGCCAGATCAACAGGGTTTTGTAGGTGCTGGAGCCCTTGATCACTCGATCGGCCATCAGGGCCAGCAACAAGGCCACCACCAGGCCGATGACGGCCACCAGCACCGAGAACACCGCGGTGGTGTTGAAGGAATCGATGTAGGTTTCATCCTCCCACAGGCGTTCGAAATTGAGCATACCCACGAACTCGGTCGTGGTGCCAAAGGCGTCTTGCTGCAGCACGCTCTGGTAGAGCGCTTGCGCGGCCGGCCAGAAGAAGAAGATCAGCACCACCGCCATTTGCGGAGCGACCAGCAGCCAAGGCAGCCAGGCGGATTTGAAGCGAACGCGTTTTTCCATGGGATTTCAGTCGGAAGGTCGCGGAGTATGCAACGAAAAACCGCCCCGGCCAGAGATTCCGGCGCGGGGCGGGTGGGGCAGCGGTGTGCCCGTCAGCTCATCACTTGCCCCGGTTGGCGGCAGCAAAGCGGCTGAGCTGCTCGTTGCCGCGGCGCACAGCGTCGTCCAGCGCCTGCTTGGCCGACTTGCGACCGGCCCAGACCTGCTCAAGCTCTTCGTCGTTGATGGTGCGGATCTGCACGAAGTTGCCCAGACGAATGCCGCGCGACTTCTCGGTGGTCTTGCGGATCATCTGCTCCACCGACACGTCGGTGCCCGGGTTTTGCTTGTAGAAGCCGGACTTGTCGGTCATCTCATAGGACGCGGTGGTCAGTGGCAAATAGCCTGTGCGCTGGTGGCTTTTGGCAGCCTCTTCGGCCTTGGAGAGGTGGGCGAAAAACTGGGCCACGCCCTTGTACTCATCGTCCTTCTTGCCCGACATCACCCACAAGCTGGCACCGCCGATCACGGTGTTCTGCGGAGCGCCTGGCACATCGGGGTAGTACGGCAGGGCGCCGATCCCGCTGGCGAATTTGGCATTGCGCTTGATGTTGCCGTACAGCGCCGACGAACCGGTGGTCATGGCGCATTCGCCAGAGACGAAGGTGGCATCAGCCGCGTTGCCACGGCCCTTGTAGACGAACAGACCGGTCTTGGCCATGTTGGCCAGGTTTTCGATGTGGCGCACGTGCAGCGGGCTGTTGAA
>LNFM01031629.1_pt1 | contig 10918 bp, 15 predicted proteins | sample 596031 | NCBI WGS metagenome assembly LNFM01 (sample SAMN04254537, study PRJNA301005) | activated carbon metagenome | isolation source: dual media filters at the Ann Arbor, Michigan drinking water treatment plant | place: USA: Ann Arbor | reverse complement strand
TCTTGACCATGATCTGCGCATGCACCACCGGCATCGGCATGGTCTCGCCGGGGAAATGGAAGTGGTGCAGGCTGCGCTCGGTCTGCGCGCCCCACAGCATGTGGTCGGGGACTTCGATGTCGCCCATCGTGTCGTGTTCGGTGCGGAATTTGGCCATGATTGGTTCTTTATAAAAATGTCAATAAAATCAAATACTTATAAAAAATTCAGGGGTCAATCTCAGCCCCTCACCCTTACCCTCTCCCCGCATGCGGGGAGAGGGTAACTGCATGGTTGTTACTCACAACAGCGGGCGCTGTTCGCCGCGCTGGGCATTGGCATCGGCCACGGTCAGCGCGGTCATGTTGACGATGCGGCGCACGGTGGCGCTGGTGGTCAGCACGTTCACCGGTTTCGCCGCGCCGAGCAGGATCGGGCCGACGGTGATGCCGTCGCCGGATGCGGTCTTCAGCAGGTTGAAGGAAATGTTCGCCGCGTCCAGCGTCGGCATGATCAGCAGGTTGGCCTGCCCCTTCAGCCGCGAGTTCGGGAAAATCTTCATGCGGATTTCCTCGGACAGCGCGGCATCGCCGTGCATCTCGCCGTCGATCTCGAGTCCGGGCGCGCGTTCGTTGATCAGCGCCAGCGCGGCGCGCATCTTGAGCGCCGTGGCGGAATCGGCGGAACCGAAACTCGAATGCGACAGCAGCGCGGCCTTGGGCACCAGGCCGAAACGGCTGATCTCCTCGGCGGCGAGGATCGTCGATTCGGCGATCTGCTCGGCCGTCGGGTCGCGGTTGACATAGGTGTCGCAGATGAACACGGTGGAGAAGTTCTGCACGCCGGCGCGTTTGCCGAGCACGAGGTCGATGAAGCGCAGGTGGCTGTCGTAGCGGCCGAGCAGGCCGCAGAGCATGCCGTCGGCGGCGCCCAGGCGCATCAGCATCGCGCCGATCAGCGTGCTGCGGCGACGCATGTCGAGCTTGGCGATCTCGGGCGTCACGCCGCGGCGTTCGCCGAGGCGCTGGTACTCCATCCAGTATTCGCGGTAACGCGGGTCGTCGTTGGGATCGACCAGCGTGTAGTCGCGGTCGCGCTGCAGGCGCAGGCCGAGGCGTTCGACGCGGGTTTTGACGACCTCGGGGCGACCGATCAGGATCGGATGCACGATGCCCTCGTCGACGGCGACCTGCACCGCGCGCAGCACCACCTCCTGCTCGCCCTCGGCGTAGACCACACGCCGCGGCGACTTCTTCGCGGCGGCGATCACCGGCTTCATGATCAGGCCCGAGTGGTAGACCACCTCGGTCATGCGCTGGACATAGGCGTCGAAGTCGGTGATCGGGCGCGTCGCCACACCGCTGTCCATCGCCGCCTTGGCCACCGCCGGCGCGACGGTGCTGATCAGCCGCGGGTCAAAGGGCCGCGGGATCAGGTAGTCGGGGCCGAACTTGAGATCCTGCTCGCCGTAGGCGGCGGCGACAATGTCGGACTGCTCGGCCTGGGCCAGCGCGGCAATCGCGTTGACCGCGGCGATTTCCATCTCGCGGTTGATCGTGGTCGCGCCGACGTCGAGCGCGCCGCGGAAAATGAAGGGAAAACAGAGCACGTTGTTGACCTGGTTCGGATAGTCCGAACGGCCGGTGGCCATCACCGCATCGGGGCGCACTTCCTTCACCAGCTCGGGCAGGATTTCCGGCTCGGGGTTGGCGAGTGCCAGGATCAGCGGGCGCTCGGCCATCTGCCTGACCATCTCGGGCTTCAGCACCTTGCCGGCCGAGAGGCCGAGGAAGGCATCGGCGCCGGCGATGACTTCGCCCAGGGTGCGCGCTTTCGTGTCGATCGCGTAACGCGCCTTGTCCTCGTCCATCAGCTCGGTGCGGCCCTTGTAGACCACGCCGACGATGTCGGTGACGGTGATGTTTTCCTTTTTGAGGCCCAGTGACACCAGCAGGTCGAGGCAGGCCAGCGCCGCGGCGCCGGCGCCGGAGACGACCAGCTTGATTTTGGAGATATCCTTGCCGACGACCTTCAGGCCGTTGGTGAAGGCGGCGCTGACGATGATTGCGGTGCCGTGCTGGTCGTCATGAAACACCGGGATCTTGCAGCGCTTGCGGAGTTCGCGTTCGACGACGAAACACTCCGGCGCCTTGATGTCCTCGAGGTTGATGCCGCCGAAGGTCGGCTCCAGCGCGGCGATGATGTCGACCAGCTTCATCGGGTCGAGCTCGTTGATCTCGATGTCGAAAACGTCGATGCCGGCGAATTTCTTGAACAGCACCGCCTTGCCTTCCATCACCGGCTTCGAGGCCAGCGGCCCGTGGTGATCACCGCGACCAGGTTGCCGCGGGCGGTGTAGAGGCTGGCGTCGGCCGGGTTGGCGGCGATTTCCTCGCAGACCTTGGCCACGCCCGGCGTGTAGGCGAGCGCGAGATCGCGCTGGTTGACCAGGCCCTTGGTCGGGGTGACAGCGATTTTTCCCGGCACGGGTAGCCGGTGATATTCCAGCGCTGCCTTGCGCAGTTGATCGTCGGGCATTTTCTGAAAACCGCCTTTCGGAAGATTCGACCGCGCATCGGTGGCCAGCAGGGGCCGCGCGGGAGCGGAATTATACCGTAGCCCCTCCGGCCGGCCGGCTGCGCGGCGGTACCTTGCGCGCACTGCAAAGGCGCATCGCGGCACCCGCACGGTGCCCCTGCCGGCGATGCGCGCGGCGTGCTGCGCGGCAGTAAGGGCAGCGCAATGCGTGGCACAGGAATTGCTGATTGACCGGTGCCGGCCGCACCGCGGCCATCATCATTCCGGGAGAACGCCATGAATGCCCTGTCACGTTTCGCCGCCCTCGCGCTGTTCGTGCTGCCGCTGGCGGCCACTGCCTATCCGACCAAGCCGGTGCGGCTGGTCATTCCCTTCCCGCCGGGCGGCGCCTCGGATTACGTCGGCCGCGCGGTCGGGCAGTCGCTGTCGGAGCTGTGGAAACAGAATGTTGTCGTCGACAACCGCGGCGGCGCCGGCGCCACCATCGGCACCGGGCTGGTGGCCAAGAGCCCGTCCGACGGGTACACGCTGCTGATGGGGGTCAATGCCGGCGTGGTGATCGCGCCCAGCATCTATCCGGACCTGTCCTACGATCCGCGCAGGGACCTCGCGGCACTCGCCTCCTTCGCGCTGTCGCCGCAGCTGCTGGTGGTGACCAACGGCCTGCCGGTGAAATCGGTGCAGGACCTGGTGGCGCTGGCGAAGAGCAAACCCGAGCAGCTGTCCTTCGCGTCCTCGGGCAACGGCGCGCTGCCCCATCTCGGCGCGGCGATGTTCAACATGATGACCGGCATCAAGGCGGTGCATGTGCCGTACAAGGGCAGCGGCCCGGCATTGCCGGACCTGATCGCCGGGCGCACGCAGTACATGATCGACATCATCGTCTCGGCGCTGCCGCTGGTGCAGTCGGGCAAGCTGCGCATGCTGGCGGTGACCACCAACAAACGTTATCCGACGCTGCCCGAGGTGCCGACGGTGGCCGAAAGCGGGCTGCCCGGTTACGAGGCCGCGCAATGGTACGGGCTGTTCGCGCCGGCCGGCCTGCCGGCGGCGATCGCCAAAAAAATCGAAGCCGATGTCGCGAAACTGCTCGACAACAAGCCGCTGCGCGCCGGGCTCGCGCAACGCGGCGCGGAAATGATGTATGGTGATTCCGCGCAGTTCAGCGCGGTGGTGAAGCAGGACATCGCGAAATGGGCGAAGGTGGTGAAGGAAACCGGCGCGAGGGCGGATTGACGGCGAATACAGAACACCTGATCCGATTTACCTTCGCAGCCCCTCTGCTTCGCTCCAAGTGTTCCCTTGACCCCAACCCTCTGCTTTGCTTCAAGTGTGCCCTTGTCCCCGCATGCGGGGAGAGGGTGAAATTCATTTCATCGGATATCTCTGGGGAGAACTTTGGACATCAATATTCCGGAAGTGCTGGCGGAGGTCACGGCGGTCTGCCACCGCTACGAGCGGGCGCTGGTCAGCAATGACGTGGCGGTGCTGGACGAACTGTTCTGGCAGAGCCCGCTTACCGTGCGTTACGGCGCCGGCGAACTGCTCTACGGCCACGAGGAAATCGCCCGCTTCCGTGCGGCGCGGCCCTCCGCCGGGCTCGAGCGCACCGTGCTGCGCGAGGTGATCACCACCTACGGCCGCGATTTTGCGACTTCGAGCCTGCACTTCGACCGCGGCGGCCGCATCGGCCGGCAGATGCAGAGCTGGGTGCGCCTGCCCGAGGGCTGGCGCGTGGTCGCCGCCCACGTCAGCATGATGTAGTTCCGCGGTACGGCCGCGCGCCCCACGCTGTGGGCCCCGCCCCACGTTGCGCGGCCTTTGTGCTACCGTTGCGCTGCTTTTTCAGCCTCATCACTGCCGCGCCAAAACCGCACCGACATGCCCGACGTCCATCCTGCCCTGCGCGCCGAACTGTATCCGGAGATCAGGCCGTACAACGAGGGCATGCTCGCGCTCGACGGCCGCCACCGGATGTACTTCGAGGAGTCGGGCAATCCGCGCGGCGCGCCGGTGGTGTTCCTGCACGGCGGGCCCGGTGCCGGTGCCGCCGCCGCGCACCGCCGCTTTTTTGATCCGGCGCATTACCGCATCGTCATTTTCGACCAGCGCGGCGCCGGCCGCTCCACGCCGCTGGGCGAGATCACCGACAACACGACGCCGCTGCTGGTGGCCGACATCGAAAAGCTGCGCGAACACCTGGGCATCGAACGCTGGCTGGTGTTCGGCGGCTCCTGGGGCAGCACGCTGGCGCTGGCCTATGCCGAGGAGCATCCGCAGCGCTGCACCGGACTCGTGCTGCGCGGCATTTTCCTCTGCCGCAAAAGCGAGATCGACTGGTTCCTCTACGGCCTGCGCAACCTGTTTCCGGAAGCCTGGCGCGCCTTCACCGACCCGATTCCCGCAGCCGAGCGCGGCGACCTGCTCGCCGCCTACCACCGCCGGCTGACCGATCCGGATCCTGCCGTGCACATGCCGGCGGCGCGCGCCTGGAGCACCTACGAAGGTTCGTGCTCGACGCTGCTGCCGAGCCCGGAGACCGTCGCCTATTTCGCCGGCGATGTGGTCGCCCTCGGGCTGGCGCGGATCGAGGCGCACTATTTCATCAACAACATCTTCCTGCCGGACAATGCGCTGCTTGAGCGGGTCGGCCGCATCCGCGGCATTCCCGGCATCATTGTCCAGGGCCGTTACGACGCGGTATGCCCGATAATCTCGGCCGACGACCTGCACCGCGCCTGGCCGGAAGCCGATTACCATGTGGTGCCCGACGCCGGCCATTCGGCCTGGGAGCCCGGCATCTGCGCGGCACTGGTCCGCGCCTGCGAACAATTCAAGCACCTCAACAAATCAGTCACCAAGGGAGAATGAAGTGAAACTGGTCAGTTATTCCGCCACCAAACGCGGCCCCGTGGCCATCGGCGCCATCGCCGCCGACGGCAGCATCATCGATCTCGCGACCGCCGCCAAAAAGGCACGCGTGAAACTGCCATTTGCCGCCGATGACATGATCGGTCTGGTCGCCACCGGCAAATCCGGCCTCGCGCTGGTGAAAAAGACCGTCGCCGGCCTGAAGACCGGCCATCACAGGTTCGCCAAGGTCACACTGCACGCGCCGATCCCGCGCCCGCGCAAGAACGTGTTCTGCGTCGGCTGGAACTATGTTGAACATTTCGAGGAAGGCGCCAAGGCGCGCCCGCATGTGACCGAACTGCCGAAACATCCGGCGTTTTTCAGCAAACAGCCGCTCACCGTCAACGGCCCCTTCGCCGACGTGCCCTCGCACCCGGGTGTCACCGAGAAGCTCGACTGGGAAGTGGAGATGGCCATCGTCATCGGCGATGAAACACATCTACGGCTACATGATCGCCAACGACGTGTCGGCACGCGAAGTGCAGCGCCAGCACGGCCAGCAGTGGTTCAAGGGCAAGAGCCTTGACGGCCACTGCCCGATGGGCCCCTGGCTGACCACCGCCGACGAGGTGAAAAATCCGCAGAACCTGCGCATCACCTGCCGCGTCAACGGCGTGACCAAGCAGGACTCCAACACCAGCTACATGTATTTCAAGCTGCCGCGGCTGATCGCGGAACTGTCGGCGGGACTGACGCTGGAGCCGGGCGACCTGTTCCTGACCGGCACGCCGGCCGGCGTGGGCCATGCGCGCAATCCGCCGGAGTTCATGAAGCCGGGCGACATCCTGGAAACGGAAGTCGAAGGGCTGGGGCTGCTGCGCAACAAAATCGCGGCGAAGTAATTTTCCGCAGCCTGTTCCCCATCCGCCGATAAAAAACGCCGCTGATCGCGGCGTTTTTTATTTCGGCGTTTTTTTCGCGCCCTCGGCGGCGGCCTTGCCCGCCGCCTGCAGACTCTCGAGGCCGGCGCGCTGCATTTCCAGCGTCTTGATGGTCATCTGCACAAAGCCGGTGTTCATCGTCAGCCAGGTCTCGACCGCCTTCAGTTCGGCGATTTTCTTGTCGAGGTCCTCGATGTTCATCGTCGGCGCGATCATGCCCGGAATCGGGAACCCCATCGGGTTCCACATTTTCTGCATGAATTCGAAAAAGTCCTTCGGTACGTCCTGCTCGGCCATGATCGCTCCCGTTCGTGACGGAATGATTATAGGCGCCCCGGAGGACTCAGGCGGCTTCGATGCGCACCGTGTCGCCGTCGCGGGCGCTCGCCAGCAGCGCGGGATCGCCGCGCAGGCGGCCGAGGACATTGCAGGGAGACACCAGGCGGCATTCGTCATCGCGCGAGGCCGGGGTGCGGCCCCAGGGCAGGGCCAGCGCACTGCCATCGACCCAGAAACAGACCGTGCCGGGGTCAACCACCTGCTGCGCGTCCGCTTCGAGGGCGAGCTGCAGCGGCAAGGTAAAGTAGATTTCCTCGCCCCAGGTATTGATGCGGGATTCGCAGGGCAGGATGGCCAGCAGGCGGTCGGCCGCTGGCCCGGGCCGCAGGTCGGCGGTCACCGACGCGGCCGGCCAGACGATGCGGATCGCCGCCACCGGCCGCTGCCGAACGTTCAGTCGCCGAACAGCGGATCGGTGCGGCGGGTCGCGACGCGCAGCCGCGGTGTTGCCGGCGCAGCCGGCTCGGCAAACGAGGCGACCACGCGCTGCAGGCGCTGTTTCTCGCCGAATACCTTGTTGGTATAGGTGTCGTTGTCGTCGCTGAGGGCGCCGGCATACATCTGCAGGGCAATGCCGAGGTTGCCGGTGCGGGCCAGGTACTCGCGGATGATGCGGGTGCCGACGCGGATATTGGCTTCCGGGTCGTAGACCGCGCGGTCACCGCCGAACTCGGCCAGCTTGTCGCCGTGGAACCGGGGGATGATCTGCATCAGCCCCTTGGCGCCGGCGACGCTTTCGGCGATCGGGTTGAAGCTCGATTCAACGCCGATGACCGCCATGATCAGCAGCGGATCGAGGCCGGCCTTGCGGGCTTCGGCATGGGCGATCTGGACAAATTCCAGGGTCAGGTCCTGCGACACCTTGTAACGCTTGGCCAGGAACTCGGCCAGCGCCGCATGGCGGGGCGCATCGGGATGTACGGCCGGGGCGGGCTTGGAAGCCAGCACACGCTCGGACACGGCCTTGGCCTCGGTCTCGACGACGGCATAGGCCGACGACAGCCACTGGTTTCCATAACGCTCGTGGAGCAGGAGGGCCAGTGCACAAATGCAGGCGATCAGCGTCGCCAGAGTGGCCATCCTGCGGGTCCGGTCCGGCGTTGCCGCCGGCGGTTCCCCGACAGTATCGGGGGATATTTCTGAGATCGATTTTGCAAACACGCAAAACCTCCTTTCGGGAGTAGCGCCGCACAGTGGCCGGCGCCTCAGCTGGGGTTACCTCGCTACGGTAACGGGTGTCTCCTTAAAGACTCGATTTAGCCATCAACCACTATAGGTTGTGGGCTACTCAAAAAAACTGGCCAATTCTAGGTGTTCAACCTGTGGGCCGCAACCCTGGAAACGCATTATCGGGCGATTCCTTGATTGGACCGGGGCGGGAGTTTAACGGCAACCCCTGATGCAATGCAATAAAAATATAAGTTATTGTTTTAAAACAATAATTTTACATTTTTCGGGGTTTTTAACGCTCCAGAACTGTCAAAGCCGCTGATTTGAGCGGCGATGCCGCAAAGAGTTCCCCCGGCTGCTCCGGTACGCCGGAAGAGAGGATAAAAGCCGCCAAAACAATCAGTTAAAGCTCATCCTGGGGGTCAGCTGCGGGGCTACCCTGGCGGGCCTCCCAGCTGCGCAAGGCCGCCTCATAGTTAGTGAGCGCCTCCCAATAGCGGTCAAAAATACAAGGATCGCAGCCACTGCCACAACATTCCCAGGGCTCGGGCTCCGGCGGCTTCTCCGGTCTGGGATCGAAATTGGTGGCCATGTTCAGCGTGCCTCGGCCGGCAGTTGCTGATCAGGAAACCGCCGGCCGAACTCGGCCGCCAGTGCATCGGCATCGGCGGTTTTTCCGGCACGGCGCAGTTCAACGATGCGCTTGATCCATTGTTCCGGCGCTGCCGTGACCAGGTCCCGCCACAACGCGGCCGGTTCGGGGGGCGCCGGAATCGCCGACCGGGCCGGCGCGGCGGCAGAACTGCCGGCCCGGTCGGCAAGCGGCGCCGGCGCGGAACGCAGCAGCGGCCGCGGCACCTGCCGTTCCTGGCGGGCGCCGGCGGCATCTTCCGCGGCCGCAGGCGCGGCCCGGGATTCGGCCGGCGCCGCCATCGTCTTCTGTTCCGAGGCCAGCTCGGAGGCCATCGCGGCGGGCGGCGATTCCGACCGCTGCACGATCTCCGGTGTTGTGGGAGAGATCGGGTCCGGAGCAGGTTTGTCACGGCGGCGACCTTCGGCCTCCGGTGCAGCCGCCGGACGCGGCAGCGCAGACTCAAGCTGCGTTTGCCCGGCGGCACTCGGCTGCACCTCGGCCGGCGACGACAGCAGCGCTTCCGGCCGGTCGGCGCCCTGCTCGCGCATCTGGGTCACCACGCCCACCGACAGTACGAGGACCGCCGCCAGCGACAGCGGCAGCTGCCAGCGGCGCAGGCCGCCGCGGTGCGGACCGGCCTTCACTTCCCGTCTTGCGGCGGCGCGGATCGCTTCGTCCAGCCGCGCCGGCGGCCCGGCCTGCGCGCCCTCCCGGTAAATCTCCGTGAGCTGCGGATCGTGGTCCATGTCCGGTCCCGGGTTCATCGCCATGCCTGCATCCCCTGCCGCAGTTTCGCAATCGCGTAACGCAGCCGGCTTTTGGCGGTTTCGCGCGTGACGCCGGTGGCGGCGGCAATCTCCTCGACACTGAGGCCGCCCTCCTGCTGCAGCACGAAGGCCTCGCGCTGCTCTTCGGGCAGTCCGTCGAGCAGGGCCAGCAGTTGCGCCGCCTGCTCGCGGGCGGCGGCGCCGGCTTCGGGCTCGACACTGCGCGGTGCCGCCGGTTCGGCGAACGTCGAGGCCGCGGCTTCATCGTCCAGCGACAGTGCGGCCGGATCGCCGCGGCGGAAATGGTCGATCAGCCGGTTGTGCGCGATGCGGTAGAGCCAGGTCGTGAACTTCGCCTGCACCGTGTAGCCGGCGCGGGCGCGGATCAGGTTCATCCAGACATCCTGGAACAGTTCGTCGGCCAGCGCCGCGTTGCGGCACTGGCGCAGCAGGTAGCGGTAGACGCCACCCTTGTGGCGGCCGTAGAGCAGATCAAAGGCCGCTGCATCGCCGTCGCGATAACCGAGCATCAGCGTTTCGTCCGTGGCGTCGGCATCCGTGGGCATCACGGGGTGCCAGTATGCAGAAGCCTCCGCAGCCCGGCAACCCGCCTGCAGCACGGCATCGGTCATGGTGTCAGCCGCGGTGAAATCAACGCGGGTCGGGTGCAAAACGCGCCGGGAAGGGATCGGGCCGCGCCGCCAGCGACGGGCCGGGGATCACACCCTGCGCCACCAGATTACGATGACTGTCGTAATAAATGGTGATGATCTCGGCCGGTGTTGCGCTTGCACGCTCGAATTCGGTGTAAGTCACCACCGAGGTTTCGTGGCGGCCATGCCCGGTGCCCAGGCGCGCGGATTTCTGCGCGGCCGCGGCCCTGGCTTCGGCGCGTGAATCTGCGCCGGCAGCACTGGCGGTGTCGCGCGCGTGGCCGGCGGAGCCGTGATCTTCCGTTGCCGCCGCGGGTGACGGCGCTTCGGCTTCGGCACCGCCTGCCGGCCGCGGCGGCGGTGCGTACCGCAGCACCGGCTCCGGTTTTTTGCGGAAAACCGCAACCCCGATCACGCCGACATGGTCGGGCCGGTGAAATAGAACGCGGCCGTGCGCTCCAGGCTTTTGCGCCAACCCTTGATGCCGAAACCCTGCCGCGGGCCCAGCACGTAACCGCTTTGCCGCCAATCGGCGGTATCCCCGGTGATGACGTCGACGCCATCGACCGAAACCACGGCGAGGATGTCGCTCCGCTGCCGGTTGCGCAGGCGGATCTCGTACTCGTTGCCGGGATGGCCGGCCACGTAATGACGGCCCTGGTGCAGGTAGACCGGAAGCACCCGGTCCTGCGCGCGATCGTAAATCTCGACGCCGGCAAGACGGCCGGTGGATGCCGCCGGCAGCGACAGCAGGCCGCCGGCCAGCGCGGCGGCAATCAGCAACATGCGTTTCATCAGGGTCTCCTCGGAAATGCTGCGGCAGTGCCGCGACCCTGCTGCAAACGCGGCGGCCGGGGATTCGGGGTTATACAGCGCTGTGATAGATTGGAACGATGGATGAAATTGTTCTGCGCGGCATGGCCAGGTGGCCAAACGTGCCTTCCGTATTCGGCTGGCTGTCGCTGGACCGCCGCGGCCACTGGCTGCTGAAGGGTGAACGCGTCGCCAATCCCGGTATCGCCGCCTTTTTTGGCCGCAATTACG
>LNFM01012757.1_pt1 | contig 10919 bp, 13 predicted proteins | sample 596031 | NCBI WGS metagenome assembly LNFM01 (sample SAMN04254537, study PRJNA301005) | activated carbon metagenome | isolation source: dual media filters at the Ann Arbor, Michigan drinking water treatment plant | place: USA: Ann Arbor | reverse complement strand
ACCCCCCGCAGTCCGGCATCCTCGGCATGCACAAGATCCAGGACCGCCCCGTCGTGGTGAACGGCCAGATCGTCATCCGCCCGATGATGTACCTGGCGCTGAGCTACGACCACCGCATCGTCGACGGCAAAGGGGCGGTTACGTTCCTGGTGCGGGTGAAAGAGGCGCTGGAGGACCCGCGTCGGCTGTTGATGGATTTGTAAGGAGGAGAGTAGATCATGCCTCTACGTTTTTTTGGTTTTGGTAAGCCACGGTTCCAGAAATTTCCAGACGCACAGTCTTTCTGGATGGCCAATGCTTCCATGAAGCCCGGACCGATAGAAGTCGGCCAGTCCTACGTCGCCCAAGTACTGCTGGCGCTTGATCGTGTAGAACAAGGCCAAGTGGTGATGATAAGAGTCGCTGTGCTTGGCCGTCCCTCTCTCGAAATTACAGTACGCGTAACTAATGAGCAGTTTGGAAGAAATGGAAAACCTTTGAAAACTGGCGATTTGGTCCTGTGGGTGCCACTTCACCACATGCCTGAAAAAGGCCGCATCCTGAATATGTCAAAAGACCCCCGCGCTGACTTCTTTGGATACATCTCTGCCCAAGTAAGACCCGAAATGAATCTCAAGACGGGTGAAATCGCTATTGTGCGGAAGCTCCCGTTACCAAGCAAGTGAGTGTCCCGTAGGGTGCGCTACAGCGCACCATCCGCCGGTGCGCTGTAGCGCACCCTACGCGAGACCAACCGGCCACCCCGGACCCCACATGACCCACCGCAACCACACCACCACTCCCAAAACGCTTCCCATCCCCCTCGTTCGAATAGGCCGGGCGTGGGGGCCACCCCGCCCGAAAATGGAGCCCTGACTTGACCCAACTCCTGATCCACACCTCCGCCCCCGACTACGCCGCCTGGAAAGCCGCTTTCGACGCCGAGGCCGAGAACATCGCCGCCTCCAGCCTCACCCCCCTGCAAATCTGGAAGGGCGACCAGAACACCATCCTCGTCCTCTTCGAAGTCGCCCACCGCAAGAACGCCGAAGCCTGGCTCGCCAAACAATCCGCCCTCGGCCACAGCCTCAACGCACAATTCCTGCAGACCGCATGACCCACCCCACCCCCACCGCCGCGCCCAAAGCGCCTCCTCTCCGTGGTGAGAAGGCGGTGGGGGGCCGCGCGCACCCCGGTGCAAACCCATGAAACGTTCGCCCGAGGAAATGCTCGCCGAGTTCCATAGGCTCTACGACATCTTTGAGGCTATCGAGGATGCCGTCCACAATCAGGACGGAACCTACTGGACCGCCGGTTTCGGCCGCCTGATCCACAGCCGCGCGACCCAGCTTGATCGGGTGGCGAAGGGCGAGTTTCCCCCGGGCGAAATCGTGCTGGGTACCCGGCAGGCGATCCGCGGCACGACCGATCAGCTGGTCGGCCTTCTGCAGGACGATCCGGCGACGGGCGAAAAGGCACTCGCCACCTACCGCGCGCGGACCGGCCGGGACTACTGGGACGACGTCGAGCCGCCGAAGAAACTCCTCGCCATAATCCTCAAGCGCGGTCGTATCCGCGACGCCGCAGAACACCGCTGGCTCCACGGCCGGCTTGCCGACGCCAAGTCCCCGCTCCGCGCCGCAGAGGCCGCCCTCGCCCAACGCATCCTGGCCGAGTTCGAGGGCAGCATATCGCCAAAGGACAGCGCATGACGACCGCCCTTCCGTTCCCCATCCGCCAAGGCGTCGCTGCCGTCTGGCTCGCCCTCCTCCTCACCACCCCCACCCACGCCCAGGTCATCCCTACCGGCACCCCTGCCGCCGACATCCTCCTGTCGCAAGCCATCAGCGAGCATCGCACCTTCCTCACCTGCTCTGCCCTCGACCCGCAGACCCACGCCCAGATCGCCGAGAACTGGCAGCGCGACATCACCGCCGCTACCGCGATCCTGACCGCCAACCAGGTCGCGCCTGAGGCCATCACCGCGTTCACCTCCGCCGCCGATCCTGCCGCGCTGATGCCCACCGACGACACCCCCTGGACCCAAGTCAAGGCGCTCTGCGACACCCAGCCCGACTGGCAGCAGCGCTACTTCCAGCTGAACCTCACCGTCCTTGAACTGAAACTCCCCGGGGCCTTCGAATGACCCGCATCCCGCTCGTCCGCACTGTCCCGCTCTTGACATGCGGGCCCCGTCGCCATCCGGTAACCGCGACGCCATCCAGCCGGAGCCTCTGATGTTCATCCCCGCCAAGGGCCTAGACTACCGCGATTTCCTCGACGCGCTGCACAGCCAGCTGCGCTTTGACTGGTATCTCGAGGTCGGCTCGCAGACCGGCCGCTCGCTCGCCAAGTCGCGCAGCCCCTCCATCGCGGTCGATCCGGTGTTCCGCATCAAATACGACGTAGCGGGCAACAAGCCGCACCTGCACCTTTACCAGGCCACCAGCGACGATTTCTTCGCCGCCGGGCACCTGAAAACCCTGAAGGCAAAGCCCGATTTCAGCTTCCTCGACGGGATGCACCTTTACGAATACCTCCTGCGCGACTTCATCAACGCCGAGGCCGCAGGCACCCCGGAATCCGTCATCGCGATGCACGATTGCTGCCCCTTCGGCCACGGCATGACCACGCGCGACATCGACAACATCCCGCGCGGCGCCTGGACCGGGGACGTCTGGAAGCTGATCCCGATCCTGCAGGAATACCGCCCCGACCTGAAGATCGAGGTGCTCGACTGCGCGCCGACCGGCCTTGTCGTCGTCTCGAACCTCGACCCGAAGAACAAGGCCCTGACCAAGGCCTATGACAAGATCCTCGCCCACTACACCGACCTGACCCTGGCCGATTACGGGGTGGAAAAGTTCTACGCCAGCTTCACCTATGTCGACCCGGTCAAGCTCGCCAACGACGGCTTCCAGACCTTCCGCCCCGCCGCGCGCGAATACATCCCGGCCGAAAAACCCCTCGTCGCCCCGCCGCCGCCCGTCCCGGCAGAGCCGGTGAACATCCAGAAGACCACCGTCCACAACGTGGACCTCTACTCCGGCCACCGCGTTCTGCGGGACTTCGGCAACGACCTTGCGGCCTGCGTGTCCGGCCCCCTGTCCGAGCCCGTCGACGTCTATGTCGGCGTCCATGTCATCGACCGGCCGCTCGACACCGGTCGCTTCAAGATCGGCATCCAGACCGAACAATATCTCGACCGCAACGGCCAGCCGATGTGGCGCATCCCGAAGGAACGCTTCCGCCTCCGCCACGCGACCTTCTACGACGTGCTCCTCGACTTCAGCGCCGACAACGCCCCGGCCTACGACTTCCTGCCCGAAGACCTGCGCGCCAAGGTCCTTTTCGGCCCGCATATCTTCCCCGACGCCCCGGTCACGCCGAATTTCCAGCCCGAGGCCCCCGTCTTCTTCGGCGCCCTGAACGACCGTCGCCGCGGCCTTCTGGCCGACCTCCAGGCAAAACGCCCGGTCGAGATCGCCCCCCACGGCACCTTCGGTCGCCCGCTTGATGCGCTGATTGCCAAACAGGGCGCGGTCCTGAACCTGCACTTCCGGGAGGGCCAGTATTCCGAATACCCCCGCTTCCTGAAGGCCTATCTGCGCGGCAAGCCCATCCAGTCCGAACCACTCGCCCCGCCGCTGCAACAGGACTTGCATTATTTCAACCTTGATGCCCAACCCACGGCGCAGACGACGGAAAAGATCTTCAAAAATCTCGCATCCTTCGCCGCCCAGCACAGCTTCCAGGCCTTCCTGCAAGCCTCGCTCGACCGCGCGCGGCTGCGCAAGGCTGGCTGACCGATGCCCCTCGCCGCGCCCAGCACTAACCTTGCGCCCCCCGTGGCCCTGGTCAGCTGCATGCGCAACGAGGGCATCCACATCCTGGAATGGCTCGCCTACCACCGGATCATCGGTTTCGGCACGGTGGTGATCTGCAGCAACGACTGCGACGACGGCTCCGACACGCTCCTCGACCGCCTCGAGGAGGCCGGAAAGGTCACCCACCTCCCCAACCCCCTCCCCCCCGGCACCCCGCCGCAGGCCGCCGGCATCGCCCGCGCCATGGACCACCTGGCTGGGACCAACGCCGACTGGCTCGCCCATCTCGACAGCGACGAATTCCTGAACATCGCTCCGGGCGCAGGGTCAGTGCAGGACCTGATCGCAAAAGCCGCAGACGCTCACACCATCGCGCTCCCCTGGCGGATGTTCGGCGACAACGGCCACCGTGACTGGCCGGGCGAAACCCTCCGCGCCTTCACCGCCTGCGAAGCCGCCCCCGACCCGGCTACCGTCAAATTCAAATCGCTCTTCCGCTTCCGCGCCTTCGCCTCGGCCTCCGACCACATGCCGACCGCGCCCCGGATCGACACCCCCCTCGCCGTGAACAGTGCAGGCGAGCCCCTCTCCTCCGCCCCCCTCCACGGTCCGCCCCGGTCGCGCTACCAGCCAGTGGAAACCGCACTAAAGGGCGGGGCGCAAGTCAACCACTACGCCACCCGCTCGACCGACGTGTTCCTGTTGAAGAACGACCGTGGTCGCGGCATGGGCCCGCCCTCCGACAAGTACCACCTCGGCTCGAAATGGCACCGGATCGCCAACCGGAACGAAGCGCAGGACCGCACCATCCTCACCCGCTGGCCCGAGGTTGCCGCCGAACTCACCCGCCTCCGCGCCCTCCCCGGCGTCACCGACGCAGAGACCAACTGCCGCGACTGGTTCGCCGACACCAAGACCGCCCGGCTGACCCCGGACAACCTGAAACGCTGGACAAACAGGGCCGCCGCATGACCGATTTCGGACCAGGCCCCCGCATGCCCAAGCCGCGCTTTGCGCTGGCCACCCTTGCGGCCAAGGTGATCGCCTGGGCACTTGCCGTCGTCGCGGTGATCACCGGCGGCGCCTGGGTGATCAGCCGCGGACCCGAAGAGGGTCTCGGCCTCGCCGCACGCTTTCTCCCCGAAGTTCTCGCCAACTTCGGCTTTGCCTACTTCCTGTCCCGGGGCAGCCGGATCGCCGCGGGGCTCTTCGGCCTCTGGTGCCTCTGGGGCATCGCGAAATCCATTCCGGGCGCCGACAACGCCGTTGCGGCCCTGCTGGTCTATGCCATCGGCGTGTTGAATTTCATCGGCCTCGCCGGCGTGGTGCAAGGCTTCGCCAAAAGGACATCCGCATGACCCCCGAGCTGACCGCCCTCGCCCTCGCGGGCCTGTTGCAGGCCGTGCAATTCCACCTTTTCGCGATCCCTGCGAACGTGGAGCTTGGCACCGGCTACACCTCCAGCCCGCGCGACCGCCCGCCCTCCCGGCAGATGTCCATCCTCACGGGCCGCCTGCAACGCGCGATGAACAACCATTTCGAGGGGTTGATCCTCTTCACCCTCGCCGTGGTCGTCGTGACCTTGGGCAACCAGTCCACGACAGTGACCCAATACGCCGCCTGGGCCTACCTCGGCGCGCGCATCCTTTATATCCCCGCCTATGCCTTCGGCTGGCGCCCTTGGCGCTCGGCGATCTGGGGCGTAGGCTTCTTTGCAACCCTGACGATGATCGTGGCCGCCCTCCTTTAGCCCCTTCATCTGTCCTCAAATATCCCACGGGGGTCCGGGGGTGTGAAACCCCCGGCTCCGACGCGAACCACAAGGAACCGACCAAATGGCAGATTTCGACACCATCATCATCGGCGCCGGCCCCGGCGGTTACGTCGCCGCCATCCGCGCCGCCCAACTCGGCCAGAAGGTCGCCTGCGTCGAGGGGCGCGAGACCCTGGGCGGCACCTGCCTCAACGTCGGCTGCATCCCGTCAAAGGCGATGCTCCACGCCACCCACATGCTGCACGAGACGCATGAGAACTTCGAGAAAATGGGCCTGATGGGCGCCGCGCCGAAAGTCGATTGGGCCAAGATGCAGGCCTACAAGGATGACGTCGTCTCCGGCAACACCAAGGGGATCGAGTTCCTGTTCAAGAAGAACAAGGTCACCTGGCTGAAGGGCTGGGCCACGATCCCCGCCCCCGGCCAGGTCAAGGTCGGCGACGAGGTCCACACCGCAAAGAACATCGTCATCGCTACCGGGTCCGAGGCCTCCAGCCTCCCCGGCGTGACCGTGGACGAAGAAACCGTCGTCACCTCCACCGGCGCCCTCACCCTTGGCAAGATCCCGAAGACCATGGTCGTGATCGGCGCCGGCGTCATCGGGCTTGAGATGGGCAGCGTCTATGCCCGCCTCGGCACGCAAGTGACCGTCATCGAATACCTCGACGCAATCACCCCCGGCATGGACGCCGAGGTCGCCAAGACCTTCCAGCGCATCCTGACGAAACAGGGCCTGAAGTTCGTCCTCGGTGCCGCCGTCCAGTCCGTCACCAAGGGCAAGAAGGGTGCAACCGTCACCTACAGGCTGAAGAAGGACGATAGCGAGGCCAAGATCGACGCCGATATCGTCCTCGTCGCCACCGGCCGCAAACCCTACACCGCCGGTCTCGGGCTTGAGGCCCTAGGCGTCGAGATGGGCCCCCGCGGCACGATCAAGACCGACGCGCACTGGCAGACCAGCGTCCCCGGCCTCTACGCCATCGGCGACGCCATCGCCGGGCCAATGCTGGCCCACAAGGCCGAAGACGAGGGCATGGCCGTCGCCGAGGTCCTGTCGGGCAAGCATGGCCACGTCAACTACGGCGTGATCCCCGGCGTGATCTATACCACTCCCGAGGTCGCCAACGTCGGCCAGACCGAGGAACAGCTCAAAGCCGAAGGCCGCGCCTACAAGGTCGGCAAGTTCCCCTTCATGGGCAACGCCCGCGCCAAGGCGGTCTTCCAGGCCGAAGGCTTCGTCAAGCTGATCGCCGACGCCCAGACCGACCGCATCCTCGGCTGCCATATCATCGGCCCCGCCGCAGGCGACCTGATCCACGAGGTCTGCGTCGCGATGGAATTCGGCGCCTCCGCCCAGGACCTCGCCCTCACCTGCCACGCCCACCCGACCTACTCCGAGGCGGTCCGCGAAGCCGCCCTCGCCTGCGGTGACGGCGCGATTCACGCCTGAAACCCCGCGCCCCGGCCACTGCGCCGGGGCCTCCCTGCCCGACGCGGCCCTACGCCCGCAACCGCTCCAGCGTCAGCCCGACGGCCCGCAGCTCCCGGCTTCCCGGCTTCACTATCGCCAAAGCTGCCGCCAACCAGCCCAGCGGTCGCAGCCACAGGGCCAGCCGCCGCACCGCCGCCATCGCCCCCTCTGGCGCGCTCTCGGCATAGGCGGCCAGCATCCCGTCCAGCCAGCGCCCATCCTCGGGCCAAAGCGTGTAGGCCGTCTGCGCCAGCATCACCACGTCCGCCGCCTGCCAGAACCCCGCCCGCCCGGCCCGTCGAAACCGCTCCAGGTCGATGAACCGCGCCGCAGCCCCGTCCCAGCAGATGTCCCGCACCGCTGGACGGCCATGCGCCATCCCCGCCCAATGGAGCCGCCCCAGCGCCCGCCCCGCCTCAACGCAGGCGCGCAGCTTCTCGGCCAGGTCGCGCGCCGGGTCCTCCAGCACCTCGGGCAGGATCGGCCCGGCGTCCGGCATCAGCACCCAGTCCGGCCCCTCTGCCGCCACGCCCGCCACTGGCAACCCGGCCGCAGCCGCCACCCGCAACCCCTCCCGCTCGGCCGCAAAAGCCTTCTCGGGATCGCCCTTCTGCAACCGCAACCTCCCCGCCAGCCGCTCCACCCGCTTCAGCCAGAACCGCCGCCCGTCGGGCAGGTCCAGCCGCCGCACCCGGTACGGGGGTTCGGTCAATGCCCTTGTCAGAGCCGCGTCAAGATCGGGATCGGGCACCAGCGCGCTCCGGGGATGAACGCGCCCCGTGTAACGCCTGGACGACAGGATTGCAAAAGCACGTTCAGCCCGGTTACGCGACCCGCCGCTCGACCGGAGCAAAGACGCTCAGCTTCAGCCAGGCCTGCATCGACCGCCGGATCGCCGGGTCGCCGTCCAGCAGGACCCGTCCCGCATCGACCTCGGGCCCCAGCCGCACCAGCCCCATCCAGACCGCCGTCATCGTCTTCAGCGAGCTGGTGACCAAGAGGTCCACCTCATACCCCGGATCGAAACTGCACAGGTCGACCTGACCCGATTCCACCACCAGCCAATAGTTCCGCCGGTCCTCCGGCAGCTCGGGATACAGAAACTGTATCGTGCAGCGCCGCGCCGGAAGCGGGTCCGGGCTCAGGTTCCGGCGCATGTCCCACATCAGCAGCGTCGGGTCCAGATTGCGCAGCGACAGTCGCGATTCCACCCAGCGCTGGCCCCAGTTTCCGATCCCGATCACGATCGGGCGCAACTCCTCGCCCGCCTCGGTCAGATGATACTCGAACCCGCCCCCGGCGATCGGCGTGGTGCGGATCACGCCGGAAACCTCCAGCTCTTTCAAACGCTTGGACAACAGCGTCGGCGACATCCGCGGCAATCCCCGCCGCAGGTCGTTGAACCTTGTGCTGCCACACAGCATCTCGCGCAGGATCACCACCGTCCAGCGCGAACACAGGATCTCGGCGGCCATCGAGACGGGGCAGAACTGGCCATAGCTTGCAGTCTCGGTCATCGGGGACCCTCCATTTTCAGGCAACGGTAACAGCCCCGCAGAGTCGCACCTAGTACAGTTCATGGACTGGCCGAAACGCTGCCCGGCGCGCAGTCTTGGGGCATTCACGGAAATAGGGAGAATGACCATGACATTGCAGGATGAGATCACCAAGACCACCGCCGACCGGGTGGGCTGCGTCGAGATTGCCGAAGGTCTCGCCGACCGGATTGCCGCCGGCGCGGAACGGGCCGACGCCGAAGACCGGTTCGTCGCCGAAAACTACGCCCTCCTGCGCGAGGCGGGACTTGTCGAGGCCGGCGTCCCCCGCGACCTCGGCGGCGGCGGCGCGGATGTGCGCGAACTGTCGTCGATGCTCCGCGTCCTTGGCCGGGCCTGCGGCTCTACCGCGCTGGCTTTCGCGATGCACACCCATCAGGTCGCGATCCCGGCCTGGCGCTGGCAGCACCAGAAGGTCGCCGCTGTCGAGCCGCTTCTCAAACGCATCGCGGCCGAACGGCTCGTGCTGCTGTCCAGCGGCGGATCGGACTGGATCGCCGGTTCGGGCGAGGCGCGCCCGGTAGAGGGTGGCTACCGCATCCATGGCCGCAAGGTCTTCACCTCGGGTGCCGCTGCCGGGAATATCCTGATGACCGGCGCGGTGCTGGAGGAAGGTGACGAACGCCATGTCCTCCACTTCGGTGTCGCGATGAAGGGCGAGGGCGTCCGGATCGAGGACACCTGGCACACCCTTGGCATGCGCGGCACCGGGTCGAACGACGTGGTTCTGGACGGCTATTTCGTGCCCGACGCCGCCGTCGCACTGAAACGCAAGGCCGGGGAATGGCACCCCCTGTTCCAGATCATCGGCACCATCGCCTTCCCGCTGATCTACGCCGCCTACCTCGGGGTCGCCGAAAGCGCCTGCGACATCGCGCTGAAACTGGCGCGCAAGCGTCCCCTGACCCACGACCTGCGCGCGCTGGCCGGGAGGATGATGACCGAACTCCGCGGCACCGAACTCGCGCAAGAGTCCATGATGGCCGCGGCCGAACGCAATGCGCCCTCGGCCGACACGATCAACGCGGTGATGATGGCCAAGACCCTGATGGCCGACCACGCCATCCGCGCGGTGGAACTGGCGATGGAACTGGCGGGCGGCGCGGGCTTCTACCGCTCGGCGGGGCTGGAGCGGCGCTTCCGCGACATCCAGGGCGCGCGCTACCACCCGATGCAGCGCGGCGCGCAGGCGCAATACGCAGGCGCACTGGCCTTGGGAGAACCTGTGGCCACGGTGTTCTGATGCCGTAAGGGGCGGTCGCCGCAGGCCGCCCCCCTCACGGCTGACTGCGCAACAGCAGTGCCACGCCCAGCATGACCACCACCATGCCCACCACCTGCCGGGGCCGCACCGCCTGACGCAGCACCACGACCGACACCCCCAGCGCCAGGATCACCTCGACCAGCGCCAGGGTGCGGACATTCGCCGCCGAGGTCAGCGAAAACCCGATGAACCAGAACTGCGAGGCGAAGGCCCCCAGAAACCCCGCCCCCAGCGAGGTCCGCCAGACCCGCACCGACCCCACCAGCGCCGCCCGGTCAAACGCCACCAGCCACACCGTCAAGAGACCCGCCTGCAGGACAAGACTGACCACCAGGATCGTCGTCGCCCGGATCAGGAACTCGCCCGAGGGCAGCGCGAGGATGCCGCCCCGGAACCCGATCGCCGCCAACCCGAACAGCGCCCCGGCCACAAGGCCCGTCACCACCGACCCCCCGTCGCGCCACAACGCGAGCCCCATCCCCGGCTTCACCGACATCAGGACCACCCCGACCGTGGCGATCACGATGGCCGCCAGCATCGGCAGGCTCAGATGGTCCCCCAGTACCGCCGCCCCGATCAGTGCGACCAGCACCGGCTCGGTCTTGATCCACGCCGTGGTGACCGCAAAAGACTGCGACTTCATCGTGTACAGCATCAAGGCCGTCGCCGCGATCTGCGACAGCGCGCCCAAAAGCGTGAAGCCCAGCGCCTCCAGCGTCACCTGCGGCACCGTCCCGCCGCCAAACCCCACGACCAGCCCCAGGAACAGCACCGCGAACGGCAGCCCGAACAGGAACCGCACCTGCGTCGCGCCCAGAGTGCCAATGGCCCGGGTCAGGCTCGCCTGTGTCGCGTTGCGGGCAGTCTGGGCGGCCGCCGCGATCAGCGTCGCCAGCACCCAGCCCAAGGGCTCAGGTCCCCCGAACCGTGTCGATCATCAGCTGCACGTTGTCCGGATGTGCCTCGGGTGTGATCCCGTGCCCAAGGTTGAAGATATGCGGCCCCTTGGAAAACGCCCGCACCACGTGCTGGGTCGCGGCGATCAGCG
>LNFM01012756.1_pt1 | contig 10919 bp, 10 predicted proteins | sample 596031 | NCBI WGS metagenome assembly LNFM01 (sample SAMN04254537, study PRJNA301005) | activated carbon metagenome | isolation source: dual media filters at the Ann Arbor, Michigan drinking water treatment plant | place: USA: Ann Arbor | reverse complement strand
CGGTCACGTCGCCAACGACATCGATCGCATCTTCCTCTATCGCCGCCCGATCCTCGACTACTGGTGCGAGTCGGGCGAGGACCTGCCGCACATCTTGCGGCACGTGCTGATCCACGAGATCGGCCATCACTTCGGGCTGAGCGACGACGACATGGAAGCGATCGAGGCCAAGGCCGAGGAAGAATCCCAGCGCGTCCAGCCGAGCGCCTAACCCACGCGCTCGCGGCTGAGGCGACGCTCCGCCACGAAAGCAGCAGCCTCCCGCCATGGCGCCAGCGTCCAGAAGGAACGGGCACGGCCCGACGGCGACGCCAGGACGAAAGCCACGGCGCCTTCGAGAAGTTCGTTCTGGCGGCCGTAGCCTGGCGTCTTGATGCCGAGCGCCAGGGCGGCGGCATGCTTGCTGGTGAAGGCGATGGCAGCGGGCCTGTAGCGGCGCAGCTTGGCGTGGAGCGACTTCGCATCCATCGCCGCCGCGCTCAGCTCGTGGTCGGAACCAAATTCGGTCTTGTTGAGATCGGTGAGCCCCAGCCCATGGCCCAGCAGTTCGCGAAAGCGCTCCGGCGGGAGACGCTCCGGAGTCAGGTCCACCGCGTGCAGGGTGGGCCAGAAGGCATTGCCGGGATTGGCATAGTAGGCGCGGGCCTTGAACGAGGTCGGGCTGGGCGCGGTGCCGCAGAACACCAGGTCGAGACCAGGTGCCAGCAGGTCGGGGAGCAGATGGTTACTCCGGCTTGATGCCCGCGCCACGAATGACCTCGCCCCAGCGCTTGTGCTCGGCCTTGATGAAGGCGTCGACCTCGGGCAGCGACATCGTCCCGGGCTCGAAGCCGCCGGCCTTCATGCTGGCGATCACGTCGGGCTGCTGCAGGGCTCGCTCGGTCGCGGCCTTGAGCTTCTCCTTGATCTTGGCCGGCGTGCCTTTCGGCACCGCCCACAGCGACCACGAGGTGACGACGAGATCGGGGAAGCCTGCTTCGGTGAAGGTCGGCGTGTCGGGCAGCACGGTCGAGCGCGTGGCCCCCGTGGTGGCGACAGGCTTCAGCTTGCCGGCGCTCACCTGGCCCATCAGCGAGTCGATGTTGGCGATGCACAGCGGCACGTGGCCGGCCAGGACGTCGGCAGCCGCGGCGGCGGCGCCGCGATAGCTGATGAAGGTCATGTCGACACCGGTTCTCTGCTTGAACAGCTCCATGGTGAGCGACGGCGAGGTGCCGAGCCCCGACGAGCCGTAGCTGATCGTGCCCGGCTTGGCCTTGGCCGCGGCGATCAGCTTGGGAAGCGTGTCGTAGGGGAAGCTCGGGCTGCAGCACAGCAGGTTGGGCTGGGTGCCGATCCAGACCACGGTCTCGAGGTCGGTGAAGGCATTGTAGGCGGGCTTGGCGTAGAGATGCGGCACCAGGGCGTGGCTGCCGATGTTGCCCAGCAGCATCGTGTAGCCGTCCGGCGCCGACTTGGCGACGTTATCGGCGGCGATCGAGCCGCCGGCGCCGGTGCGGTTCTCGACGACGAAGGACTGGCCGAGATACTCGGTGAGCTTGACGGCCAAGCGGCGGGCGATGTTGTCCTGCGATCCGCCCGGTGTGAACGGGCAGACGATGCGCACGTTGCGCTGCGGCCAGTCTCCGCCCTGGGCGAAGGCCGGCACGGCGATCAGAGTCGTGCCGATGGCGGCGGTGAAGTGGCGTCTCCTCATTCTCTGGTCTCCTTTGGGCAAGCCAGGCAGCGGCAGCAAAGGATGCATGAGCGGTGCCGCGAAGGGTAGGCCGGTATTGGCTCCTCGTTGGTTCGCTAGGCGACGCCGCCCACCGCTCGGCCATAGAGCCGGGCGCCGTTCTCCCACAAGATCTTCCGCTTTGTGGCCGCGCCAAGGTCGCTTCGCCCGACCACGGTTTCGATCGCCGCTGGGAACAGGCTGTCGCGATGCGGGTAGTCGGTTGCAATGACGATGTTGTCGTCGCCGAGCGCGTCGATGACACCGGACAGATGACCTTCGTTCGCTTCGGTTCCGACGAAGCACTGGCGCAGAAAGTATTCGCTCGGACGCAACGACAGCGGTACGTCGGCATCCTCGGGGAAAGCCTTTAGCGTGTCGTCGAGGCGGCACAGCCACCACGGCAGCCAGCCGCATCCGCCCTCCAGAAAGGCGCAGACGAGTCGTGGATGCCGCTCCAGCACCCCGCCAGCGACGAGACTGGCAAAGGCCAGCATCAGCTCCATCGGGTTGCGCGCCGCATCGGCGATCAGATTGGCGCCGGTGTGTCCGCGGAAGCGCCGTCCGACGTCGTCGTGCAGTGTCCATACGCCGGACGGATGAAAGCAATAGGGTACGCCGAGCGCCTCGATGGCTTCCCACAAAGGCTCGAAGCAGGCGTCTTGGACATGCCGTCCGTTGACGGGATTGGGGTTGCCGACGATCGCGACGGCACCAAGGTCGGTGACAGCCCGCTCGACCTCGCGGACCGCCCGCCCGACGTCGTGATAGGCGATCTGGGCGGCAAATTTCAGCCGATCGGGCGCCTGCGCGCAGAAATCGTGCGTCCAGTCGTTGTGGGCTGACGCCAGGGCGGCGGCCAAGTCGGGATCGATGTCGTCGTGCATCTGGACATGACGACCGCGTGTGCCGAACAGGACGGCGAGGTCGATCCCCTCGATGTCCATTGCCTTCAGGTGGGACGGTGCGTCGTAGCCGGCCGCGGCCGCAGCGCGCAGATGCGGATCGCGGAACGCCGGCGGACGCGCCGTCGATGTCGGACGGCGCCGCTGCGGGGCGTGCGCCCTGAATCGATCGTCGAGATATCGCAACCACAGATCTTCGGGCTCGAACGTGTGGACGTCCGCGTCCAGGACCTTAAAGCCCGCCTTCACCTCGCATCCTTCCGTTGCTTGCGTCGAAACCTAGACGGCGGCACGCATCAGGCGGTGTCTTCTGGCCGGCAGCTGCTTGGACGTTCGGGGACGCAGTCGGGTACGGGCTTTTCCGGGTCGCAGGGTCCAGGGTCCGTTTCCGGTCCGCATGTCGTAGGCTTCTCCGGATCGCAAGGGCCAGGGTCGGTCTCGGGCCCGCATGTCGAGGGTCGCTCCGGATCGCAGGGCCCGGGATCTGTTTCCGGGCCGCAGGCCATACCGTCGGTTGCCGGCATCGACCTCATCGAGGCAGCCCGGCGCGCCGCCAGCCAAGGATGCGATGCTACCAGGGCGTCGCGGAAATCGGTCAGGCGCAGGCTGTTGAAGGCGCCGGCGATCCCGTCCGATTTCAGGTTCCCGAGGCTGGCGAAGCGGGCGAAGACGCAGGGAAAGATCGCGCCCGTCGAACTGATACAGACCTTGCGGTCGCCGCAGCGGCCGCAAAGCTCGCGCAGCCGAGGCTGCGCTGGCCTTTCGTCGGCGCCACGCCCCAGTCCGCGCAGGCGGTCGGTGTGGACATTGCGGACGCCCATTTCCCGAAGCCTCCGCTCGGTTTCGGGGACGCCATCGGCGTTGACGTCCATCTCGATGATGTTCGCGCTCACGGGCAGTCCCGAATCGATCGCCCAGCGCAGCCCGACGGACGTTCTGGCGAACGAGCCACGGCGCAATGTCACCTGGTCGTGAATTGAGGCTTCCGTACCGTAGATGGAGAACGCCAGGCTGACGCGCTGCGCCAGGAACACCTTCTTCAGCGCTTCGGTGATGTGCGTGCCGTTGGTGTAGACGGCGACATAGTCGTAGCCGATCACCCGCGCGTGCTCGATCAGCCGGGCCAGGCCGGGGTGGAGCGTCGGCTCGCCGCCGATGAACTGCACGCGCCTGCACCCAAGCGCGGCCGCTTCGTCGAGCGCGCGCAGCCAATCGTCGAGATGCATGCCGTCTTCGAGCGGTTCGTCCGGCCCGGAGTCCGCATAGCAATGCGTGCAACGAAGGTTGCAGCGCCCCGTGAGTTCGAGCCAGATGAAGTCGAGGCGCTGGCGGACCTGCGCTGTGTAGCTGTCCATGGCGTGCTCCCCCTGTCGGCCGATTTGCCATATCTTGAACCCACGCGAGGCTTCCGTCTCGCGGACAATGGCCCGCCGCGGTGGATTGCGGCGCGGCCTTTCGATCGTCGCCGGGCAGCGTTGACTCGATCCGGGCACGTTTCCATGTTGGCGGCCAACAGGCGAGGGACGCATGCCATCTATCGACCGGGCCGACGAAGCGCAGCTTCTGGCGACCATCGACCGCTGGATCGAGCGCGAGGTGGCGCCCCGCGTCAAGGAGTTCGATCACGCCGACAAGTGGCCGGCCGAGATCGTCGAGCAGATGAAGGAACTCGGTCTGTTCGGCGCCACCATCAGCCCCGAATATGGCGGCCTCGGCCTGCCGGCCCGGACCTACGCCGAGATCGTGATGCGCGTCTCTTCGGTGTGGATGGCGATCACCGGCATCTTCAACTCGCACCTGATGCTGGCGCTGGCGGTCGAGAAGTTCGGTACCGAGCGGCAGAAGCGGCAGTGGTTGCCGAAGTTTGCGACCGGCGAGATCCGCGGCGGCCTGGCGCTCACGGAGCCCGACGCCGGCACCGACCTGCAGTCGATCCGCATGGTGGCCAGGCGTGACGGCAACGACGGCTACGTGATCAACGGCACCAAGACCTGGATCTCGAACGGCATCGAGGGCCATTGCTTCGCCATGCTGGTCAAGACCGACCCGCAGGCCAATCCGCGCCACACCGGCATGAGCCTGTTCATCACGCCCAAGGGCCCGGGCTTCAAGGTCGGGCGCAAACTCGAGAAGCTCGGCTACAAGTCGATCGATTCGGGAGAGCTGATCTTCGAGGACTACAAGATTCCGGCCGACCATCTGATTGGCGAGATCGAAGGCAAGGGCTTCGCCCAGGTCGCGGGCGGGCTGGAACTCGGCCGCATCAACGTCGCGGCCCGCGGCGTCGGCATCGCCGAGGGCGCGCTCAGGCTGGCGACGAGCTACGCCCAGATCCGCAAGACCTTCGGCAAGCCGATCGGCGAGCACCAGGCCATAGCGCTCAAGATCGGCGAGATGGCCACGCGCGCGCGCGCCGCGCGCCTGCTCACGCTCGATGCCGCCGACATCTTCGATCGCGGCGAGCGCTGCGATATGGAAGCCGGCATGGCCAAGTATTTCTCCTCGGAGGCGGCACTGGAGAACAGCATCGAGTCGATGCGCATCCACGGCGCCTACGGCTATTCGAAGGAGTACGACATCGAGCGACTTTATCGCGACGCGCCGCTCACGTGCATTGGCGAGGGCACCAACGAGATGCAGCGCCTCATCATCGCGCGCCAGTGGATGCGCCGGAATCCGGTGTCGTGAAGCCCCTCGAGGGAATCCGTGTGCTCACGCTGGAGCAGTTCGGCGCCGGGCCTTACGGCACCATGTTCCTGGCCGAGCTGGGCGCCGAGGTGATCAAGATCGAGGCGCCCGACGGCGACCCGTCGCGTCAGGTCGGGCCCTATAAATTGGGCAAGGACGACAGCGAATATTTCCAGGCCTGGAACCTCGGCAAGAAGAGCGTCACCATCGACATGAAGTCGGCCGAGGGCCGGCGGCAATTCGAGGCGCTGGTGAAGAACGCGGACTGTGTCGTCAACAATCTGCGCGGCACCCAGCCCGCCAAGCTCGGCATCGACTATGCCAACCTGAAGCATCTGAAATCCTCGATCGTCTGCCTGCACATCTCGGCCTATGGTCGCGCCAATGCGCGCGCCGACTGGCCGGGCTACGACTTCCTGATGCAGGCCGAAGCGGGCCTGATGGAATTGACCGGCGAACCAGAAGGACCACCGACGCGCGTCGGGGTGTCGATGATCGACAGCATGAGCGGGCTCACCGGCATCGTCGGGTTGCTCGCCTGCCTCCTGCGCGCGCGCACGACGGGACAGGGCTGCGACGTCGAAACCTGCCTCTACGACGTCGCCATGCATCAACTGACCTATCCCGGCGTCTGGTATCTCAACGAGGGCGATGTCTCGCTCCGCGTGCCGAGAAGTGCGCATCTCTCGCTGGCGCCGGTCCAGACCTTCCCGACTAGGGACGGCTGGATCTTCATCATGTGTATGACACAGAAATTCTGGCTGTCGCTCTGCGAGGCGATGGGCCGGACTGACCTTTTGAATGATCCGCGTTTCCCCGATCCCAACACGCGGGCGCGAAACCGCGCGGAAATGACCGACGCCCTCGATCCGACCTTCCGCACACGCACAACGGCGGAGTGGCTGGCGCTGTTTAACGGATTGCTGCCGGCAGCGCCGGTCAACAAGCTGGATGCGGCGCTCGACAGTGCCTTCGCCCGGGAGACCGGAATGGTGTCCTCGGTGCCGCACCCGGCGAAGGGTGATCTCAGGGTGATCGCCAACCCGATCCGCATCGACGGCGAGCGACCTTCGCAGGCCGCCTGTTCGCCGCTCGGCGCCGACAATGCCTCGCTGCTGGGAAAGCACACATGAAGCTCGAAGGACTGAAAGTCGTCGACCTCTCGTGGTTCCTGCCGGGGCCGTATCTCACCACGGCACTGGCCGATCACGGCGCCCTGGTGATCAAGGTCGAGCCGCAAGGGGAGGGCGATCCCGGCCGCCACATCAAGCCGATGGACGCGCGCACCTCGGTGTTCTTCCGCAACATGGGCCGCGGCAAGAAGAGCGTCGTGCTCGACCTCAAGAGCGAACAGGGCCGCGCCGATCTGTTCCGGCTGACCTCCGAGGCCGATGTGCTGGTGGAATCGTTCCGCCCGGGCGTCGCTGCACGCTTCGGTATCGGCTACGACGCCGTGAGCGCCGCAAACCCCGGCATCGTCTACTGCTCGATCAGCGCCTTTGGCCAGGACGGCGCCTATCCCGGCCGCGCCGCGCACGATCTCGCCCTCGAAGCCATGACGGGCGTGCTGAGCCTGACCCTGGGCGACGACGGCCGGCCGGCCATCCCCGGCATCCCGGTTGCCGATCTGGTGAGCGGCCTGCACGGCCTCTCCGGCGTGCTGATGGCTTTGCTGCGTCGCCAGACCACGGGCAAGGGCGACTATATCGACGTCTCCATGCACGAGGCGCTGATGGCCTCCTGCGCCAACGTCGTCGGCACCGCCTTCACGGAAGGCAAGCAGCCCGACGTGAAGAATCAGCGCACCACCGGCGGCTCGGCCTTCTATCGCGTTTACGACACCGCCGACGGCCGCCAGCTCGTGATCGCCGGCCAGGAGATGAAATTCATCAAGAACCTCTTGGGCGCGCTCGGGAAGCCGGAGATGGCGCCGCTGTGCGAATGGCCCGGCGCGCACCAGAAGCCCGTGGTGGAATTCCTTGCCGCCACGTTCAAGGCCCAGCCGCTGGCGCACTGGATGCAGCGGCTCGACACGCTCGACATCTGCTGGGGCCCGGTCAACACCCTGCCCGAAGCCATCGCCGATCCCAACCTCGCCAAGCGCGGCGCCATTGTGACGGATGCCGACGGCCGCAAGCACTTCGCACCGGTCGTGCGCTTCCGCAACGAACCGTCGCAGCCGCTCTACCGCGAGCCTCTGCTGGGCGAACACACGGCGGAGATGTTGAAGCGCTAGCGAGCGACCCTCGGTCTTAGCCGACCAACGCAACGGCCTTGGCCAGTGGCACCGGGGCATCGTCGAGCAGGAGGTTCATCGCTTCCTCCTCCCAGGAGGACTCGCCCAGCGACAGCGGGTCCTGCGGCACGAGACGGTGCTCGATCACCAGGCGCGACAGCAGCAGGCGGCGTGCGTCGCCGCCTTGCGCGCCCAAGGTAGCGCCTTCCCAGGCCATCAGCGCCGCGGTCGTGGCGTGGTAGAGCGCGCCGGCGGCCAGGCGGGCGCGCTTCTCCTGCTTGGGGTCCTGGGCCACGGCCTCGACGAAGCGTTCGACGCGGTCGAGCGTGGCGCCCAGCAGGCCCTTGTACTGGCCGGGCAGCGCGCCGCTCGCCTCATACTTTGCCTTAAGTGCGGCGGTGAGCGTCTTGTGCCCGCCCGACTTGCCGACGGCGCGCTGTACGACGTCGAGGGCGTTCATGTTCGACGTGCCCTCCCACAGCGTGCCGATCTGGGCGTCGCGCACCAGGCGGGCGGTCGCCCATTCCTCGATGTAGCCGATGCCACCCCGCACCTCGAGAGTCTGGCTGGCCACCGGAATGTTGTCGCGACAGGCACGGAACTTGTAGACCGGCGTCAGCACGCGCAGCAGCTTCGCCGCGTCGGCGTCGCCCTTCTCGGCCTTGCCCATGGCGTCGGCCGAGAAGGCATACATCGACAGCGCCTGTTCGGTCGGCAGCATGATCTTCATGAGCTGGCGGCGCAGCAGCGGGTATTCGGCGATGGCGCGGCCGAAGGCGCGCCGGCCGCGGGCCGCGGCCAGCGCCTCGTTGAGGCAGCGCCGCATCATGGCCGCGGCACGCACGCCGTGGCTCAGCCGCGACAGGTTGACCTGGCTCATCATCTGCTTGAAGCCGCGTCTCACGTCGCCAACCTGATAGGCGGTGGCGCCGTCGAGCACGATCTCGCCCGACGCCATCGAACGCGTGCCGAGCTTGTCCTTCAGCCGCACGATCCGGTAGCTGTTGCGCGAGTCGTCCTCCAGCCGCCGCGGCAGGGCGAACATGCCAAGGCCCTGCGTCCCGGGCGCGGCGCCGCGCGGGCGGGCCAGCATCAGCGCAATGTCGGCGTCGGCATGGCTGCAGAACCACTTCTGGCCGTGGATCTTCCAGCGCTCGATGCCGTCGGCGCCGGTGCCGACAGGCTCGGCTTCGGTCTCGATGGCACCCACGTCCGAGCCGCCTGCCTTCTCAGTCATGAGCTGGCAACCCTTCAGCATGCGTGCCGGGTCCTGGCTCAGCAGCCGGTCCATCAGCAGCCGCTTCAGGGCTGGCGAAGCGTAGGTCTTCATGGTGAAGTTCGACGTGTCGGCCATCGATACCGGGCACATCAGCCCGAACTCGGCCTGCACGTAGAGATAGGTGAAGGCGTATTTCACCAGCGGATGCGCCGGCTCGGTCATGCCGAGCACGCCCGCGCGGTGGCTCATGGCATGCATGCCGTATTCCTCGAACGCCACCTTCTCCAGCTCGCGGTAGGCCGGGTGGTAGTCGATCCAGTCCTCGTCGCGGCCGAAGCGGTCGCGCGCATGCAGAACCGGCACGTTGCGATCGGCGATCATTGCGAGTTCGTCGAGTCTGCCGCCGGCCAGCTGGCCAAGGCGCTGGAAGTGAGGCGTCATCGCCACGCGCAGGCCGGGTTCCAGGTAAAGCGAGAGCAGGTCCTGGAACTGCCGGTCGATGGCGTAAAAGTCCTGGCCATGCACGTCCGGCGCGATGTGATGTGCACCGTGCGGACCTTCGTTCGTGCCGCGGGCGCGGCTGGACATCGTGTCGGGCATCGGTCTCTCCGCTCTAGATCACGTCGCCGGCCAGGATGCGCTCGACATAGGGCGGGACGATCCGCGTCGCCGGGCCATAGATATGTTCGTGGAAAAAGGACTGGTTGTCGGTCGGCTCGAGGTTCAATTCGACGGTCCGCGCCTGGGCGCGACGACGGCGGACATGTAGCACGAAACCTGCCGCGGGGTAGACCTCGCCCGACGTGCCGACCGCCATGAACAGCCCGCACTTGTCGAGTGCCGCATAGACTTCGTCGAGATGCATCGGCTCCTCGCCGAACCAGACGATGTTGGGTCGCAGTTCGCCGACCGCGCCGCACTTCGGACAAACCGACTCCGGCGACAGGTCCGAATCGGATGGGAACACAGTGCTGCACGCCATGCAGCGCACCTCGCCTTCGCGGCCGTGCATGTGGATCACGTTCTTCGAGCCAGCCATTTCGTGCAGCGGGTCGATGTTCTGGGTCGCGATCGTGACGTCGCCGCCGTACTTCGCTTCCAGGCGGGCCAGCGCCTCGTGGGCGGCGTTGGGCACGATCCGGGCGGCTCGGAACAGGCCGCGCGCCTCGTTGTAGAAGTCGAGCACCTTCTTCTTGTCGCGATGCCAGCCGTCCAGGGTGGCGACGTCCTCGAGGTTGACCCGGTTCCACAAACCGTCGGGGTCGCGGAAAGTATCGATGCCGCTTTCCTTGGAGATGCCTGCCCCGGTCAGCACCACGATTCCGGGCAGGCCGTATTCCTGATGCATGTTGCGAAATCTAGCGCCGTGCTAGGGTGGCTGCCATGACCATCAAGGTCCTTTTTGTCTGCACTGCGAACCTGTGTCGTTCGCCCATGGCCGAGGGCGTGTTTCGCACTCTTGTTGAACGGGCGGGCCTCGCCGATGCTTTCGAGATCGCCTCGGCCGGAACGTCGGAGAAATTCGCCGGCCAGTCGCCGGCGCCGGCGGCACTCGAGATCGCGGCGAGTCGCGGCTACGATATTTCGGACATCCGCGCGCGGCAGGTGACGGGCGACGACATCGCCTACTTCGACTATCCGCTGGCGATGGACAGCAGCCACCTCGTGGAGATGCGCTGGCTGGCGCCCCGCGCCCTGTCGGGCAAGCCCAGGATGTTCCTGAGCTTCGCGCCGCCGATGGGCATCGTCGACGTGGCGGACCCGATCGGCGGACCGAGGGCCGGCTTCGAACGCGCCCTCAGCCTCATCGAGTCCGGCTGCAAGGGCCTGCTCGAGCGCGTGAAGTCTCAGGTCAAAACGGCCATTTGAGTCCCAACTCGCTGAAGCGGTTCAGCACGTTGAAGGTGAGCCGCGACACGTCGTTGTCGAACTTGTTGTGGGGCAGGCTGCCGCAATAGGTGATCGAGCCGGTCGAGAACACCGCGCCGCCCTTCGGCTTTTCGATATAGGTCATGTCGGCGCGGATCAGCTCCTCCAGGGTCTGGCCGGGGATGGTGGTGGTGAAGCCCAGCCGCTCCTCGTGGACGACGACGAAGTTCTTGCGGTCGTGGCCTTCCGAGGAGGCCAGCACCACGGCGTTGAGCGGACTGCCGAGGC
>LNFM01014989.1_pt1 | contig 10921 bp, 18 predicted proteins | sample 596031 | NCBI WGS metagenome assembly LNFM01 (sample SAMN04254537, study PRJNA301005) | activated carbon metagenome | isolation source: dual media filters at the Ann Arbor, Michigan drinking water treatment plant | place: USA: Ann Arbor | reverse complement strand
CGCGCTTGCTCAAACACCGCTTGCGCGGCCGCGTCGACCGTTGGAAATTTCGCGTTCCATCCGATCACATCGAGCGCGGCGCCCTTCACGTGGTAGCTGTCCGGCACGCCGCCCACGAGCGCGTTGATCTCGCGCGAGCGATAGCAGCTGGTCACGCGGCCGCCCAAGATGTTCACGACGCGCGCGAAGTAGGCTTCGAGCCGCAGCACGTTGCGCAGCCCCTCGAGCGACCACGGGTTCTTGCCCCGCGTGGTCGGGCGCCACCGATCGAGGTGCGGCAACAGCGCGGACGCGCCGATCTCCACGACCTGATCGAGCACGCTCACCGCGTCACCCGGAAGCCAACCACAGCCACAAGCAACACCGCGGCGCCGACGCCTACCCACTTCAGGGTTGAGCCCACCGACGTAACGGTTTCGCCGACAGCCGCGGCCGCCTTCGTTGCGACCTCGGCGGTTTTCTTGGCGGTTGCCTTGACTGCTTTGGCGGACGTCGCCGGTGCCTCGCGCGCGGTGCTCACGATGTCTTGGAGCGCGTACTTGCTCCCCGCGTCCGCGATATCGGGCAGGCCCTTTACGAATTCTTGCCCAGCGGCGATCCAGCCAGCCCAGCCCTTCGTGCCCGGCGCCTTGCGCGCGGCCGCGGCGTCTTGCCCGGTTTTTGCCCAGGCCTCGATTGCTGGTGACAGCCCGCGGATCCCGGCCGCGGCGTTCTTGTTCTGCGGGAGCCATGCCATCATGCCTAGCTCTTTTTGCGCCAGGGCCCAGTCGCGCGCCGAGCGAACGCGGTCTACGTTCGTCCGCACTTGCTTGGCGATATCGTCGGCAGTGTCCGCCATGGCGTTATTTCACCAGGCCCAGCACCCGAAACGGGAGCTTGATTATGGTCGTGATGATGTCCTCGCGCTCGCCGTAGCCGGGGACGCCAGGTGCGGCGGTTGTTTGCGAGATCCCGTTTTTCCACGACGTCCCGCCGCGGTTCGCCGGGAGCTTTGACCCAGTCGGCTTTGGGGTGCTCTCGAGCATGCTCACGGCCTTGCCCGTGAGCTGGCCGAATGCGCCCTCAATCGAGTTGATCTTTCCGTCGGCGCCAATGAGCGCGCCGGCCGCGTTGTCTTTGATGAAGTTCGCTGCGCCGCCGAGCGTGAGTTGGCCAGACTTCGCCGCGTTCACGAGCGCGGCCGCCCTTGCCCCACCCGCGGCCATTGCCGCCGCGGAGACTCCGCCTGTTGCGGCAGCCATGCCGATCGCCCCAGCCTCTTTCGACACCAGGAACTTGCCCGCCGTGGTGTGTGCCTTCAGCACGCCCTTGATCGGGTTCTTGCCGAAATCGATCGAGGTCATCGCTTTTACGACGCCACCGATCGGTGTGTTCTTGGTGGCGCCCTGTACGGCGTTGCGGATGCCCTTGCCCGCGGCGGTAATCGGCTTCGCTACGAGCTTCACCGGGGCTGACACAACTTTGCCGATGCTCTTGAAAAATCCCACGGCAGTGCTCCGCTATAGTGGTCGAGTGGTCTCGGTCTCTCCCGAGAGTCACCGCGTTTTTTTGGTACGTTGCGGTTCGACCTTGGTGAGGCTTAGTCGTTATTCGGCGAGGTGCTCTGGCGGAGCTTGCCCGCGAGCGTCTGTGACACGAGTCGCGCCTTGCGGGTGAACCGGCCCATGCGCGCCGACACCTGGAGCGAGCGCGGGAGCTGCTTGGTGGCAGTCTGTGGCTCGTATTCGGTCGCGCCCTCGGGGCGGCCGATCGCGTTCGCGAGGTCTTCCACCATGCCCTGGTTCTTCAAGATCGAGCGCCAGAAAACGACGCGCGGCGTCGCGTACGTGCCTTGCAGCTGGACGCGGCCGCGGCCCTCAAACGCTGGCTGCTTGGTGATGTGGCCCTTGCCCGACTGGTCGATGAAGGCAATCGGGAATTCGCGCGCGGCGCCGATCACGAGTTCGCTTGCGGTGTCGCGCACCGCCAGGGTGTTGAATTCCTGGACCATCTGGCCATGGGTCACGTTGCCGAGCAACACGGTGCCGTCAGCCTCCATGTAGATGTTCGCGATCTCGGCCTCGGTAAATGTGCCCGTGGTCGCGGCCTTCAGCACGAAGGCGTCTTTGTAGACGCCCGCGGGCAACTCGAACGTCTGACCGCCCGGATCGAAAAAGCCGATCTGGTTGATTTGCGGGATATGGGTTTCCTCGACGATTTCCGCCGAAGCGGACACCGTGAAGCCGTTTGCGGCGACGGTCAGCGAGCCGACGCCGTGAACGTTGCCGGCCGCAAGAGTCACCATAAGCGACTCGCTGCGGAGCAGGTCGCACGGCATCGAGCCGTCATCCGAGCCGGTTTGGCGCGGGTCGCGGAACGGGAGGTAGAGTTGGAAACGCGCAATGCCGGCCGTGCCTGAGCCGGGGATATCGACGCCGTTTGCAACGTTGCGTCCGAAGACGCGCTGCACGAGGCGGTGAAGCGCGAAGCCGGGGATGTTCACGTAGTTCGCAAGCCGGAGATTTGCGATCCAGTTGCTGAAGAGGTCCGCCGAGAGCGCGTCCGCCGCGAGCTTCGTGTAGCTGACGGCCACATCGAGCGCGATCGAGCGCACACGCTTGCCCGCGGGCAGCGTCGACAGGGGGAATTGCATGGAGCCGTTCGCGTCAGCGGTTCGGCTATCGAGTCTCATCTTGATCTGCACAGCTACACTCCTAACGAGAGGGTTGGGGGTGTGCGTGCGGATCGTGCGCTACTCGCGGACCCTCCGACGCCAGCGCCCCAGTGGTTGGGGGCTTGGCTCAGCCGAGACGGGGCTTAACGACCTTGTCGTAAACTGCCGCGGCGAGGAGACCGGCGAGAATGGCTTTAACCCAGGGATTCATTTTCAACGCTCCGACTCGCGCTGGTTGACGTGCGCGATAGCGGAACGGTCCTTGAGTCGGCCGGTAAAGTCGGTACCTATCGGGTGCCTATTGGGTATCTACACGGTGGGTCGTCTGGGGCTCGTGCGCCCGTAGATCATGTGAAAAGGGCGTTCACGAGTCCCTCCAGGTCACGAACTGCATGGGCTCTAGCCGCTGCGCCACCTCGGCATATTCGGAGCCAAACCGGTCTTTCACTGCGTCGATGTCGCGCGGGGAGCCGCTCGAGTGGCGGAAGATGAACGCGGTGTCCGCCATAGCAATCAGGTCCTCGTGAACGTTTTGCGTCCGCCTAAAAGTGCCCATGAGCGCGACGCGCAGGTGTCTGCCGTAGTGGACGATATCCCGCGCGGCCTCTGACAGCCAGCGTTTCCCGGCACACACCTGGTCAAGCTCGTCGAGGATGAGTGTTACCGACTTCAGGCTTAACGCAAGCTGCGCCACGCGGTCTGCGGTGTCGCGCCGCACGACGGTGAGCCTGGGTAGCGTTCCGCGCGCGGAGATCCACGCGCGGGCGTCGTCCGTCGTCTCGACGGTGAGCGCACGCGGCACCGACAGCTGTGCTCCGGGGTCATGCCAGACTAGGCATACGGATGGTTCCAGGCTTGCGCGGTAGGCCACCTTGCGGAGTGCTGCGCTCTTGCCGCTCCCGCGTTTCCCCAGGAAGAGATTGATCATCTGTTGCACCCATCGCCGCGACGCGCGGCGCCACGATTTCAACAACGGTGCTCACGAGCTGCGTCTCCTCGGGGGGAAGCATCGCGGGCACGTTGTGCTTTTTCAGTACCGGGGTCAGGTCCTCGACAAAGCGCGCCTTCTCGGCGGGCGTTAACGGCTGTCCGGTAAAGCGGCTCACCGCGAACCCGAAAACCATCGCCGCAAGAATCGCCTCGCCGCCCCCCGCGCTGTCGTCGCGCGCCGCGGGCTGTGGTGCGGCTGCCTGCGGGGCAAATTCGGGCGCCGAGAACGGTACCCCGTCAACCTCACCAGCCCCACCACCCAGGGCGCTTTCCGCCGTCACGGGCTGGCCCGGGTTCGTTGTGTGCTGGGTCGCGTCGTACTCGGTGCTCGTCTCGTCGCTCGGCGCCATTGGGTCTCCGGGGTAGGTTCGCGATGATGTCGCGGATCAGTTGTTCGATACTCACGCTTCGCTGGGCTCGCGGTAGCTATGCGGTCCGTCGCCCGGTGACACGTCGAGCACGCGGCGTGTGCCGGTTGCGTCGCGCGTATCGAACACCGTCAGGTGTAGGCGCGGAGTCGAGTCGAGCAACTTCACGCCCTCGGCGCTAAAGCGCGGCTCGTTGTTTATCCCGGTCACAATCGCCGGCCACTCGTTGCCTGCGTCGTCGCTGTAGATCACGGCCCGTAAATCGTTCATCGCTTCAGTGCTCCGTTATCGCGGCGCCACGGGTCGTGCCCGAGGTCATCCACGTTGAAAATGGGCAGCGCGGTTGGCGCGGCGGGCGCGGCTGCGGTTTTCGCTACGGGCGTAGCGAGTGACCGTACCAACGCGCTTACCGTTGTTCCCTCGGCGCGTGCGCGTTCTGCTAGCGCGGCCTTTTCCTCATCGCTCACCTTGAGCGTCTGAAACCGCGTTCGCTTACTCACGGGGTAGCTACGTATACCAACTAACTAGGCGCGGCAAGTGCTTCGCGGAGTTCGCGCCGCTCGTCTTTGGTCGGTAGCCATGGGGTCTCGCCGCGCCACTCCGGCAGAGGGTCGTCTGGGGGGAAGTAAGCCAGTTCGGCGGGTGGCATGTGGTCGCCCAGCACGGTCTCGAGCGCGGCCGCGTCGTGCCGCTCGTACGCGTCAAGCAGCGCAGCCACGCGGCTCGGGTTGGGTGCTATCTCGCGCCAGGCCTCGCGCGTGAGCGCGAGGGGTGCCTTCGTCAGTGTCTCGTCTAGCGTGCGCTGTGGCTCGGCACCGACGTCCGGGTAGGCCTTGCGAAGCTCTATACCGAAGCGCCACCGCGACCAAGTCAGCAGCCGCGCGCCGCGTATCTCGTGGTAGTACTTGCGGAGAATGCCGCGGTCTTTCTTGCTGCGATGGTCGCGCCAGTCGGCGAGTATTTGCCACGGGTTGCGGTTGACCGCTCCAGCGCACACAGTGCACTCGCGCCGCTCGTGCTCGTGGTTCCAGGTCGTGGGCTGCACGCTGCGACAGCCGCGGCACCTCGCCTGCTTTACACCCGCGTCGCCAGCGACCTCGAGCACCCCCATTTTCGCCAGGTAGTCACCGGGATCGATCGCCTCCTGCACGTCGATACACCACGCGGCCGGACGCCCTAGGCCGCGCCGCGCGAGTTCGCGGCCGTAGTACCGGCGCAGCCACGTACCCATTGCGTGTTGTTCGCGCGCGCTCAGCGGCCGTGACGTGAAAAACAAGCAGTGCGCGTGGGGGTGCCAGCCATTCACCTCGCTGTGGGTCACCTCGAGTCGACGCAGCGAGCTTACGATCGCGAACCGGGAGCGGAAGCGTTTGATTTTTCTCCCGGTCTGACTGCGTTGGTACGCCACGGTAACGCCGCGGCGTAGCTCCCGTAGCCGCTGGTCGGCCTGGTGGGGGGTGGTGAGCGTCACCAGGTAGACGCGGTGCTGGTCACTATCGGCGCGGAACCCACCAACGCACGTAGTGATGGTTCGCGCGTCATCAATGCGCCGTGCCGACGCGCAGTCGGGGCAGCGGTGGGGCTGATTGCACCGACGCACGCCGCTCACGTGGGCTCGCGCCTCGCCGCTCGCGAAGTCAAGCCGGGACGCCTGTACCTGCACGCGGCGCCCTGGCAGCGGCTTCACCCCACACACCGACCCGCGAACGACAATCGAGCGCGAAACGACCGTGCCGCACGACGGGCAGAGGTAGACAGCCAGCGGCACGTCCCACACCGCCTTGCGGCCGCAGTCGGCGCATTTGTGACCCACCGCGGCCGCGATTTCCCGCGCAGCCGCGGTGAGTGAAAGCCTGTCCGCGCGGGTCTTCCGCCGCAAAAGTGACCGTTCGTCAGGGGTCTTGTAACCCCTTGATTTTACGTCACCCTTTGGGGGGCGGAAACTTTGCCTGTCCGTAGTGTCTAGTGGGCTCACGGTCGAGCCGCCGCCTGAAGACGCTGCGCCCTTGCCGCGTTTCGCTGACCGGCCCAGCAGTGACCGGTTGCCCCGCAGGCGCAGCAAACGAACGTCGGGCCGAGGTAGTAATCACCCTCCCCGTCCTCCACGTAGACCCACATGAAGCCGCAGGCGGGGCAGTGGGTCTCGGGCTCGCGCACAAACACGCCACAGACCCAGTCGCCCGGAACCCGCGGCAGGGCGATGCGCTCGATCATCGGCGAGCCCCAGCGCGCCGACGATCCGCGTCGTCGTAGTGAGCCTTCCAGGCCTGCCATTCAGACCCGAGCGCGGCCGCCCTATCGTCGTGACGACGCCTGACGCGGGCAACCGCCGCGTCAGGGTCGAAACGAACTTCAGGGGTGCGGCGAGCTTGGGGGGTCAGCTCGCCGCGCCTCATGTGCCTAGCGCCTTTCGTCGTTTGTTGGAGTGGCGCATCGCCGCGGAAAGCTCGGCGATCGTCGGCCGTCGCTGCGAGTACAGCGCGACCGACGCGCCGAGCGTCATGGCGGACGGGGCCAGCGCGAGCAGCAACGGCGACTTGCGCTGCGTGCAGCTACCGCACGACCTCGAGTCTCCGCGTCTCAACGCGTTCTGGTGCACCGTCGCCGACTGTCCGCAAAGGCAGACACACCGCCATCGCGCTTGGCGGTTATAGTCGCGCGTCGCCTCGCCGATCACGAGCCAACGACCGAAGGTTTCGCCGATCATTTTTCGCCGCCCGCTTGCAGCTCTTCCATGCGAACCGCGACCAAAAAGAGCACTGACGCGAGAGAGCGCGCGGGTGCGTCGATAGCCATCGCCTCCTGGATTGCGTTCATTAGTCCGTCTGCGATCTCGCGGTGACCGGCCGTCGCTAGCTCAGACTCGACACGCCGCAATTCGCCGGCGATGCCGAGTTCGGCCGCGCGACGCCAGAAAGCGAGGAACTGCGCTTTAAGGACCGGGTCGGTTTCTACTGTGCCCCTGGCGATGTTGATCGTGTTCACAGCGTCACCGCCGCGCGAAGACGGGCAACCCACGTGTCGAGTTCGAGCGCGATCACCATCATCCCCTCGTTGGGGTAGTGGCGGCGGATCTCCTCGGCGCGTCGCTCCAGGCGCTCGGCGAAGTTGTGGAGACCGGCGCGCATGCCGTCAGTCACGCCCTGGCCGTAGCTCCGCGCGATCTGGTCATTGATCGCCTTCGGGAAAGGGAGCGGCGCCGAGTGCTCGTATTGCTCGGCGAGTTCGGGAGCGCCGACGTCGCGGGAGAGCGCTGCACGAATCGCCGGGCTGGCGTCGGCCGCAAGCGCAGCGAGGCGGCTCGTGATCGCGTTGTGCTCCGCAAATCCCCCTGCGGACGCCTCAGCCGATTCGATGTTGGTCCGCTCTTGCGGACCATCACGGGTGTCCGTAGGCTGCGGGGAAGCTTGGTGTTTTTGTTCTAGGGACATTGAAAATCCTTGCCGCTGGCGCTAGTAACGCCGTCGGCCGCTCGTGAAAGGCGTCTTGGTCTGAACCACCAGGGCGCCTTTTTTCTTTTTGGACACTCGGCGCGGGCCGAACAGCCCGTGCCGTCTTGCGAGGGTGGCGACGCCACCGACGCTCGAACCTCTCACCATATCCACGTAGGTCTGTGCAACCTCAGGCGACGAATCGCCGAGCCAGGCGCAAAGATCCCACACCGAGGCTCCCGCTCGCGCCAGCTCGGTCGCGCCCCAGTGACGGCAGACGTGCCAGCCGCCTCCGCGCGGGAAGTACTTGGCGCCGAGTCGTGACCTCAGGTGTCCAAGGAAGCTCGCTGCGTACTTGTAGCCCCACCCAAACAGGTAGCCTGCGCATGGGTGGCCAGCCGCCCGAGCCGATCGGGCAAGCTCGGGGTGCTCGATCACGAGCTCCAAGAGCTTTCGGACGTCGGGTGCGTCGATCGCCACAGCCAAGGGCTTGCGGTTCTTGCGCTGGGGTGACCGTCGCTGGCGCTCGACACGCAAAACGCGGGTCTCGGGGTCCCAGTCCGACGCCCGAAGCCCCAAAAGCTCACCCCGGCGGAGTCCAGCGAGGCACGCCAGCAGGAGCCAAAGCCGCTCACCCGCATTTCGACAAAAAGGCATCGCCACGCGCACCAAGTCGCGTGGGGGGCACCTGGGGGCCTTCACCCCCTCGCGAATCGCTCCTACCCCCCAAATCAGGGCCTGCAAACGGGTGTCGCCGGTCACCATTGCGGCCCTCCGGCTCACTCCGCGCAGCACGTGGAGGCAGTCGTTGGCGTATGAGACGGAATATGTCCGAGCCATCGCGCGGTGCCACTCGAGCACGGCGCCCGTCGTGATCACCCCAGGAAGCGCGTTAACTGCCCGATAGTAGGCGGTTTTGTATGCGGTGCGGGTGCGCGGGGAGATCACGGGAAAATGAATCTCCCGGTAGGTGTCCCATGCGTCATGGGGGGCTTGAAGGGGCACGGTGAGCAACCAACACCACGCGGCGAGGCCACCGGGACACGCTGCTAGACGGTCACCGATAGCCAAGCGCCGCATTGCTGCGGACGACCTTCGAGCGTTCCTCTCGCAGCTAGCAGGCAGCGAGCGCCGTCAGTAGTGACGGCACAAACCGTCTACACCTTCACTCCGACGAAAACTAGCCCGTTTTTCCTATCTGGTCTTCGACGAAGTAGATCCGCAGGCGCCCCCACTGCCACTTGAACGCGCCAATGGCCCCACAATACGGGCACATGGCCGCCTCGGCGTGGTCCTCGAGCATCATCGAGTGCCGGCAGTCTTGGCAGACACCCAGCTTCCAGTGCTCGGCAAGCTCGTGCACGCGGTTCGCGTTCATCGCCTTCGCCTTTCGGTCATCGCCGCGCGCAGCTCGACGACCACAAGGCGTAGGTCCTGGACCGTGCGCGCCTGGTCGGCGGCCCCCGCCTCGAGGCGCTCGATCGTGCTTTCGAGCGCGCCCTTGCGCTCGTCGGTCGCCGCGACGACGGACGCAACGGCGGCAGAGGTCACGCGGTCGTTCGTGCGCAGCTGGTTAATTTGCGCCTCGTGGTAGCCGAACTGCACAACGAGCAGCCCGATCATGCCGTAGCGCTCAAGCTTCGACGGCGTGTCGCCGCGGCGCCTGGTTTGCGGCTCGTCGCTCATTGGCCGAACAACCAGGACGTGATTGCGGACGCAATTGCGGCAGGGACCTTGGCCGACACGAGCGCGGCGGTTGCCGCCGCGACAGCGGCCGCGCGCACCGCAGGTGGCCAGCGCTTGGGGTGGAGCTTCTCGAACCGGCTCGGGGGCTCGTACTTACTCAAACGCTCAACGGTGCGCTTTGTGATTTCGTTGTCCGCCATAGCGCACCTCAGGTATAGGTTGGCGTTGCGCCGTTTTTGAAGCACACGCCGTAATCGCCATTCACCCCGTTGACGCGCTCGATCTCCATCATGGCGCCCGTCGCCGTGGATGGGTAGGTGGCCGCGCCCGCGGCGCTCGTTGTTGAGCCCACGTCGCGGATACGCTCCGTTCCGCTAAGGCGGAACGCAATCGAGAACGTCGAGCTGTTTTGCGCCAGGCGAAAGCGCGTCGATAGCGGCAGACCCGACGGGATCGTCACCTCGATGTTTGCCGCCGCGCCGTTGTTTGTGAACGTGCAATCATTGTCTGCCGCGCTAGCGGTATAGTTCGCGGTCAGGTTGATGTTTCGGCGCCGCCGCGCAAACACCGGCGCGGTTGCCGCTCGTTGTGGCTGCGTCATGGTCCGCTACTCCGTACAATGGATCATGCAGGCGATGTTGGTGCTAGGCAGGGCCACCGATGGCGCGATGTAGATCCCGCTCGCCCACGACGGCACTTCATAAGCCTCACAGTCGTGAGTTGGCGACAGCTCACCGCGCCCGGCCGCGTCGAAATCGTCGGCCTGGTTGTGCACCAAGTATGCCGTTTGCCCTCCGCCGTTTGCTGCCTGGCCGCACGCGGCGGGAAGCCAGCCAACATCAAAGACGCCGGTTTCGGTCGTGATCCGCTGAAGCGTTGTCGGGTTGTAGAACTGCACGAGCACGTTTCGCGTACCCTGCGGGAGCCTCAGCGTTCTGTTGGTCGGCAGCGCGACTCCGTCGATCGGGTAGGCGGCTGCGTTCGCGACAAAGCTCCGATCGATCGCGTAGGAGCCGCGTACGTAGTTGAGTTCGGTAACGTCGGGGCCTGGGTCGCGGGTGTAGAACCGAACGATACTCGAGCGCGTTGGCGCGGTGTTCAGCGGAACGCCGGCCGACAGGACGCCCGTCATCCCCAGGATCGTCGAGTAACACACAATCCCGTCGCGCACGGGTGCGCCAAAGCGGAGTAGCTCGCCCGGCCTGACGATGAAAATGCCTGGGGGCAGCGCACCGTTTGCGAGAGCGCGCTCAAGCCCTGAGGCTTCAAACGTCGCGACGACAGCCATGGCCGCCAGCCCCGCGGCCTCTGTCCGCCGCTGAGCGCTTGCGACGATCAGCACCTGCCCGGGCCTGCATGTGCCCGTCAGCCCGACACCCCAACAGTCCCCCGGTGAAAACACGGGGGGGAGCGTCGTGCCCGACGCGAACGAGTTCTGTGAAAGGATCGCCGCGTCGAAAAAACCGACGTCTGGATACGTGATCGTTGGGTTTGCTTGCTGTGACGGCGCTGAGACCTGGACCAGCCCGTCAAAATCAGGCCGCTGCGATGGTCGCCTGGGGAACGAGAACATGATCAATACCTCTCATCGCGCACAAGGCGCGGTGCGGACGTTCGGCCGTCAACCCACCAATCGACATGCACGGCCTTGGTGCGCTGTTCGGGGATCACCTCGCGCACAGGCCCAAGCGTCCCGGCTCGCGCTTGCTCAAACACCGCTTGCGCGGCCGCGTCGACCGTTGGAAATTTCGCGTTCCATCCGATCACATCGAGCGCGGCGCCCTTCACGTGGT
>LNFM01012755.1_pt1 | contig 10921 bp, 11 predicted proteins | sample 596031 | NCBI WGS metagenome assembly LNFM01 (sample SAMN04254537, study PRJNA301005) | activated carbon metagenome | isolation source: dual media filters at the Ann Arbor, Michigan drinking water treatment plant | place: USA: Ann Arbor | reverse complement strand
CCTACTGGCTGGCTGAACTCACGGCCGCGCTCGATCGCAGTGCAGCCACGGGCATGGCCGCCTCAAAAATCCTGCAGTACGAGTCGCCCGGACGGATCGACAAGGCCGGGCATATTCTGTACCTGGACGGGCAGAATCGTGGTCGCGGAACCGGGGAGGTGGACCGGGGGCAATATGACGGTCCGCTGAGTTTGGGGTGGCCGGATGGCTGCGCAGCCATGTATCGTAAAGCGATGCTCGATCAGATTGGCGGCTTCGATGAAGACCTGTTCGCCTACGCCGACGACGCCGAACTGGGCCTGCGCGCCCGCATCGCCGGTTGGGAGTGCGCCTATGCCCCGAAAGCGGTGGTGCGCCATCGGCGGGGCGCTACGTTGGGTCAGGGGAATCCGCGGCGGGTCTTTTTGATCGAACGCAACCGGATCTTGCTGGCGGCGAAACTATTTCCTTGGCGGCTCTTGGTATTGAACCCTTATTACTTTTTGCTGCGTTTGCTGGCCGCTACCGGACAACCGGGCGACTTGGCCGCGTTCCCGGGCTGGCGCGGCAAGCTCGTTTTGGCGAGTGCGATTTTGCGGGCTGACCTGGCGGCCTTGTGGATGCTGCCGCGATTCCTTGCCAAGCGGCGCGAGATCCGCCGGATCGCTCGGATTCGGGGAGGAGAGTTGGCCGCTCTGCTACGGCGCGAGGCGCCCGAACCGGCGGCAATGTACGGCCAATGATCGATCCGCGCCACATCAAGTGTCCGGCCTGCGGGCATGAAGAGTACAAGTCGCTATTCCACGGCACGGATCGGCTGTACGGCACGACGGACCGTAGTTTCACGGTGGTCGAGTGCACCCAGTGCCGCCTGCTGCGTCTGTTCCCGCAGCCGGATCCGGCCGAGCTTGGAAAGTACTACCCGGAGAACTACTGGTTTAACCCCGCGAGCGGAGCGGCATCGCCGCTTGAAGAGCGTTACCGCCGCTTCGTTCTGAGCGACCATGTGCGCTTTGTTGAAGGAGCCATTGAGGCGGCCGGAGAACGCGGACCCGTGCTGGACGTCGGGTGTGGCGGGGGCCTTTTTCTCCGGCTACTGCGGGAACGCGGCCATCGGGTAGTGGGCCTCGATTTCTCGCTCGACGCAGCTCAGGTGGCTTGGAAACAGAATCGGGTACCCGCGCTCTGCGCAACGCTGAGCCGCGCCCCGCTGCCGCCGCGAACGTTTTCCACGATCACGATGTTCCACGTGCTGGAGCACCTGTATGATCCCATTGGCTATTGCGATGCGGCGCGCGAGCTGCTGCGGGACGATGGCCGTCTGGTGATCCAGGTGCCGAACGCTGCCTGTTGGCAGTTTCTTCTATTCGGGGAGCACTGGAACGGCATCGACATCCCTCGCCATCTGATCAACTTCAAGGAAAAAGACCTTGTCGATCTGCTGGATGTCTGCGGCTTCGAAGTCGTCCGCCGGAAGCACTTCTCCCTCCGCGATAACCCGGCGGGGCTCGCTACCACCCTGGCCGTGGGACTCGACCCGATGGCCCGGCGGATTCGGACGCGACAGGAATCGCCGCGCGCTCGGCTGTTCAAGGACGCCATTTATTTCGGACTGATGCTGGCCTGCATCGTGCCCACGGCCGTCGAAGCCGCCTGCCGCGCGGGGTCGACCATCATGGTGGAAGCCCGCAAGAAATGAGGGCATACGTCCTGCATTTCGAAGCAGCCATCGCCGCGGAGGTGGAAGGCTTTGCGGCGGCATTGGCTCCCGGCAGCCGCGTGCTCGACGCCGGGGCGGGAGAAGGCCAGTATGCCGGGCGCTTCGCAGGGCATCGCTACGTCGGCGTCGACCTCGGCGTTGGCGATGCCGCATGGGACTATCGGGGACTGCACGCTATCGCCGACCTGCGGGCGCTTCCCTTCCCGGACGGCGCGTTTGCTGGTGCGTTGAACGTGGTCACCCTCGAGCATGTGACCGATCCGCAGGCAGTCGTCTCCGAACTCGCCCGCGTTCTCGCGCCGGGAGGACAGCTGCTGTTGATCGTGCCACACGAATGGGAGGTCCACCAGCATCCCCACGACTACTTCCGCTACACCCGTTTCGGATGCGGCCTGCTGCTCGAACGGGCGGGACTGGCCATCGACTCGATTGTGCCCGTGGGCGGCTATTTCCGGCTGCTCAGCCGCCGCCTGCTCTCGGGCTACAAGTTCTTTCCGCCGCCCCTGAGTTGGTTCTGGCTGATGGTGGTGGCAGGGCCCGCCCTGCTGCTTCCCTTGCTCGATGGACTCGACCGGCAAGCCGACTACACCCTAGGCTACATCTGCCGCGCCCACAAGGAAGCGAAATCGGGTTACGCTGATGGCTATGCCGAAACGCCGTGACCTCATCGCGCTAGCCGCCCCCTTCGCCCTGTTCGCCGCCAAGCCGGGTGGGCTGCCCAACGTAACGCTCAACGCCAAGGACGTAAAGGTGCAGAAGAACCCCTTCGGCGAGCTACGCATCTACTTTGACGGTCCCACGGACCAACTGCGTTCGATGACCGCGGGTAGCCTTCTGCTCAATGCCGGAGCGACGCCGCATCCTCCGCATACCCATCCGGAAGAGGAGTTCATGGTGATCACGGAGGGCACGGGGGAGATGTTCTGTGATGGCAAGACCGTGGCTATCGGCCCGGGCTCGATGATGTACTGCGCGGCGAACGTTTCGCACGGGATCGTCAACACCGGCAAGAAGCCGTTGCTGTTCTATTTCTACAAGTGGAAAGCTTAATGCACAGTTAACGATTCTTTGCACTAAATTGATTGTCCATAGCCGTCCGACCCACTAGAGTAGGGTCGATGGAGCTAACGGACGCCGAGTTAATGTGCCGGTTTCAAAAGGGCGACATGGCTGCCTACGAGGATCTCGTGGGCCGCTATACGATTCGTCTCCATCGGTTTCTGCAGCGCCTGGTCTTGAATGCGGCGGTCGCGGAGGAGCTCACGCAGGACACGTTTCTCCGCGTCTTCCTCGCCCGCGAGCGGTATCAGGCCTCGGCCACGTTTTCCACCTGGATCTATCGCATTGCCACCAATCTGGCGCTGAACTGGATCCGCGACTCCCGCCACGCCAGGCAGACGGCCAGTCTCGAAGCACTCACAATTTTCGGAACGCGCTTGCAAATTCCCTGTTCGGTGCGCACGGCCGAACAGCAACTGCTCGACCTGGCCGACCGCGACCGGATTCGGGCCGCCATCGCTGAACTGCCGGAACGCCAGCGCATTGCCGTAATTCTGCACAAATACGAAGGCCTCGACTATGAGGGGATCGCGCGGACGCTCGGTTGTTCGGTGCCCGCGCTCAAGAGCCTACTCTGCCGAGCCTATGCCGTGCTCCGCGGACGTCTCTCCGCCGCGGAAGTTCCTCAGAACTCGTTGCCTTTGTACATCGAAGCCACGTACTGCTCGTAGCCGTTATAGAGCAAAGTGGGTTTCCGCTGCATGGTGGGGATCAACTGCTCGACGGCTTGCGACCAGCGCGGATGGGGCTTTTTGGGATCGATGTTCGAGTAGAAGCCATACTCCTGCGCGTTCAGCTTGTTCCAGAACGTGGGCGGTTCGCTCGACGTGAATTCAATCTTCACAATCGACTTGATGGATTTATAGCCGTACTTCCACGGCACCACCAGACGCACCGGAGCCCCATTTTGCTTCGGTAGCGGTTTGCCGTACATGCCCGTCGTGAGGAGTGTGAGCTCGTTCATCGCTTCGTCCATTCGCAGGCCTTCGAAGTACGGCCATGGGTATGGTGCCTGTTTCATGCCGGGCATCTGGTTTGGGCGGTTGGCCGTGACAAAACGGAGGTACTTGGCGGCCGGTTTCGGCTCGACCAGCTTGATCAATTCCGAGAGCGGGAAGCCGGACCACGGCACCGCCATCGCCCAGCGTTCGACGCAGCGGAAGCGGTAGAGACGCTCTTCGCCGGGGAACTTCTTCAGCAGGTCGTCTAGGTCGAGCGTTTGCGGCTTGTTCACCTGGCCCGTGATCTCGATCTTCCAAGGCGAGATGACGAACTCGCTCGTCAAAGGGGCCAGGCCCTCTTTGGCGTACGGATTGAATTCGTAGTAGTTGTTGTATCCCGTGGCGGCCCACTCTTCGGTGATGGGACGGTCGAGCGTGTATTTCTCGTTGCGCTTCGGCGCGGCAATGGCCAGCGCGGGGAGCGACAATAGCCCGGCCGCAGTCAGCAATTGCCGGCGATTCAGAAACGCCGCTTCCGGCGTCGCTTCGCTCTCGGGGATCTCCCAACCTTTCCGAATCCGAATCAACATGCTACTACTGTACAAATTTTGGGAACACCGGGGCGGATACTCTCGTAAACCTTGGCATGTACTGCAACGCTTGTGGATTTGAAATGGAAAGCGAGCACCGCTACTGCGCCCGCTGCGGTAAACCGGCTCAGGCTGGCCAATACCAATGGGCAGCGCCACCGCTGACGCGCGGACGCCTGGAACGGGACATGTACGACAAGAAGATTGCCGGCGTCTGTTCGGGCATGGCGAAATGGCTCGGCTGGGATGTCACCCTAACGCGCCTTTTGTGGCTGGGCGTCGCCCTGTTCACTGGCGTCGGATTCATCGCGTATCCGCTTTGCTGGATCGTGATGCCGCGCAACGACGCCCGAGCGCCGTATGGTCTGCCCGCCGCGACTTAACCCGCAAGCCCGGTGGTCGACCGAAAACCCAGAGCCAGGCTGTGAACCGCCACAGAACACAGCCTGGCTTTTGTAAGTAAACGGCGTCGCCTCGCACTTGCCCGAGTGTTTAGCGACGCCGTTGTTTTCGCCGTGGGAGCCGCAGCGCACAGACTGACGATCAGCGGTCCCTCAACCGCTGTCATCCGTCCGGGGCACTCAACCACGCGACTTACTTACACCCAAACTTTCCCACACGGCGGCATCAACTGCGGGTTCACCAGTTTCGTATCTGCTTGAAAACAAGCGAAATAAAATCGACGAGCGTGTGTGAAGCCCGCGTTGCGCTGGTTACAGGCGCCTATTCGTTGCGCAGCGCGACGATCGGATCGATTGCCGCTGCCCCTCGTGCGGGCACATAGCTCGCCAGACAAGCAACCGAGCGCCATTCGCAAACCATCGCATCGCGCCGTCGCGCCACCATGTATGCAATGCCCCCGTAAAGACCCAACGTCGACAGCAATCCAGCCAGTAACCCGAAGCCTCCCGAAAGCGTAGCCATCAGCTTTTCTCGCAGGAGAGACTCTTCACGCTGCGCCGAGAACTGCCGAGACTCAATCCCGATCAAGGGTCTCAGCTTGCCGATCTCCGTCTTCGCTCGATTCACTACCGGACCCGGCACGCTGATGACACGCAGCGCGGATGTGGCGCTCGACTCCGGGCCCGGGCTCCGCGCGGCCGGGAAAAATGCGACCAGCTTGAACTCCTCCCGCAACCGTTGGTCCTTTGTGTTCGCGACGACCCCGACAATCTGGAACAGCGGTTCCGGCTGCCCTGTGCCCGCCCCCAGGCTCGTCGTCGAGCCGTCGCGGGCGGAAACCATTGCGCACTCGATGATGGTAGGCCATATGGTCCTTTCTTCCTGCTCTTCGGCCAAGTGTTTTTGTCCCCGCGCGGTGATGGCGTAGACCTTGGCCTTCCGGCCCTTTTCCGCCACAATCCATTCCGAGGAGATCCAGCCATCCTGTTCCATTCGGTGCAGCGCGGGGCATAGAGAACCCGCTTCCCCCTTCAGCAGTTCCTGGGAGGTGGACCAGATGTGCTCGCACAGCCCTACCCATGCAGCGGCCGCGCCGCTCCAGACTGCGCAACACCAGGAGCGCGCACCTCCGCTGTCAACGACTTTTCGCCGACTATGTGGTAGCGGCTTCGGTAATGGTGAGCGTGCCGGCGTCGGCATCCAGGGTCGCTGAGACGCCCATCGGCAACGTCAACTGGTCGGCCGTGTGGCCGATGGTGAGCCCGGCGAGCACCGGAATCTTCAGCTTGCCGAGGATCTCGTCCACCACTTCGCCCAGCGACAGGTTGTTATCGAAGCCGGGCTTGTACTCTTTCGGCGTACACCGCGAACATTCGCCGAACACGATCCCCGCCGCCTGCTCGAGCTTGCCGGCCAGGCGCATCTGGGTGAGCATGCGGTCCATCGAGTAGGGCTCTTCGCCCACATCCTCGATGAAGAAGATCTTGCCGCGGGTGTCCACCTCGTAGGGCGTCCCCATGGTGGTCGCGAGCAGCGTCAGGCAGCCCCCCGTTAACGCGCCGGAAGCCTTCCCGCCCACCACGGTTCGCAGCGTGTGGCTCGGCCGCAAGGGATTCGCCTCCACGGGATTGGTCAGCGCCCCGATCGGCCCTTTTTCAAACAACGCCTTCCGGTAGTGCTTCTGGGTGTAATCCGTGAACGCCGACAGCGGCACCGGCCCATGAAAGGTCACCAAGCCGGTCTTCTGGTGAATGGCCAAATGCATCGCGGTGATGTCGCTGTAGCCGATGAAGATCTTCGGGTTTTTCGCAATCAGGTCGTAGTCCAGGGCCGGCAGGATTTGGGCGCTGCCGTAGCCGCCGCGGATGGCGAATACCGCGTCAACGCTCTTGTCGGCGAACATGGCGTTGACATCGGCCGCCCGCTCCTCAATCGTTCCCCCGAGATACCCGAGCTTCTTCTTGACGAACTGACCCATCTTTACCTTGCAGCCGAAGTGCTCGATGGTTCGCACGGCGGTGCGGAGTTCGTCCGGGTCGGAGACGTAGGTGGATGGCGTTACTAACCCCACCGTCATTCCGGGTTGCAGCCGCTTCGGCTTGATCAGTTGCGGAGTGGCGGCTTGTGCGGCGCTGGCGGCGGCTACGGTTCCCAGGAAGGATCGGCGTTTCATTAGAGTTGAGTCTAAAGCAATGGCCGCACCCGCCGCTGATAGTCGCGATAAGGCTCACCCAACTCCCGAACCAACTTCCGCTCCTCGAAATGCATGCCCACCAGCAGGTACACGGTCAGCGTTGCCGCCAGCAGCAGTCCGCCTTCGGTCATCACGGGCCGCAGCCATAGGATTCCCAGCACCGCCACATAGATCGGATGCCGCGAGTACCGGTAGAGAAACGGCTCCCGAAACTGCGGGGGCCCCGGCTCGCGCCATCCCAACAGCTCGCCGGCGCCTAACGACGCTCCCGCCCACGCCAGCAACACAAAACTGAAGCCCCACAGCGGCCAAAGCCAGATTGGCGCCCGCCAGAGAACATCGGGCATTGGGCGCCATAGGGCCCATCCGGCTGCGATCACCGCATACGACGCCAGCGCATACGTCCGGCGCCGCACCCGCACCCGCGCCATGCCGCTGTGCTGCACGGCAAACAGGAGAAGCAGCAACAGGTTCCAACCGGCCGGCGTCACGCTCGTTTAAACACCAGCACTCCCAGCGGAGGCAAGGTCAGCGAGACGCTGTAAGGCCGCCCGTGGTTCGGCACGTTCTCGGCCAAGACCCATCCGTGATTGCCGACATTCGATCCGCCAAACAGGTGCGAATCCGAGTTCAAGACCTCGATATACGTCCCCAACTCGTGCACCCCAATCCGGTAGCCGCGGCGCACCATCGGCGTGAAGTTACAAACCACGAGAAGCCAGTCGCGTGGGTTTTTGGCCTTCCGGTTAAAGGAGATCACTGACGATTCCACGTCGCGGAAATCGACCCAGTCGAAGCCGTCGACATCGTTATCCCGCTCATAAAGCGCCGGCTGGCGGCGGTACAACGCGTTCAACTCGGCGACGAAATGCTGCAACTGCCGGTGCAGCGGATAGTCCAGCATTGCCCAGTTGCAACTCGCCTTCTCGTCCCACTCCTCGTACTGCCCGATCTCCTGCCCCATGAACAGCAACTTCTTGCCCGGATGCGCATACATGTAGGCCAGAAACGCCCGCACATTGGCAAACCGCTGCCACTCATCGCCGGGCATCTTCCCGATCAACGCGCTCTTGCCGTGGACCACCTCGTCATGCGAAATCGGCAGCAGGAAGTTTTCGGTAAACGCATACAGCAGCGAGAAGGTGATGTGATTCTGGTTGAACTTGCGGAACACCGGGTCATGCTTGAAGAAGGCAAACATGTCGTGCATCCAGCCCATGTTCCACTTCATCGTGAAGCCCAGCCCCCCGGTATAAACCGGCCGGGAGACCCCCACAAACGAAGTCGACTCCTCGGCAATCGTCACGGCGCCGGGGATCTTGTGAACCTCGGTATTGCACTGCCGCAGGAACGAAATCGCTTCGAGATTTTCCCGGCCGCCGAACTCGTTCGGAAGCCACTCCCCTGGTTCGCGGCAGTAATCGAGATATAACATCGACGCGACGGCGTCCACCCGCAAACCATCGATATGATACTGCTCAAGCCAAAACAGTGCATTCGAGATGAGGAAGCTGACCACCTCGCTACGCCCGTAGTTGAAGACCAGAGTGCCCCAGCCCTTGTGCTCGCCCTTCCGGGGGTCCGCGTGCTCATAGAGCGCGGTACCGTCAAAAGACGCCAGGCCGTGCGCATCCCGCGGATAGTGCCCCGGCACCCAGTCCACAATCACCCCGATCCCCGCCGCGTGGCAACGATCGACGAAGTACTTGAAGTCGTCGGGCGAGCCGAACCGCGCCGTCGGCGCGTAGAATCCCGTGACCTGATAGCCCCAAGAGCCGGAGTAAGGGTACTCCATGATCGGCAGCAACTCCACGTGGGTATAGTTCAGCCGCTTCACATACTCAACCAGCGTCACCGCCAACTCGCGGTACGACAGGGAACGCCCGTCTGGGTGCCGCATCCAACTTTCGAGATGGACCTCATAGACCGCCATCGGCTCGTCGAGCGCGTTCCGTTTGGCCCGTTCTTCGAGCCACGCCTGATCGGTCCAATCGTAAGTAGAAAGATCCGCCACCACGGAAGCCGTCTTTGGCGGAATCTCCGTCTGGAATCCGTACGGGTCGCACTTCAGTTGCTCGTACCCGTTGTACTTACTCTTCACGAAGTACTTATAGTGCATCCCATAAGTTACTCCCGGGATGAATAGTTCCCATACGCCGCCGTCGCGCATCCGCATCGGATGCCGCCGCGTGTCCCACTCGTTGCAGTCCCCGGTGACGCTGACCGATTGGGCATTGGGCGCCCAGACCGCGAACAGCACCCCGTCCACCCCGTCCACCTCCATCCGGTGCGCCCCCAGCGTCTCCCACGCCCGGTAGAGCGTGCCTTCGCCGTGCAGGTGCAGGTCAAACTCGCTGAGCACCGGCCAGAAGCGGTACGGATCTTCGACCTCGACGGTGCGCCCCTCGGCCAGGGTCAACTCGAACCGGTATCCGCCACTCCACTCGCCAATCCAAAAGCCCCCCTCGTGCGCCTTCCGCATCGGCGCCCTTAGGTCGCCCCGCACCAGCGTCACCGCCTCGGCCTGAGGCAGGAAGGCGCGGACCTCTCCGCTATGCGGACCCAGAATTCGGAACGGGTCGCCGTGGTAACCACCAAGGATGGCGTCAATCTCTTCGCGGAGCATGCGACTATTATGGCAACAGTGCTTGATTTCCTGAAGACGCTTCCCAAAGCCGAACTCCATGTCCATCTGGAGGGCTCCTTTACCCCTGACGTTCCCGACGCCGAATTGGCCGCCAAGTGGGACTGCTGCGACTTTGCCAGCTTCCTCGAGTCCTTCAAGTGGACGGTGAGTTTCCTCAAAAAACCCGAGGATTATGGCCGCGCCGCCAAGCAGTTGATCTCCTCGCTCCGCCGCCAAGGGGTCACCTACGCCGAGATTACGCTCTCGGCCGGCGTCGTCCGTTGGAAGAAACTGGACCTCGAAGCGGTCTATGCCGCAGTCAACCAGGAGTCCCGGCGCGCCTCGTTCCCCGTCTACTGGATTGTCGATTGCATCCGCCAGCACGGCGGCGGCGGCGCCATGCCCGTCGCCAAATTCGCGGCCAGCCATGCCACGAATGGCATCGTGGGTTTCGGCATCGGCGGCGATGAAACCAGCACTCCGGCCGAAGAGTTCCGCGGCGCCATTGCGGCGGCAGGCGTCCCCTTTGTCCCGCACGCCGGCGAAGTTTCGAACGCGGAGAATATCTGGGAGATGGTTCGCTTGGGCGCCCGCCGGATCGGCCATGGCATCCGCGCGGTCAACGATCCGGATCTCTGCGCCTACCTGAAGGAGCACAACATCCCGCTCGAAATCTCGCTGACCAGCAACGTCCGCACGGGTGCTGTGCCGTCCCTGCGCGTCCACCCCCTCCGCCAACTGTTCGACGCGGGCGTCCCCATTGTTCTAGGGACCGACGACCCCGCCATCTTCGGCACCACCCTGCTCGAAGAGTACCAACTCGCCGCCGAGCTCGGCTTCTCTCGCGCCGAGCTCGAGCAGTTAGCCGAGAACAGCCTGCGCTACGGCTTCCAACGCGCTAAGTAAATCGCCGTCTTGCCTTCGTGCGAGCTGTAGTAACTAATCCACAGCTCGCCTTTCTCCCACACCAATCCGGCATAACTGGAGTCGCCGCTCGAAGGCAGCTTCTCTAACTCGGTCAGCTGGCCCGTGGCCGGGTTGATTTCGACAATCGATGTCCGCTGCTGCCCGTCATAGAGCCGCACGACGCCAATCACGCGGCCGCCGGGAATCTGCAGCATGTGCGGCCCGCCAATCCGTACGCCCATGTCCTGCCACGTCCAGTCTTTGTAAGGCGGCCGGCTCGTGCCCCACTGGCCCGTCATCGTGGCCCGGTCCCGCCGCAGGAGCAGGCGCGCCGTGCCGTCTTTTTCAAAGATCATGGACGTTTCGTTCGGATAGCCTCCCGAGAACAGCCGCGGTACCCAGGTCTCAAACTGCCGCCCGTCCGCGCTCCGGTACAGGCGGGTAAAGTCGGTATCCCGATTCGTCGTTCCGTATCCCACGCTGTAGGCCAATCCCTTGTGCCAC
>LNFM01012754.1_pt1 | contig 10922 bp, 5 predicted proteins | sample 596031 | NCBI WGS metagenome assembly LNFM01 (sample SAMN04254537, study PRJNA301005) | activated carbon metagenome | isolation source: dual media filters at the Ann Arbor, Michigan drinking water treatment plant | place: USA: Ann Arbor | reverse complement strand
ACAGCGAGGAAGCATCGATCTCGCGCATCCGCGCCCTCGCCCCGTATGCGCTCGCCAACGGCATCTATCCGCTGTTCATCACCTGGCGCTCCGGACCGCTGGAGACGGTGTCGGATCTGGCCGAAGAAACCTTCGCCAAGCTCGGCTTCGGTGCGCGCGCGCCGGCCCGCGGCTGGGCCGACAAGCTCACCGAGAAGACCGACCGCCTGCTCGAACCGCTGCTGCGCGCCCCCGGCGGCGCGATGTGGGAGCAGATGAAGCTCAACGCCACGCGCGCCAGCGGCGACGAGCGCGGCGGCTGCTTTCAACTCGTGCGGCAGGTGCAGCGACTGGCGGCGCACACGCCCAAGCTCGAGGTGCATCTGATCGGCCACTCGGCCGGCGCCATCGTGCTCGGCGCCATGATGCCGCTGCTCGCGCAGGCGGGCCTCAAGGCCGCGAGCCTGCGCCTGTTCGCGCCGGCCTGCAGCGCCGGCTTTGCACTCGAGCATTACGGCGATGCCGTGGCCAGCGGCACGCTCGATCCCAAGACCTGGCACCTGCACCTGCTGTCGGACGCCAACGAGCGCGACGATTCCGTGGGGCCCTATCGCAAGTCGCTGCTGTACCTCGTCAGCCGATCGTTCGAGGTGCACAAGACACCGATCCTCGGCCTGGAAAAGGTGTTCGACCGCGAGGCTGCACAGCCCGGCAAGGCCGACGACATGTGGTCTCCCGCCGTCCTCGATGAGCTGCGCGCATGGCAGGACTTCTGGGCCACGCTGGGCGACGATCTCGACCGCACCAACCGCATCGACCACACGCTGCGCACCGGGTCGGTCGCCACCGGCGGCGGCACCATCGCCGCCTCGCACGGCTGCTTCGACAACTCGGTGGCGATCATCGGCAAGGCGCTGAGCTACATGGCCGGCAAGGAGGTCGAGGTGCATCGGCTCGACTACTGAGCGCAGCCTCGCCTGCCAACGCCGCGGGCCGAGGACGTGCGAAGCGTTTCTTGATGTTCGTGCGAGCCGTTGACCGGGCGCCCGCCGCCGTCGTCGGCAGCTGGGCACGGGACGTTGCATGACGCTGCTTTCAGCGTGTCACCGCACACCGCATTGATCGCGCTCGACACCACCCGAGTTGTCGACGCGTTGATCATCGTTCGTCACTGCGCATGCGCATCGGCAGACTGCGCTGGGTCACTCCGGCCTTCCCGTACGTGTATGCCGGGCGAATAGCGCACCGCTTGGCGTTCACCCCGAGAACCTGCCGCAACGCAAATAGAATCCGCGCCGCCGGCGGCGGTTCTCTGCAAAGAGGAGGACACTCCCCATCCAGTTACTTTGAGGATCGAATTGACTGAACTAGATACCCTCGCCGCGGACGACGTCTCGTCAACACGGCCGCTGACGATCGTCGCGATCGGTGCATCTGCAGGTGGCGTGGACGCCCTGCAGGCGTTCTTCGCCGCAATGCCCGCGGACGAGCGCTTTGCCTTCGTCGTCGTCACGCACCTGTCGCCCCAGCACGCCAGTCAGATGGCCGAGATCCTGGGCCGCTCCACGTCGATGCCGGTGAGCGAGACAGTCGATGGAGAAGTGGTCCAGCCGGGGCACGTGTATGTGATTCCGCCGGACCGCTACATGGGCATCAAGGGGCGCAAGCTGTCCCTGGAAAAAGTCGAGCCGCGGCCGGCGGTGCCCCACCCCATCGATCACTTCATGAGGGCGTTGGCCGATGACCAGCAGGAGCGCTCGGTGGGCATCGTGCTCAGCGGTGCCGACCATGACGGCTCCATCGGCCTGAAGGAGATCAAGGCCGCCGGCGGCCTGGTGCTGGCGCAGGAACCGACCGAAGCGCCCTTCCCCAGCATGCCTGCCAGTGCCATCAGGACGGCCGTGGTCGATGCCATCTTGCCGGTCGGAAAGATGGGGCAGATGCTGGTCGACTACCTGCGCTACGCGCCGGACCCCGACGTCAGTTCCCAGGAGCCGCCGACCGATTCCGCCGACGACGCCGATGACGTTGCATTGCGCTTGGGCGAGGTGCTGGCGCTCCTGCTGGAGCGCACCGGCCGGGACTTCAGCTGGTACCGGCGGCCGATGCTGCGGCGGCGGCTGCGGCGACGCATCGGCTTGCGCGGCCTGGCCAATGTGGGCGAGTACGTGGCCTTGCTGCGTTCGTCACCGGAAGAACTGCAGTGCCTGTTGAAGGACTTCCTCATCAGCGTCACGGAGTTCTTCCGCCAGCCCGACGCCTGGCAGGCGCTTGAAGAGCAGGTGCTGCCGCGCGTGATCGACGAGTGCATCGCAAGTGCCAGCCCGGTCAGGGTGTGGACGGCCGGCTGCGCCACCGGCGAGGAAAGCTACTCGATCGCGATGCTGCTGCAGGAACAGATCACCAGCCGCGGCGCGGACATCCCGATCCAGGTGTTCGGCAGCGACATCGATGTCGATGCGCTGGATGTGGCGCGTGCGGGCTCCTACCCGGAGTCGATTGCCGGCGCGATGCCGCTGCATCGGCTTGCCCGCTTCTTCGAGATGCATGGCGACCGCTACGTCGTGCGTAAGGCGCTGCGCGAGAACGTGCTGTTCGCGCCGCAGGACCTGGTGCGCGATCCGTCGTTCTCCAAGCTCGACCTCATCATCTGCCGCAACGTGCTGATCTACCTCGAGCCGGCCCAGCAGAGCCGCATCCTCGAGGTCTTTCACTTCGCATTGAAGCCGGGCGGCGTGCTGTTCCTGGGCAAGTCCGAAAGCCTCGGGCCGCAGGCCGACCTGTTCGAGGCGTTGTCGCGTCCGTATCGCATCTTCAGGCGCATCGGCATCGCGACACGGCCGCGCCTGTTCGAGGGCCACTGGAGCGGGCCGGGCGGGTTCCTGACGCCGCCAATGCGGTCGCCGAAGGTGTCTGCCCTGTCGCCGGCAGACATCACGCACCTGCAATTGGCTGGCGCCAGCCCGGACGCCGCCGTCTTGGTCAACTCCGAATCCCGCGTGCTGTTCTTCCACGGCCGAACCACCCACTACCTGGAGCCACGCGGCGAGCCCACCACCAACGTGTCGCACCTGTTGCGCTACGGGCTGCGCCGCAGTGTTCGCACGCTGCTGCATGCGGCACGCAGCAGCGGGCAGGCGGCGCACGACACGGTGACCCTGCGCCGCGACGACAAGGTCGTGCGCGTGCGCATCCAGGTCGAGCCCGCCGGGGACTTCCCGCGCGACGGCTTGTTGCTGGTCTCCTTCGACCACGAGCGCGATGGCGTGCCGCCGGCGCCCAACGCGGGCGACGCCGTGCTGGAGGAGGAACTGCACCGCATGCGCGACGACCTCGCCGCCCTGGAAAGCGAGGGCGAGACCGCTGCCGCCGAACTGCGGATCTCGAACGAAGAGGCCATGTCCTTGAACGAGGAACTGCAGTCCTCCAACGAGGAGCTGCAGACCTCCAAGGAAGAACTGCAGTCGATGAACGAGGAGCTGAGCAGCGTCAACGGCCAGCTCGAGGACAAGGTTGCCGAGCTGGAAGTGGTGCTCGGCGATCTGCGCAACCTGATGGACAGCACGCAGGTCGCCACGCTGCTGCTGGACCGCGAGATGCGCATCCGCCGCTTCACCGAACCGACCCGCCGCCTGCTCTACCTGATTGTCTCGGACGTGGGACGCCCGTTGCGCGACATTGCCGCCAGCGTGCAGGACCCCGCGCTGCTGAGCGACGCCGTCAACGTGCGTGACCGCCTCGTGCCGGTGGAGCGCGAGGTGGCCGCCGAGGACGGCGTGCATTACCTGCGGCGGATCCTGCCCTACCGCACGCGCGATGACCGCATCGACGGCGTCGTCATCACCTACACCGACATCTCGGCGCTGTTGAAGGCAGCCTCCGAGGCGCGCCGACTGGCGGCGGTGATGAACGATTCCAACGACGCCGTGATCGTCCACGACTTCGACGGCGCCATCCGTTCCTGGAACCGCGGCGCCAGCACGGCGTACGGCTATGACGCGCCGGCCGCGGTGCGGCTGAACATGTCGATGCTCGAACCCGCCACCGAGGCGGGCCGCGCGGTCGCCCTGGCGATGCAGGTGCGCCAGGCGTTGCCGGTTGGCCCCGTGGCTGCCCGGCGCATCACGCGCGACGGCCGCACGCTCGACGTGACCGTCACCGTCTCCGCCCTCAGGGACGAGGCAGGCACGGCGTACGCCGTGGTCTCCACCGAGCGCGACGTCAGCGAGAAGCTGCGGCTCGAAGCGGAAGTCCGCTTCCGCGCCATGACCGACCTGATTCCGATCCTGGTGAAGATCGAGGACGCCAGCGGCAATGCGGAGTTCCTGAACCGCGCCTGGCCCACCTTCGTCGGTCTGTCGTCGATTCAGCCGCTGCTGGGCGTGGGCTGGCAGAACCATGTGCATCCGGACGACCTCAAGCCGTTCCTGCACAGCCTGAACAAGGCGCGCCGCGAGCGCCGCCGGTTCGAAGGCGACGTGCGGCTGCGGGATGCCGACGGCGGCTATCGCTGGACGCGCACCAGCGAAGTGGCGCGCCGCGACGCCACCGGCGCTGCCACTGGCTACGTCTGCATCAGCGTGGACATCGATGAGCGCAAGGTCGCCGAGCAGGCCGTCGCCCAGGAGGCACAACGCAAGGACGAGTTCCTTGCCATGCTGGCGCACGAATTGCGCAATCCTCTGGCGGCCGTTGGCAATGCCATTGCGCTGATCGAGCACGACGGCGCGACCAACGAGAAGGACACGAAGGTGCGCTGGGCGACCGGCGTCATCTCGCGCCAGGTCCAGCAGCTGGCTCGCATGGTCGACGACCTGATGGACGTTGCGCGCGTGTCCAGCGGCAAGATCAGCCTCGAGCATGTGCCGGTGGAGATCCAGCTCGTGGTCGAGCGGGCGCGCGACCAGTGCGACGCCGCGATCTCGGCACGGTCACAGACGCTCGAGATCCGGACGCCGGAGAAACCGCTGTTCGTGGAGGGCGACCTGGTGCGGCTGACCCAGGTGCTGGCCAATCTGCTGAACAACGCCTCGAAGTACACGGAGCGCGACGGCCACCTCAGCGTCGAGGCGGTGGTCGAGGACAACGATGCCGTGCTGAAGGTCAAGGACGACGGCGTCGGCATTTCCACGGAGATGCTGCCGCGCGTGTTCGACCTGTTTGCGCAGGAGGACAAGACACTCGACCGCGCCCAGGGAGGACTCGGACTCGGCCTGACACTGGTCAAGCGCCTGGTCGCGGCCCACGGCGGGTCGGTCGCGGCGTACAGCAAGGGGCGCGGGCACGGCAGCGAGTTCGTGGTGCGGCTGCCGCTGATGACGCTGCCGCAAGTGTCCGCTCCCAGGTCGGTGAACCCCGCGGCGCAGGCGAACGGCGCGTGTCGCATCCTCATCGTGGACGACGACGTCGATGGCGCCGACACGCTGTCGATACTGCTCAGCCAGAAGGGTTACGCGGTCGACACGGCGAACGATGGCCCGAGCGCACTCGCCGCCGCCGTGCAGACGCAGCCGGACGTGATCGTGCTGGATATCGGTCTGCCGGGCATGACCGGGTTCGAGGTGGCGCAGCGGCTGCGTGGCAACCGTGAAACCGCCGACATCCTGTTGATCGCGCTCACCGGCTACGGCAGGTCGGAGGATGCTCAACTGAGCATGGCCTCAGGCTTCGACTTCCATCTGGTCAAGCCGGCCGCCGTGAACGAACTGGTCAAGCTGTTCGTGAAGCGGGCCGCTCGCCCGCGGCGCGGTTGAGATCGGGCCGTTGCCCGTCCAGTCGATTCAGGAGGACGCCATGCTGACGTACCAGGAAAACAAGATCATCGACGGCGTGCTCACGGTCACGCGCGATGGAATCTTCATCGGGCATACCGAAGACATCGGCAGCGCCTTCGGCTACTTCCCGAAGGGCTCGAACAAGCCCATCTTTCTGGCAGACACGCTCGACCGGCTCAAGCAGCAGATGGACACGGCCAACCCGCCGAAAAAGCGCAGGTGACGCCCGTCAGGATGTGGGCGCCAGAGCCCTTGCGGGTGAACAGGCTCGTCTGAGCAGCGTGACGTACGGGTCGTGGGCGCAAGTTGCGACACCACGCACGACGCCATGACAAATTTCACGGCGTGCGCACGTATCGGCGCCAGGGTCCGGGCGGCTGACCGAGCCGGTCGGAGACCGCCGCCAGCACATCGCGGTTCCAGCCCATGCCCATGTGGCTGCCGTCGACTTCGATGTCATGCACGAGCCTCGACTGCTTGTCGTGGCGACAGGTCTGCCAGGCGACCACACCATCGGACCGGCTGTAGATCGAGGTGGTGCGCAGCGGCGGCGGGGTGCGCAGGCGCCGGCTCAGCGCCGGATCCAGCGGCGACGAACTGCCGCTGAGCAGGCGGAACAGCCAGCCCACGTTGGTGTGATCGGCCTCGGCGTTGAAGGGCGTGCCGATCGTGATCACCTGGCGGATCTGCCGTGACATCAACTTGCCGATCTCGCGCGCGTAGAGCCCACCCAGACTCCAGCCGATCAGCGTGGCCGGTCGGCTGTGGCCGCCCAGCCGATCGACGACCTGTGCCTTCAAGTCGTGCAACCAGGCATCCAGATCCCCTTGGGGACCCGTATTGAACCCCTGGCCCCAGTCGAACGCGTCGTAACCCAGCGCGCGGCAGTGTTCGCGCAAAGGCGCCACGGATCCGCCGCTTGCGCCCAGGCCCGGAAAGATCACCACGGCATGCCCATCACCGGGCTTCGCGGTCGCGGACCTGGCGAACATGTGCGAGGTGAGTTCCATCGCGGCACGAAACGGCTCGGCGCCGAGCAAGGCCAAGGAGGGTCGTTGAGCGGCACTGACCGCAAGTGGTTTCATGCGCACAGCGATCTCGACGGGCTGATGTGGTCCCAGGCATCGCGCGCCGCATGCCTGGCCCATCTCCAACTCAGGATCGATGCACCGCGGCCGGCCCACTCGCTCGACAGTTGGGATTCGACATCGTCGAAGTCGCGTCCCGGATAGCGGCCACGCGCACTCAGTCCGAAGCCATAGGCGGGGCCGTGGTCGTTGACGTTCGGGCGGTTGTCGGTCGGTTCTCTCCCGCCGGACGCCGCGCTCCGGTCAGCGCGTGAACAGGTGCTGGCGATTGCCACGGCGCCGCCCTCGCCAGTTCGCCCGCCGACGACCGCGCCGATGCCGGCGCCCTGGGGTTGTGCGCAAGGTCGTCCGGTGAGCGAGCGGCGGCGCGGGTCGCGATTGTCGCGGTTGTCATTGACAGTTTCGATGATCATTCCTTGTGATGTGTAACTCCGGACGAGCCGCATAGGCATCAGCGCGTTTAGCTGCAGTCCGAAGTAACTTCATGATGGCGAGAGAAAGGACTCCAGAAACCAGTGTCGTGTGCGCACTCAGCCCAGTCTGTACGGCTTCGTACACACACCGGAGGCTTGGATCGGTTTACCTAGGCAAACCAAGTCTTGGATCGGTTTACCTAGGCAAACCACTGGCCGCGCCTCGCGCAAAGGACTGACACTGCGCCGCAGGTCGCACTACGGTGCGCCAAGACGGATTTCAAGCGGAGGTTCGGCTGGCGGTTGACACGACCGTGAGTCCGCGCGGCCCGGCGAGGCCGACGACATGTGCTCCCTCGCCGTTGATCAACGGCGCTCGTGGCAGGCCTTCCGGGCACGCTGGTCGACGACCTCGAACGGACCCACCGGATCGCCAACACGTTGGTCACCAGTAAACTGCACGCCATGCCGTACCTGACCTGTTAGCAGCAACTTCGATGGCCCGCGTGCATTCTTGTCGTCCGGACCGCATCGGATGATCGCGCAATGACAGGCGCCCAAGTCCGGCACAGCGACCCACCTCCCGGCCGGCGCGCCATCGCCCTCACGCTGATGCTGGTGTCGGTCCTGTCGGCCGGCGCCGGGCTGATGTGGTGGCAGGCCGAGCGGTCGCAGCAGGAACTGCAGCGCCAGACCGCGCTGCGCGCCGAGCAACGGGCGCAGCAGCTTGCCTCTGTGCTGGCGGCACAGGTGCAGGCATTGATGGGCAGCATCGACGTGGTCCTGCTGCAGTTGCGGCGAGAGTGGCGCGGCAACCCGGCGGCGTTCGACCCGGTGGCGCGCAGCCTGGTGTCGGCGCTGCCGGACGGTTCGGTCAGCCACGTGACGGTGGCCGACGTCGGCGGCAACACCGTCTACAACAGCATTGCACCCGCCGAGCGCGTCAACGTGTCCGATCGCGAGCACTTCCGCGTGCACCAGGTCAACAGCGGCGACCGGCTGCATGTCGGCCGGGCGGTGCGGTCGCGGCTGGCGCGCGACACCTGGACCGTGATCGTCAACCGGCCACTGCTGAACGATGGGCGCTTTGCCGGCACCATGAACGTGTCGGTGCCGACCGATTACTTCGCACGGCAGCTGGGGGCGCTTTCGCTGGGAGACCAGTCGGTCGTTGCGGTGCTTCACGGCGACGGCTCGTTCATCACGCGCAGTCGCGACCACGACAAGGCCATGGGTCGCGAACTACCTGGCGACCGGCCCTTCCTGCGCGACCAGGCCGTGTCGCAGGGTCTGTTTCACGCGCTCAGCGAGGTCGACGGCGTGACGCGCCTGTACGCCTGGACGCGCCTGCCGGAGCTGGGGATTGTCGTCACCGTCGGTCTGGCCGAGGATGAAGCGCTGGCCCCGCTGGCGGCCGGCCAACAGCGCGAGCGCCTGGTCTTCAGCGTGCTCCTGGCGGTGGTGCTGGCAGCCGGCGCCGCGGTAGCGTGGCTGCTGTGGCAGGCGGCGCGGCGGCAGCGCGCACTGGAGCGCAGCGAGCGCCGCTACCGGGCCCTGATCGACACCTCCCCTGATGCCATCTTCCTGGCTCGCGGTGGCCGCTTCGTCTATGTCAACCCAGCCACGCTGCGCTTGTTCAGAGCCGCCGACGCCGCGGAACTGGTCGGAAAGCCGGTGTTCGACCGCATCCACCCCGAGTGTCACGACCAGGTGCGGGCGCGAAGCGAGGTGATGGATCGCGAGCAGCAGCCGGCGCCTCCATTGGAAGAGCGGTACCTGCGCCTGGACGGCAGCGAGATCGAGGTCGAGGTCAGTGCCGCGCCGTATGTCGACGACCAGGGGCCCGCCAACCAGGTGATCGTGCGCGACATTACCGAGCGCCGACGCGCCGCACGCGCGCTGCAGCAACTGGCAACCGACCTGGAGCGCCGCGTGCAGGAGCGCACCGGCGAACTGGTGCGCGCGCGCGACGAGGCCGAGCGCGCCAACCTGGCGAAGAGCGAGTTCCTCTCGCGCATGAGCCACGAGTTGCGCACGCCGCTCAACGCCATTCTCGGCTTCGGGCAGTTGCTCGAGCTGGAAGTGCAGCACCACGGCCAGCGGGCCAAGCTGCGGCAGATCCTCGACGCAGGCGACCTCCTGCTGGCGCTGATCAACGACGTGCTCGACCTGGCGCGGATCGAGGCCGGCCACCTGGCCGTCAGCACCGAGGGGGTGGCGCTGCAGCCGCTGGTCACTGACTGCCTGACGCTGCTGCGCCCGCAGGCGCAGGCGCGCCGCATCAGCCTCTCCGCCGTGGCCGCCGACAATCGTCGTCAGGTGCGCGCCGACCGCACGCGGCTCAAGCAGGTGCTGCTGAACCTGCTGTCCAACGCGGTCAAGTACAACCGCGTCGGTGGCAGCGTGTCGGTGCGCATCGAGGACCACGCCGAGTGCTGGCGGGTGTGCATTGACGACACCGGTCCGGGGCTGGACGCGGACCAGCAAGCACGGCTGTTCGTGCCCTTCGAGCGCCTGGAGGCGGCTCGCACGGCCGTCGAGGGCACCGGTATCGGACTGGCGCTGTCGCGCCGGCTGATGGAGCTGATGCACGGCCGCATCGGCGTGAACAGCGAGCCGGGCCGTGGCAGCAGCTTCTGGGTCGAGCTGCCAAAGGGGCAAGAGGGCACGCCCGCGCCCGCGCCGCCGGCACCAACGGCGGATGCCGAGCCGACCCCGGTTGCGGGCCCGCACTATGACGTGCTGTACATCGAGGACAACCCGATCAATCTGATGCTGGTGGAGCACATCGTGGCGCTGCGCCCGCAGTGGCGACTGCTCGGTGCGGCCTCGCCGACGCAGGGACTGGTGCTGGCGCGCACCCGGCGGCCGCGGCTGATCCTGCTGGACATCCACCTGCCCGAGATGGACGGCTGGGCAGTGATGCACGTGCTGAGCGAGGATGCCGCCACGCGCGATATCCCGGTGGTGGCAGTGAGCGCCCAGGCGATGCCCGCGGACCTGGCGCGCGGCCGCGCGGCGGGCTTTGCCGACTACCTGACCAAGCCGCTGCATATCGAACGCTTTCTCGCCGTGCTGGACAAGCACGCGGCCTGATCAGTCGCTTGGTGCCATGTCGGGCGCGCAGGGATCGCCTTCGTCGGCTGCCCGCGCGTTTCATCGTCACGCCCCCAACGATCGCCGCAACAGCAGGCCGCGCAGCTGCTGCGGCAGCTTCGACCGCAGCCGTTCTGCCCAGTGCGCTTCATTGCGGTTCCACCAGATGCCGGCGTAGACGATCGCCAGACCGATCAGCGTCAGCGCGAGCGGAAACAGCCATGAGTCGCGGAACACCTGCCAGCTCAGGTTGCCGAGCCCGACCATCAGGCCCATCGCGCCGAACACGGTGAAGCTGCGGCGCACGAGCACCGCGCCGAGCAGCACCATCGCCAGGTTGATCGCCAGGTAGATGAGCTTTCCGCCCAGGCCGCTGGACCCCATGATGGTCAGGCCGCCCCAGAAGGTGATGAGGCCGAAGAGATACAGCCAGAACGGATAGTCCAGGTGCGAGCGGTTGCGCAGGTCCACCAGCAGTGCGAACAGGATCATCGCGGCGCCAAAGGCCACGCTGAACCACTTGCGGAAGATCCAGGCGTTGGCATCCCACGCGCGCGCGTCGGCGCCGAGGA
>LNFM01023169.1_pt1 | contig 10924 bp, 11 predicted proteins | sample 596031 | NCBI WGS metagenome assembly LNFM01 (sample SAMN04254537, study PRJNA301005) | activated carbon metagenome | isolation source: dual media filters at the Ann Arbor, Michigan drinking water treatment plant | place: USA: Ann Arbor | reverse complement strand
TTGGTTTTTTTCTGTTGCTTTACGAGGTGACAGAACCTCGACATGCCCTGCTGCGCGTCCGAACCCACGTCGAAACCAGTGCAGCCCCAAGCTCACTATTTTAAGACGGTTCGAGCAATTGCAAGACCTGCATGGGAGAAGAAACTTCGGCATCTGCGCCCCAGCTCGCCACATCTGCGCCCGCACCCAGGTAACCATAGCGGGCAGCAACGGTGCCCATCCCAGCCAGGCGCCCTGCGCGGATGTCCCGCTCGTCATCGCCCACGTAGATGCATTGAGCCGGCGCCAAGGACATCTGCCGCGCGGCCTCAAGCAAGGGCTCAGGGTGCGGCTTGGCATGGGGGGTGGTGTCACCACTGATCACGGTGGTTGCCGTATCGAACAGCCCCATGGAGCGGGTGATGGGCGTTGTGAAACGTTGGGCCTTGTTGGTCACAACGCCCCAAAGCAGGCCGCGCTGCCGCAGCAACGAAACCAGTTGAACGACCTCGTCAAACGGGCGCGTTCGATGTGTCAAGCAGCTTTCATAACAAACGAAGAACTCTTCCTTGTACTGCTCATAGTCGAAGTGCTGTGGGTCCATGTCGAAGGCCACCCGCAGCATGCCGCGCGCACCGGACCCTACGTGGGGTCGGTATTCTGTCAGCGGTTTGGACGACATGCCGCGCCGCACCCGCATGGCATCAGCTGCAGCGCCCAGATCGGGAGCGCTGTCGATCAGCGTGCCGTCGAGATCGAACAACACGGCACGCACACCTCGAAAGACTGAGAGCGTCATGCCTTGCGGGTGGCAAACAGGTAGTTCACGCTCGTGTCGCCGCTCAACCAGTAGCGGCGCGTGAGAGGGTTGTACTCCATGCCACGTGTGCCTGTCAGCTCCAAACCCACTTCACGGCTGTACCGCGCCAGTTCACTGGGCTTGATGAACTTCGCGTATTCATGGGTGCCCTTGGGCAGCAACTGCAACACGTACTCTGCACCAAGGATGGCGAACAGGAAAGCCTTGGGGTTGCGATTCAGTGTAGAAAAGAACACCCAGCCACCCGGCTTGACCAGTGCAGCACAAGCCCGCACGACCGAAGAAGGGTCGGGCACGTGCTCCAGCATTTCCATGCAAGTGACCACGTCAAACGCTTCCGGCTCCTGCTGGGCCATGGCCTCCGCGCTGATCTCCAGATAGTCGACGTTGGTTGTTCCCGCTTCCAGGGCGTGCAACTGTGCTACCCGAAGTGCCTTGGCTGACAGGTCAATGCCGGTCACGAGTGCGCCCTTGCGAGCCAGGGCATCCGAAAGGATGCCGCCGCCACAACCGACGTCCAGCACCCGTTTGCCTTTGATCTGAGCCAGGGCATCAATCCAGGTCAATCGCAATGGATTGATCTGGTGCAACGGCCGAAATTCGCTTTCAGGATCCCACCAACGATGCGCGAGATCGGAAAATTTGGCCAACTCTGCAGGATCGGCATTGAGATGTTGATTCATGCGCTGATTATCGTCAGCCCATGAAAAAACCGCGCCTCGGCGCGGTTTTTTCATGGGCAAACCGAAGGTTTACTTGTTGGCGCGGGTGCCAACCACTTCAACTTCAACGCGGCGGTTCTTGGCGCGGCCTTCGCGGGTGGCGTTGTCAGCCACTGGCTGGGTCAGGCCCTTGCCTTCGGTGTAAATGCGGTTGCTTTCGATGCCCTTGCTCACCAAGTAAGCCTTGACAGCTTCAGCACGGCGGTTCGACAGTGCCTGGTTGTAGCCAGCTGCACCGGTGGAGTCGGTGTGACCCACAGCGATCACGACTTCCAGGTTGATACCGGAAACCTTGCTGGCGAGGTCGTCCAGCTTGGCTTTGCCTTCGGGCTTGACCACGGCTTTGTCGAAGTCGAAAAACGCGTCGGCAGCGTAGGTGACCTTGGAAGCAGCAGGTGCTGGAGCAGCTGCAGGAGCTGGTGCAGGACGTGCGGCAGGCGCCGGCGCAGGTGCAGCAGCTGGTGCGGGAGCAGGAGCAGGGGCAGCGACTGGAACGATAGCGCCATCGCAACCGACAGCTGCCGTCGCAGGCGTCCAGTTGGCATTGCGCCAGCACAGTTCGTTGGTGCCGTTTTTCCAGACGATGTCGTTGGTGCCATTGCGCCAGTTGTCGATGGTTTGGGCGCCCGCGGCCGATGCCATGGCAATCGTTGCGATCAGCATTGCCACTCTTGGTAAGCCGCAGACAATCTGCGTACAAAAAAAGACGCTTGAAGTGACCACCACTCAAAACGCTGGATTTCATTGTGCCACAAGCGCTATACAGCCGACCGGCGGCTCGGGTGCGTCGGCGACTGTATTCCGGCGACACCTTCATTCGTTGTGGTGTTACAACAAAGCATGCCCACGAATGCACTTCTGTGCGACCCGTAAAATGGCGAGTTGCCTTTTGGCCCACCCGACGCATTCCAGCCCCAGCTCATGACACAGTTCGCCAAAGAGACCCTGCCCATCAGTCTTGAAGAGGAAATGCGCCGCAGTTACCTCGATTACGCGATGAGCGTGATTGTCGGGCGAGCACTTCCTGATGCGCGCGATGGCCTCAAGCCTGTGCACCGGCGCGACTGGAACCGGCCCTACAAAAAGTCCGCCCGCATCGTCGGTGACGTGATCGGCAAGTACCACCCACACGGTGACAGCGCGGTCTACGACACGATTGTGCGCATGGCGCAGGATTTCTCGCTTCGTCACATGTTGGTGGACGGTCAGGGCAACTTCGGCTCGGTGGACGGCGACAACGCCGCGGCCATGCGATACACCGAAATCCGCTTGTCCAAGATCTCGCACGAGATGCTGGCCGACATCGACAAGGAAACAGTCAACTTCGGGCCCAACTACGACGGCTCCGAAAAAGAGCCCCTGGTGCTGCCTTCGCGCCTGCCCAACCTGCTGGTCAACGGGTCATCGGGCATTGCAGTGGGCATGGCGACCAACATCCCGCCGCACAACCTCAACGAGGTGGTGGATGCGTGCCTGCACCTGCTGAAGAACCCGGAAGCGTCCATCGACGAATTGATGGAAATCATCCCGGCGCCCGACTTCCCTACGGCCGGCATCATCTACGGCATCAATGGCGTGAAGGATGGCTACAGGACCGGTCGTGGGCGCGTGGTGATGCGCGCGAAATGCCACTTTGAGGACATCGACCGCGGTACCAGGTGAACAAGAAGACGCTGCAGGAGCGCATTGCCGAACTGGTTCACGAAAAGAAGATCGAGGGCATCAGCCACATCCAGGATGAGTCCGACAAGTCGGGCATGCGTCTGGTGATCGAGCTCAAGCGCGGTGAAGTGCCCGAGGTGGTCCTGAACAATCTGTACAAACAGACGCAGTTGCAGGACACCTTCGGCATCAACATGGTGGCGCTGGTCGATGGTCAGCCCCGCCTGTGCAACCTGAAAGACCTGATCCAGGTGTTTCTGGAACACCGCCGCGAAGTGGTGACACGCCGCACGGTGTTCAACCTGCGCAAGGCGCGCGAGCGCGGTCATGTGCTTGAAGGCCTCGCCGTGGCTCTGGCCAACATCGACGATTTCATCAAGATCATTCGCGAGTCGCCCACGCCGCCGGTGGCCAAAGCAGAGCTGATGGCTCGCCCATGGGACAGCCAGCTGGTGCGCGAAATGCTCACCCGCACACGCGCCGACGGCGGCGTGATCAATGCCGACGACTACCGCCCTGATGGTCTTGAAAAGGCATTTGGTATGGGCAGAAACCCAGGCGCAGGAAATCCTGCAGATGCGTCTGCAGCGCCTGACCGGCCTGGAGCAGGACAAGATCGTGGCCGAGTACAAGGAAGTCATGGGCGAGATCGACGATCTGCTCGACATCCTCTCCAAGCCTGAGCGCGTCTCGACCATCATTGGCGATGAGCTGGTGGTCGTGAAGCAGGAATTTGGTCAGACCAAGCTGGGCGCCCGCCGCAGCGAGATCGAGCACAACGCGCAAGACCTGGCCACCGAAGACCTGATCACGCCCACCGACATGGTGGTCACGCTCAGTCACAGCGGCTACATCAAGAGCCAGCCACTCTCGGAGTACCGGGCACAGAAGCGCGGCGGGCGCGGCAAACAGGCCACGGCGACCAAGGAAGACGACTGGATCGACCAGCTCTTCATCGCCAACACGCATGACTACATCCTGTGCTTCTCCAACCGGGGCCGCCTGTACTGGCTCAAGGTGTGGGAAGTGCCGGCAGGGTCGCGCGGATCGCGCGGCCGCCCCATCGTCAACATGTTCCCGCTTCAGGAGGGCGAGAAGATCAACGTCGTGCTGCCGCTCACCGGCGAGATGCGCACCTTTCCATCGGACCGCTATGTGTTCATGGCAACCAGCATGGGCACGGTCAAGAAAACCGCGCTGGACGAATTCAGCAACCCGCGCAAGGCCGGCATCATCGCAGTGGACCTGGACGAAAACGACTTCCTGATCGGCGCTGCGCTGACCGATGGCCAGCACGACGTGATGCTGTTCAGCGATGGTGGCAAGGCCGTGCGCTTTGACGAAAACGACGTGCGCCCCATGGGCCGCAACGCGCGCGGCGTGCGCGGCATGATGATCGAAGAGACGCAGAGCGTGATTGCCATGCTCGTGGCCGAAGACGAGCACCAGAGCGTGCTGACCGCCACCATCAACGGTTACATGGGCGCGGCACCAAAGGCATGATCGCGATCCAGCAAAGCGAGCGCAACGGCAAGGTTGTGGCCGCCACGCTGGTGCACACCGACGACGAGATCATGCTCATCACCGACAAAGGCGTGCTGGTGCGCACCCGGGTCTCCGAGATCCGTGAGATGGGTCGGGCCACGCAAGGCGTGACGCTGATCGCGCTGGACGAAGGTGCCGAGCTCTCCGGCCTGCAACGCATTGTTGAAAACGACGCCAATGTGCCTGAGCTGGACGAGCCCAACGAGGCTGACGATCCGGGTCTTGAGGCGTGATGGCGCGCCCGTTCAACTTCTCCGCCGGTCCGGCCGCCATGCCTTCCGAGGTACTGCAACAGGCCGCTGACGAAATGCTCGACTGGCACGGCAGCGGCATGAGCGTGATGGAAATGAGCCATCGCGGCAAGGAGTTCGGCGAGATCATGGAATCGGCGCAGGGCGACCTGCGCGAACTGCTGGCCATCCCCGAAAATTTCCACATCCTGTTCATGCAGGGCGGCGGGCTGGCCGAGAACGCCATCGTTCCGTTGAACCTCTCGCGCGGCGGCCCGGTGGACTTTGTCGTCACAGGCAGTTGGAGCCAGAAGTCCATCAAGGAAGCGGCCCGGTATGCCAAGGCAACGTTGGCTGCCAGCAATGCAAACTCCAACCACACCACCCTCCCCGCTCCAGGCTCGTGGCAGCTCAGCGCAGACGCCCATTACGTGCACATCTGCAGCAACGAAACGATCCACGGCATCGAGTTTCATGAGTTGCCCGACCTGAAGGCGCTGGGCAGCAACGCGCCGCTCGTGATCGACTTCTCGTCGCACGTGGCCTCGCGCACGGTCGACTGGTCGCGCGTGGGCCTGGCCTTTGGCGGTGCTCAGAAAAACCTGGGGCCGGCCGGCCTGACCCTGGTGGTCGTGCGCGACGACCTGCTCGGCCACGCCCTGCCCGCCTGCCCCAGCGCCTTCGACTACAAGACGGTGGCGGCCAACGGCTCGATGTACAACACACCGCCCACCTTCAGCATCTACATGGCGGGCCTCACGTTTCAGTGGCTCAAGCGCCAGACCGAGGGCGCCCTGAGCGGCGTGGCGGCGATGGAGCAGCGCAACATCGCCAAAGCGTCACTGCTGTACGACTTCATTGATGACTCTGCGCTGTATGTGAACAAGGTGGCACTGGACTGCCGCTCGCGCATGAACGTTCCGTTCTTCCTGCGCGACGAAGCCTTGAACGACGCTTTCCTGGCGGGCGCCAAGGCCGCAGGACTGCTTCAACTCAAGGGTCACAAGTCTGTGGGCGGCATGCGCGCCAGCATTTACAACGCCATGCCCCTGGAAGGTGTGCATGCGCTGGTGAACTACATGCGTGACTTTGAAAAAACACGGGCCTGAATTTTGGCTCCAGAACAAAGAGACATGACCCAACCCACCCAGTCCGACGCCCTCGCGGCCTTGCGCGTGCAGATCGATGCGCTCGATCAGCAGTTGCTGTCGTTGCTCAACCAGCGCGCACGCGTGGCCGAAGAAGTCGGCGTCATCAAGCGCCACGAAGGCTCGCCGTTCTTCAGACCCGACCGCGTGGCCCAGGTGATCGAAAAGATCCAGGGTGCCAACCAGGGACCGCTGCTGAACCAGCATGTGGCTTCCATTTGGCGCGAAATCATGTCGGCCTGCCTGGCCCTCGAAGCACCACAACGCGTGGCCGTGCTGGGCCCACAGGGCACTTTCTGCGAACAGGCAGCCATCGAATTCTTCGGCAGCGCGGCCAACCTGATCTACTGCGCCGACTTCGACGAGGTCTTCCACGCCACCGCCGCCGGCACCGCGCAATACGGCGTGGTCGGCATGGAGAACTCCACCGAGGGCGTGGTGGCCCGCTCGCTCGATCTCTTCCTGCGTTCACCCGTGCACGTGGTCGGCGAGGTGAGCATGTTGATTCGCCACAACCTGCTGCGCCAGCTCAACACGCTGGATGGCATAGAAGTGGTGATGGCGCATCCCCAGGCCTTGGCGCAGTGCCAGAACTGGTTGTCGCAGCACCTGCCCAAAGCCGAGAAACGGGCCGTGTCCAGCAATGCGGAGGGCGCGCGTCTGGCGGCCACCAACCCCGCGTGGGCCGGCATTGCCAGCGAGCGCGCTGCCGCCCAGTTCGGACTGCACATCGTTTCACACGCCATCCAGGACGAGGCCTACAACCGCACGCGCTTTGCCGTGATTGCCCTGCCCCAGACGCTGGCCATGCCGCCCGCCTCGGGACGCGACTGCACGAGTCTGGTCGTGTCGGTGCCCAACCGGCCCGGCGCGGTACACGACCTGCTGGTGCCGCTCAAGAACAACGGCGTGTCGATGACGCGCTTCGAATCGCGCCCTGCCAAGTCGGGACAGTGGGAGTACTACTTCTATATCGACATCGCTGGTCATCCATCGCAGCCTCACGTGGCTGCCGCACTGCAAGAGCTCCAGGGTCTGTGCGCTTTCTACAAGGTGCTGGGCGCATACCCGGTGACGGAATGACCCGCACGCTTGTCACTTCGTGTAATGCGCTGCCCCCCGAGGGGGCCTTCGTGCCTTGGGGCGGCCCTGCGGCACTCATGCTGGAAGCTTATGTTTGAACAACTGGGATTGATCGGCTGCGGAATGATGGGCGGCTCGTTTGCGCTGGCACTCAAGCGCGCCGGTCTGGTCAAGCGTGTGGTCGGTTACAGCAAGTCACCTTCGACCACCGAACGCGCACGCCAGCTCGGCGTGATCGATGTCGAAGCGCCCTCTGCGCTGCTGGCCGTCTCTGGCGCCGATCTGGTGTTGCTGGCGGTGCCGGTGTCGGCCACCGAGGCCACCTTCAAGGCCATCCGGCATCTCGTGCGCGGCGATGTGCTGATCATGGACGTGGGCTCCACGAAACGCGAGGTGATCGACGCGGCGCGCCGCGTGCTGAAAGATCAAGTGGGCGTGTTCGTTCCCACACATCCGATCGCGGGCAAGGAACTCGCTGGCGTCGACCATGCCGATCCCGATCTGTACAAAGGCCGCCAGGTCATCCTCACGCCGATCGAGCGCACGCTCACCGCACAGCTGGAAAAGGCGCACAAGGTCTGGACCGCGCTGGGCTGCCATGTCAAACAGATGTCGCCCGAGGCGCACGACGCCGCTTATGCCGCGGTGAGCCACCTGCCCCACCTGGTGGCGTTTGCCTTGATGAACGGCATCCACAGCCAGCCGCAGGCCGACGATTTCCTCTCACTGGCCGGACCGGGCTTTCGCGATTTCACGCGCATTGCCGCCAGCGACCCTGTGGTGTGGCGGGACATCCTGATGTCCAACCGCGAAGAACTTCTGGCGCAGTCGCGCCTGTTCCAGCGCGCCCTGCATGCGCTGGAAACCGCTATCAACGCCGACAACCCGGACGCGCTGGAGGCCTTGATCGACCAGGCCAGCAGTGCCCGCGCCCATTGGCGCATGTCCGCCATCAAGCCCCAGGGCTGAGGCCGCGCAGGCGGCTTGCTCGCGTCACCGCGCATGTACTCCATTCCTTTCCTCGACCTCCCCCCGCTGGCCAGTGCTGGCGGCACCGTGCGCCTGCCGGGCTCCAAGAGCATTTCCAACCGGGTGCTGTTGCTCGCCTCACTGAGCGAAGGCCACACCGACGTGGCCGACCTGCTGGACTCCGACGACACCCAGGTGATGCTGAACGCCCTGCGCCAGCTCGGCTGCCGGATCGAACCGCAACCCGATGGCGCCCTGCGCGTGCATGGCCTGGGCGGTCAGCTCCCCGTGCGGCAGGCGCAGCTGTTTCTGGGCAACGCCGGCACCGCCATGCGCCCGCTCACCGCGGCCCTGGCCCTGCTCGCATCCACCCACGGCGCGGCCTTTGAGCTCAGTGGCGTGCCGCGCATGCACGAGCGGCCCATCGGCGACCTGGTGGATGCCTTGCGCCAACTCGGCTGCGCGGTGGACTGCCTGGGGCAGGAAGGCTATCCACCACTCAAGCTCGGCACAGGCTCACCTTTGACACTGCAATTGGCGCAGCCGATCTGCGTGCGGGGCGACGTGTCCAGCCAGTTCCTCACGGCCCTGCTGCTGGCGCTGCCGCTGGTGGCGCAACAACAAGCCATCGTCATCGAGGTGGTCGGTGAACTGATCTCGCGCCCCTACATCGAGATCACGCTGAACCTGCTGGCGCGCTTCGGGGTGCAGGTGCAACGCGATGGCTGGCAGCGCTTCACCATTCCGGCTGGCAGCCGCTACCGCTCGCCCGGGCGCGTACCGGTCGAGGGCGATGCGTCGTCGGCCAGCTACTTCATCGCGCTCGGTGCCATTGCATCCGGTGCCCAGCCCATCACCATCGAAGGCGTTGGTTTGTCGTCCATCCAGGGCGACATCCGCTTTGTTGAAGCCGCCAGGCTCATGGGCGCCGACATCACGGGCGAAGCCAACCGCCTGCACATCCGGCGAGGTGCCTGGCCGCTCAAGGCCATCGAGCTGGACTGCAACCACATTCCCGATGCGGCCATGACCCTGGCAGTGATGGCGCTTTACGCCGACGGCACCACCACGCTGCGCAACATCGCCAGCTGGCGCGTGAAGGAAACCGACCGCATCGCCGCCATGGCCAACGAATGCCGCAAGCTCGGCGCCACGGTGGAAGAAGGCGCGGATTTCATCCGAATCACACCTCCAGCGAGCCCTAAGCACTGGCGGCCCGCATCGATCCACACCTACGACGACCACCGGGTGGCCATGTGCTTCTCGCTCGCCGCCTTCAACCCGGCGGGTTTGCCTGTGCGCATTGAAGACCCGAAATGTGTGGGCAAGACTTTTCCGGACTATTTCGAGACCTTGTTCGAGATCTGCAACGCGCCGGCCAGCGCCATTCCAGTCATCTGCATCGACGGCCCGACAGCATCAGGCAAGGGCACACTGGCCTCCGAAGTGGCTCAACGCCTGGGCTACCACCTGCTCGACTCCGGTGCGCTCTACCGCGCCACAGCGCTCGCGGCGAAAGACGCCGGGGTGTCGCTTGACGATGAACCTGCCCTGGCCCGCCTCGCGGCCCAACTGCCGCTGGCGTTCCGCGACCACAAGGTGTTTCTCGGTGGCCGCGACATCACCGATCCGCTGCGCCTGGAATCCACCGGCGGCATGGCGTCCCGAGTGTCGCAACACCTGGCGGTGCGAACCGCGCTGCACGGTCTGCAACAGAGCTTCCGGCGCCTGCCCGGCCTGGTGGCCGACGGGCGCGACATGGGCACAGTGATCTTCCCGGACGCGGCTTTGAAGGTGTTCCTGACCGCCACCGCCGAACAGCGCGCTCAGCGGCGCCATAAGCAATTGATTTCAAAGGGAATTGCTGCTAACATCGACAGTCTTTTGGCAGACTTGCGAGAACGTGATCTGAGGGACTCATCCCGCACACACGCGCCCCTCAAGCCCGCCGAAGATGCCTTGAAACTGGACAACTCCGAACTGGACATCGAGCAATCGGTGCGGGTGGTGATGAACTGGTGGCAGGGCAAAACGGCGTTCTCGGGGAACTGAGCGCGCTTCCACATTTGGCCCTGACGGCACAGCCGGGCGCTCCCAGCCCGCATGCCTGAAGGTACTTTTCAACCAACCCCGCGGTGTTTCGCACCGCAATGTCAACGCCGCCCACACGTCGATCCCTGCGCAAACCGAGTCACATTGGTTGAAGGCGCCGACGCTGAGTGGTTTTAGGAATTTCAATGTCTGAATCTTTTGCCGCCCTGTTCGAAGAGTCCCTGAAGCGCTCCGAGATGCGCTCGGGCGAAGTCATCACCGCTGAAGTCGTTCGTATCGAACACAGCCACGTGGTGGTCAACGCTGGTCTGAAGTCGGAAGCCTACGTGCCGCTGGCCGAATTCAAGAACGACCTGGGTGAACTCGAAGTGCAGGTGGGTGATTTCGTTTCCGTCGCCATCGACTCCGTGGAAAACGGCTTCGGCGACACCCTGCTGTCGCGCGACAAGGCCAAGCGCCTGGCGTCGTGGATGTCCCTGGAGAAAGCACTCGAGTCGGGCGAATTCGTCACCGGCACGACTTCCAGCAAGGTCAAGGGCGGCCTCAAGGTCATGGTCAACGGCATCAGCGCCTTCCTGCCAGGCTCGCTGGTCGACAGCCGTCCGACCAAGGACCTCAGCCCGTACGAGAACAAGACCCTGGAATTCAAGGTCATCAAGCTCGACCGCAAGCGCAACAACGTGGTGCTGAGCCGCCGTGCCGTGGTGGAAGCCT
>LNFM01012752.1_pt1 | contig 10924 bp, 8 predicted proteins | sample 596031 | NCBI WGS metagenome assembly LNFM01 (sample SAMN04254537, study PRJNA301005) | activated carbon metagenome | isolation source: dual media filters at the Ann Arbor, Michigan drinking water treatment plant | place: USA: Ann Arbor | reverse complement strand
TCGCCGGTGAAGTGGAGGTTCATGTCCTCCATCGGCACGACCTGCGCATAACCGCCGCCGGCCGCGCCGCCCTTGACGCCGAAATTCGGTCCAAGCGACGCCTCGCGGATGCAGATGATCGCCTTCTTGCCGATGCGGTTCAGTCCGTCGCCGAGGCCGACCGTGGTCGTCGTCTTGCCTTCGCCGGCAGGCGTCGGGTTGATCGCCGTGACGAGGATCAGCTTGCCGTCCTTGCCGCCGCGCTTTTCCTTGATGAATTCCGCAGAGATCTTTGCCTTGTCGTGGCCATAGGGCAGAAGGTGCTCACTTGGAATGCCGATCTTGGCGCCGACTTCCTGGATCTGCTTCTTGTTTGCGGCGCGCGCGATCTGGATGTCGCTCTTGAACTCGGCCATGACAGAACCCCTTGAGGTGATTGGTTGGATGAAATGCGCATGCTGCGGTCACTGCATTGCGTGTCCGCTGGTCGGATCCGGCCCGGCGATGTAAGCCGCTAGCCTCCCGACAGTCAACGGCATGCAAGAAAGTTTCCTTGAGAGAAATTTATCGAAGGCTGCTCACTGTTTCGGGCGTGCGATCGGAGAACCGCTCAGCACCTGAATAAGAGCCAGAACAGCCGCCGCCGCGCAGTCTCAAAACAGCCGGACAATGCACGAAATGCGACACGTGTTATAGTTGCATCTAACAAGATTTATGCTACTTTGGCGAGCAATTCGATTGGAGGTTCGGATCGTGGCTGGGGGATCGTTCTACTCTTGTGGACTGGCAGCAGTGGTCTTCTTGCTCCCCTTGCAAACGGCCGCGCAGGAGTTCCAGTACAGCACCGATCAGGGAGCCATCGTCCAGTTCACACGTGACAAGAACTTGAGTCTGAGTGGCCGGGTCTGCGCGCCGGGCACATCGTCTTTCTGCGATACAATCGATTTCACAGGTAAGAATATCAAGAATAAATACATCCTGTCGTTTGATGAGCTGGGAACTGCAGAAAACGTAACTATCGAGTATGATCGGAAGCGTGGTCCGTTAGGTCCGGAATTTGAAGGATACTCAGTCTGGGAGACGAAATCTCCTGATGCACCCGATTTTCTCAAGACGATGAAGGCGCCGATCACCAAGACCGATGATCCTTCGAGCGTGATTCTCCAGGAATGGGGAGGCAAGAAAAGTGCGCTTGTCTCTTTCGATGAGCACCTTGCGGTAACGGGCTACGCAAACGAGGTCACTGCCCGACTTGGGTATCCGACTGTTCCAGAGACGTCGATCCCGATCGTTCTTCCCCGCATAGAAGCTGCCTCGTGGGAGGCAATCGCCCAACGTGTCGACAAGACAGGAATTTCCATCACGAATTTCGGCGCCGACGCGGCACTCGTCTACGCGAGCAAGCAAGTCGTGGCTGCCGCAGTCGAGAACAGGAATGAGCTTGAAGGGTATGCCTTGAACTCAATGAGCGGAGCCGATGCGGTCGTTATACCGGACAATAGTATTTTTGATATCCGTATCAGATCCGAGAGCCTGTTCGACGCCTACGTCAAAAACAACTCCGACATTCAGTCGATCGCCAGCGATCTCATCTACTTTTTGGACCGCATCGTGCCATCCGGGAAATGCAGATGGGTCGATCCGGAAGATCAGCGCTTTTCGATCTCGTGCCTTGCTCACTCGGACGACTATCGTCTCCCCGACAAGCGCATGTTCGTAGCGTGCGTATTCTCGTTCATGATCGGCGATCAGGTCGATGGCTTTCGAAGGGTCACGGTCAACCAATGGACGCGGGGCGGCGGTCGGAAGAAAAACCTGGGGCCACCCCCGCCGACGGACTTCAGCCATCTGCCGGAACTGAATGCGGATGTCGCGGCCGTGAGCAACGCGATGAGGCAAAGCCTGAAGACCCTTATCACTCTGAAATATCCGCGTTCGGGCTAGGAGGCAGCGATGAGTCGAAAATACATCATCTTTTTCTCTGCGATTGTTGTGATGTGTGGACATGTCGCCGTCCTGCCGTACATATATTTCTTTCTCGACAATCCGCAGATGAGTGAGAAGCATGATTTAGCCATGCTTGTAGCTCCGCTTACTGCGGCGTACTTCATCACAATTACGAAGTATGTCATCGACAATGCTGCCCGTATGGATTTGGGAAACGACAAGGTTAACATTCTTTTTGCTGGAACCTCTGTGATCGTGGTGCTGCCATTCATGGCTTCGATTTTCGTACTGCTATCCGCTTTCAATCGGACTGAGATCGATTTCTCGATGGCAAAAGGCGGAGTCGCGCTCATCGAAGTGTTCTTCGGCGGAGCATTTGCACTCTTCATCGACAGTCTGTTCGGAAAAACGGGCGCGCCAGCCAATTCATAGTGACTGGCGTTGGAGAGTAGCTTGGCGCGCCGCTTTCCACGATCCAGGATCCGCGAGCGTCTCCCAGCAGACTCGGGGTGGCAAGAACGGTCCAGTCGGACTTCCGTCCACACTCAGCGGTCGAGCACGGAGCGAACCTCGACCAGGTTCGACCGGACGCGCAGCACGTAGAAGCCCATCGTCGTGAGGTGGGTCGGCATGATCCAGCCGTCTTCCCGGCCATTGGAGATGATGAAGGGCTGGATGGCCAGCGATGCCTTGACCTGGCTTTCGACATTGCCCCAGAGCGGGCCAAGGCCGCGCGTGGTGATGACCTGCTGGAAGTCATGGCGTGCCGCCGTGAGGACGCCGTAGTAGCCGTAGAGCTGGCCGTAGGCGAACCAGAAGCGGTCGTCGGCGCGCGTATCGAACCAGCCGCTGTTGTAGTTCTGCGAGCGGTCCCTGATCATGTCGGAGGTTGAACCGATGTCGCTGGCGATGCGGTCGACGAACTGCACCAGATTGTCGGCGCGGGCGTTGAAGACCACCTCGCACTTCATCAGCCGGTCGTTGAAGGCGCGCAGGCTCGTCGCCGCCGTACGGTAGAAGCTCGGGGTTGGCGTTTTCGGGCCGAACGGCCGCAGGCCGAAATACCAGGTCTCCTCGTCGAAGGTGATCGCGCCGCGCGCGTCCTGGAGATTCTGGTCGATCTGGCTGGTGCCGCGAACGCGGCCGAGCGTGTCCACGAGTTCGACCGAAGTGCGCCGGATGGCCTGGTTGACGCCGCGCTGAAAGGAGGCCTTGTTGTCAAGGAAGGGCGTGTTGTCCCAGTCGATCCCGAAGAAGCCCGCCTTGTAGAGGATCATCGACGAGATCCAGGCGTTCTCGTTGACGTTGAAGTCGATCAGATCGGCAGCGACCTGGACGATGGCCGAATTCGTGCAGGTCTTCACCTCACCCTCGACGCCGGCATCTTCGGTCCCGGTTACGGCGGTGGTGCTGGGAGGCTGCGTGAAATTGTAGGCTTCAGCGTACCTGGGATTGAAATTTGTCCAGACCTGCGTGTTCCAGATGAAATAGCCGTAGAGGCCGACCAGCAGGATCAGCAGGCCGCCGACCACCGCCTTCAGGATCCAGCCACGCTGGGTATACCAGCGCCCGGCCCACAGGAACGGCCACAGGATGATGCCGATGGCGAAACCGATGCCCCGGCCAATCCACTGGAACACCCGGGTGAAGAAGTTCACGATCGGATCAAGCATGTCTCGTCCACTCCCTCGCGCCGCTTCGGTTCTGTCGTTCCGCGACGCATGCTGGCTTGTAGCGTGTGTCAGTCCGTCAGTCCGTAGAGGCGGGCGCGAAATGCCACCTTGTCCTTGAGATATGTCGTTTTGAGCGTGTTCACAACATGGGCGCGCCAGCCCGTCGGCAAGGCTTCGTAATCCCTGTAGAAGCCCTGCTTGTTGAACACGTAGCGCGAGACGAAGTCGGCGGGCACGAAGTCCGAAATCAGCCTGTTGGTCAGCCAGGCGTCCGGATGGTCGGGCTTGGCGCGCACAGCCTGGAAGCGGTGCTGCGGAAACACGTCCTCGAGCTTCAATTGCCCAACCTGCGCGATCTCGCGTTTGGCGGCGTTGAGGAAGGGGAAGGTGCCTTCGCTGTTGATCTGCGCCGCATGGCCGTGGATCCAGGTCTGCAACCAGACCCGATCGAGCCTGTCGGTGCCGCCCCTGGGATCGTCCTTGCGCACCAGTGCGGCGATCGCCATCTCGGCGCGGTGTTCGAGATAGCCGGACGGCTCGATCCACGAAGCGCGCGGCAGTTCTATACGCCCCGTCGCCATCAGGAAGCGGAACACCTTGTCGGCGTCGCGGATCGAGAGATAGCTGACCTGCCAGGGCCGCGAACGGCGGAAGCCGGGCGCTGACGGGTCGCTGATCACAGTCGTCATGTCCGGATCGACGAAAACGTAGAGCCCCCCGAAATGGCTGGTCCAGTAGGCGTTGTGGCGAAAGATCACCTGGTCGGGCACCAGCGCGTTCTCGCGGATGTCGCCGCATACCTTGGCCAGTTCCACCATGCGGTGGATCATGGCGTCGTCGCGCCAGGCGTTCGGCTCCTGCTTCAACCGGTCGGTCAGCGTCGCCAGTTCCGCCGCCTTGCCCAGCACGTCCTCCGCCGACAGCACGCGGAACTCGACCTGGTTGATCGACAGCAGATCCTCGATGTCCTCGACCCTGGAGACGGAATCCTCGATCTCGCCGTAGATGACGTCCTTGATGGTCAGCGCGTCGATGGCCCGGCGGTTCTTGTCGAAGAATTCGTAGAGAAGCTGCGAGGTGTTGGAGAACGCCGTGTGCACGACAGGCAGGTCGGCCTGCGACGGCGTCAGGATGATGAAGCGGCGGTTGACCTCGTTCGGATCGAGATATTGCGGGTCGCCCAGTTCCTCGGCTACCTGGGGTGAGAACCCCGAACGGTCGATATCGAAGCTCTTCAGCGTCGTTGGCTTCAGGCCGAATGCGACGAGCGCCTTGTTGTAGCGTTCGATCAGGTGCTTTTCGGAGATCGGCAGCAGCCGGCCCCAGATCAGTTCGTTGTCGCGCAGGAGGTGCATTATTCCTTCTCCCCGTTGACGGGGAGAAGGTGCCCGAAGGGCGGATGAGGGGCTGCGCGCGGACTCAATGTTCCGCTCCCTCGTGACCGACCATCGGAAGGAACTTCATTTCGTTCGAGATCATCTTCTGGTTCAGGCGTCCATCCAGTGCTGCAACGATCACATCCAACGCGCCGGCTCGATCCTTCAATACATCGGTGTGCCAAAGCCTTAGGACCGACCATCCGTTTCTGTTCATCGTCTCGTCCCGAAACCGATCGCGTGCGCTGCCGGCATGCTGGCTTCCAGCTATCTCGACGACCAGGTTCTTCTCGCGACAAGCGAAATCGGCGAAGAAGGGTCCGATAGGAAGCTGCCGGACAAATTTGTAGCCGTTCAGGCGTCGGCCGCGCACTTCATGCCACATGACTTCTTCCGCTTCGTTGTCAACCTTGCGAAGCTGCCGGGCACGTTCGGTCTTCTGCACATTTCCGCCACGCATGGTGCCGCCCCTCATCCGCCCTTCGGGCACCTTCTCCCCGTGAACGGGGAGAAGGATAGTTCAAGCATTCCACTGCCCCTTGGCCTTCAGATCCTCCATCTCGCGTGCCGCCCGTTCGCGCAGGCGTGCGTCGCGCAGCATCTTCGACACCGCGGCGTCGTCCGAGCGGTCGGAATAGCGGAATTCGGAGTCGGCGTAGCGGTTGACCTCCTGCATCACCATGTCCATCGAGAAAGGTCCCCGCAGTTCCTCGATCATCGCCTTCTTCTCGTCGTAGCCCTTGCGCATGAAAGCGTCTGGCGTGGCAAACCAATCGTCGGGCAGTTCGATGTCCATCGCCCGCATCTTGATTGCATCCGTCACGTTCTTGATGGCGCGGCCGGTAAAGCGCGGCTCCGCCTCCTTGATCATGTGGAGATAGGTGCCGACATCGGCCAGCGCGCGAGGCTCGCCGTGGTCCTTGCGGAAGCGGTCATAGACCTTGAGCAGGCCTTCCTCGCGGGGCTTTGAAAAGGAGTCATACTCCTGCGACACGGCGCGCTGGATCTCCTGTGCGGCATAGAGATCGTGGTCGCCGAGCGGGATCTTGTGGTTCTTGCCGGCCAAGAGCACGAAGATGTCGATGTAGTCGTCACGCGTCTGTGGCCCGTCGACCAGCCAACGCGCGCCGGCGCGCTGGCGCAGCGCATCGTCGACGTTTTCCGGGTAGTTGGAGAACATGCCGAAGGCGCAGTTGCCCCGCACGACGGTGCCGGCGCCGGCGAAGGCATCCATCAGGACGCCGGTAATCTCCTGCTGGCCTGCAGACGCGCGGTCGTCGGAGCGTTTGGCCGCCACCTGGTCGATGTCGTCGATCGTGCCGAAGCCGATCGAGCGGGGGTTGAGGACGTTGGTGATGAATTGGCGGCAGTTCTGACCGGACTTGCCCTGGTAGGACGAAATCTGGTCGACGCCGAAATTCTCGTAGGCGAAAGGGTAACCGGCGACCTGGCAATAGCCATGCACGAGACCTGCGATCATCTGGATCAGCGTCGTCTTGCCGGTACCCGGCGCGCCATCGCCGATGAAGGTGAAGAGGAAGCCGCCAAGCTCGACGAAGGGATTGAGCTCGCGGTCGAAATCGTAGGCCATCAGCATCTTGGCGAGCTTGACCGACTGGTATTTGGCGATGTGGTTGCCGACGACCTCTTCGGGCTTCTTGAAGGTCATCACCAGCGGCTTTTCCTTCTTGCCGGGTGCGACGTCGAAGCCGTCCAGCGTGAAGTCGTCGGCCGCGATGTGGATATGCGCGTTCTCGAAGACGCCGAGTCCGTCGAACCGGCCCTTGCGCTGCAAGAGCCCGTCGATGGCAACGCGGGCAAAGCTGCGCGCCCGGGTCATCAGGTCCGCGTCGTCCTTGACGCCGATCACCGCGCGGTCGAGCCCTGCCACCAGCGATTTCAGCGCATCCTGCGGCGTATCGAACAGGAAATCCGGTTCCGCAATATCGTTGGGCGCCTCGCCGTCGGAATCGATCAGCTGCGCGAGATAGGACGCAAACGAAAAGGCGGCGACATAGGCGGATGCCGACAGCAGTTTCTTGAAATGGGCGGCCTCATCGCCGTCGAGCGGAGCCCGAGCGTTCTTGGCCTGCAGGCTTTCCAGGTCGGTACCCTCGGCAAACACGACAGCAACCGCCAGCGCGATCGAAAGGCCGCGGCGCGCGCGGTAGAGCAGCGCATGCTGCGCGATCGACATCAGCTGGTCGTCGGGCCTGATGGCACCGACGGTCTTGGCAAGTTCCACCTCGCGTGTGCGCCGCACCGAGCCGGTCGATACGGTCGACACGAAACGCCGGCCCGTGCCGGCGAGCGACGTCGCCGACTGGGCGGACGAGTCTTCGAGCACCACGACGCGGGTGATCATGCTCTGGGCTGTCGCGCGCTGCTTTTCGATGTCGGCTTCAGAAATGGTGGTCAGGCCGGCGTCCATCATCTGCTCCCTATCCGAACCGCTGGTATCGCGCGCAGTTCATCCGTTGCCCCGGGCGCCTACACATCGCTGATCACCGTCCCTTTGGACAGGATGTGCACCTTGTAGCCTTCAAAAATCTTCTTGGTCTCGCCTTCGGCATAAAGCGCCTGGTAGGCCTCGTGCGGCACCAGCGCATGCTTCTCGTAGCTGGACACGCCTTGGCGGGCGGCTTCCAGATCGTCGGTGTTGATGAAGAATTCCTGGGTCGTCTTCTCGCTCGACCACAGGCCCTTGCGACCAGGTTTCTCGCCCTTGGAATAGACCTCCTGGATGGTCCAGGTCAGCAGCCAGGCGTTTTCCGGCCGGCGCACCTTCGAAAGCACTTCTGCCACCACCGAATTGTTTTCCGTGATCCCGGACGAATAGAACGGGCCGAGCACGACACGGCGCAATTGCTTGGGGTGCAGTGGCTCGAAATCCTTGTCGAGATTGGTCGCGATCGTGGTCGGCGACAGCGAGTAGGCGGAGTTCTTCTCGGTGAAGTCGTCGAAGCGATGCGCGAGTTCCGGATTGAGCAGGCCATCCACTGGCAGAGGGATGTCGACATCCTCCTTGAGCTTGCCGTTCCCTCCGACCAGCTGCTTGATCATGCCAGGCGATGAATCCTCGACCGTGACCATGTAGATCAAGGGCAGGTTGGCGCTGCCGTCGAAGCTCGCCCAATGGACGAGGTAGAACGGCCTCAGCGTCTTCGGATTGACGGACACCTTGACCGTCTGCGCCAGCATGAAAGGCGAGAAGATCGCGCCGTCCTTCACCGCCTGGAGGTAGAGCCTTTCAGCCATCGATTTCTGCAGCGCCTCGGGAAATTCCTTGTGGCGCAGGATGAAGTCCGCCATCTCGGCCCGCAGTTCCGCCGGCTCAGGAATTGCCGAAATGCGCTGTGCGGCCTGGCGGCGGTCATTCTCCAGTTCCAGCACGTTCTGGAATACCGGGAACCCGCTCTCGGCGCGCGAAATCCTGAACTGTTCGGTGAAGCCGATCCGGTTGCGCCAGCACGAGAAGGAGGTGTCGAGGCGCGCGATGTACTCGGCCACCACCTTTGCGACGATGCCGTGCCGGTAAAGCGGCGAACGGTCGTCGCGCATGAAGATGTCGAGCCCCTTCAGCGCCGCCGCTATGGCATCGAAATAGCGGGTCACCGCCTCTGGTTCGGCGCTCATGACGGCAATCCACGGTCGATTGCGAAGGATCGCAAAGCGAATTCGCCTTATTCGGACCGCACGTAGTCACTGGCATTGTGCTTGCGGATCACCTCGTCGAAGCGCCGGGAAAACGCATCGTCGGCCAGCTTCTTGCGGCGTTGGATGTCGGCGGTCGACACCATGTTCTTCTCGTGCATCTCAAGCAGGTCGCCGATGTGGCGCTGCGCGGCCGCGCCGATGCCGGCCATCGTCTCTTCCGCCGCGACATCCACCTGGCTGCCGAGCGTGTTGATCTTGTGGGCCACTTCCTGCTGCGCCGCCGTCTTCAACGAATCTTCCAGCGCCTTGTAGAGCACGATGCGCTGTTCGGTATCGATGGTCAGCTTGTTGATCAGCGTGTTCTGCGCCGCGATCTGGTTGTTGAGCGAATCCACGAAGGTCTGGAACATCGAGGTGTAGCGCTCGAGCGTCTGGCTCTCGGCCAGGAGTTCCTGCTCCTTGGCCTGCTTCTCGTTGTATTCTGTCGCAAGCTTCGAGCGTTCTCCCTCGAGCTGCGTGCGATCCATCTGGCTGGTCGACGCGGCGATCCTGTTTTCGATGTCGAGAAGCTGCGGGTTGAGTTCCTCGATGCGCTTCTGCGTCGCTTCGAGATTGCTCATCGTCACCTTGCGGCGCTCGATGACGGCTGACAGGCTGGTCTCCGAGGTCTTGTAGCGCTGTGCCAGCACGTCCTTCTGCGCCTTCAGGATGCCGACGATCGTGTCGGACTTGGCGAGCAGTTCCTGAAGATTTCCGGCCAGCGACATGTTGCGCACGCGGTCGGTGCGCATGCGCTGCTTGGATTCAGCCGAGAAGACGCCGACAAACGTCTCCCAGCCGGTGAAGCTCTTCATGTTCTCGAATTCCGTGCCGAAGACGTTGGTGGCGTCCTCCAGGCCAATGATCAGATCGGCGATGTTGGATTCCATCACCTTCTGCTGGTTTATGACGTCCGTGATGCGGGCATTCTCGATGTCGAAATCGCTGGCGCCGATCTTGGCGTCGGTCCGGGCGATCGTGTCCAGAACGGTGCCCGTCTTCTCGATCTTGGAGCGCACTTCCTCGACGACCTGCTTGGTCTTGGCAATCTCGGCATCGAAATTCTGCAACGTCGCCATCATGTCTCTCCCGGGTCGGCGTCAGGTTCGAAGCTATATAAGTGGCGCAATTGGCAAATGAAAGACAGTGAAAATTGGGCGACGGAGTTCCGGACCCGCGGCCCGTCCCTAGGCGCAAAAAGCGACGTTTGTCGGCAACGGAAAAGCCGATGACGCCGCATGCCCTGTCTTGGCGCTTGAAACCGCACCAGAATGGTGTTTCGTTCAGGGCACAGGGCGAAAAAAAGCAAAACTCGACAAGACGCCTCGCAACGAGATCGAACAACCTGGGAGACCACCTCATGTCACGTATGAAGTTCCTTGCTGCGGGCCTCGGCCTGGCGGTTCTCATGTCGTCTGCATCGGCCTATGCCGCGGACCCCGAAAGCTGCAAGCCGGTGCGCTTCGCCGATGTCGGCTGGACCGATATCACCGCCACGACGGCGACAGCGTCCATCATCCTTTCCGCGCTCGGCTACGAGCCGTCCACCCAGGTCCTGTCGGTGCCGGTCACCTATACCTCGCTCGCCAACAAGGACATGGACGTCTTCCTCGGCAACTGGATGCCGACCATGGAAGCCGACATCAAACCCTATCTCGAGGCCAAGACCGTCGAGACGCTGGTAACCAACCTGGAGGGCGCCAAGTACACCCTCGCGGTGCCTGCCCACACCTACGAGGCGGGCCTCAAGGACTTCGCCGACATCGCCAAGTTCAAGGACAAGCTCGACAACAAGATCTACGGGATCGAAGCCGGCAATGACGGCAACCGCCTGATCCAGAGCATGATCGACGAGGGCAAGTTCGACCTCAAGGGCTTCGAACTGGTCGAGTCCTCGGAGGCGGGCATGCTGTCGGCGGTGCAGAAGGCGGCGGGATCAAAGGAAGACGTCGTCTTTCTCGGCTGGGAGCCGCACCCGATGAATGCCAACATCGAGATGAAGTATCTGTCAGGCGGGGATGATGTGTTCGGCCCGAACTTCGGCGGCGCCACCGTCGCGACCAATGTGCGCGCCGGATATGCGACCGAATGCCCGAACGTCGGCGCGCTGCTCAAGAACATGGTCTTCTCGCTCGCGATGGAAAACGAAATCATGGGCGCCATCCTGAATGACGGCGCGCAGCCGGAGGAGGCCGCCAAGGCCTGGCTGAAGGCCAATCCGGACACGCTGACGCCCTGGCTCGCCGGCGTCAC
>LNFM01017927.1_pt1 | contig 10925 bp, 12 predicted proteins | sample 596031 | NCBI WGS metagenome assembly LNFM01 (sample SAMN04254537, study PRJNA301005) | activated carbon metagenome | isolation source: dual media filters at the Ann Arbor, Michigan drinking water treatment plant | place: USA: Ann Arbor | reverse complement strand
GCTCGAGCGCGAGGCGGGGCAGGCCGCGCTCCAGGCGGAGGACCTGAGTCGCCGCCTTGCCATGAGCAACCGCGTGCCGTGCAGCGGCATGCCCATGCAGGGTCAATGCACCCTGCTGTCGGACGCACGCGAAGCGGCCGCGCTGGCGCCGAGCGCCCAGCAGCGGATTCGTCAACTCGCTGCGGAGCGGGACAGTCTTCGGCTTGAACTGCAAGCCCTGCAAGAGGCGGTGAACCTCAACGTCCGCGCACCGCAGAGCCTGAGCTGGGCCGAGTGCCAGTCGAGGCGAGCCCTGTCCCGTCAGACGGCCTATGCCGCCTCGGCTGCGCGCGAAGCGGAGATGCGCCAGGCGCGCGCGGGTCTTGTCGACGCGGAGGACGAACTGGCCTTGCTGCCGCCAGCCCCAGCCACTGACGCGTCGGCCAAGTCGTACATCGCGATTGATACCGATTCCGAAGCGGCCGAGCGCCAGCAGATCTTCGCCAGCCGGATGCGCGTTGCCGAGCGTGTCTCGCTGCTGGAAGCCCAGACACAGGCGGCCATCCAGCGACTCCAGACCGCGATCGATGCACTGCCGTCACCGCCGGATGCTGCACGGCTCGTACAGGCCCGGGCCCAGGTGGAGCGCTGGCAGGGTGTTCTCGAAGAGGCGGAGCGCGCGCATCTGGCCGCTGTCCGCGACGCGCAGGCGCTTGCCGCCCTGTCGGCCCAGATGGAGGAACATGGCCGGAGGCGCGACGCAGCCGCAGCCCGCACGGCACGCGTGGAGCAGGAACTCGCCAATTGGCTGCTGTTTGCCCGCTGCATGGGCAACGATGGCCTGATCGCGCTGGCCATCGACGATGCGGGGCCGACCTTGTCCGGCCTGGTGAACGACCTGCTTCTGGCCTGCTATGGCCCGCGCTTCACTGTGGCCATCGAGACCTTGCAGGAGACGGCCAAGGGCGAGCAGCGCGAGGGCTTCGACATCCGCGTCTACAACGCAGGGTCGGGCGAGGACAAGAGCGTCACGGCGATGAGCGGCGGCGAACGGGTCTGGATCAACGAGTGCCTGGTGAGGGCCGTGGCGCTGTACCTGGCGCAGAACACCGGCCGGCGCTACCCGACGAGACCGATGGACCGCTGGACCCGGAGCGCAAGCGCATGTTCATGGCGATGAAGCGGCGGGTGCTGGAACTGGGTGGCTACGCGCGGGAGTTCTTTGTGTCGCAGACGCCGGAGCTGACGGCGATGGCGGATGCGGTGATCGACCTGGAGGCGATGTGCGCTGCAGGATGCTCTGCCTGATCGTGTCCTGAACCTTGGCGGAAGATGTCCTGAGAAGTGTTCTTATCAGGACGTCATTTGGGGAAGGTATATCGAGCGTTCCGTGTGGCAGATTTCGCAGTGGAACTGCATGGCGGTTTACACCGCAGCACCGTAGCACCGCACGTAGTTGGAAATGCTACAACCGTGCTATCGCGACCTCTTAGACTTGTGTGATGCAAAAGGCCGGACGTACCTGCCTATTGCGCGCCGGTCAAATGCCCGATGGCTGCCGCCGCAAGAGCGCCAGACTGGTAGCCAACAGCAGCATCGTGGCGCCACAAGCACGGTCGATCCGTAGGCGAGTCGACGCCGCGTCGAAGAACCGCGTGGCGCGCGCGCCTGCCACGGCGTAAGCGGCCATCGTTATCAGGTCCAGCGAGCCGAAGATCAGCGCCAGTACGGTGCATTGCACAGCCTGGGGCTGTGTGGGATCGATGAACTGGGGCAGCAGTGCCGCGAAAAACAGATAGGCCTTGGGATTGGTCACGGCGACCAGAAAGCTTCGCAGGAAGAGGGCGGAGGACGTTGGCCTGATGTCGAGCGCTGTAGCGGCTTGCACCGGCGACAGGGTGGTGCTTGTCTGCAGCAGCCGCACACCGAGGTAGGCCAGGTAAGCCACACCCACCCATTTGACGACGGCAAACGCTGGGGCCGATGCCGCCAGCAGCGTACTCAACCCCGCGGCCGCGGCGGCCATCAGCAAAAGGTCCGAGGCCACCGCACCTGCCATGCCGAGCAGCGCCGCCCGCAAGCCGAAGCGCGAGCCATTGCTGAGCGCGAGCAGGGTGGTCGGGCCCGGCGTGGCAACGCACAGCAGCGCGACACCAGCGAAAGCAAGCAGGGTGGCCGACGACACGGTCAGTCTCCGGACACGAAGCGGATCTGCGTGACCCGCCCTTCCCAGAACGGCAGGATCCGGCCGGCCGCCGCTCGAGCAATGACAAAGCGTCGGGGCAGCATCATGCCTTCCACCGCTTCGTAGTCGTCGCGCGATGCGTGCTCGCCCGAGCCGTGATACGACGTGCGCAGGTCGCCGTCCTCCTCGGCGTCAAAGCGCAGCAGACGCCCGTCGCTGCCGAAGGTCGCAACCATGGATGCACTGTCGGTGCCCAGTGACACGGTGGCCCGCGCGCGGTTGATGTCCATCGCCTCCCAGCGCACCGCACCACCGGGCAGCAGTGCCATCGGATACAGCGGGCTTTCCAGCAGCCAGCGCCGCAAGGAGATCCGATTCAGCGTCGGCGAGGCGGGCTCGTCGACCACGGTGATGGCCGACAGCAGCTTGGCCTTCATCTCCATCTGACCGCCTGCGTAGGCGTCGTAGGCACGCGCGGTCAGCGCCGGAACGCCGGGCAGCAGCGGCGTGGTCGCGGCAAACACCAGCGCCGGTGTGTGGACCGCAATCGTCTGCTCTGCGCGCGTGGGTGTGAAGGTGTCGTTGCGCGGCCGCCTGAAGCGGCCCTCCATCGCGAGTTCCACGTGGCTGGCCTGAGGTGGCGGGGCGCCGCGGAAGGTGAAGGCGAAGTACCGCTGCACGGGCGCGGGCAGGGCCGCAAGAGCCGTGGCCGACGCGGCGGCCGGTGCCGCCTGTCGTGCCTGCACGACGACCCGCTCGCGGTGGGCAGCGATGTCGGCTTCGGTGCGCGATGCCAGCCACGCCAGCACCGCGCCGCCCGTGACGGCAAGTGCCGCCGCGACGATGGCGCTCCGTACAAAGAAGTCTCGGGTCTGCATGGTCGGCTCCTTGGCTGTGCACACGGGAGCCGACTGTGCGGCGCGGATCGATCCAGGGCCTTAACAAATGATCAGGGTGCGTCCGACATGCGCCTCAGGCGAGACAGCGAGACATCGGTCAGGCCGAGATAGGTAGCCAGATGCACAAGGGGCACCCGCTCTGCCAGCACCGGGAAGCGCTGGCAGAAGGCCTCGTAGCGGCGACGGCCGTCCAGCGCGAGCAAGTCGTGCTCGCGCTGCAATTTGCCGGTGAGCAGGCGCTCCAGCAGTTCGCGCTGCAATGCCGGCCAGACACCGTGGCGCTGCAGCGCGTCACGGAACAGTGCCTCGTCACACCGCCAGACTCGCGAGGCTTCGATGCACGTGATGCCAAACAGGGAAGGCGCGTTCCACATGGCCGGCGTGATCGGGCAGACCAATGCGCCTTCGGCAAAGAAGTTCTTGTTGAACTCGCGGCCGTCACGGCGAACGAAGTGCATGCGAACCAGCCCGCGCTCGATCAGGAGCGCCCAGCGCCACCGATCTCCCTGAATCAGGAGCGTGGCCCCGCGAGCCAGGTCGATGGGCGTGAACATCGGTGCCAGGTCGGCAACCGGTGCGGCACCAACGTCAGGCACCACGGATTTCAACGATTGGTGCAGCAGGGCGGCGTCCATGAAGGGATTGTCGGTGCCCAGTGCGGCTCGGAGCAGTCGCTGGTTCCCAGCGTTTTTGCGGGACAGTCAAGCGTTGAATTCGCTCGCCCGCCATGCCCCCAGCGCCACGACCACCGAGTCAGTCAGTCTCGTCACCCTCAGCCTCAAGGGCAGCAGGCCGAGAAGCGGCGGCAACTTCAGCACCGCGAACCCGTGAGTCAGCTCGCAACAGGCCGCCGGTGGTACATGTGGAACTCCCCGTCGCGGGTCCAGCCCTTCGCTGCGTAGAGCGCCTGCCCGACCACGTTGTCCTGCGCCACATTCAACGAGACCCGTGCCGCGCCTTGCGCCCAAGCGTAGCGCTCGACCGCCGCCAGCAGGCCGGACGCGACACCGGCTCTTCGGCCATTCGGATGTACAAAGAGGTCATTGAGCACGAACACGCGCGCCAAAGCTGTGGACGACCAGCTGGGGTAAAGCTGCGCGAAACCCATGGGCTCCGTACCGACGAAGGCGAGAAAGGCGATCGATTCCCCATGGTCGAAGCGGGCCCGCAGGAATTCGAGCGCAGCCGCAAGGTCGCTTGGCTTGCCCTGGAACTCGCGGTACTGGTCAAAGAGGTCGGCGAGTGGTTCCAGGTCGGAAAAGCTCGCTTGACGGACGTTGAGTGTGATCATGGGCAGCGCTATAAGGCATTGAGGTGGTCGGTGGCTCGGATCCGCGTCCGGCACCTACCATTGTTGCCTTGCGACGAGCCCTGCACGTCACGCCACGATCTTTGGCAATCTCAGGCCGACCGAGAGTGCAGAGCAGGGGTGGCCTTCAATGAGTTGGCAGGGTTCAGCGGAAACTTGTTGGGCATCGCGGACCGTTACCGGTGGTCTGGTTCAAAGTGAGGAAACAGCACATCGTTCTCGAGCTGGATGTGCCGCTGCAGGTCGTCGGCAAACTGCCTGATGCCCGTGCACAGTTGCCGCCAGGTGGTGCAGGCATCGACGGGCGGCGTTGCATCGCCAGCCAGCGCCATCAGGTCGGCGAGCCGTTCGGCATGTTCGTCGTGTTCCGTGCGCATCATGCCGATCGGATGAACGACAAAGGGGTTGCCGCCTCGCCGAAGCATGGGGAACAGGATGTCCTCTTCCTTCTCCATGTGCTGCAACAGCTCCGCGTGCATGGACTTCAGCAGAACGGCCAGCCCATGGGGCACTGCCGCATGGTCGGCGTGAACTGATTCCACTGCGGTGGCCAGGCGGATCAGCTCCGGCAGCTGCTGGCGATGAACCTCGTGGAAGCGCGTGAGGATGTGATCGATCAGCGCCGATGGCTCGGATGGGGCAGGGGGCTCCTGAGGCTGAGCAGCCGCTATCGCCTCTGTTGACAAGCCGGGCGCGTACCGCGCCTCCACGCGACCGATGTTGTGGTGATGAGCCTGCAGCATGCCGGTCAGCTCCGCGCGCGCCGATGGATCAGTGATGCGCGGAATCAAGACTTGAAGCTTGCGGACCACCCAAGCCTGGCCCCTGTTCAGGAACTTCAGCCGATCGTCAAGATCGGCGATAGCCATCGCCTTGCCGTAGAACGCCCCCGTCGCGCTGGAAGGCGTCGCATCCAAGGTCTTGATCGTACGCATGAGCATGCTGCACCAGCGGACTTCATCCTTGTGGATTTCTTCGACTAACGCAGCCAGATCGGGGGCGCTGATGGATCGGCCCGTCTCCATTGCCACACGGGCACCGGCCCGCTCGGCCTCCAGCAGCTCATTGAGTGCGCTCAGCAGTTCAGTGCCTTCAATGTCCATTGCAGTCCGCAAGTCCGAGCGAACTTCGGGTACTGATGGGTTAGAAGTGGAATGCGATGTGGTTGATGTCATGGGTTGGTAGTGGATATGGGGAGGCTCGGCTTGAGCGCAGCAGGCGCCACAGACCGCTGCACCGCAAACAGGGGAAACAGTTCGTCGTCCTCGGCGCGCATGTGGCTGGCCAGCTCGTTCGCCAAGTCGTCGACTGCTTGGACGAGTTGCTGGAGTGCTGGGTCCACGCTGGAAACGCCGGACAGCGCAGCGAGACGCGCGCGAAACACGTTCATCGCGTCCTCGTGCTCGACATGCTCGCACTGCAGATCGTCGATCAGGCGCCCGATCAAGGTGTTTCCGCCTTGCTCCATCATCGGGAACAAGCGCATCTCCTCCTTGAACATGTGCAGCTCTAGCGCGTTGCCGATCGCGCGCAGTTCGTCGCCCAGGCCCTCGTCGATGCCGCGCGCTTCGACCGCCTCCGCCAAGCACAGCAGTTCTGGCAACGCGCGGCGGTGGCCTTCGTGAAATCGCGTCTGGATGTGGTCGATCAGCGCGGTGGCCTGCTGGGTGATATCGAGGGACATGCGGGGCTCGGCTGGCAATTCGGGCCCAGTCTGGGCGACGGTGCGTTCGAACTGCGTTGACCCAGGTCAACTTCTGAACCGAAGGGCCTCGGCGTAGTTCTTCAGAACTATGTTCAGGATGCACGGCATCGTTCTTCTGCCGCGGGGCGCGTAGCCACCGTGCTGATGTTCACGAAGGCCGTGCCAGCGGACAGTCTCGTCAAACCCAAGACGAGTGCTCTTCATGGCCACCACCGCAGCCCCCATCCCACGCCAGGCGTGGTCCGTTCTCATCGTCAGCACCATCGCCTTCACGGTGTGTTTCATGGTGTGGATGATGTTCGGCGTCATCGGCATACCGCTGAAGAAGACGCTGGGACTGAGCGCCACCGAGTTCGGCCTGCTGACGGCCACACCCGTGCTCACCGGCTCGCTGATCCGCGTGCCGCTGGGCATATGGACCGACCGCTACGGTGGCCGCATCGTGATGACGCTGCTGATGGCCGCCACCGTGCCGGCCATCTGGCTGATGAGCTACGCCACCGCCTATTGGCACTTCCTGGTCATCGGCCTGTTCGTGGGTCTGGCCGGCGGTTCGTTCTCGGTCGGCACCCCCTACGTCGCGCGCTGGTTTCCCAAGAACCGGCAAGGCATGGCGATGGGGGTGTATGGCGCGGGCAACTCGGGCTCGGCGGTCAACAAGTTCGCAGCACCCGTGCTGCTGGCCATCGGCGGCTGGACGCTGGTGCCGCAGGTGTATGCCGCGGTGATGCTGGGCACGGTCATCCTGTTCTGGTTCGGCAGCAGCAGCGACCCGAAGCACCTGGTGCCGTCGAACGTGAAGTTCAGCGACCAACTCAAGATGCTGAAGGACCCCAAGGTGCTGAAGTACTGCCAGTACTACAGCATCGTCTTCGGCGGCTACGTGGCGCTGGCGCTGTGGATGGTGCAGTACTACGTGGGTGAGTTCGGCCTGTCGATCCAGACCGCCGCGCTGCTGGCAGCGTGCTTCTCCCTCCCGGGCGGCGTGCTGCGCGCCTTCGGCGGCATCTTGTCCGACAAGTTCGGCGCGCACCAGGTCACATGGTGGGTGCTGTGGGTCAGCTGGATCTGCCTGTTTCTGCTGAGCTACCCGCAGACCGACTTCACGGTGCTGACCGTCGACGGCCCCCGCACCTTTCACGTCGGCCTGAACGTCTACCTCTTCACGGCGCTGATGTTCATCCTGGGCATCGCCTGGGCCTTCGGCAAGGCCAGTGTCTTCAAGTACATCGGCAACGACTACCCCGACAACATCGGCACCGTCAGCGGCATCGTCGGCCTGGCTGGCGGCCTGGGCGGCTTCGTGCTGCCGATCATGTTCGGGGCGCTGATGGACCTCACCGGCATCCGCTCCAGCGCCTTCATGTTGATGTACGGCGTGGTCTGGGTCTCTCTGATCTGGATGTACTGGACCGAAGTGCGCAAGACCGAAATGATGGGCACGAACGCACCGGCGTCGCCCTTGTCGCGCAGCTTCGCGCGCTGAAAGCACAAGGAGAAGATGCCATGAGTGCCACCACGACAGCGGGTGCCAAGTCCGCCCCCAAACAGGCTACCGGTCCCGACATCGCCGACTGGCGTCCGGAAGACGACACCTTCTGGAATGCCACGGGCAAGAAGATCGCCTACCGCAACCTCTGGATCTCGGTACCCGCGCTGCTGTGCGGCTTCGCGGTCTGGGGCATGTGGGGAATCATCACCGTGCAGATGCTCAACCTGGGCTTTCCTTTCACCCAGGCCGAGTTGTTCACGCTGACGGCCATTGCCGGCATCTCGGGCGCAACGATGCGCATCCCGGCGTCCTTCCTCATCCGCCTGGCCGGCGGGCGCAACACCATCTTTCTGACCACCGCCATGCTGCTGGCACCGGCCATCGGCACCGGCATCGTGCTGCAGCACAAGGACTGGCCTTTGTGGACCTTCCAGCTGATGGCCCTGTGGTCGGGCGTGGGCGGCGGCAACTTCGCCAGCTCGATGTCCAACATCAGCACCTTCTTCCCGAAGCGGCTGCAGGGCACGGCACTCGGGCTGAACGCCGGCCTGGGCAACTTCGGCGTGACGACGATGCAGATCGTCATCCCGCTGGTGATGACGGTGGGGCTGTTCGGCGGGGTTTTGGGAAGTTGGGGGGGCGAGCCGATGGTGCTGGTCAAGGACAGCGGCTGGATCTTCGGCAAGATCGCCGCCGGCACCCCCACCTGGGTGCAGAACGCGGGCTTCGCCTGGGTGCTGTCGCTGGTGCCGCTCTCGGTGCTGTGCTGGTGGGGCATGAACAACCTGAAGACGGTGTCGCCGGCGATTGGCACACCCGCGGGCTCACCGCTGGTGGCGTTCGCCAAGATCACCTACCTGTACACGCTGGCCTTCGTGCCCGCGGTCTTCATGCTGTGGCTGTACCTGCCCAAGCCCACCGGCCTGGGCGTGCTGAGCATGTGGGTGGCCATTCCGTTGGACGTCATCCTGGCGCTGCTGGTGATGAAGCTGGCTGCCTTCGGCGAGATGAAGGAGGGCGTGAAGAAGCAGTTCGCGATCTTCAGCAACAAGCACACCTGGTCGCTGACCGCTCTGTACATCGTCACCTTCGGCTCGTTCATCGGGTTCTCGATGGCGCTGCCGCTGGCCATCACGGTGATCTTCGGCTTCCAGCACATCCCAGACGCGAATGGTGTGATGCAGCACGCGCTGAAGAATCCGAACGCGCCCTCGGCATTGACCTATGCCTGGATGGGCCCCTTCATCGGCGCGGCCATCCGCCCCGTCGGCGGCTGGATCTCCGACAAGGTGGGCGGCTCCATCGTCACGCAGATCATCTCGGTGGTGATGGCCGGAGCTTCCGTGGCGGTGGGCTACGTGATGATGCAGGCCTACGGTTCGGCCACGCCGGAACAGTACTTCCCGATGTTCCTGGGCCTGTTCATGCTGCTGTTCCTGGCCAGCGGCATGCGTCATCTTCGACCGCACCCAGGCCGGCCCGGTGCTGGGCTGGACATCGGCCATCGCCGCCTACGGCGCCTTCATCGCACCGGTGGTCATCGGTGCGCAGATCAAGGCCGGTACGCCGCAATACGCGATGTACGGCTTCGCGATCTTCTATGCCGTCTGTCTGGTGCTGAACTGGTGGTTCTACCTGCGTGGCAATGCCTACGTGAAGAACCCCTGAGTGCCCGCGACGCACCCGATCACAGGCACTCCCCACGCCATGACCAGCATGACGATCATCAAGCACTGGAACCCCGAGGACCGCAAGTTCTGGGACCTGTCCGGTCGCGCGGTGGCCCGGCGCAACCTGTGGGTGTCGGTCCCTGCTCTGGCCCTGGCGTTCGCGGTGTGGATGCTGTGGTCGGTGGTGGTGGTGCACTTGCCGGCAGCGGGCTTTCGCTACAGCACCAACCAGCTGTTCTGGCTCACGGCGCTGCCCGCCCTTTGTGGCGCCACGCTGCGCATCTTCTACGCCTTCGCGGTGCCGATGATCGGCGGGCGCCGCTTCACCACGCTCGCCACGGCCAGTCTGCTGGTGCCGGCGGTCGGCATCGGCCTGGCGGTACAGGACCCGAACACGCCTTTCGAGTGGATGGTGGTGCTGGCCCTGATGTGTGGCCTGGGCGGCGGCAACTTCGCCAGCTCGATGGCCAACATCAGCTTCTTCTTCCCGAGTGCCCGCCAGGGGTATGCGCTGGGCCTGAACGCCGGGCTGGGGCACCTGGGGGTTGCGCTGGTTCAGATGCTGGTCCCACTGGCCATCAGCGCCGGGGTCTTCGGCCTGTTCGCCGGGCCTGCGCAACAGACGGCTCAGGGGCCGATGTGGCTGCAGAACGCGGGCTTCATCTGGGTGCCACTGATCCTGGCCAGTACAGCAGCGGCCTGGTTCGGCATGGACGACTTGGCCGACACCCACGCCGGCATGGCCGAGCAGGCAGTGATCTTCACGCGCAGGCACAACTGGCTGATGTGCTGGCTGTACCTGGGCACCTTCGGCAGCTTCATCGGCTTTGCTGCCAGCTTGCCGATGCTGGCGCAAAGCCAGTTTCAACGCGCCGATGCGCTGCACCTGGTGTGGCTGGGTCCGCTGATCGGCGCTGTGCTGCGCCCACTGGGTGGTTGGATGGCCGACCGCTGGGGCGGCGCCCGCGTGACCTTCTGGATCTTCGTGGCGATGGCGCTCGCCGCTTCAGCTGCGCTGTTTTGCCTGCCCGCAACCGAGACCACCGGACAGCCAGACCAGGGCGGCAATTTCCCTGGCTTCCTGGCCGCCTTCGGTGTGCTCTTCGCTGCATCGGGCATCGGCAACGGCAGCACGTTTCGCATGATCTCCAGCCTCTTCGTGGCCGAACGGGTCCAGCGTGCCGGGGGTCTGCCATCGGACCAGGCACTTGCGGCCAAGGAAGGCGCGGTCGAAGCAGCTGCAGCCCTCGGCTTTGCAAGCGCCATCGGAGCCTACGGCGGCTTCTTCATCCCCAAGAGCGTGGGCTCTTCGCTCGCGATGACGGGCAGCGCTTCGGCCGCGCTGGTGATGTTCATCGTGTTCTACCTCTCCTGCATTGCGCTGACCTGGTGGGCGTACAGCCGCCGCAACGCGCCTTACCCCTGCTGATTCACCTGCTGAATCTCCTGCTGATCGCTGACCGCAGACGACATCTTCCAAGGACGACAACATGAGCCACTTTCTGGACCGCCTTACCCACTTCTCGCAGCCCAAGGAGACCTTCTCGGGCGACCATGGGTTGACCACCGGTGAAGACCGCACCTGGGAAGATGCCTACCGCAACCGCTGGGCGCACGACAAGATCGTGCGCAGCACGCACGGCGTGAACTGCACCGGCAGCTGCAGCTGGAAGATCTACGTCAAGG
>LNFM01012750.1_pt1 | contig 10925 bp, 12 predicted proteins | sample 596031 | NCBI WGS metagenome assembly LNFM01 (sample SAMN04254537, study PRJNA301005) | activated carbon metagenome | isolation source: dual media filters at the Ann Arbor, Michigan drinking water treatment plant | place: USA: Ann Arbor | reverse complement strand
ACTCGTTAGAGGGCAGATTTACAGTCTGCTGCCATTAACCACTCGGCCACCTCTCCTTTGGCGAACCTCAGATTATGCCATGGAAATTTGACATACGGCAATCCTGAACAACAAGTGCTTACCAGTGGACACGGCCCCGTCCCTGCGCCTGCAAAAACGCGTTGGCGGCGCTGAAATGGCCGCAACCGATGAAGGGCACAGGAGGGCGCAAAGCCGAGAGTGGCGAGGGGTGATTGGCCTTCAGAACCTGGTGCCGGGGCGCGATCAGCACCTGCTTGGCCTGCGCATGGGCGCCCCAGAGCATGAAAACCACGGATCCCGCTGTGGCCGATACCGCGCTGATGAGCTGGTCGGTCAGGACCTCCCAGCCTTGTTTGGCGTGGCTGGCAGCCTGGCCCTCTTCCACTGTCAGGCTGGTGTTGAGCAGCAGCACGCCCTGCCCGGCCCAGCGCTCCAGCGATCCACCGCTGTTGGCCTGCGGATCCACGGCCGGATCCCGCGCCAGTTCCTTGAAGATGTTGCGCAGGCTGGGCGGCGGCTTGACCCCGTGAGGCACCGAAAAAGCCAGCCCCTGCGCCTGGCCGGGACCATGGTAGGGATCCTGACCCAAAATCACGACACGCACCTCGGCCAGCGGCGTCAGGGCCAGCGCCCGGAACGGCTCTGGCGGGTAAATGATGGCGCCGGCCGCCAGGCGCCGTTCCATAAAAGCGCCCAGCTGCTGGCCCGGCTGGCTGGCCAGAAACTGGCCAACAACCGGCGCCCAGTCAGCCGCCAGCGGCCAGTCGGCCGGGTTCCAGCGGGCCAGATGGCGGCTGTGCCCCGTGCCCTCCGGCACCGATTTTGGCAGGTTTTCAAAGGCCAGATCGGCCTGCAGCCCTTGCGACATATGGATAAGCAGCTATCTAATTGGTAGCATCCGGAAACAACGCAGCCAGCGCCACCCCCGGATCCTCGGCGCGCATGAAGGCCTCGCCGACCAGGAAGGCATTCACCCCGACCTCGCGCAAACGTGCCACCTCGGCCGGAGTGGTGATGCCGGATTCGGTCACCAGCAGGCGGTCGGCCGGCACCTCCCGGAGCAGGGTCAGCGTGGTATCCAGCGACACCTCGAAAGTCTGCAGGTTGCGGTTGTTGATGCCCAGCAAAGGTGTTTTGAGCTTGAGCGCGCGTTCCAGCTCGGCGCGGTCGTGCACCTCCACCAGCACCGCCATGTCCAGCGACATGGCCAAGGCCTCCAGCAATTTCATCTGCACATCGTCCAGGCAGGCAGCGATCAGCAAAATGCAGTCCGCGCCCATGACACGCGACTCGTAGACCTGGTAGGGATCGACGATGAAGTCCTTGCGCAACACCGGCAGGTCGCAGGAGGCCCGCGCCTGCTTCAGGTAGTCCGCGCTGCCCTGGAAAAAATCCTTGTCAGTGAGTACTGACAAGCAAGCGGCCCCATGCTCGGCGTAGCTTTGGGCAATATCCGCCGGAATGAAATCCGCCCGCAACACGCCCTTGGAGGGGCTGGCCTTCTTGACCTCGGCGATGACCGCAGGCTTGCCAGCGGCGATTTTGGCGCGCAAGGCGCCGGCAAAATCGCGCGTCAGCACCCTCGATTCGGCGTCAAAACGCACCGCATCCAGGGGTTTGCGGCGCATCGCCGCGGCCACCTCCTGGTGTTTGACGGCCACAATCTTGTTGAGAATGTCGGACATGGTCAGCTCGCCAGGGTTTTGGTGGTGGCCACCAGCTGCGCCAGCTTGCCCTGGGCGGCGCCGGAATCAATCGCCTCGCGGGCGAGGTCTATGCCGGCTTTCATGCTGTCCGCGACATTGGCGGCATACAGGGCGGCGCCGGCATTGAGGATCACGATGTCTCGCGCCGCGCCGGGCTCCTTGTTGAGCACCCCCTGGAGCATGGCCATGGACTGCTCCGGTGTTTCCACCCGCAGCGTGCGGTTGCTGGCCATGGCCAGCCCGAAATCCTCGGGATGGATCTCGTACTCGGTGATTTCGCCGTTTTTGAGCTCGCCGACCACGGTGGCCGCGCCCAGCGACACCTCGTCCATGCCGTCCTTGCCGTAGACCACCAGCGCATGTTCGGCGCCCAGGCGCTGCAGCGCACGCACCTGAATGCCGACCAGGTCGGGGTGAAACACGCCCATCAGGATGTTGGGCGCATCGGCCGGATTCGTCAGCGGGCCCAGGATGTTGAAGATGGTGCGCACGCCGAGTTCCTTGCGGACCGGCGCGACGTTTTTCATCGCCGGGTGGTGATTCGGCGCGAACATGAAGCCGACGCCGACCTGTTCAATACATTTGGCAATCGCCTCGGGCGAGAGGTTGATGTTGATGCCCAGCGCTTCGAGCACGTCGGCGCTGCCGGACTTGCTGCTGACGCTGCGCCCGCCGTGTTTGCTGACCTTGGCGCCGGCCGCCGCGGCGACAAACATGGAACAGGTCGAGATGTTGAAGGTGTGCGAGCCGTCGCCGCCGGTGCCGACGATGTCGACCAGGTGTCTCTTGTCGGCCACATGGACCTTGGTCGAGAACTCGCGCATCACCTGGGCGGCAGCGGTGATCTCGCCAATGGTTTCTTTCTTGACACGCAGGCCGGTGATCAGCGCGGCCATCATGACCGGCGACAGCTCACCGCTCATGATCAGGCGCACGATCTTGAGCATCTCGTCGTGGAAAATTTCGCGGTGCTCGATGGTGCGCTGCAGCGCTTCCTGGGGAGTGATCTTGTTGGTCAGGGGCATGATGGAGCTCTCAGTGATCGGAAGGATTGTCGGTCAGGGCCAGCTTGATGCCAAACCCGATGAACATCAGGCCGGCAGCGCGGTCCAGCCAGTGCATGCCGCGCTGCACCACATCGCGCCCGGCCATCCAGGCGGCAGCCAGCGCCCAGCCCACGTTGACCGGGATAGCGTTGAGATTGAACAACACGCCCAACAGCGCAAAAACCAGCGCCGGGTTGGCGGTGTCAGGCGCAATGAACTGCGGCACAAAGGCCAGAAAGAAGATCGCCACCTTGGGATTGAGCACATTGGTCCAGAAACCGCCGATGAAGATGGCTTTCAAGGGCCGCTGCGGTTCGCTGGCCGCTACCGCCCTCAGGTCAGTGCTCGCTTGGGGGCGCCGGGACAACAGGATCTTGAGGCCTGTCCACAGCAGGTAGGCCGCGCCCAGCCACTTGAGCACGGTGAAGGCCGTGGCCGAAGCTGCCAGTAGCGCGCCGATACCGACCGCCGCCGCGAAGATGTGGACGAAACACCCGGCCGTGATCCCCAGGCCGGCCACGATGCCGGCACGCACCCCGGATCGCAGGGCGTGGGTCACGATGTAGAGCACATCCGGCCCCGGGGTCAGGTTGAGCAGCCAGCCGGCCGCGATGAAAAGCAACAGGTGCTGGAAGTCAGGCATGGCTCAGGTGTTTGTATTGAAAAACTGCCGGATCGCCGCCACGGCCTGGTCCACCCCAGCGGCGTCCACATCCAGGTGGGTGACAAAACGCAGGCGGTAAAGCCCGGTGGCCTGAACGCCCTGCCCCGCCAGGTGTGTGAGCAAGGCGGAAGACTGTTCCCTGGCCGCGCCAGTCAGATCGGCAAACACGATGTTGGTGTGCGGCGCCTCCACCTGCAGGCCTTCGATCCCGGCCAGGCCATCGGCCAGTTGCCGGGCCAGCGCATGGTCGTCGGCCAGGCGCTCCACATGGTGGTCCAGCGCGTGTGAAGCTGCCGCGGCCAGCACGCCCGCCTGGCGCATGCCGCCGCCGGGCATTTTGCGGATGCGGTGCGCCCGGGCGATGAATTCGCGTGAACCGCACAGGGCGGAACCGACCGGGGCGCCCAGGCCCTTGCTGAAACACACCGACACACTGTCAAAACACTGCGCGATGCGCCGCGCTTCGGCCAGCGGACGGCTGCCGGTTTGCGCAGCCTGCGCGACGGCGGCATTAAACAGCCGGGCACCGTCCAGATGACGGCTCAGACCCTTGTTCTTCGCCAGTGTGGTGGCCTGCTGCAGGTATTCAAACGGCAGCAGTTTGCCGCCCAGGGTGTTTTCCAGCGCCAGCAGCCGGCTGCGCGCAAAGTGCGCGTCGTCGGGTTTGATGGCCGCCTCGATATCGGCCAGGGCCAGCGTGCCGTCGGGCTGGTGATCCAGCGGTTGCGGCTGCACGCTGCCAAACACCGCCGCGCCACCGCCCTCCCAGCGATAGCAGTGCTGCATCTGGCCGACGATGTACTCGTCGCCGCGCTGGCAGTGCGCCAGAATCGCACACAGGTTGCTCTGGGTGCCAGTGGGCACAAACAGCGCCGCCTCGAAACCCAGCAGGCCGGCGATTTTTTCCTGCAAGGCATTCACGCTGGGGTCGCCGCCGAACACGTCATCGCCCAGCGGGGCGGCCAGCACGGCCTCACGCATGGCCGCTGTGGGCTGGGTCACGGTGTCACTGCGCAGGTCAATCATGATTTTGGCCTCCAGCCCATGGTTGGCGGGCACAAGCAGCTATCAAATTCATAGCGAATCTCATGCCGCTTGCTGCAAAAAGTTCTTCAGCATGGCGTGACCATGCTCGGTCAGGATGGACTCCGGATGGAACTGCACGCCCTGGATCGCCAGCTCTTTATGGCGCACGCCCATGATCTCGCCGTCGTCGGTCCAGGCCGTCACCGCCAGCACGTCGGGACAGGACGATTTTTCGATCGCCAGCGAGTGGTAACGGTTGACGGTGAACTGCGCCGGCAAATCCGCGAACACGCCTTGCTGCGTCGTGCTGATGACGCTGGTCTTGCCGTGCATCAGCTGTTGCGCGCGGATGATTTTTCCGCCAAAGGCCGCGCCCACCGCCTGATGGCCCAGGCACACCCCCAGGATCGGCAGCTTGCCGGCGAAGTGCTGGATCGCCGCCACCGAAATGCCGGCCTCCGCCGGCGAACACGGCCCGGGCGAGACCACCAGCCGGTCCGGCGCGCGGGCAGCGATGCCTTCGAGCGTGATCTCGTCATTGCGAAACACCTCCACCTCGGCCCCCAGTTCGCCGAAGTACTGGACGATGTTGTAGGTGAAGCTGTCGTAGTTGTCGATCATCAGGAGCTTCATGATCCAGCCCCTTCTTTCAGGCGCGCGAACTCGCCGCGTTCAAACTCGATAAACGCGTCGATCATGGCCCGGTAGGTGGCCTCCATGACGGCCTCGGGCGCACCGGCCTCGCGCGCTTGGGCGCGCACGCGCTCGATGATGAAATCGATGCGCGTCTGGTCGTACACCTGATCCGCGCGCTGCTTGATGCGCGCGGCCTGGGCCACATAGCCGCTGCGCTCGGCCAGCAGGGCCACGATGCGGTCATCGAGCGCATCAATGTGCCGGCGCACATCGGCCATGGTGTCGCAATGTTCAACAGTGATTTGGCTCATTCCAGCCCCTCCTCGACGAGTTCGGACGCCCGCAGCAAGGCGCGCGCCTTGGCTTCGGTTTCCCTCCATTCGAGCTCGGGCACCGAATCGGCCACCACGCCGGCCGCCGCCTGCACATACAGGGTCTGGTCCTTGATGATGCCGGTCCGGATCGCGATCGCGACGTCCATGTCGCCCGCATAGCTGAGGTAGCCGCAGGCGCCGCCGTACAGGCCGCGTTTGGTGGGCTCCAGCTGGTCGATCAGCTCCATCGCATGCACCTTGGGCGCGCCGGTCAGCGTGCCGGCCGGGAAAGTGGCCTTGAGCACGTCCATGCTGGTCATACCCTCGTTCAGGATGCCCTCGACATTGCTCACGATGTGCATCACATGGCTGTAGCGCTCGACGGCAAAGGCCTCGGTGACCTTGACCGTGCCGGTTTTGGCGATGCGGCCGATGTCGTTGCGCGCCAGGTCGATCAGCATCACATGCTCGGCCCGCTCCTTGGGGTCGTTGATGAGTTCCTGCTCGGCCGCCGCATCGGCTTCGGGCGACGAGGCGCGCGGCCGCGTGCCGGCCAGCGGCCGCACGGTGATCTTCTGGCCCTGCTCGACCTGCTCCTGCCGCACCAGGATTTCCGGCGAGGCGCCCACCACATGGAAGTCGCCAAAGTGGTAGTAGTACATGTAGGGCGAGGGGTTCAGTGCGCGCAGCGCGCGGTACAGGCTCAGCGGCGACTCGGTGTAGCGCTTCTTGATGCGCTGGCCGACCTGCACCTGCATGAAGTCGCCGGCGGCGATCAACTCCTTGGCGCGCTCCACCGCAGCAATGTAATCGGCCTTGGCAAAGTCACGCTCGGCCGGGTAGCCCTGGGATGGCCTGACCACCGGGGCGCTGACCGAATACTTGAGCTGGTCCTTGAGTTCGCGCAGGCGTTTCTTGGCGTTGGCGTAGGCCTCGCTCTGGGCAGGATCAGCATAGACAATCAAATACAGCTTGCCCGAGAGGTTGTCGATCACGGCCAGCTCTTCGCATTGCAGCAGCAGAATGTCGGGGCAGCCCAGGGTGTCGGGCGGGCAGGAGGTTTCGAGTTTTTTCTCGATGTAGCGCACCGTGTCGTAGCCGAAGTAGCCGGCCAGACCGCCGCAAAACCGCGGCAGGCCCGGCCGCAGGGCCACCTTGAAGCGTTTCTGGTAGTCGCTGATGAAGTCCAGCGGGTTGGCTCTGGAAGTTTCGATGACCTGGCCGTCGCGCACGACCTCGGTCAGCACGTCGGCGCCAAAGCCGCTGGCGCGCACCAGGGTGCGCGCCGGCAGGCCGATGAAACTGTAGCGGCCGAAGCGCTCGCCGCCGACGACCGATTCGAGCAGAAAGCTGAATTTGCCGCCGTCCCTGGAATGGGCCAGCTTCAGGTACAGCGACAGCGGCGTTTCGAGATCGGCAAAAGCTTCCGCCATCAGCGGAATGCGGTTGTAGCCCTGCAGGGCAAGGCTTTTGAATTCAAGTTCAGTGATCACAGTGTTTCCTTTACCGGTGACACGCACGCTCTGGCACTGTCACCGTCATTCACGGGGCCCGTGTGAGGGCCGGGGATGCCCGTGCAGCAGGCACGGGCGCATCAAACATTCCGGGAACCAGAGGCCACGCGGCCCCGGGGCGACGAAGTCAGGCCCGCCAGGGCCAGGCTCCCCGGTCGCTGCTACCTGTTTGAATGATGCGGTGAATGAACATAGGAGCGTCGAGTGTATCAAACCCCTTGCGCGCAGAGACAAACAGGGGTCCATGCTCGGAAACCCTGTTGCTCTTGCACCATTCGGCTTACAAAATGCTACAAAACGAACGCTCGTTCTATTCCAAGGAGACAAACTCAATGAAGATCATCAAACACTGCGCCGCAGCCTTTCTCGCCGGCCTGCTCGCCGTCAGCGCAAACGCAGCCACCGTCGATGTCGGTGGCGCCAAGCTGGAGGACAATGCCGATGTGCGCGGCAGCAAGCTGGTGCTCAATGGCGCCGGCGTGCGTTACAAGGCGGTGTTCAAGGTCTATGCCGCCGGCCTCTACCTGGGCAAAAAGGCAGCCACACCCGACGAGGTGCTCGCTGCCCCGGGGGCCAAGCGCATGCACATCACGCTGCTGCGCGAAATCGACTCGAATGAACTCGGCAAAAGCTTCACCACCGCCTTTACCGACAACGCACCCAAGTCGGAGATGTCCAAACTGATCCCGGGCCTGATCAAGATGGGCCAGATCTTCTCGGACCAGAAAAAATTGCTGGCCGGTGAAAGCTTCACCATCGACTGGATTCCGGGCACCGGCACCGTCATCACCGTCAAGGGTGTTCCGCAAGGTGAGCCTTTCAAGGAGCCGGAGTTCTTCGCGGCGCTGCTGCGCATCTGGCTGGGGCCCAAGCCCGCCGACTGGCAACTCAAGGACGCGCTGCTCGGCAAGGCGACCTGAGCCGCGGCCACTGACAACAATTAACGGGGCGCAAGCCCCGTTTTGATGTGCGCCAGATCAATATCAGCAAGCGTGTCGACAAAGCCGTCGGCATCCACGCCGCGCACCGGCTCACCGTGGTTGTAGCCGTAGGTCACCAGCAGCACCGGGCAACCGGCCGCGCGCGCCGCCCGCGCATCATTGCTGGAGTCGCCAATCATCAGGGTGCGCGCCGGACGTGTACCCAGCGCCTCGCAAGTCTTGAGCAGCGGCAGCGGGTCGGGCTTTTTGCGCTCGAAGGCATCGCCGCCGAAGACCTGGATAAAAAACCCGTCCAGGCCCTTGGCCTTGAGCAGCGGCAGTGCAAACGCCGTCGGCTTGTTGGTCAGGCAGGCCAGCTTCAGGCCGCGCTCCTGCAGGCGGTGCAAGCCCCCAATCACGCCCGGATAAACCGCAGCATGTTGACCATTGATGGCCAGGTAATGCCGCTGGTAGCTGGCCCAGGCCGCCGGGATGTGCTGCATCAGCGCGCCATGTGCTTCCATATTGATAGCTGCCAACCCTTGCCTGGCGGGGGCTGGAGCCCGTTTTAACACCAGACCGAGGACGGACTGAATCAGATGCTCGGAGCCCTTGCCGACCAGCGGCTCCACCACCGCACGGTCCACAGCCGGCAGTGCCAGATCGGCCAGCATCAGGTTCAGCGCGACCACGAAGTCACCCAGGGTATCGACCATGGTGCCGTCGAGATCCACGATGGCGGCTTCAATCACGGCCTGGTTCAAGGTAATAGAGTTCAAAACAAATGCTCTATTCAGAGTTGGCTGGATTTAATAGAGTGCGAAACAGCCACCGTAGTCTAAGAGCTATGCGTCGTTTTACCCGGTTGACCAACGCATTCAGCAAGAAGCTGGAGAATCACATGCACGCGGTCAACACCTCAAAACCCCGGGGATTACGTTTGGATAATCCCCCGGCAACTCATTTGTAACCGCCGCCACCTCAAACTGAACCATCACCTTGGCAGGGGTTGCGCGCAGCACATATTTGCTACGCTGCGCAGCACCCCTCTATTCTTCCAAACAATGATCCGCTGCCACCTCTCCACACTTATGGGCCGTGAAAAGCTTCGCATCTCCGATGTCGCGAAGAGCACCGGATTGAACAGGAGTACCGTCACGGCGTTGTACAACGAGACCGCTACCGGCATGAAAGAGGTCCGAAAAAGATCATCTCGATCCAAACAGGGAATCACTGGATAAAAAACTCATCTCGGGTAATTCAAGAGCGATCAACACCGCGTTTCAAATCGAGTTTTTCAACAGAATTGGCCCAGAGCCGCCGTCGAGGGCGGAATTCCGAATCCATGAACTCTCCGTCTCAAAGCGGTTTTTCACTCGCACTCTCACTCCTTTTCAATTTCGACCTTACAGGTGTCTATTAAAACGGGTCAAGTCCAGCGGGACAGGATTTGGCGTTGTCAGATTGATCGTCGGCCTGCTCAGTGACCCTCTTTCAAATCCACGAGTACCGATTTACCCAGCTCTGCGGGAGAACTGACGCCCAGCATGGCCAGATTGCGATCCAGCTCTGACCGCAGCAGGTTGATTGCATGTGATACCCCAGCCTCGCCGGCCACTGCAGCGGCATAGTTAAAGGGTCTTCCTGCCCACACAGTTTGCGCGCCAAGAGCCAGTGCTTTGGCGACATCAGTCCCGCGCCGAATGCCGCCGTCAACCATCACGGTCATGTTGCCTGAATGATCCAGTATGCGTGGCAACATCACCATTGGTGGTGCTGCACCGTCGAGCTGGCGCCCACCGTGATTGGAAACAATGATGCCGTCCACACCCACCTGATGTGCCATGCGGGCGTCGTCTGGGTGAAGAATGCCTTTGATGACCAGCGTACCTGGCCACTGTTTTCGAATGGCGGCAACGTGCATCCAGTTGAGATGTTCTCGCCCCGAGAAGTCCCGCTGCACACGAGACGACAGAATGGGCGCGCCCCTTTCGGCGAAGGAGTTTTCGAAGTGAGGCATCCCGTGCTTCACAAGAGTCTTCAACATGGTGTTAATCAACCACCTTGGTTTGGTTACCCCATCCCACGCCAGCCGCAGGCTGGGCCTGAGCGGTGTCGAGAAACCTGCGCGAATGTTGTTCTCGCGATTACCGGCGACTGGAATGTCCACCGTCAGTACCAGTACCTTCACGCCAGCGGCCCGAACCCGTTCAATGAGAGGTCGAATACGGGTTTCGTCGCCGGGCAGATAGGCTTGAAACCAGGTTCCTGGGGCCACTGCCAGCACCTCCTCAAGGCGCACCAGTGATGACCCGCTCAAGATATTCGGGATATGGGAAGAATGCGCAGCGCGTGCCAGCGCAATATCGCCACGGTACGCGCTCAGCCCGACGATGCCCATGGGAGCAATGCCGAAAGGGCTCGCGTACCGTTCGCCGAAGATCTCCACGCTTTGGTCCCGGTGCGAGACATCTTTGAGGACGCGCGGGGCAAACGACCATGCGCCAAACGCTGACCGGTTCAACTGGACCGAGTGATTTGTCTCTGCTGCGCCAGCCACGTAGCCATAAATTGGCCGCGGTAGCACACGGCGGGCCATGATTTCAAAGTCATCGAGGCACAGCACATGGGCCAAGGGGCCTGAGGCTTTGGTTCCATCGAAGGCTGCCCAGGCATTGCTGGGGGCTGGGAGGGATGGTCTTTGATTGGGAATGGTCGGCTTCAATTTGAGTACCTGAACGGATGCGTGGTTAGCGGTGCTGGATGGCGGTCATTGGCCGTTCGTGGCCCGACCGACATGCTGTCGGGATTAGGGTTTGCACTAAATATTTGTCGGACAAACAGAGGATAGGATAAACTAATATTCGAATAATTATGGAAAACCCGTCCGTTCACGTTCACCTTCCCAAGCTTGAGGCCTTCTCCCGCAGTCAGCAGGTTGAGTGCTCGTTACTTGAATTGATCTCCAGTGGTGCGCTGGCGAAGGGATCGCGACTGCCCACCGAACTGAATTTGGCGCAGCAATTCGGTGTGAGTCGTGTCACGGTTCGTGAGGCGATCGCCAGATTGCGCGCAGAC
>LNFM01012749.1_pt1 | contig 10926 bp, 7 predicted proteins | sample 596031 | NCBI WGS metagenome assembly LNFM01 (sample SAMN04254537, study PRJNA301005) | activated carbon metagenome | isolation source: dual media filters at the Ann Arbor, Michigan drinking water treatment plant | place: USA: Ann Arbor | reverse complement strand
GCGAAGAACTCCAGGTCGTCGCGCCGCTCGGTGAGGGCCGCGTTGAGCACGTACTTCAAGAAGTCCTCGGCGAGGTCCGCGTCGTCCTTCAGCGCTGCGAACGCCAGCTCGGGCTCGATCATCCAGAACTCTGCGAGGTGCCGCGCGGTGTTCGAGTTCTCTGCGCGAAACGTCGGACCGAACGTGTAGACCTTGCTCAGCGCGAGGCAATAGGCCTCGACGGCGAGCTGGCCCGACACGGTCAGGTACGCTTCTTTGCCGAAGAAATCCTGGCTGTAGTCGATCTTTCCCTCCGGCGTGCGCGGGAGGTTCATCTGGTCGAGCGTCGAGACGCGAAACATCTGCCCGGCGCCCTCGGCGTCGCTCGCGGTGATGATCGGCGTGTTGATCCAGCAGAAGCCGCGCTCGTGAAAGTAGCGATGCACCGCCGCCGCGAGGCTCTGTCGCACCCGCGTGACCGCGCCAAACGTGTTGCTCCTCGGGCGCAGGTGAGCGACCTCGCGAAGAAACTCCAGCGTGTGCTCCTTGGGCTGAAGCGGGTAGGTCTCGGGGTCGTCGACGAAGCCGACGACCGTCACGCGCTCGGCTTGAAGCTCGACGGATTGACCCTTGCCTTGCGATGCGACGAGCGTTCCGGTCACTTCGACGGAGGCTCCGGAGGTCAGTCGCAGGACGTCGGCCTCGTAGTTGTCGAGCGTGTTCGGCGCGACGATCTGCAGCGGATGGAAGCACGATCCGTCGCTGACGTGGACGAACGACAGACCCGCCTTCGAGTCGCGGCGGGTTCGAACCCAGCCCTGCACCGAGACCTTCGAGCCGACCGCCACCTTGCTGGCGAGCACGTCGGCGATGCGAACAACAGACATTCGAAGCTCCTTCGCGGCAGTGACTACCGCGAAAGGTCACGTGCTTCTACCTTGTCTTTTCGTCAAGGCCGCGCGTCGGGCGCGCTGCTCGCCGTGGGAGCGGCGTTGGCCGCAGGCGTTTCGCTCGCCGCGGGGGTGCCGGTCGTCGTCGCGCCGCTCGCCGCGGCCGGCGTTGCTCCGACGACGACGAACTCGATGCGTCTGTTGGCGGTGCGCGCTCTCTCGAGCGCAGCTCCGCGCAGGCCCTGCTCGGGCACGAGGGGCTGTGTCGCGTCGGCGCCGGCGTGCTGCAGTCGCGCCGCGGGCACGCCGCGCTCGATCAGAAACCGGTGCACTTCGCTCGCGCGTCGCTGCGAGAGGTTGACCGCGCGGTTGCGGTACCCCTCGGCGGTCGCGGCGTCGACGTGCGCTCGCACTTCGACGACCACCGACGGTGGGAGCGATTTGATGGCTTCGGCGACGGCCTCGAGGGTCGGAATCGACTCGCGTCGAAGTCGATCGCGGGCCACTTCGAAGAGGATCACGCTGCTGACGCGGAGCGATCGTCCGTCGAACGAGAGCAGCGACGTCGCGCAGCCGTTTTGCTCGCTGTTGCTCTGGGGAATCCCAGGCTGCGACGGACAGCGATCGCTCACGTCGGGCACCGTGTCGTGATCGCTGTCGGGCGCAGGACAGCCCGGGCGCTCGGGGTCTTGCGTCGCGCCCGGAGGCTGGTCGCGACAACGATCCGCGGCGTTGCGAACGCCGTCGTTGTCATCGTCTCCGTCGGCGCAGCCGGGACGCTCGGGATCTTCGTTGTCGCCCGCAGGGACGTCGCGGCACACGTCGAGTGAATCCGGCACGCCATCGCGATCCGCGTCGGGAAGGCCACAGCCGGGGCGGCCGGGGTCTCGGATCGTTCCGATCGGGGCGTTGGGGCAGAGGTCAATGTCGTCGAAGACGCCGTCCTCGTCGGTGTCCACGCGGGGCAGCGGGCAGCCGGGCCGCGTCGCATCGGGCCTCGGGCTCGCGGACTCGGTGGGGCATTGATCGTCGCTGTCGACGACCGCGTCGCCGTCGGTGTCGGGCGGCGCCGAAGGGGCGGTCTCTGCGCTGAACGGCGTGTACGAGACGCGAAACAACCCGCGAAACGTCGGGGTGCCGATCGAGCTCGCGAGCCCTGGACCGCCGGCGATTCCCACGTCGACGACGTTTGCGATCGTGTACGCGATGCCGAGGGTCGCCTCTGCGTTGACCGTCGCGTCGACGTTGTTGACCCCGAACGACCCCGGGACGATGTTGGCCCAGAACTCGGGACCGACGTGCAGCTTGCCATCGAGCGCTGCGAGCGCGAGCCCCGCGCTGACGAAGAAGTCCCCGTCCATCACCGCGCGAGGGAGCTGTGTGCGCCGTCGAAAGTGATACCCGAGCGACACCGTGTAGCGCATCGGTCCTGCGCGTCCCGCGGTCGTCACGTACGCGCGCCCTCGAAGCGCCTCGTCGGTCACCCAGTGCTCGTCGCCGCTCCACGGAATGAAGCCCAGAAAGAGCTGTCCCCCGACGTGAAGCGAGACGTAGTCCTCGTCGCTCTGCCCGAAGATTCGCACGCGAGCGCCGAGCCTCGGGTCGCCTGGCGCCGGCCCTGCGCTGTACGCCGAGAGCCCCACCATCGCGTTGCCGCTGCCAGGGCCCGCGGTCTGCAAGAGCGACACAGGCATCGAGAGCGTGATGGCTGCTCGATCCAAGAACGCGACCGCGCCGTGCGCGTGCAGCACGAGCATGTTGTCCGTGACCACCTGCGGCGAGGTCATGGGCGCGCGGACGACGAGCGGATTGCGGGCGAAATCCGCGGTGATCCCGAAGGCGACGCGCCGCGTGCGCGAGTACCAGGGGTACTCGTTGGCGAAGAAGTAGTCGCCGACGGTCGCGGGCTCGTACCGGTTGAGGGCGAATCCGCTGACGGATTGCCCGCTCGCCGCGCTCGGCGTGAGCGCGGCGAAGAGCATCGCGAGCGCCGCGAGCGCCGCGCGTCGCGCGCGCGGCGAGGGAGCGTGGGGTGTGTGGACCATGTCGCTTGAGTGCCTCGAGTTGTGATCGGCGATGGTGCGCGGCTCAGAGCGAGCGGAGCACCACCAGCGCGCCGCCGTGCTGCGTCTCGTGCGCGGGGTGCAGCATGCTGTCTCGCAGTTGTGACGGCGATGTGTCAGGACCGCGTCCGAGGAGCGATTGCAGCGCGCTCACGCCGCGGAGCGAAAACGCCTCGGGCGTCCCGAGCAAGAGCCAATCGCCGCGCTCGAAGGACTCGGTCGCGAAGTGCGGGACGCTGAGCCCCAGCGGTCGAACCTCTTCGGCCCGCGATTGAAGGCGCTCGACGTTCGCGCCGCGAACGCGGTACGCGCGGACGCCGCCCGAGAGCGCCAGGTGCACGACGCGCGGCGCGATCGCCGCGAAGGCCAGGTGAGCGTCGATCGTTAGGTTGGGCTCGATCAGACGGCTGCGGAGGTGCGTCACCGAGCGAGTCGCGAAGTCCGCGCAGCGCGAGGGGAGTGTTGAATTCAAGGGCTGCTTTTCATATGCCCTATGAATCGCCTCGGCGGCCGCGGTGCTGATCATCCCCCAGAGCCTCGGCGGCCCCACGGGAGAGAGCACAAACGCCGACTCGTTGAGCAGCCCGGTCTGGTCTCGGGGCAAGAGCGCGGTGCGCACGCGCACCCTCGCGGTTCCCATCGCAGCGTCGATCGTCATGGTTGGCCTGACTCGTGTGAGCCGCGAGTGTAGCGGTCTTTGGGGCGTTGCTGAGCGGTGGGTCTACCGGGCTCGCTGTTCGGGCCGAACCTCGCTCTTCAAACGCGCTCGACGGCGAGCACTCCCTTGACCTTTTGCAGGGCGCGGATGATGGCCTTCAGGCCGTTCAGGTCGGTGATGGTGAAGGTGAAGAGGTTGATCGCGCGGTCATCGCCCGCGCGGCAGTTGGCCTCTTCGATGTTGAGCCCGATCTGCGAGAACGTCGTCCCGACCTCGGCGAGGATTCCCGGGCGATTGGCGGTGATGACCTTGAGGCAGACGGGGCGGGCGACCTTCGCGCCCGACTCCCAAGACACCTCGACGCGACGCTCTGGATCGAGGTCCATGCCCTTGTCGCAGCCGCGACGGTGAATGCTCACGCCGCGGCCGTGCGTGATGAACCCGACGATCTCGTCGCCGGGAACGGGAGAGCAGCACTTGGCGAAGCGCACGAGGACGTTGGTCTCGCCAGAGACCAGGATTCCGCCCGAGTCTTTTCCGGTGACCTTGCGCGTGACGCGCTCGACGATGGTCTCGCGGATCTGCGCGGGCGGCTTGTCGCGCTGGTCGGGCGGCACGAGCGAGTCGACGACCTTGTTGACGTCGTACTTGCCGTAGCCGAGCTGAATCAGGAGCTCCTCGGTGGACTGGAGCTTGGCGTCGTCGACGGCGCGCTGGATCGAGCCGGTCTTGATGCACTTGTTGTACGAGAGCCCGGCCTTGTGAAGGCCTCGTTCGAGCAGCTCTTTTCCGAGCCTGTGCGAGCGCTCGCGCTCTTCGGTGCGGAGGTAGAAGCGGATCTTGCTCTTGGCCTTCGCCGTCAGGACCCAGTCGAGCCAATCCTTCGTCGGAAACCGATTGTTGTCCGTGAGGATCTCGATCACGTCCCCCGAGCGCAGGTGGTGTCGCAGGGGAACGATCGCTCCGTTTACCCTCGCGCCCGAGCAGTGATCGCCCAGGTCCGAGTGGATCGCGTACGCGAAGTCGATCGGCGTCGCTCCCCGAGGAAACACCCGCACATCGCCGTTGGGCGTGAACACGTAGACCTCGTCTTGAAAGAGGTCGACCTTGACGCTCTCCAAGAACTCTTGCGGGTCCTTGAGCTCTTTCTGCCAGTCCATCAGCTGGCGCAGCCACTGGAAGCGCTTGGCGTCCTTGGGGTCCAGGATGCCGCCGTGCTCTTCTTGGTCCCGTCCGCGGCCGCGCTCTTTGTACTTCCAGTGCGCGGCGATGCCGAGCTCTGCGACGCGGTGCATGTCGCGCGTGCGGATCTGGATCTCCATGCGACGGTTCTCGGGGCCGAGCACCGTCGTGTGCAGAGACTGGTAGCCGTTGGGCTTGGGGAGCGCGATGTAGTCTTTGAAGCGGCCCGGGATCGGGGTGTACGTCCCGTGGATCACGCCCAGCGCGGCGTAGCAGTCGGCCACGTTCTCGACGAGCACGCGAAACGCGATGACGTCGTAGACCTTCTCGTACTCGCAGTCCTGCGCGCGCATCTTGCGCCAGATTGAATAGATGTGCTTTGCGCGGCCGGACACCTCGCAGGCGAACCCGGCCTCGTTGAGCCGATCGCTGAGCAGCTTGCTGGTGCCGACGATGAACTCGTTGCGAGCGCCCTCGTTCTGCGCGACCTTCTGCGAGAGCTCTCGGTGCGCCTGCGGGTCGAGGTAGCGAAACGCCAGGTCCTCGAGCTCGGTCTTCATCCACGAGATCCCGAGGCGATTGGCGAGGGGCGCGTAGATGTCGATCGTCTCTCGGGCGATGCGCTCTTGCGCGTCGGGCTTCATGTGCTCGAGCGTGCGCATGTTGTCCAGCCGGTCCGCGAGCTTGACGAGCAAGACGCGGATGTCGTTGGCCATGTGCACGAGCATCTTGCGAAACGACTCGGCGGCTCGGTCCTCTTTGCTCGAGAAGTTGAACTTGCTGAGCTTGGTCACCCCTTCGACGAGAAACGCGATCTCCTTGTTGAACTCCCGCTCGATCTGGTCGACCCCGATCGTGGTGTCCTCGGCGACGTCGTGAAGCAGCGCCGCGCAGAGCGAGGCGGTGTCGAGCTTGAGGTCGACGATGACGTTGGCGACCGAGATGGGGTGCGTGAAGTACGCCTCGCCGGACTTGCGCTTCTGGCCGTCGTGCGCGCGCTCGGCGACGCTCCACGCTTTTTCGATGAGCGCGACGTCAGCGTTGGGGTGGTAGCTCGTGACGCGTGAGACGAGAGCTCGGACGTCGTCCATGGGTTCTCAGTGTTGTGGTGCTCATCTGCCCGGCGCGCAATGCGCTGCGTCAGAAGGAGGCGTACGGTACCAGCGCGGAGCGCTCGAGCGAAGACTTCGGCGCGTCGATCGAACCGGTCGGAGAACGCGGGTCGTAGCGACGCGAAACATTGGCTATAAGGGGCGCCAGAGTGAGCGACGGTGAAGCGAGCGGTGAAAAGCCTGCGCCCAGCGACGCGCGACGCAAGGCGATCGCGCTGGTGGTCGCGCTCGTCGGCGCGTTGATCGTGGGCCGAACGCTCGCGTCGAGCGCGCCGAGGGACGTGCGCGTCACCGTGGGGCTCGTGGATCATCGCGAGGGCGACGCGAGGGCCGAGCGCGTGAGCGTCTCGTTCGCGCGCGAGGGCGAGGTGCTGCAGCGCGCCGAAGAGCGCTTCGGTGAGGCGCGGAGCGTTCCGGCGAGGTGGGCGAGGGTGGTGAGCCTCGTGCCTGGGCGCTATCGCGTGCGGGTCGAGCTCGTCTCGGGGAGGGGGCTCCTGGTGCGCGATGAAGAGCGTGATGTGGGCAGCGACGGGGTCGACCTGCGCGCTCCGAGCCAGTGATTCGTCAGCGATTCTGAAAAAAGCGATGCGACCGTGCGAGGGGCGTGAAGGTCTTCGCCGCGCCTTCCGTACACTCCGTCTGTGACACACACCAACGCTTTTCATAGGCGCCCTGCCGCTGCGCGCTGGGTCGCCGCGGCGCTGCTCGCGTCGCTCTCGTCGGGCACTGGCTGCGCGCGCATCGCTCGGCTCGACATCGTCAGGCCTGCGCTGCTCAACGCGGCGCCCTTCGGAAACACGTTTCAAGTTCACGCCTTCGAGGGCGACGTCGAGAGCGTGGTGTACGTGCAGAGCCGGCTCCGTCAGCGAATCGCCAACAGCCTCAACCGCTCGATCGCGCTCGTCGAGGCGCAGGGCGGCCTGGTGTTCGTGGGCGCGATTCCGCGCGTCGAGTACTCGCAGTCCGAGACGCGCAACAACGTTCGCTGCACGCACCGAGAGCGGGTCAACGGCAGAGAGCGCAACGTCGATCACACGTGCACCGAGATCACGCGCATCGGCGTGGTGGAGACGCAGGTCGAGTTTCGCATCGTGCAGGGATCAACAGGGCAGGTCCTCGCGACGCGCGTGTACGACTCGAGCGAGTCGGTCCGCGTGCGGGGGCGCATCGGGCCGTACGCTTCGGATTTCATCCCGTTTCCGCTGATCGATCAGCGCGCGCTTCGCGACGGCGCGCTCGAGGACGCGGTCGAGCGCTTCTCGCGCGTGATCCTGCCGTGGCGCGATCACCTCGAGCTCAACTTCGAAGGGTGCGCAGGCGAGGCGCGCTGCACGCAAGGCTTCGACGCGGTGCAAGCTGGGCGGCTCGACGTCGCCGAGGCGTTGTTCACCGCGGTGGTCGGCGACGACACCTCACCGGTGGCCGAGCAGCAACGCGAGCGAGTCGGCGAAGCGCACTACAACCGCGCGATGGTGCGGACCATCCAGAACAACTACATCGGCGCTTCGGCGGACCTTCAACGCGCGATCGGCCTGCTGCCGCAGCGCGATGTGTACCGAGCGCGCCTGCACGAGCTCGAGATCCTCGCGCGCGATCAACAGCTCTTGCGACAGCAGCTCGCGCAGCCAGCGCAGCCCGCGGCCGTCTCTGGCGGCGAACCGGCGCCCGACGCGCAGCCGCAGCCGCAGCCGCAGCCCGCGCAGTCCGCGCAGCCGATCGCGCTGTAGTGATTGCAGAACGTGTCCAGAACCGATCGGCACGTCTGCCGGAGGCGCGAACGAAGCGCGGCAGCGTAGTGCAGCGTGAACACGGGTGCTCGCGGCACGATGGGGCACGCGTGATCCGACGGCGACCCGATTGCCCGTTGCCTCTCCTCATCCTCTGCCCGATGGTGCGAGGACGCGCCCGTCCCACCGCGCCGCGCCGTGCGTTCGACGCTGCTTTCTCAGGCGATGCTGTGTTGGTGTCGGGACGCTCGTCGCCAAGCAAAACCCCATGGACCTCGACTACCGCGCCCTCTCCAACACCGGGTTGTGGTGCATCGGAAGGCTCCAAACCGACCCCGATCGCGAACGCGTGATCGACGGGCTGTCCGCCAGCGTCGACCGCGAGAGCGCCAAGAAGCTCGCACACACAATCAAGTGGCTCCCGCCGCGCTGGTTCGTGACGCGCGACTTTCACTTGTCGAGCGAGCCGTTTCTCTTGCAGACGCGCCACACGATGAGCTGGCTCCGCGGCCCGCTCACGCCCGCAGAGCTCAGGCGCGTGCGAGCGTCGTGAGACGCCCGCGAGACGCGCGACACGATAAAGCGCGCCCTCAATGGCTCTTCACGCAAACGCGTCGCTCTCGGCGGTGCTCATGGTGTGCGTCGCTGCCTGCAAGGCGCCGGCGCCCGCACGCGTCGACCCCGAACCTGCGCGCAGGCCGGCGTCCCGCGTCGTCGCCTCGACCACGGACGCAGCGCTTTTGTTCGCGCCGACGCCCGCGCCCATCCCGACGCCCGTCCGGGTCGAAGCGCCCGACGTCGCGGCGCTCCCTGCGGTGCCGAGCGCGGACGACGCATGGGTGAGCGACGCCCACAGCACAACGAGCGACGACACGGACGACACGGGCGCGCACAACGCAGGCGCAAACGACGCGAGCGCGAGGCCGTCGAGCGCCCGGCGAAACGCTGCCTACTCGCTCGAGGTCGACCACCAAGACACGTGCGATCTTCGCGTCGCCAACGACGCCATCGTCGGGCGGTGCACAAACGGCAGAATCACCTGCATGCGCATGACGACCGGCGCGATCACCGCGGTCGGCGCGACGGACACGCTCTGGAACTGCGAGCGCTCGACCAACGCGACCCACTACGTCGTGCTCTCGACCGCGACCTCCGTCGTGTGGGGCGACAGCCTCGCGCAGGTCCGCGAGGAGAGCGACCAGATCATCGACGGCGCGTGCACGATCGACCGCGTGTCCGCAGAGCTCGTTCCCGCGGGAACGCACCCCACGCCCGCGGTGCTCGTCCGCTCGCGAGACTGCCAAACGAGCGAGAGCTCGACGTCGTACGACAACGACTACCTGTGGATCTGGTGCGACGGGGCGATGGAGAAGCTCACCGAAGCGCAGTTCTCTTGTCAGTTCAGCAGCACGCGCATGGGGCGAAGCTTCGGTGCTGGCATGACGTCTTGCCAGGGGGACTATGGTGTTCCCAACGCCGCGGGCGCTGGCGTGAACATCGTCGGGTATCGCGTCGCCGTGCGCCAACCCGGCGTCGGGGCCGACCGGCTCATGAAGGGCAACGGACACATCCAACGGCGACTGCTATGGTCCCGCATGCTCGCGCCCGAAGAGTGAGCCTCGCAGAGAGGGATGGCCGGCGCAGCGGGACACCCGCATTGGTCGCGCGCGACGGATGCCTGAGTGGGAATCCGTGTGGGCACCGGGCCGTGAGCCTCGATGTGTGCGATGCTCTCGACGTTGTCCCCATGGTAGTCTCGCGGTTGTTGCGTGCCTGTGCGCTTTCGGTCTCGCTCTGGGCATGCTCCACCACGTCGCCGATCGAAGTCGAGGACGTGAGCCAACCGTTCGATGCGACGATGCGCGATGGCCTGTCGGACACCAGCCGAAGCGAGCGAGCTTCGCCTGGCGTCGACGCCGGACCGTCTTGCGTCGATCCGAGCGCAGAGCACGCGACGCTCGTCGCTGGTGTGGGGCGCATACAGCTCAACTCGAACATCGCGAGCTCGTATGTCATCCACGGGCTTCGCGCGTTCGCTGTTGTCCACGACGCTGCACACACGCCGTTTGTCGCCGCGAGCCGAGCCGCAGCAGGTCGCGTGTTTGCGGTCGGCCACGAGTCGCTCGCATACGACCCTAGCAACACCAGCGACGATCGAGGCGTACTCTTGCGCAACGCGATCGGCTGGCTCTCCGGTGGACGCGGCGGTGCGAGTGTTGGGGTCGAGCGCGACGTCTCAGCGCTGAGGACCTTTCTCACGAGCGCGGGCTACGCCGTGCAAACCACCGCGGCTTCGTCGCTCGACGCACGAACCAACGTATGGGTCGTCGACGCATCGGCCGCGCTCACCGACGCCGAGTACTCGCACGTTGTGCGGTGGGTCGAAGCGGGCGGCGGCCTCCTGGTCGTAGGACCCCCGTGGAGTTCGAGCCAGACCAGTCGCGACATCGAACAGCCCATGCGCGCCAATCGATTGCTCGTGCCGTTGGGATTGGCGCTCACGACGGACACGAATGTGCGCGCTGGAGTCGCCATCACCCCGAGTGCTCCGACCGAAGACGACCACGCTGTCTGCGCGCTCGATCGCGTTCGCGAGCACTCTTCGCGAACGCGTGTTCTGCCGCTGGAAGCGCTGACGATCGCAGGGGCGACCGCCCGCCGAGCTGTCCGAACGTTGCCGTTCAACGGACCGTATCTCGCCGCAGCACGAGCGTTTCGTTCGACGGTTCCCGACGTGGTGCCGACCGCTGCCTCGCCGGTTCGTCCCGCGACACAGCCGATCGAAGCGCTGACTGTGACCATCGACGCGCGGCTCGCGAGAGAGTTGCCGGTGGACGAGCTCCGCGCGCATCCCGCGAGCAGTGACTTTCCTGGTGTCGTGTCGAACGCGGTACCTCGCGAGCGAATCGTGGCCATTTGGTCCCTCGAACAACGCGAGAGAAGCCCGCGCGTCAGCGGCGACAGCGGTGCGCCGGTGTGGCGCTCGGTCGGAGCGTATGCGCCGCCCGGCGAGGTGCTGACCGTCACCGTCTCTGCGCCCGCTGTGGCTGCCCGGCTGAGCGTGCTCATCGGAGCACACACGGACGACATCAGCGCGCTCGAACAGTGGGAACGCGTGCCGACGATTTCGCGCACGTTCGAGATTCGGTCGACGGAGACCCGTGTGGCCAGCGCGTTCGGCGGACTCGTCTACGTGCGCTTTCCTGCGCAGTTCTCCTTGGACGGCACCGCGGTGACCGTCACCGGCGGCGTTCGTCCGGGGCGGCTCGTCCTCGGCGCCGGGAGCAACGAAGCGTGGCCCGCCGAGCGCGCGCG
>LNFM01017173.1_pt1 | contig 10928 bp, 22 predicted proteins | sample 596031 | NCBI WGS metagenome assembly LNFM01 (sample SAMN04254537, study PRJNA301005) | activated carbon metagenome | isolation source: dual media filters at the Ann Arbor, Michigan drinking water treatment plant | place: USA: Ann Arbor | reverse complement strand
GCCCGCCAGGAGCGCATCCGCAAGGCCGGCGGGTGGAACACGCACCGCATTGAACTGCCGGGGACGCGCCGGTGAATGAACCCAGGCCTGCCCCGTATCCATCCGACACGCGAGCCAAGGGCTGGCGGTTTGAGCTCGACTACGAGCAGATCGAACAGAGCAGCACTTGGGCGCTGGCCGGCCCCGAGGCGCGTCCGTGGCTACTGATGCTGTGGATGACGGCCTGGAAGCAGACGCCAGTGGGCACGATGCCGAATGAGCCCCTTGTCATTGCTGCCTTGATCGGCATGCCAACCAAGGCCTGGGCCAAGCACGGCGACGTGCTGCTGCGCGGGTGGTGGCTGGCAGATGACGGACGGCTCTATCACCAGACGCTGGCCAAGCGCGTTGACGAGATGATGGCCCGCCGTCGCAGCGACTCCGACCGGAAGGCGCGGGAACGCGCACGGAAGCTGCTGGAGTCCGCAGAGAGTCCTACGGGAATCACGCCGGAGTCACGCGTGACTCCGACCGGACTCCCCCCGGAGTCCAGCACCGATAACCGACAACCAACTACCTCTCTTTCTTCCCCTTCGGGTCAGAAAGAGAAACCCGCGCGCAAGCGCGCTGCTGCGCCGCAGCTTGTCTCTGTTGAGGCAATGGTGGCCGAGGGGGTTGACGCGCAGAACGCTGCCGACTGGCTGGTTGCCCGCAAGACCAAGGACCTGCCGCTGACGCCGACCGCTTGGCAGCAGACCAAGGACGAGGCGGCCAAGGCTGGGCTGACGGCTGCCGAGGCGATCAAGACCGCCGCCGGGAACGGGTGGGCTGGGTTCAAGGCCTCTTGGCTGCTGATGGAGCGCCGGCCCGCAACCAGCGCGCGCACGCCAGCCAGCAAACACAGCGGCTTTGCCGCGAAGGACTACCGCGAAGGAGTGACCGAAGATGGACACATTGCCTGAAGGCTTGTCGGGCGTGTTCGCCCGCCGGGGAGAGAAGCGTGACGCTACTTGCCCCGAGCATGGGCCTTACACCGCGACCAACATCGTGCGCAACATGTGGTCCGGGTGCCCGGTCTGCGAAGACGCGCGCCGAGCAACCCAAGCCGCGGAGGAAGCCGAGCGCCAACGCAAGCGGGCCGAGGAACAGCATCGTTCACTGCTGGCGTCGGCTGCTATCCCGCAGCGGTTCGTTGGTCGCACGTTCGAGAATTTCTTGCCGCTGACCGACCGCCACGCCCATGCGCTGACGGTCTGCCGAGACTACGCCGAGAGCTTCGCGGAACACCGCCGTAAGGGAACTGGGCTTGTCCTAGCGGGCCTGCCGGGCACCGGCAAGAGCCATCTTGCCGCCGCGCTGCTGCAGGCCGTGCTCTCAGATTCCGTGAGCTACATCACCTGCCTGGACATGATCCGCGCCGTGCGCGACACATGGCGCCGGGATAGCGAGCGCAGCGAAACGCAGGTGCTGGGCTACCTGGAACGGCTGGACCTGCTGGTCATTGACGAAGTGGGAATGCAGTACGGCACCGAGGGCGAGCAGACTATCGTGTTTGACGTGTTGGACCGCCGATACCGCGAGGTCAAGCCGACCATCATTCTGACGAACCAAGACAAGGCCGGGCTGCGCGAGTTCGTGGGCGAGCGCACCTTTGACCGGCTCGTCGAAACCTGCCGCTGGGTGCCGTTCGACTGGCCCAGCCACCGCCCGCAAGCGCGGCGCGAGGCAGCATGAGCTACGAATCCGGCTTTGTGCAGGGCGAGACAGACGCCTTCCACGACCGTCGTGCTGGCGTGCGCCGCGAGATGAACGAAGACCCACGCACGGCCGAGGAACGCGGGTATTGGGACGCCTACAGCCCGCGCAGCGCGACGTGGGGGGCGATGACCAGCACGCCCGTTGAGGCTGCAACTGAATGGGCGGAAGCATGACCTGCGAGGGCTGCGCCAAGCCCAACGGCGGCCTGTACGTCATCGGCTGCAGGCCGTGTTCCCTGCGCGACCTAGCCACGGGGCCGATGTTTTGGGCTTCCATGCGCGAGGGCAGGCTGACCAAGGAATACCGCGCCGCGCTGCTGGCCCTGGGGGGTGACGCTGCGGCAGTTCACGCCGAGGTCAAGGCTGCGGCTAAGGGGATTCTGGTGGGAAGCGTGAACGCATGAGCGCGAACCTTCGCCGCGGCAGCGGTGCACCGTCTTTTTGCTGGCACTGCTTTAAGCAGCTGCACCGCGCGCCGGGCCGTGGTCAGGGCCTGTTCTTCTTCGCCTTGGTGCTGGGGCCTGATGGCGTGCAGCACCGCGTTCATGGCGACTGCGTGCGGCTTGCCCAGGCCGATGGCGCGAAGCTGGTCCCGGAGATGGCGTCATGAACTGGAGCGAGGGAAAGATCGCACGGGCCATCGCCTTGCAAACGCTGGCGCGCAAGTGTGTCGTGCTGGTGGACCGCTGTAACTGGACGGGCCACGAATGCGATGTGCTGGCCGTCACCACCGACCTGCGCATCATCGACGTTGAGGTCAAGATCAGCCGCGCCGACTTCAAGGCCGACGCGCGGAAAGACAAGTGGTGGCATCGCTTCGGCAGCGTCTATGGCGGGCAGGACGAGCGTGGACGCGGCATCTACACCACGCCGCCGGCAGTTCACCGGCCGTGGCCCCCGAAGGTGTGGAAGCACTACGTCGCGATGCCCGCCGAACTGTGGGATGAAGCGCTTTTCGAGTTCATGCCGTCGCCGGCATCTGGCCTGCTGTTGGTGCGCGAGCAGCGCAACAGCGTGACGCCGATCGCCGTGCACTGCCAGCGCCGCGCCACGCCGAACAAGGACGCCACGCGCCTGAAGCCGGAAAGCGTTATGGACATCGCGAGGCTCGCCAACCTGCGCATGTGGGAAGCCTACAAGAACGCGCAACCGGTTGAGGCTGTGGCATGACCCCGCGCGCCCTACTCCACGACGACGACCTGCTGGTGTTCTTCGACGCCACGCAAGAGGCCCGGCACTCCGCAGTGCTGCGCGTCAACGAGATGGCCAAGGCCCTGGTGGAGCGCGCCCGCGCGAACGCCGCCGGCCAGAAGCCCGACGAAGACGGCGAGATCCCCGGCCCGGGTCGGCTGCGCATCGTGCTGGGCTTCGACCGCGACGACAAGAGCGCGAAGCAGCGGCGATTCCTGCACGGGGTTGTGCTCCTGCAGATTGCCGACCAAGCCCGCGCGAACGGTGAAGCCTTCGCCATGCCGGTGTGGAAGGAGTTTTACCGCGCGATGTTCCTGGGGCACACCTGGGAAATGCTGAAGCTGCCCGGCCAGAAGCGCGCGACGCCGCGGAAGGTGCGAGTCAGTACCGAGAGCCTGAGCGTGAAGCAGTACAGCGAATACATCGACAAGGTGCTGGCGCACGCGGCCACGGAGTTGGGCGTGGTCTTCGACCTGGACCCGGTGGAGCGCGAGGAAGTGCGCTACGTGAAGCCCAAGCGGGCGAAGAAACAAGAGGCAGTAACAGCATGACCCGGTACAACGGTGCGGTTCGCACGCTCGAAGAACTCAAGGGCCGCTGCGTGGTGGATGCTGATACGCAGTGCTGGCACCTGCGCGACAGCTTCGGCCGCGCGATGAAGTGGGCGCCCAAGGACGTTCCTGACATCTACGTTCACGGCAAAGGCAAGCGCTCTGCGCGCCGCTTTGCATGGGAGCAGCAAGAAGGCGAGGAAGCGCCACGCGGCATGTATCTCGCGGCGTGCGCGCATGCCTGGGACTGCGTGAACCCGAAGCACCTGAAGCTGGTGACGCCCGGGGGCCTGGGCAAGATCGTTGTCCAGACCGGGAAGTCAAGTTCGCCCGCGAAGGCAGCAGCGAACCTGCGCAACGCGCGCAAGCGTGAGCACTGCAAGCTGACCGATGAACTCGCGGCGTGGATTCGGGAGAGCTCACAGACCCAAGCCGCCAAAGCCCACGCCCTCGGCGTCAACCAGCAGCGCGTGAGTGATGTGGAGCGGTGGCATTGCTGGAAGCCCCGGGTGGTGCAGCAGTCCAGCGTGTTCGCCTGGAGGCCAGCATGACCGCAGCCCAAGTGCTCTGCATCCCCGTGCCCCTGCGCCTTCGCAGCGAGGCCAACGGCAGCCACGGCCACTGGAGCGTGAAGGCCGCCCGGGTGAAGCACCAGCGGCATACGGTGGCTTGGTGCCTGCGCCCGCACGCGAAGCCGGCCCTGCCGGTGGTGGTGACGCTGGTTCGCATCGCGCCGCGGAAGCTCGATTCTCACGACAACCTCCCCCGCTCAGGGAAGGCGTGCGTCGACCAGATCGCGGAATGGCTGGGCATCAAGGACAACGACCCGAGGGTCACTTGGAAGTACGCGCAGCGGTCGGGCGGCCCTGGGGTCTACGCCTGCGAGATCGTCATTGAAAGCCGCATGGAGGTGACGGCATGAGCATCAGACTTTTGCAGGGCGACTGCCGCCAAGTGCTCAAGACTCTGCCGGCCGACAGCGTGCATTGCTGCGTCACCAGCCCACCGTATTGGGGTCTGCGCTCCTACCTGCCCGAAGGCCACGCCGACAAGCACATGGAGATCGGCAGCGAGCCGACCGTGCAGGAGTGGGTGGCCACCATGGTCGACGTGTTCCGCGAGGTGCGGCGCGTGCTGCGGCCTGATGGCACCTGCTGGGTGAACCTGGGCGACAGCTACGCCACGGGCGCCGGCCGGGTGGGTGCACACCCCGGCGGCGGTACCGATGGCCAGCGAGCTCGCGACTGTGCGCCGTCGACACCGCTGAACCGCATGCCGATGGCGGGCTTCAAGCCGAAAGACCTGATTGGCCAGCCCTGGCGCGCGGCCTTCGCGCTGCAGGAGGATGGCTGGTGGCTGCGCCAGGAAATCATTTGGGCGAAGAAGAACCCGATGCCCGAGAGTATCCGGGACCGCTTCACCAAGGCGCATGAGCATGTGTTCCTGCTGACCAAAAGCGAGCGCTACTACTTCGACTTCGATGCGGTGCAAGAGCCGGCCAGCGAGAACACGCACGCTCGCTTGTCGCAAAACGTCGAGGCGCAAGTTGGTTCTTTCCGCGCACATGCCGGCGAGGGCCGCGGCGGAAGGCCGATGAAGGCAATGGCTGGGCGGCCTGTCGGTACCGGCGTGGGCTTTGGATATGGTTACGACAAGGTTCAAAAGCCGCGCGCTGTGGGCCGGCGCCAAGGCCCGCCCGGCAACCCGGCAGAGGGCGAACAAGACGCCAGCCCCAAGTACCAAGGCCAAGCCGATGAGCACCGCACCAAGCAAGGGCTGGCCGCGAGCGAGCGCCAGTTCAAGCCTCGCGTGAAGGACAACGACAGTTTCAACGAGGCCATGGCCGTGATGCCGCTCACGCGCAACCCGCGCAGCGTGCGCCACATCGCCAGCGAGCCATTCAAGGGCGCGCACTACGCCACCTACCCGCCCGCGCTGATTGAGCCGTTCATCCTGGCCGGCTGCCCTGAAGGCGGCACCGTGCTGGATCCGTTCGGCGGATCCGGTACTACCGGCTTGGTGGCCGACCGCCACCACCGCAACGCCATCCTGATCGACCTGGACGAGCGCAACGTGCCGATGGCCACCTCGCGCATCTCTGGCGACGCCCCACTTTTTGCCGAGGTGACGGCATGAGCGACCCGCACGACCGAGAGCCGATAGACCAAGCCACGATTGACTGCTGGCGGGTCCACTATGGCCTAGACAAGCGCACGCCAGCCGCTGCCGCGCGCTACTGGGGTGACACCTGCGCCGGGATGGCGCCATGCGGTGCTGTGGCCGCGCTTGGTGTTGCGCTGGATGAGCTTGAAGCGCTGCGCAAGGAGCGTGCGGCATGACCAAGCCCCGCAAGAAGTACCGCCCCGGCCCCGTGCATGCAAACGCCGTGGCCATCGCCATCAACGGCGTGCGCAAGTTGAGTGCCGCCGACGTTGCCATGCAGCGCATCATCGTGGACAAGGCCCTGCTGGATTTCAGCGCCGGCCGTGAGTGCGCGACGCACTGGCGCAGCCTGGCCGACACGGCGAACATGACCGAGACACTTTCGGCCATCGGCATCTGCAGCGGCCAGCAGGCCGACGAGATCATCGGCAAGGCGCAGCAGGCCCTGGCCGCAGTTCAGCAGCGCCACGCAGCGCGCGGCACCTGGACGCTCTACCCGACCGAGCTTGACACGCTTCAGTGGCTTGCCACGCTGCACGCCCGCCAGCTTTCCGAGTGCAGCTACGCCGAGTTCGAGCGCGCATTCAACCTCACGCGCCAGCGCATTGCCCAGGCACGCGCCGGGAACGCGCCACGCGGGGCTGTGGTGGTCGAAGGTGACATTGCTGCGCGGTGTGAGGTGGTGGCGTGATGCAGACCGTCGCCGTTCTCTGCGTTGCCCCGAACAGCATCTACAAAACGATGCCGGGCGTGGACGCCTACGACAAGGCCCGCGACGTGCGCCAGTTCCCCGGCGGCATGCCGGTGGTGGCACACCCGCCCTGCCGCGCTTGGAGCGCCTACACCGCGCATCAGGCCAAGCCCGAGCCCGGCGAGAAGGAGTTGGGCTACCTGTGCGCCGACATCCTCAAGCGCGAGGGGGGGTGCTGGAACACCCGGCGCACTCGCGGCTGTTCGCCGCCGCGGGCCTGCCGATGCCGGGCACACGCAAGGGCGACTTGTTCACCGTGCCGGTGCTGCAAGCGTGGTGGGGCTACCCGATGCGCAAGGAAACGTGGCTCTGCTTTTCGCGCGTGGACGTTTGCATGCTTGAGTACCCGTACACCGAACACGACTCGCGCGCCGGCCTGGGCGACCGCAGGCGGCAGCAGCTGATGAGCAAGCACCAGCGCGCGGCGACGTGCGAGCCGCTGGCCTATTGGCTGGTGGCCGCGGCGCGCATGGCCACGCCTGTGCTGGAGGCCGCATGAGGTGCGCCGACTGCGGCCGAGCCCTGCTGAAGCCCGCGCTGGAGATGCCGACGAAGAACGGCCCGCTGGCGTTCGGCCCGGTCTGCGCGCGCCGCTACATCGTGCGCCCCACGCGCACGGCTTGGAAGGTGGTCGAGAAGCGGCCGGTGGTGGCGCCTGCGGCTGATCCGCGGCAGTTTGAACTTTTTGCAGGAGCACTATGAAACCCCTCTACATATTCGACCTCGACGGCACGCTCGCTCTGATCGAGCATCGGTTGCATCACATCCAGGGCCCAAAGAAGGACTGGCGCGCGTTCTTCGCGGCGGTTGGTGACGACGCGCCGAACCTGCCTGTGATTCGCACACTGCAGGCGCTTCGCAAGAGCGGCGCCGAGGTGTGGATCTGGTCTGGCCGCAGCGACGAGTGCAAAGCGCAGACCGTCGAATGGTTGCAGCGCCACGGCTGCTTCGGCTTCCCGACCGACGTGCTGTGGGCTTGGCCTTTCGGCGCCCCGGAGCGCTTCCGCATGCGCAAGGCTGGCGACTACCGCGACGACGTGGTGGTCAAGGGCGAATGGCTGGCCGAGATGGAGCCGCCCGAGTTCGACCGGCTAACGGGCGTCTTCGATGACCGCGACCGCGTTGTGCAGATGTGGCGCGATGCCGCCATCACCTGCTTCCAGGTCGCACCCGGGGAGTTCTGAATTGCTGCGAAGCGGCTTCAAGCGCCCCGAGCCCAGGCCCACGAAGACCGTGAAGAGCCTGAACCTTGCACCGCGGCCCATCTCGCGGGGGAGTGGGCTGCTGGCTGCGGCCATGGAGTTGACGCCGGCCAGCACGAAGGTCGAGCCCAAGACGCCCGACCGCAAGCAGCAGGCCATCCGCGACAGCGCGCGGGGCGAGGACTGCACGGTGCGCATCCCGGGCGCCTGCACCTTCGACCCCACGAAGACGATCTGGAGCCACGCGCCGCTGGGCGCTGCCGGCAAGGGCCGCGGCATCAAGGCCCTGGACCTGTGCGGGGCGTACTGCTGCACCGCCTGCGATGCCGTGATCGACGGCCAGGCCGCGCCGCCGCCGGGCTACAGCCGCACCGAGGCAGTCACCGACTGGTTTTTTGGACACATGCGGTCGCTTGTGCGGCTGCGTCAGAAAGGGCTTGTGTGACTCTAGATAGACCTTCGACGCAAGAACGTTACGGCCGCGCCTTGAGCTCCACGCATCTGGAAATCGAACCCGAGCGCACTGGCGCCGTGGATTTCCTCATTGCCGCCGGCTGGAGCCAGGAGAGCCTCGGCACCATGCTGTACCGCGTGATGGCCGAGTTCGCCGCCCTGCGCCTGGCGCACCGGCAGGCCGTGGAGTTGCGCCACCAGCTTGCCCGCGAGCAGTCCAAGGCCGACGCCGACCTGGCCGAGTGCTTGGCCCTGTCCGCGCTGCGCGACGAGATCCTGCAAGTGGCAAACCGCGCCGCGCGCTCCGATCGGCTGCTGCTGCTGAACCGCCTGCAGTCCCTGCGCCCGGCCGTCATCGCCCTGGCAGCCTACGCCATCGGGCAGGCCACGCGCCAGCGCTTCATGCGCCCGGACGATGACGTGCTGGCCCTGTGCGCGGGCGTCATGGACCCGTGGCTTGACCCCATCTGCCCGGCCTGCGAGGGCCGCGGGTTCAACGGTGGGCACCTGAAGCCGCGCGTGATGTGTACGGCCTGCGCCGGCTCGCGGCTTCGCATGGTGCGCCTGGGCTTCGACGCCCGCGACCGCGAAGGCCACGAGTTCGGCCGCTACCTGCTGGCCAGGATGGACGCCAAGACCGAGAAGGTAGGCCGCGACATCGCGCGCTTCATCCGGCGCTGGGGCAAGGGAACCGGCGACTTCGACGCGGCGGCGCACGCTGCGCTGCAGGAACGGCTGGAAGGCCTGCGAAGCACCCAGGCGCAGACGGACTGACACAACCCGCCGCGATGCGGCACAACCTGAAGGATGAAGACCATGCGAACCATTGAAGACCACAAGGTCAACCCCGCCAACGACACGCTGACCATTACCGTGCTGGACGAACCCGGCAGCGGCGGCGCACAGCATCTGTACCAGATCACCGGCTTCAGCACGGCCAGCAACCCGAGCGACCCGTTCACGGCCCGACATGGCCAGCCGGCGCAGCACAGCACCGTGCTGTTCCAGAACGGCCCCATTGCCGAGGTCGGCGTCAACGGCGTCACGCACGAGGCGCTGCTGGCCATCGTGGCCGACCGGCTGCGCTGCTTCCAGCAGGGTCCGTACAGCTGCAAGGCCAACGCCTGCGCGCTGACGCATATCGAGGAGGCGATGCACTGGCTGCAGCAGCGCACCATCGAGCGCATGCGCCGGGGCGTCGAAGGCACGCACAAGGTCTGACCATGGGCGACGTTGAAGACCGCGTGTTGTGGCGCCGCGAGCTGATGGCGAAACTGAACATCACCAGCACCGAAACCATGCGCCGCTGGCTGAAGGCCAAGCGCCTGCCCGCCCCGGACGTGAACCTTTCCCAGCGCACGCAGGGCTGGCGGGTTTCAACTCTACGCGCCCACGGGATCAACGTCGCGTGATGCCGCGTCGAGCCAGTCAGCAAAAGCCTGCAGCATGGCACGGCGCTCCGGGATGAACTCGGCCCGGTTGTACGCCGCCCGGGTGAGGTCGTCGGGTTCGTGCGCAAGCTGCCGCTCGATGGCGTCGGCGTTGTAGCCGGCCTCGTTCGCCCACGTCGACGCCACGCTGCGCCAGCCGTGCCCGGTCATCCTGCCCTTGTAGCCAATGCGCCCGAGCAGCGCCAGGACGGCGTTCTCGCTCATGGGCCGGTCGTCGCGGTGCTCTGCCGGGAACACGTAGACGCTGCCGCGGCACCGCGCGTGCAGCTGCTTCAGCAGCGCCACGGCCTGCGTGCAAAGCGGAACCAAGTGCTCGCGCCGCTTCTTCATGGCGCCCTTCGGGATGCGCCACAACGCGCCCTCGATCTCGGTCCACTTCATCATGCGCAGTTCCTTGGTGCGAACCCACGTCAAGGCCAGCAGCCGGCAGGCCAGCACGCTCTGCAGATCGTCTTCGAGCGCCAGGCCGCGCATGAAGCACAACACCCCCCAAGACCGCGCCATCGCGCTGCAGGCAGAGCTTCACGCGGAGTACCGCGTCGGGTACACGCCAGTGCCGCCACGAAAGTACGCCGTGGCCGAACTCACCGGGGCGCTGCTGGATGCGGCAGTCCTGAAAGCTCTCCTGGCCAGTGGCGCGGAAGTGCACACCCCGGGCTCGCCGTTGCCGTACTCGTCATCGTGGCAGTTCGGCGGGCCGATCATCGACACGATGGACTTGGCCATCCACGGCGAGCCCGGCGACTACGTGGTGTACGTTGACCCGGAGATCAACAGCGGTGAGATCTGCTCCCACCGCGCATCGGGCGAGGGGCCCACGCTCCTGGTGGCCGCCATGCGGGCATTCGTTGCTGCGAAGCTGGGGCCGGAGGTGGATCTGTGAGGCTCCGCTACCTCGCTGTCATCAAGCTCGCCAGGCTGCCTATGGCCTTGATGCCGTTGACCGCTGAGAACATCGGCAAGGTGTTGGACGTGAAGGGTTGGACAGTTACGCACCAGGAACTGCGCGACTATGGCAACGAGTATTGGGTGACGCTGGAGCGCGACGTTCAGCCACCCTTGGCTCTGCTACCGTGCTGCGAGGTTCACGGCGACCGATCAGTTCAAGTGGTGTTGCCGTCCGCCTGATAAAGACTCGTTGCCCATGCCTCTTTTTTGTGCAACACTCGCGCCCGTTGCATGAACCCGGATACGAGGCGTGCCCGCTTGCGCATAGCGGGAGGGTTGACGTGATCGCCCATGCAGCAGCCAAGCCCCTGAAAGCCCGCGCAGGCTCTCAGGGGCTTGTGCTTTGTGGGGCGCGGATTCGCAGCCCGGCCTACCATGCACCCGGGGGTGCCATCAGTACGCGAAGGGCCGCGAACCTGGAGCCGAATGCCCGGCGTCTTACTCGGAGTGGGATGGCCGGGCCACCCTCACCTACGCCGCCA
>LNFM01012748.1_pt1 | contig 10929 bp, 16 predicted proteins | sample 596031 | NCBI WGS metagenome assembly LNFM01 (sample SAMN04254537, study PRJNA301005) | activated carbon metagenome | isolation source: dual media filters at the Ann Arbor, Michigan drinking water treatment plant | place: USA: Ann Arbor | reverse complement strand
CAACCAGGAAGACGACTTCGACCCCGACCCGGCAGCGCGCGACGACGGGATCGCGCGGCAGCGTGCCTTCCTCGAGCGGCTGTGGATGCGGTGAACGCAGATCGGACTGCGTCATATGCTGTCGGTGACGAACGCGCGATCACCCGGGCACGCCGGTGGCACAGGCCGATGACCGTGCATTCCGGCGCGCCGGTGAACAGGTCGGTTCGCGCAAGTCAACCGCGTCAGACGCACAGGAGATCCGCTTGAAGCTCATCGGCATGCTCGATTCACCCTACGTTCGTCGCGTGGCCATCTCGCTGCAGTTGCTTGACCTGAAGTTCGAGCACCAGTCGCTGTCGGTGTTTCGCACGTTCGACGAATTCAGCCGGATCAATCCGGTGGTCAAGGCGCCCACGCTGGTGTGCGATGACGGCGCGGTGCTGATGGACTCGACGCTGATCCTCGAGTACGCGGAGGCCGTTGCCCGGCCACGGTCGCTCATGCCGTCAAACCTTGGCGAGCTGCAGCGGGAACTGCGTTTGATCGGCCTGGCGCTGGCGGCCACCGAGAAGAGCGTGCAGATCGTCTACGAGCACGGCGTGCGTCCACCGGAGAAGCTGCACGAGCCTTGGCTGGCGCGGGTGGTCAGCCAGACGCTGGCGGCCTATGGCGAGCTGGAGCGCGAGTTGGCCGCCCGTCCGCTCCCGCCTCCCACGGCGTCGATGGGTCAGGCGGGCGTGAGCATTGGCGTGGCGTGGCAGTTCACCCAGCAGATGATTCCCAACGACGTACCGGCCGGGCGCTTTCCCCTGCTGGCGGCGTATTCGGCAGCAGCGGAGTCGCGGCCGGAGTTCAGGGCGGCGCCGCACGGCGACGGTACGTATCGTGCTGGTGGCTGAGTCAACTCGCTTCCAGCGCACGCAGATGCCCCCGCACCGGATCTTCTCCATGCCCTTCGCGTCGGTCTACCCGGCCTATGTGAACAAGGCCGAGCGCAAGGGCCGGACGCAGCAGGACGTCGACCGCATCATCTGCTGGCTCACCGGGTATGACGATGCCGGCTTGCGGCGGCAGATCGAGGCGAAGACCGACTTCGCGGTGTTCTTTGCGCAGGCGCCGGCGATGAACCCGAACCGGTCGATGATCCAGGGCGTGGTCTGCGGTGTGCGCGTGGAAACGGTTGAAGACCCGCTGATGCAGATGATCCGGCAGCTGGACAAGCTGGTCGACGAGCTGGCCAAAGGCAAGGCGATGGAGAAGATCCTGCGCCAGTGAACACCGGCCAATGAGGGCCGACATCGACAGTCAGGTCGGAGGACGTTGCATCGTGAGTTCGCTCGCTCAAATGATCCAGGCGCTCGAGGTCGAGCTTCACCATCCGGGCGTGCGCTGCAGCTGCGCGCGGCTCGAGCAGCTGCTGCACCCGCAGTTTCACGAAGTGGGTCGATCGGGTCGCACCTACAGCCGCGACACCGTGATCGCGTTCCTGCTGAACCAGGCATCACCGCTCACTGTGCGGTCCGAGCACTTTCAGTGCACGGAACTGGCGCCGGGGGTCGCGCTGCTCACGTACCGGTCTGCGCATCTGGAAGCGGACGGTCAGCTCGCAAATCACACGCTGCGATCGTCGGTGTGGATGAGCTTGGACGGGACGTGGCAATTGAGGTACCACCAAGGCACGCCGGCGGCGCAGACGTGGTGACCGCTGGCTCGGTCAGCGCATTGCCACTTTGGTCATGACACAACCTCTGGATCCAGCATGAAGACACAGGAACGAAATCAACTGCTGCAGGCGCTCAAGGGCCGCTTCGTCAAGCACATGCATCGCCACGCCGACATCACGTGGGAGACGGTGCTCGCCCGGCTAGACGCGACCCCCGCGGCACTGCAGGCGCTGGCCGGGATGGAGTCATCCGGCGGCGAGCCGGACGTGATCGGCCGTGACGCGGCCACCGGTGAGCTGCTCTTGTGCGACTGTGCACCCGAGACACCGTCGGGCCGCAGGAGCCTGTGCTACGACGACGAGGCGCTGCACGCACGCAAGGAGAACAAGCCGGCTGGCAGCGCGGCCGGGATGGCGCGCAGCCTGGGCGTGGCGCTGCTGACCGAAGCGCAGTATCGGGCGCTGCAGCAGCTGGGTGAGTTCGACCTCAAGACATCGAGCTGGATCGCCACGCCGGACGACGTGCGTGATCTGGGCGGTGCGCTCTTCTGCGATCGGCGCTATGGCCGGGTGTTCGTCTATCACAACGGGGCGCAGTCGTACTACGCCGCGCGCGGCTTTCGCGGGCTGGTTCGTGCTTGAGCCCGTGGTACCAGACCACCGTCACTTTCCAGATGCCGTGCCGGAACTGATTGGCACCCTGATCCGGCTGCGCGAACTCAACGAGGACGACATCCCCGGATGGTTCGCACGCGCCACCGACGTTGAATCGGCCGACCTGGCCGGCGATCCCATTCCGGCATCGATCGACGAGGGAACCCGGTGGCTGCAGCGGCATCGCGACCGCTTTCACGAGCGGACCGCGATCCGCTGGGCGATCGTGATCGATGGCTCGATGCACAGCGTCGGTACGATCGGACTGAGCATGGCCGAAGAGAAGTTCGAGGCGGAACTCGGCGTGGTCGTTGCCCGCGCCCATTGGGGCAAGGGCGTGGCAACCGGTGCGGCGCGTCTGGTGACCCGCTTCGCGTTCGACGTGCTGGGGCTGACGCAGATCCGTGCAGACGTCCTGCAACGCAACCTGGCCTCCAGGCGACTGCTCGACAAGCTCGGCTTCCAACTGGCCCGCGCGGCCCCGGGCGGCGAGGGCGGCGATGATGACGCCGAAGCGTGCTGCCTCTACGTTCTCCGATACGACCAGGGCCGCCTCTAACGAACAGGCCTTAGCGGATCGCGCCGACGATGACAGACAAGCCAACGCTCCACTTCTTCTGCGGCAAGGCCGGCGCCGGCAAGACCACGCTCGCGGCGCGCCTCGCGGTCGAGCACCGCGCCGTGTTGCTGTCCGAAGACATCTGGCTCGCACGATTGTTCGGCGACGAGATGAAGACCTTCGATGACTACATCCGGTTGTCGCGCAAGCTCAGATCGGTGATCGGTCCGCTGTGCGTCGATCTCCTGCATTCGGGTCAGTCGCTGGTGCTGGACTTCCAGGCGAACACTCAAGCAGGTCGCCGCTGGTTCCGGTCGGTGTTCGAACAGGCGGGCGCGGCGCACGTGCTGCACGTCGTCGATGCGTCGAACGAGCTGTGTCTCGCGCGCATTGCGCGCCGCAACGTCGAGCGACCGGAGGGATCGCATCACCTGACCGAAGCGGACTTCGAGCATGTGACGTCCTACTTTCAGTCGCCCGCGCCCGAAGAGGGGTTCAACGTTCAGGTGCACGCCCCGTGAGTTCAATGCGGCGCTGATCTGTGCCGGCGAGATTGCGGCTCGGTGCCGACTTGAAGTCAGGCGGCGCGACCCAAGATCGAGCGGATGAAGATCGACCTCAACTGGAGAAAGCCGCTCTTCTACCTGTTGTTGCCGATCATCCTGATGCTCTGCTTTGTCGGCTTTCCTCCGCCGTTTGCGCCACCGCGGCCCACCAAGGCGGCGCAGGAGCAATCCGTTCCTGTCGAAGAAGAGAAGATCAACAAGTAGTCGATGCGACCAGCCTGTCACAGAACGCGGCGGCTCAGGTAGCCAGCCGCCCGCGCCGACGTTAGAGTGTCTTGCGCTCGCGCTGGCGAGCCGCTGACACGGGGAAGGAAGGACATGGCTCGTTGCACCCGACTCGCGCTGACAGGCATTGCGTTGATCGCGCTCGGTACGGTGCCGACGTTGGCCGTGGCGCAAGCAAACCTCGACGGCACCTGGGACGTGGAGTTCTCCACCCGCGACACGGAGGTTCGGCAGGCGCAGGTGCGCATCTCGGGGACCGAAGGCACCTGGACCAGCGCGCCGCAGGCGGGCAAGGAGCGCAAGGACCCCTGCGTCGGCCGGCCGTTCCCGCTGGCCGTGGTCGAGGCGGGGCCGAAGCGCGTGGTGTTGCAGGTGTCGTTCGAGAAGGAGATGCGCGGCTGCAAGGACCGCACCGTCACCGGCGAACTCAAGGACGGCACCACGATCGAGGGCAAGCTGGAAAACGGCAAGCCGCTGCGCATGGTCAGGAAGCCGGGCGGGTCGTGACCGTGGCCGACGGCGTAGCGCCTGGGCTGGCACGGGCTCGATTCGGCGTCCCGCGATGACCTGCTCCCTTGCCCTGGCGGCTGCCGCGGCGCTGCCGTTGCTGCTCGTCTCGGGGGCGCTTGTGTCGGAGACAAACGCTCGCATCTCGGGTGATGCTGCCGGGCCGCGCTGTGAGGTGGTTGCTGTCGCGGTGATGCGGATGACACTCAGGTACCCGTTGATGGGTGGCTTCGGCTGGAGTCGCGGCGTACCGACGATCACGAGCAACACCGCCGATCTCTATGTGTTCAACGCCGCATCGAAGACGCTGACACGGGCCGCGCGGGTCGAGGCGCCGCGCAGGTGGCGGGATTCGTCGCGCTACGCGATGCAGCCGCGCGTCCTGCCCGATGGCAGCGTGATCTTCATGCTGCGGGGCTGCCCCAAGGGGCACGACAACTGCAGCGAAGCGCGCTACTTCAGGGTGCAGGAGCGCGGTGAACCGGTGGAACTGCCCGCGTGGCCCGACGCGACCGCGCAGGAGTCGCTCAACCTGAAGCAGTGCACGAGCTACCTGACGTACGAGGCATCGACGGTGAACGTGAACATCGGTCCCACCGGCGGTCCTTGGCAGCCGGTGTTGAAGTTCGCTCAGGGTGAGCTTGGCGTCCTGCCGCGATAGCGAGAGGCGTTGCGCTTGAACCCGACGATCTCACCCACGTTCTTCGACAGCGCAGAGCACTTCCGTGCGTGGCTGGAAGCGAACCACGCCACGGCAGCCGAACTGATCGTCGGCTTCCGCAAGGTGGGTTCCGGGCTGCCGAGCATGACGTGGCCGCAGTCGGTCGACGAAGCGCTGTGCTTCGGCTGGATCGACGGCGTGACAAAGCGGATCGACGACACGTCGTATCAGGTCCGATTCACGCCGCGTCGGGCTGGTTCGATCTGGAGCCTGGTCAACGTCGCCAAGGTGGAGAAGCTCACGGCGCAGGGCCGCATGCGCCCGGCAGGCATGGCCGCGTTCGAGGCGAGAAGCAGTGCGAAGACCGGCGTCTACTCGTTCGAGCAGAAGCAGCCGATCGCACTGGGTGACGCCGAGCTGCGTGTCTTTCAGAGCAACCAGGCCGCCTGGACCTACTTCGAGTCGACGCCCGCGAGCTACCGCAAGGTGATGACCTACTGGGTCATCAGCGCCAGGCAGCCGGCAACGCGGGCGCGTCGCCTCGCGCAGCTGATCGACGCCTGTGCTGAAGGGCGGCGCCTGCTCAAGTAGTGGCGGACGACGCGGGCGTCGGACTCAGCCTGCGACTGAGCACACGGTTCTCGTGCTGTTCGCCGTGCATGTGGAACCACGCCATGCCGCAATCGGCATAGCCGTGCTTTGCATAGAAGCGCAGCGCACGTTGGTTATGCACCCAGGGCGTGAGCCACAGGTCGGTGGCGCCGGCGTCTCTGGCGCAGGCTTCGGCGGCCTGCAGCAGCGCGCGGCCGACACCATGGCCGGTGTACGGCTCCTGCACGTAGAGGCGATCGAGCTCGGCCGGCGCGGCGGAGGCCACGCAGGTCTGCGTGGTACCCAGCGTCACCTGGGCAAACCCGACCAGATGGCGGGCGTCTTCTGCCACCAGCACGTGGGTGTCTGCACGCGCGAGCAGGGTGGTAATGGCTTCGGTGGAGAATGCCTGCCGCACCTCGGCGGCGAGCGCGGGGCGGATGCCGTCGGTGGCATAGGTGTCGAGGAACACCTGGGTGGCGAGGACGCCGAGGCAAAGCGCATCGTCGGCACGCGCCGGGCGCAGCGTGATGGCGGTGATGTCGCGCGGCATGGCGTGGCGTGCGCCGACTAGCGCCGCTCGTAGGTGACGAAGTCGACGGCGAAGTCGCGCGGTTCCGACGCCGGCAGCGGCTCGCGCGCAGTCTCTTGCCAGACTTGCGGATCGGGGGCGGGCAGGAAAGTGTCGCCGTCGAAATCGGCATCGATCGCGGTGATGATCATCCGGTGCGCGATCGGCAGCGCGGCGCGATACAGCTCGGCGCCGCCGATGACGAACATCTCCGGCGCCTGCGCACACAGCGCGATGGCGGTGTCCATGCTGTTGACCACCTCGGCACCCGGTGCGGCGTAGGCCGGGTTGCGGGTGACGACGATGCTGCGGCGGCCGGGCAGGGGTCGTCCCGCGCTTGCCAGAATCGATTCCCAGGTCTTGCGCCCCATCACGATCGGGTGACCCATCGTGATGCGCTTGAACACCGCCTGCTCGCCGGGGATCTTCCACGGCATGGCGTTGTCACGGCCGATCACACCGTTGCGCGCGCGCGCCAGGATCAGCGTGATGCGGGGGCCGGTCATCGGTGCGGGCAGCTCAAACGGCCACCGGCGCCTTGATCGCCGGGTGCGGGTCGTAGCCGTCGAACCCGAAGTCGTCGAACGTGTAGTCGAACAGCGTGGCCGGGCGGCGCCGGATCACCAGCGTGGGATAGGCGCGCGGTGCGCGCGACAGCTGCTCGCGCACCTGATCAACGTGGTTGCTGTAGATGTGGCAGTCGCCGCCGGTCCAGATGAAGTCGCCGACCGCAAGGTCGCACTGCTGCGCCACCATGTGCGTGAGCAGCGCGTAGGAGGCGATGTTGAACGGCACGCCCAGAAAGATGTCGCAACTGCGCTGATACAGCTGGCACGACAGGCGGCCGTCGGCCACGTAGAACTGGAACAGCAGATGGCACGGCGGCAGCGCCATCTTGGGAATGTCGCTGACGTTCCAGGCGCTGACGATCAGGCGGCGCGAGTCCGGGTTCTGCTTGATCTGCTCGACGACCTGGGCGATCTGGTCGATGTGGCCGCCCTCCGGCGTGGGCCAGGAGCGCCATTGCACGCCGTACACCGGGCCGAGATCGCCATCGGCACGCGCCCACTCGTCCCAGATGGTGACGTTGTTCTCGTGCAGGTAGCGCACGTTGGACTCGCCGCGCAGGAACCACAGCAGCTCATGGATGATCGAGCGCGTGTGCAGCTTCTTGGTGGTGACGAGCGGAAAGCCTTCGGCGAGGTCGAAGCGCAGCTGGTGCCCGAACACCGAGCGCGTGCCGGTGCCAGTGCGGTCAGTCTTGACCACGCCATGGTCGAACACATGGCGCATGAAATCTTCGTACTGCGAGCGGATGGGGCGGGCGGACGGGTCGGTGGCGTGCATGGCGCGCGATTGTAATCAGCGGCATGGCACGCGCCTTTCGGCAGAGCGAGCAGTGTGTGAAAGACAAGTACGGACTGCGCGTGCACGCGATCGCGCGCGTGGCGACGCGATCGGAACGGCATCGCGGCGAAGCGCCGCAGCGGAACTACCGCATGATGGTCGGCCGATCTTCCGGCACCTCATCGGGCGCGGGGTCGCTTGGCGGGTCTGTCTGCGGGATGTTGGGGTGGGGCGAGTCGGGAGGAACAGAGGGTGGTCGCACCGGCGGTTGCGGCGGTGGACGCACCGGTGGTGGCGGAGGCTCGACGTGCATGCGCCAGACGTGCGGCGCGCTCGGTGGCCATCCGTCGGCGCGTGGTGGACTTGCCGCGACGACCGCTTGCCGGCGAACCGGTGCAAGCGGGTCGAGCGACTGCTGCGGCGACCCCTGAGCGACGCAGCGATCGCCCGTGCTGCGCATGGCGTGCGAAGGCCCGCCGGCAACCACCATGGTCACCGGCGGGCGGGTCGGCATCAGGCGCGTGCTGCGCCCGATGGTAGAGCCGCGCGGGGCGTCAGCGACCGGTGCCGCTGGTGCTGCCACCGGTCGTTCCGCCTGTGGTGCCCGAGCCCGAGGTACCTGACGAGCCGGTCGATCCCGAGCCACTCATGCCGCTCGAGGAGCCGCTGCCGGTGGCCGAGACGCCCAGCGCCGAGGCGGTCTGGCTGTCGAGCTCACCGCTGGCTTCCATGCCTTGCGCTTTCTGGAAGTCGCGCAGCGCCTGCTTGGTCTGCTCGCCCATGATGCCGTCGATCTGACCCGGGTTGTGGCCCTTGCTCTGCAACTGCTGCTGGACCTCGCGCACCATCGACTGGTCATGCATGCCGGCCATGCCGCCACTCATGCCGGATGGGCTGCCGGAGGCCGAGCCGCTCGAGCCCGAGGCGCCGTAGGTCGAGCCAGTCGAGCCGGCTGAACCGGACGTGCTGGGCGACGAGCCGCTCATCGAGCCACTGGACGACGAACCGGTGTTGCCGGTGGCGCTGCCCTGCGTATCGCTGGGCTTGTCCTTGTTCGGACCCCCTGGCATGCCAGCCGCCGTGTCCGACGGTGGCGTGTTGGCAGGCGAACCGGCCTGCTGTGCCACGGCGGTGGCGCTCAAGCCAAAGGCCATCAGCGTGGCGAGGGTGAGTTTTTGAATCATGGAGTGTCTCCTTGCTGGGACTGTGAAGGGGTGCCGGAACCACGGGCGCCGGCCTGAGCGCTTTCCCTGCAGACGACGTGCCCAGCCGTACGCGACGCGGGTATGCCATGTGTCGGTCGGGTGACGTGACCTTGATTACCGGCAATGGTCGTTGGGGCCGCGATCGGTCCGCGAAAACTGCGCCGGCGGCCAGTCTGCTGAGGGTCGATACGGATACCGGCATGTCAAGGCTGCGCACGCTATGTGCCCACATCGATCGAGCGTCGCACTGTCATGGCAATCGGGCCGTACGGTGCCGCCGCGCAGTTCAGCACCACGCCACAGGAGAGTTCACATGCGTCCGATCGATACTCAGCGCGTTGATCCGCAACGCCGCCGCCTGCTCGCCGGCAGCCTCGGCCTGTTCACGGTGTCAGGCCTGGGCGGCTTCGTGCATCCCGCCTGGTCGCAGGGGAAGAAGCTGCCGCAGTACGTGGCGTGGAAGAACGAGGAAAACGTGATCGTCCACTCGCCGACGACGATCGAGACCAAGCGCACGGCGCTGGCCAACAACCTGCTCACCGCCGAGCGCGATCTGTACATCCGCAACAACATCGCGCCGCCATCGGAGCGCATCGTTGCCGTTCGTGACAGCTGGCAAGTGGCGTTCGAAGGCGTGAAGTCGCCCCGCACGATGATGGTGGGCGAACTGAAGGCGATGGGCAGCCGCGATCTGACGATGGTGCTGCAGTGCTCCGGCAACGGCCGCGGCTACTTCCCGCACAAGCCGAGCGGCACCCCGTGGCAAGTGGGCGCGGCCGGCTGCGTCACCTGGACCGGCGTGCCGCTCAAGACGGTGGTCGAGAAGCTGGGCGGGGCCGCCGCCGATGCACGCTTCATCACCGGCACCGGCGGCGAAGATATCCCGCCTGGCATCGACCCGAAGACGATCCTGGTCGAGCGTTCGGTGCCGCTGGCTGCGCTCGAGGACGCGATGCTGGCCTGGAACCTGAACGGCAACCCAATCTCGCTGGCGCACGGCGGGCCGCTGCGCCTGATCATCCCCGGCTACACGGGCGTCAACAACGTCAAGTACGTCAAACGCGTGGCGCTGACCGCGCAGGAGTCGGACGCGGCGATCCAGGCGACCCGCTACCGCCTCAATCCGATTGGTACCAAGGGCGATCGAAGTCATCCGTCGGTGTGGGAGATGGATGTGAAGTCGTGGATCAACCGGCCCGATCCAGCCACCGGCACGGTGCCGGAAGGTCAGGTGCTGATCGAAGGCGTGGCCTTCGGTGGCATGACCGGCGTGCGCGGCGTGGAGGTCTCCACCGACGGTGGCAAGACCTGGCAGGAGGCGATGTTCATCGGTGAGGACCGTGGGCGCTACGCCTGGCGTCAGTTCGTGCGACCGGTGCGGCTGACCCCCGGCACCTACACGATCGCCTGCCGCGCCACCGACGACAAGGGCAATGTGCAGCCCGAGCAGCGCAGCGAGAACGCACCGGGATACTCCAACAACAGCTGGCGCGACCACGGCCTGACGATCACGGTTGTCTGATGCGCCTGCTGTCGTACCGCGGTGTGGCTTCCGCTGCTTCGCGGCAGCGCACGTTTGCCTGCTGCGCCGTGCCGCTGGTGGCGGCGTTGACGAGCTTTTCTGCGGGGGCGCAGGCCGCTGGCCCGGCAGCGTCCGAAGAAGAAGGCAGACGGGTCTTCCTGCAGGGCGCGCAACCGAGCTGCGCCGTATGCCACACGCTCAGCGACGCCGGTGCCGCCGGCAACATCGGCCCCAACCTCGACGAACTCAAGCCCGACGCCGCACGCGTTCGGCGCGCGGTCAAGGAGGGCATCGGCGGCATGCCGCCGTTCGGCGAGACGCTCACCGATGCGCAGATCAACGCGGTGGCTCAGTACGTGGCGCGCGCCGCCGGTGGAGGCTAGGGCGTAGCGGTGTTGCTGGTCCTCTGCCAGCGCGCCGGTCACTGCGGACCTGCAGCGCGCGGCGCGCCCGCTACATCGCGTCGTTGAACTGCAGCGCGGCGAGCCGCGCATACAGTCCGCCGCGCGCCACCAGTTCCGCGTGGGTGCCGCTGTCGACCACCTGGCCGTGATCGAGCACGACGATCTGGTGAGCGCGCTGCACGGTGGCCAGTCGATGCGCGATGACGATCGTGGTGCGGTCGGTCATCGCGCGCTCCAAGGCCGCCTGCACCACGCGCTCGCTCTCGGCGTCGAGCGCGCTGGTGGCTTCATCGAGCAGCAGCAGCGGCGCGTTCTTCAGCATCGCGCGCGCGATCGCCATGCGCTGGCGCTGGCCGCCCGACAGGCGCACGCCGCGCTCGCCGACGAAGGTGGCGTAGCCGTCCGGCAGCTTGCGCACGAAGTCGTCGACGAACGCTGCTTCGGCGGCGGCCAGCGCCTCGGCGTCGGTGGC